>ERZ1026844.841-NODE-841-length-20298-cov-19.272983_pt1 | contig 20298 bp, 17 predicted proteins | sample MGYA00380152_ERZ1026844 | MGnify/ENA primary metagenome ERZ1026844 (study PRJEB33269, sample SAMEA4719788) | human gut metagenome | biome: human-associated habitat; feature: organic feature; material: feces | place: Cameroon | collected 2013-10 ... | reverse complement strand
TTGTTACTCTATATTAGTTATAAATAATTTTGTATATAAGTAACTATTCAAAATATCATAAATATAATAAATCTGTGTATTTATAAATAGTTACTTTATACTATTTATTACTAATTTTCTTTCTTTGATCTACTTGCAATAATTTGCTCAAGTATTGATTTTGGAACTTCTTCGTAATGGCTTGGTTCCATTGAGTATGTTCCTCTACCTTGTGTTTTAGAACGTAAGTCTGTTGCATAACCAAACATTTCTGAAAGTGGAATAAATCCTCTTATTATTTGATTTCCTGAAGCAGCTTCCATTCCTTCCATTCTACCACGTCTAGCATTAATGTCTCCAATAACATCTCCCATGTATTCTTCTGGAACTGTTATTTCAACTCTCATGATAGGCTCTAGTATAACAGATTTAGCTTGTTTACATCCTTCTTTGAATGCCATTGATGCAGCAATCTTGAATGCCATTTCTGAAGAGTCAACATCATGGTATGAACCATCAACTAAAGTTGCTTTGAAGTCTATAACTGGGTAACCAGCTAATATACCACTCATTGCAGCCTCTCTTAGACCTTCTTCTGTTGGTTTGATGAATTCTTTTGGAACTACACCACCAACGATTTTGCTTTCAAATTGTACACCTGAACCTGGCTCTAATGGTTCCATTTCGAACCAAACGTCACCATATTGTCCATGACCACCAGATTGACGAACAAACTTACCTTGAACTTTAACTTTATTTCTGATTGTTTCCTTGTAAGAAACTTGTGGTTTACCTACTGTACATTCAACTTTGAATTCTCTCTTTAATCTGTCAACGATAATGTCTAGGTGAAGCTCACCCATTCCTGCGATTATTGTTTGACCAGATTCTTGATCTGTCCAGGTTTTGAATGTTGGGTCTTCTTCAGCAAGTTTTGCTAAAGCTATTCCCATTTTTTCGCTGTTAGCTTTGTCCTTTGGCTCGATAGCTATATCGATAACTGGCTCTGGGAATTCCATAGATTCTAGTATAACTGGATGTGCTGGATCACATAGTGTATCACCTGTTGATACTTCTTTTAATCCAACTGCTGCTGCAATGTCTCCAGCATAAACTTTTTCTATATCTTGTCTATGGTTAGCATGCATTAATAGGATTCTTCCTATTCTGTCTTTCTTTTCCTTAGTAGCATTTAATATTGTAGAACCTGTTGTTAAAGTTCCTGAATATACTCTAAAGAAACATAGTTTTCCAACAAATGGGTCAGTCATTATTTTGAATGCTAATGCTGAGAAAGGCTCTTTGTCATCTGTCTTTCTTTCTACTTCATTTCCGTTTTCATCTACACCTTTGATTGGTGGTATGTCAAGTGGAGATGGTAAGTAGTCAACAACTGCATTTAATAATTCTTGAACACCTTTGTTTTTATATGATGATCCACAAGTTACAAGAATTAAACTATTGTTTATAGTTCCTTTTCTTAGTCCAACTTTGATTTCATCTTCTGATAGTTCTGCACCGTCAAGATATTTCATCATTAAGTCATCATCTTGTTCTGCTGCAGCTTCTATCATTTCTTGTCTGTATTTTTCTGCATCTGCTTTCATATCTTCAGGGATTTCACATTCTTCAATGTCTCTTCCTAAATCATCTTTATGAACGAAAGCTTTCATTTTCATTAAGTCAACTATTCCTTGGAAGTTGTCTTCTGAACCAATTGGTAATTGGATTGGAACTGGATGAGCTCCTAATCTTGTTCTTATTTGGTTAACACATGCATAGAAATCAGCACCTGTTATATCCATTTTGTTTACATATACCATTCTTGGAACTTGATATTTGTCAGCTTGTCTCCAAACTGTTTCAGATTGTGGTTGGACTCCACCTTTAGCAGCTAAAACTAATACAGCACTGTCAAGAACTCTTAAAGATCTTTCAACTTCAACTGTAAAGTCAACGTGTCCCGGGGTATCAATGATGTTTATTCTTGTACCCTTCCAGTTACATGTTGTTGCAGCTGATGTGATTGTTATACCTCTCTCTTGCTCTTGAACCATCCAGTCCATAGTAGCAGCACCATCGTGAACTTCACCGATTTTGTGAGTTCTACCAGTGTAGAAAAGTATTCTCTCTGTAGTTGTTGTTTTTCCTGCATCAATATGGGCCATTATTCCTATATTTCTTGTTTTCTCCAAAGGAAATTCTCTTCCGTCTGTTGCCATCTTTTTATTTTTCCTCCTTTTATTACATATTTGTTTGTGAGATTATTAATTTTATTTTCAGAATTTTAACTAGGAACAAGTATTGCGAGGCAGTCTAGCTAAAAAAGCGCAGATAGTACGTGTTGTACATCGAGCATTTTTTATGCGAAGACTAACGAAGCAAAGTATTGTTTAATGTTTTCCGTATTTAGAATTCTTTATATATTCTGAGAATTAGAAGCAAGTATAACAAGGCAACCGAGTCAAAAATACCGGAGACGTACGTGGTGTACGTTGAGGATATTTTTAGATGAAGGTTAACGCAGTTAGACGTAGCTTATAATTAAAATTTTAGAATTTGTAATGAGCAAAAGCCTTATTAGCCTCAGCCATTTTATGCATATCTTCTTTCTTCTTGAAAGATCCACCGTTACCAGCTACTGCATCCATTATTTCTCCTGCTAATTTTTCAGCCATAGTTTTTTCATGTCTTTTTCTAGCATAGCTTACTAGCCATCTAAGTCCTAATGTTTGTCTTCTTTCTGGTCTAATCTCTAATGGTACTTGGTATGTTGCACCACCAATTCTTCTTGCTTTAACTTCAAGAACTGGCATTACGTTGTTTAGTGCTTCTTCAAATACTTCTAGTGGATTTTTTTGCTCTTTTTCTTTTATAATGTCAAATGCATCATAAACTATTGTTTGAGCAACTGTTTTCTTACCATCAAGCATTACGTTGTTTATTAATTTTGTAACAACTTTGCTATTGTATATTGGATCTGGTAATACTTCTCTTTTTGCTATATATCCTTTTCTTGGCACTATTCTTCCCTCCTTATAAAATTTGATACTAATATTTACCTAGTATCTTAGGTACTCTAAAAAGTTCAATACTAATCCTTCTCGAAACTTTTTCAGTTTAGTGCTATATAATTTATTTTTAATTTAAGTACCTTAAATTAATAAGTTATATGCACTATAATGTAGATCTACTACTTTAAAATTCTCTACAGAATTTGGAATTAGAAACAAGTATTGCGAGGCAGTCTAGCTAAAAAAGCGCAGATAGTACGTGTTGTACATCGAGCATTTTTTATGCGAAGACTAACGAAGCAAAGTATTGTTTAATGTTTTCCGTATTTAGAATTCTTTATATATTCTGAGAATTAGAAGCAAGTATAACAAGGCAACCGAGTCAAAAATACCGGAGACGTACGTGGTGTACGTTGAGGATATTTTTAGATGAAGGTTAACGCAGTTAGACGTAGCTTATAATTTTCAGAATTATTTTTTAGGACGCTTAGCTCCATACTTCGATCTACCTTGCATTCTGTCTTTAACACCTGCTGTATCTAAAGTTCCTCTTATGATGTGGTATCTAACACCTGGAAGATCTTTTACTCTTCCTCCTCTTATTAGAACAACACTGTGCTCTTGTAAGTTGTGTCCGATTCCAGGAATATAAGATGTTACTTCGTATCCGTTTGAAAGTTTAACTCTGGCAACTTTTCTTAATGCTGAGTTTGGCTTCTTAGGTGTAACAGTTTTAACTACGGTACATACACCTCTTTTTTGTGGTGCTCTTCTGTCTGTTGTTTTCTTTTTCATAGAATTGTATCCATGTTGAAGAGCTGGTGATGTTGATTTTGTTGTTGTAGTTTTTCTTCCTTTTCTTACTAATTGGTTGATTGTTGGCACTTAAATTTCACCTCCTATTTTTTATTTGGTTTTATTAGCTTTTTATTTTTACGCAAAAGTAATAAAGCTAATTAAAACTAGCTTTATTATTTTATCATATTTTGTTTGTTAAGTCAATGTTTTTTTGCAACTTTTTTCCAGTTTCCGTAAGGCTTTTTGTCATTTTTTGACGTACGATTTTTCTTTATTTTTAACATATTATGTTATATACTATTAATTACCTCTATTATAGTAGAGCTGTAATTGAGAGAAGGTGAATTTATGAAACCTTTAATCGGATTAATTGTGTTATTACTAATATGCTTAATCTTAAAACTCTTCTTTGGACAGTAATAATACATAAAACTACCACATCGCGCGTGATGTGGTAGTTTTTTGGTTTATTATGAAACCCTTTATCGGTTCTGTTATACTAATAATACAATAAAAAAGCAAAAAAGTCAACTGTAACAAGTTCAAAAGATCAAAAATCGTTCGACAAAATTCTGCTTACAAGTTTAGTATGTGTATTTTAAACATGTCTTGCAAATTCTGTTTTAGATAATCCATCCAGTTCTTTTTTTCTATTTTTTCCTTGCATATTATATCTACATTCTCTATAACCTCGTCTTTCATTGTTATGCTAAGAGTTCCCATTTTTTGTCCTTCTTGTATTGGTGCTTCTGTTTGTGTTATTGTATTTATACTTATTTTGATATCGTTTTCCTGATCCGCTTTTAACGGAATTATTTCATTTTTTAGCTCTTTCAACTCTAATTTTACTTCTTTTTCTTTTCCCTTCACTACCAAAATTCTCTTGGCATTTATTGCTCTCCATTTTTCGAATTCTTCCACTACCTTTTCCTTTACATTTATGTTTTTAAAATTCGAAAAAGTGTATTCTATTAGTTTAACACTATCTTTTGTTCTATCTTTTTTAGTATCAGCTCCTAGTACTACTGTTATTATATCTTTGTCATCTCTTTTTGTTTCAGTTACCAAACATCTTCCAGCACCATTTGTAAATCCTGTTTTTACACCTACTACACCATTTAGTACGCCTAATAGTTCGTTGGTATTTGATATTGTTCTTGGTACTCCATTGATCGTTATTGATGTTTGTTTTGTTCCTACTATTTGCGCAAACTTTTCGTTTTGCAATGCGTAATCTGTTAATTTTGCAAGTTCATAGGCGGTTGTATAATGTTTACTATTATCTAGTCCGTGTGGTGTGACAAAATTTGTATCTGTTAATCCTAATTCTTGTGCTTTTTTGTTCATCATGTCAGCAAATCCTTGAACACTACTTCCTACATATTCAGCAATAGCTACGGCAGCATCATTTCCAGACCTTAACATTAGTCCATATAGCAAATCATTTAATGTTATTTTGTCTCCTTTTTTTAGTCCTAGTCTTGAACCTCCTGTTCCTCCTGCTTTTGCACTTATTGTTACTTCATCACTTAAATTTGCATTTTCTAGCACAACTGTTGCTGTCATTATTTTGGTGGTTGATGCCATTGCACATTTTACTTTTTCGTTTTTTCCATATAATATTCTTTTAGATTTCCTGTCATAAACAATTGCTTTTCTTGAATTTATTGTTGGTTCTCCAGAGATATTTTTTGCAACTTCATTTATACAATTTTGAGTAAATTCCTGATTCACTTCTACTATTTCTTCATCAATATCGTCCGCAAAAGCACATTGAATACTACAAAAAAGAATTATAAATGTAATCACAATGATTTTTAAAATTTTACTTGTCTTTTCCACTATTTTAACACTCCCTGTGATAAATATATTACGCCATAAAAAAAATATGAGAATTTCTTCTCATATTTTAGTGTCTATTTAATAATCTATCTAGAGCTTCTTCTTCTGGTGTAGGTCTTCCTCCTCTGCCTCCTGGTTCATCATCATCATCTGTATCCGGTCCTCCCTCTTCTTCTCTTACTGTTTCGATTTTCTCAGAAGGGCAATCTCCTTCCGCTAGCTCAAATCTGTCGCAGTATTGTTCTATAGTCATATCATATTTTTCCGCTTCTTTTCTAAGTGTAGTAGTCTCTCCACTATGTAATGTTATTTCTTCATCAACATCCATCGCTTTATCATTATTATCATCCTTGTCTATATTTTCAAGTTGGGTTGTTCCAGATTCTAACTCTCCATCTTTATCAGATTTTTCCCCACCAATTTGCTCTTCAGTTTTTTCTATTGCTTCGCCTATTTCATACTTATTATTTCTTCTCTCATTCATAAACTTTTTAACTTGTTCTGTTGATGGTCTTTCATGTTCAGTTTCGACTATGCTTCCAATAAATTTTTCTTCATTTGGATCTTTTCTAACATAATCCACTTCTAATATTCCATACTGGCCAGATGTTACTGTAAAGCTTTTGTCAGAAGAATTTTTTACTTTAAACATTTCTCTTGTCTGCTTTTCTTGTATGCTTGACCCATCTCTATTTATGCTATATATGTCGACATTAGTCTGCATTGCTCCTGTTGTCTCTAAATTATCTAGATATTCCACTTCTCCTTCTGGAGTGATTCCAACGAATGCAAATTTCTTGTTTTTGTCAGTTGCTTTATTTGCATTTATTACATATATATTATCATATTTACCTTTTACATTTGCTATGTCTTCAAATGTGTCTTGGTCTGTTAATCTTTGAGTTGGATTTATTGTTGAACAGTTCTGTATTTCATTAGGATCCATTCCTGTTTTTTGTGCTATTTTTTGCAACTCTTCTTCTTTACTTTGAGGGTGTGTTTCTTTTTGCTCTTCTTGCTCTTTGTTTTGTTGATTTTGAACTTCTATTTCAGATTTTGTCATGTTTATATCTTCTTGTTGTTCTGCTGGCTCTTTGAATCTAGCTTTTCCATCTGCCTGTTTTATTCTGTCTAACATGCTTTTTTCTAAATCTGTTTTTGTTAGCATTTGTTCATATTTTTCTAGTGCATAGTCAGTAAATTTTATTGTGCCATTTTCATCAACTGTCGCTATTTCCATCTGATTTTCGTCATATATGCTATACATAACTTTTTCTTTATTTGTTATCACTCTAACCAGATAAGCATCCTGCTTTGATACTCCTCCACCGTCTTCATTTCTGAATAATTCTAGTGTTTCATAATATGTTATGCTTCCAATTTCGTCCTTGCTCTCTCTTGCTTCCATATCACTTTTCTTTTTTTGGTAGATTAGCTGTATGTTCTCTTTTACCATTGCTTCTTTTTCTTCTTTATTCATAAATAGCCTCCATTATTTTATACTAAATGACATTTCAAAATCTGTTCCTTCGTTTAGTTTTACTACTAAATTTATTCCTTTTTGCTCTTTTCCATTTGCATTATTTAGTTTTGCATTAAATAGCCATGCATCTCCTTGTTTTTCTACCGTGTTGTATGTTATTTGATTTTTGTCAAAGAAATTATTTTTCATATAGCTTTCAAATTGACTTTCTGTTGCAAAGTTATTCGCTTTAAATGTTGCATTTAATTTGTTATAAATATATTTGTAATCCTTGTTGTTTAATGCTTCTTGTATTTTTTCTAAGTTTAGTTTTGCTTTGTTTTGGTCTGTTGATCTGCTATACATATTTTTAAAGTATGGTGTATCTGTTGTATAAACATCTAATACCACTGAGTAGTCCATTGGATATTGCGCACTAAATATATAATAATTGCCTTCTGCATCTTGACATGTATATTGAACATAGCTTTCGTATGTTTCAATAGAATATTTTTTTATCCCCAAATTACTATGTTGTAATTTAAAGTCTAAATAGTCCGAATATTTTTCGAAATCATTGTTATCCAATGTTTCCATTTTATATGTTAGCTCAAGCTTTTCTCTATTTGCATTTATATATTGTACGAATCCATTATAATTTCCAAATTTTGTTTCTCTATATTGTTTGTCTAGCAAGTTGTAGGCTTTTTCTGGATTTGAAACCATCTGCTTTAGGTAGTCGTCAAAATACATTTTTGCTATATCAGCATTATCATAGTCTTTAAATTCTATGCTATTATACTCATTTTTTTCTATTGTTCTTTCTACTGCTGATTGGCTAATTTTTGTTGTATATTCATTTTCTGTGATTGGCATTATATCATATGTATGATTGGTTACATCCACTCCAATTTCAAAGTATACATTGCCTTGGTCGTTTATTTGTCCTTTTATGTAATATGCAGTAAATCTTTCGCTATTCTGTTCATACATTTCGATATTTTTATAGCTTGTGATATTTTTGTATTGCTGAGCGCTACTGCTTAAGTCATTGCTATTTATATTATTTTTTGATATGTATTCTTTGTTTAGTACCGACATTACCAATTCTACATTTTGATTTTTTATGTTCTCAATGTAACTCTTTATGGTTTCCTCAACTGTGACGTAAGTGTTGATTCTATTTGTTCTTATTGGCTTTTCATCTTTGACGTCTTCATTGTTTTCTTTTACTTCAGAATATATTTTGTTCATTTCTTCTTTTGATATATTATCTTTTTTGGCTATATTTGCTATTATCAAAATTATAATGATACCAATCGTTGCAACAATTATAATTATATTTCGCTTTTTCTTCATTAATATTTCCTCCGTTTATCTATCTTAAGGAGCTCTTAGAACTATAGCATCAGACGAAATTGTTGTTTCGTAAGGTGATATTCTTCTTATTGCATCTCCTGAACCAGCGTTATATTTTGTGTTGTTTCCAGCATATATTTCGATGTGTCCATATGTATAATATAGTATATCTCCTGGTTGTGCTTCTGCCACACTAACTCTCTTCCATCCGTATTTGCCCATTAATATTGTTTGTGCTAATGTCTCTGCACCGTCAGAATGGTCACTGTCGTCTATATAGCCAACCATTTGTAGTACCCAAGAAACGTATGTCGCACAACATGTATTATGGTAGCCTGTCTTTGACTCTTCAAATGTTCTATTTAATCCATGTGCTTTATTATATTTGCCACACTCCTCGTATTGGTTTGAGTTATCTAATACACAATATGTATAATTGTTTTGTTCCATATATTTGTGTATCATGTCTGCCACTTCAATTATAGAGCCACCAGAGTATATTTTGCTTCCAAAGATGTCTTTTGCGATTGCTATTACTCTATTATCGATATAATCGACTACATAAGCTGCTTGCTCTTCCAAAGTAGTGCTTTCTTCAAGTTCGTGTTTACAATCATAGTTCATATGTTGTATCAAGTATTGTTTTACATTTACATTACCATATACTTTTCCGCTATGCTTATCCCCTAAGTACATATATGCACATAGTACATCATATATTGACGTCATGTTTCCTGTAATTCTATCACTATGAGGTGCATATGTTTGAGCTTTGGCATATGCAATGCTTCCTGGTTGTTGGTAGCTTAAGATTGTTTTACAGTAAAATTGTATTGCTTCATCTATTGTTGCAAACTGTGTTCCTACTGAAGAGTCATTGTATACTCCTAGTCCCCAATAGTTCCATGGAGAATTTCCTGGTGTTGCTTCTCCAAAAGAGCTTTCTTGTCCAGCTTGTGCAACACAAAGTATTGGGTTTATATTGTTTTTTACACATATATCATATATCTTATCTGCATATGCAGCAAATCTTCTCTGATATCCACTATCGTTTCTATATTCTTTTACACATTTTATAAAGTCTTCTCTACTTATACTAGTTTTGTTGACACTTATTCCTGAACCACCATACATTGATGAAAGGTTTTTAATTATAAAGAAGTTTGCACTTAGTTCTGTTACACCTAAATCTCTTCCAGTTGCTTTGTATAAAAGATATTTTACTAAATCTATCATGTTTGTAACATTTTCTGTGTTTTGTTCCATCATTTCAAATAGCCATTCCACAGAGCTCATTATTTTTGATTCCGCTCTAGGATATTTTTTTAGTATTGTACAGAAATTTGGTTCTTGTGAATTTAAATCTGTTTTTTCTTCTATCTGAGGAGTTCCCTCTTTATAGCTATTTCCAGATGATACTATTTTGCTTGTTCTTGACTTTTCTTTTATATCGCTTATCAATCTTTCAGATTCTACTGTGTATACTGTACCCTCCATCTTTCCATGTTCTAAGTCATTTAATACCTCTTGTGCAAAGCTGTCTTGCTCGATTTCAGCTTTTGTTAAATATCTATTTATAGTCTCGATTGCTTGACTATTATTGCTTTGTGCATTATTTTCTGTAACTGTTGCTGGAATTGATTCATATGTATATTCGTTTTGATACTTCGCAATCCAAGTATTTGCATATGTAACATTTAGAGTAACATTTCTTGTTTCAGTTACTTCTGTTAATTTTCTATGATAAGTTGTATCTGATGTGTCAAATTCTCTTTCTCTAGTAATCTTCGTTAGGGTACCAGAGTGTTTTATAAACTGTCTAACAATTAATTCTTTTCTTCCTGACATTGTAAATTGAGATTCTTCTGTCTCCTCAGTTCTCATATAATTGTCATATGCAGTTATTGTAATTTCTGTGTCCATTGCTAGTTTTGCCAATTCGTATACAAAATCTTCTTCTGTACTTTTTACAAGTAATGCCCATAAGAAATTAAATGGCATTGCATATGAACTTAATGCTGATTTGTAATCCAATGACATTTCTGATATATTATATTGTTCTTCATTTATAGGTGTTTCCCCAGGTACATTTGTGTCTAATACTTTTGAATGTCTGTATGATTGCGCTATGACAAGTTGTCCATTATCATTTATTGAGCAATATTTAAATACTTCTGAATTTGAATCTGCTATATATTGTTTAAATGTTGTGTAGTCTATATATTGTAATGTTGATACATTCCCGTCTTTGTCACTTCTTTGTACTGTAATTGCTCCATTTATTTGATCACTTTTTTTAGGGTCTGCATTGCCTAGTTTTAGATTTTGTGTAATAAAATCTGCTTTTATAAACATTTTTAAGTATTCTTTTTGATTTTCTTCAGATATATATGTAGAAAGAATATTTGTTTTGCTGTTAAGCTTTTGTATTAATTCTTCTACTTTTTCGTCCAAATTCACATCATAAGAATAAGTATTACCTGCTTTTGATATTTCTATATCACTTAGTGCCTCTTCTACTGCATTAGGGACATTGTCTTCCTTTCCTTGTGAATAAGAGCCATTGTTTACTGTAATAAATTTAATAACTGCCGCAACAATACTTACAACAAGCACTGCTATTAGTATATATGGCAAAAATTGGATAATAAACTGGGCAACTGCTATTGCTATTTTTTTAATGGCTTTTACTACTAATTTGCCTACTTGCTTTGCTGCAAATTTTCCTGTTTTTTTAGCACCTTTCTGAAGTTTCTCCTCTTCTTCTTCTTCCATATTAATCTCCTAATTGTTTTATAGTTTTATTTCAAATTTTATTTCTTTGGTTGTTGAATCTGCATTTTCAATTTGAGCTTTTGAAAATACTATACTTGTCAATTCTCTATTTGAAATATAAGAGTCTGAGAATTTTATTGCTATTTGTACTTTGCATTTGCTTTTTACTCTTAATAGTTCTTTTGTTATTCCCTCATTTATATATGAGTATTTAACTTGTTTTTTGTCTTGTAAATATATTGTTCCTGCTGTATCTAAGTTGTCTAATAATATATCTGTATCTTCATTATTTTCTACCTCTATGTAATAGGTCTCGTATTTCATGTTTACATCTTTTTTTAAAACTCTAAATGTTACATTCCCACTTTTGGTTTCATTATTTATTATTTTTCTACCTATGTAACTATTTATGTTCAATTTGTATTGGTCCTTTGAGTTTACAACTGTTATAAAATCTTGTATGTTGCTTTTAGATGCTCCGCCTGTTGACAACACGTCATCCTTTAAATCTACCTTAAATATGCTGTCTGTCCAATTTTGTATTGTACATGTTTTTGCACCTGCAAAATTTTTTCTATAATAGTTGTTATAGAAAAGTTGATAATTAGAAAACATTGTTTCTTTGCACTCATTACTAAGCATCTCATAAGCTTGTTCTGGCTTTTGATTATTGCATAAATTTATAAAGTCTTCTATTGCCTTTTTATAGTTTTCTGCATTTTCAGCTTTTGTATTGCTACCAGAAATTGCTGGAGATAAAGTTCTATCTTCTTCACTTATGGTCGTGTTTCCGTTTGCTATGCTGTTATTTTGTTCTTGATTGCTTATTTTTGCAAAATGATTTAATGTTTGAACTATTCCTATTACGATGATTATTGCTATTATTACAGCAATAATTTGTAATTTGTTTTGGTTGATTATTCTAATTATATTCATTTTTTCCTCTTTTCCTTTATAGCAATTAAGCCAAAAGGAGTATTCCTTTTGGTTTAATTGTTTTTCTCTCTAAGCTTCTCCTTTAATCTTACGTATTTTAGCCATTGTATCTGCTGCTAACGCATTAGCTCTAGCGCTTTCAATACCTTTCTTTTCGAATCTTTGTGCAAGCGCGTCTCTTGCTTTGTCTATCTTTCCTGCATCACGGAACATGTCTGCACTATAACGAGTAGATAGTTTTGCTAATTCTCGAGTTTGAGCTTCTATATCTCTTTGGTTTTGTTCTTGATCATCTTGAGTCATATTTTGTATTTGATCTTGAGTAGGTCTCATACTTTCTTGAATCTTATGCAATCTATCCATTTCTTTTATGTCTGTGATTCCTGCTCTTCTATACTGAGCATATTCTTGCATTCTCTTTTCTAGTTCGTCGTTAACTTGGAATCTATCCATTTCAATATTGTTTGCTCTATTCTCTTCTTCTATTTTTTCTACTACGTGTGCTCTGTTTTCTACGTTATTTACGAATTCTTGATCAGCAAATAGGTTATTAGCTTCATCTTCCCCATAATTGATTTCTCTAACGTCTTCTTGTACTGTTCCTGCAAGGCTTTCGATTCCCGCACTAGCTTTCTTTCCTAATTGGCTTCCAGCAGTTCCACCTAATGCTGCTCCTTTCCACATGTCATTCATGTCTCCACCAACAATTCCACCAGCTAGTCCTATTGCAGCTCCTCCAATTAAAGCAGCTCCTTTTAGATATGTTCTTCCTACTCCCTTAGCAGCTCTCTTCAATAGAGTTCTACCTGTTTTACCTCTAGGAATGTTGTATTTTCTTCTTAGCATATTTCCAAAGTTTTTACGTCTTTGTCTATTTTTATCACTATTCCAACTATCGCTAATTGCTGAAACAGCTCTTCCGCCCGTAGCATTCCAAGCGTTTTGCATTCCTGCTTGAAATCTTGTAGGTGGTCCTTGACGTTGAGGTTCTCCACTTGGTTGTTGAGTTCTTGCTGTTTGATGTGGAGTAGGATTTGCACCTGCACCTCCTCCAGCTCCAGCCATAGGTATTCCGCCATTTCCAGCATTCACATCTGTTCCCGCTAATGCATCTAATCCGTCTCCTTCTACTAGGTTTGGATCTGTAACATTTTTATCATCTTTTGTTCTAATTTTATCTGATTTGCCGTCTTTTCCTTTATCTTTTCCGCCTTTTCCAAGCTTTTGTACCATTTGTGCAGCCAATGCTCCACCTGCAAATCCACCAAGTGCTGGTGTAGTGCTACTCTTAATTCCAAACATTTCTTTTACTATTTTTTCTGCTGGTACTATGAATGCTAGCACACATATTGCATATAGTGGTGATTTTACTGCTAAATCTATGGCAGATGTAACTAGTACTGTATACAATACTAGATGTATTATTGGTATCATTGCATTTACTATGTATTCTCTTAACCAGAATTCAAATGCTTGTGCTTTTGAATCTTTTACTTTATCTATTGGGTATGTTAATGCTACTAATGGTGCAATTATTGTTAAGAATGTTAGTATTATTACCCTCTTAATATAGATAAAGAAGAAATAAACTGTATAGAATGTCAATGCTAGATACATGATTGTATATGTTAGTTTAGGAATTGCATCTGGATTTCCTGCCAAAACTCTATTATATCCTGTTAAGTTGGTTGGGAAAGCTTTTTCTGTCACTAGCGTTTCATATTCGCTTGGAACTGTTGTATCAAAGTTTCCTGTACCAGAGTCCACAGGTGTATCAACGATGTCATTATTATTACCTGTATCCTTAGGTACTAATGTTTCACTTCTATATACTAACAATATTGTATTTATTGTTTTTTTGTTAGCGTCATTATTTGTCGATGATGTTGAAGGGCCTGATATAAATAGATTCTGCACTTCTTGTACCATTGTCATTGTAAATACCATTATATAATGTAGGAAAAATACTAAACAAAGAGCAATAACCCAGTCGACAAACATTTCTTTATATTTTGCTTTGTCCGTGGCAACTGCCGCTGTTACCATTCTTAATCCAACATATACTAATACAGAAAGTAATCCAACAATAGCAATCATTCTAAGTGCTTGGTACCATGTTGATATTGTTTCCTTTAAATCTGCAACTGTAGAATTTCCTGTATCACTATCTTCTCCAACTTCTCCTGCTCCTAACATTCTTGCTTTGTAATCATCATTTACCTCTTGGAAGAAGTTTGCATCTAAAAGTGCAACTCTACCAGAAAATATTTCCATTGGCGTAATTTTAACATGTGGATATACTATGTTTGTAGCTGGTATATAGTCAATGTCATCTTCTGCTGCCTGTTCTGGGCTGTAGTTGCTTAGTTTAACTTCTTTTCTTATCAATTTTCCACCAAAGTAGGCTTGAATTTCCTTTGCATTAGAAAATCCGTTACACTCCTCTTTTTGTATTTTGTCTAGGTTAGCGTCAGTTGTTCCTGGAATTATTCTACTCTTTACTCCTGCCGTCTTTGATACTAAAAAGTTTGCAATATCTCCTACCGCTAATAGTAAGTCGCATACTGGCTCTAGTAACGCTCCTCCGAAGTCCGCCTGACTATAAGTTGGCATTATCCAAGTAAATGTCATCATTACAGTTATGAGCGATATGATTATCTTTTGCTTCAACTTTCCTATTTTTTTAGTCTTCATACATACTCCTTTTATTTGCTTTATTGATTTTGCATTGCTGCGAGTTTATTAATGTTGGTCTCAACAAATTCAAATTCTTTTGCTGTTGGCGTTATTTGTAATATTGCTGTGTCTTTTCCAACTTTTAATAAACCTTCTCCTTTGTTACATGTAATTAAAAATCCTGCTTCTCCTTCGCTTAATTTGAATACTTCTTTTAAGTATTTTATTTCTGATTTATCTTGTGCTAATAATAATTTCGTATCTGAAGATGTTAGAACAGCTTGTACTTCTGGCTTCTCATAAAAGTCTTGGAATCTTTGAGAGATAATTGCCAAAGATACGTTTCTTTTTCTGGCACGTCTTGCCATTGTGTTTAAGAAGTCTACTGCTTCTGGGTATGGCAATAACATCCACGCCTCATCAACAAGCACTCTCTTCTTAGCCGCCTTTTTTCTATCTTCGCTGTTTTTCTTAACGTATTTTTCCCAAATCCACGATAGAAGAATTTGTTGTGCAAGTGGTCTTGCAAATCTTTCTTCTAGTTGTGATATGTCTAAGTTTATAAATAATGTTCCATCTAGTAAATCAAATGTTGATTGTCCATCAAAGTATGCCATTTGTCCATCATATTTCCTGATGTATTGCTTCATTACTTTTAATAGATAGCTGTAATGAAATCTATAATCTGGGTTTTCATTTTCTTGTGCCTTGTTTGCAATTCTTTCATACCAAGAACCTATTGTTGGCATTTGTTTTTTCTTTCTTCCAAGCATATTTCCAGCTTCTGAAACGCTTTCATACAAACTTGATGGATCGCTGTTTATTCCAGCTGCCATATATTCTTCTGCTACCGCCTCTGCTATTATTTGTTTTGTCAATTCGTTTACTTCTTGGCTTCTTGTGCTACCTCTTGCCATTGTCAACAATGCTTGAGTTACGTCTTCTACTTTGTTTTCTACATTTAGTACTGTTTTTTCTCTTCCTGTTATTTCGTCTTTTACCATTTCTGTTTCTATATCAAAAACGTTTATTACTGTTTTTGATGTAGGGCTTAGTACAACGTTTGTTCCGCCTAAGCTTTCTGCAACTATCCTATACTCGCCTTCAGCATCTAGCGCTAAACTTTGTATTCCCATTAACACTGCTGATCTTGATATTAAAGTTTTCATTGTAACTGATTTACCAGCACCAGATTTAGCAAATATTACCATATTGTAGTTTGTTAATGAATTGTGGAAGTTGTCAAATAATATTGGCACTCCTGTTTGTTTGTTGAATCCTAGTGGAATTCCTGTTATATGTCCAACCTCTGATGTTGTGAATGGGAATACGGTTCCCATTGATCTATGGTCAAAGGTGTGTGTTCTTTTTATTTTGTCATCATTAAATGGTAAGTTTGATTTGAATGCTTCTTCTTGCATTCCCCATGCGCTCTTTATTCCTATTAATGATTTTGACATTTCAGATGCTAATAGTTTTGTTAGTCTGTCAAGGTCTTCTAGATTGTACGCAAATAGTGTTGATACAACTGACGCTGAATATAGTTTGTTAAATCCTGCCGCTATTTCATCTCTTAATTGTTCTGCTTCATATCTTTTTTGAGCAAGCGTGCTCTCTCTATTTATATTTCCTTTATCAGCTGCAACAATTCTTTCTGTTTCTAGTTCATTTATTGTTCTGTTTAATTCGTTTTGTGAACTAGATTCTGGTATTGGATTTATATAGATAGATGTATTTATATCTCCAAAGAAGTACATGTCTCTAAATAACTCTGGGAATGTACACATTCTTGGAAGTGCTGATATAAAGAAGCTTCTTGCATATCTTTTTGTGTTTGATATTATTTCTAGATGGTCTATATTGCTTGCATCTATTCCAGCTGGTGCGATTAATTCCTTAATTGTTTTTTTACGTAAAATCTTAGGGCTTTCATTTACGGTGTAGTCGTTACGCTCCGCTTGAAGTTCTCCTTGCATCTTCTTGTTTTTCTTTAACATCTTCTGTTGTCTCCTTTCTCTTTCTTCCTCTTCTTACTTTTTCTCTTGCGCTTTGTGCAACGTCTTTGCCTAACATTGCAGTGTTTTGTCTAATATATAAATCTGCCAAATTGTCTATTATATCATCCATGTTTTCTTTCTTTTCTTGATATCTTTTTGCTTTTTCTGATTGAGCTTCTATTACTTTTTCATTTGCTTTTTGGTAAGCTTGTCTTTCTATTTCTTCATCTAGAATCTGCATTTTCTTGTCCATGTAATCTGGTGCTGTTGAATATAATTCATCAAATCCTGCTTTTCTTGCTTTGTCTATTCCGTAATTATCAGATTCATCTCTGTTGTATGCTACATATAGCAAGTCTGCTAGTTCTATTGATGTTAATATTCTTCCTGTAACACCTGTTGAACTTAATGCTCTGATTATTGATTTTGATTTTGTATATAATTCTGAAAAAGCTCTTTCTTTTATTTCTTCTTGGTCTAAGTCTCCTAATTCCATTGTATCTGCATAGTATGAAACTACTACATAATATTTTTCGTTTAGTATGTTTTTGTTTAAGCTCATTCTTTCTGTGTTGTATATAATATCTTTTCCATACTCATATAGATTTTTTTGTTTTATATATTCATAATATTCTCTTTTTATCTGCTCGTCTGATGCGTTAGGATTGTTTGCTATTTCTTCATATCTTAATTTTTGTTTTGTATATTCTCTTTCTATTTCATCTACTTTTTCTTTGTAGCTGTTTAAGCTACTTTCCAAATTTATTTTTCTTGTTTGTATATATAATTGTACCGGTTCTTTTAATGTATTTAGGAATTGTGAAAAGCCTTCTTCTACTGATACTTTTTCTTCCTGTGACATTAAGTCATAGTTTATTCCTTGGCACTCTACCACCATGATAAATCTTTTTCCGTTTTTTCTGCACTATCATGTTGTCTTCTATTTTTTCAAACTCCATGAAGTCGAATACAGAATTTACTGTGTATTGTTTTATTTTTGATGCATCTTTTTGTGTTGTTTGAGTATTTGTCTTTTTTTCTAACCCTTCTTCTTGCTCTTTTTCTTTTATTTTCATTCTTAAGTATACTGCTGCTAATACAACTAGTAATGTTACCATTACTCCTGCTATTATTACTAATGCTGTTGTTAATAAACTTATATTACTTGTCATTTGTGTCTTCCCCCTTGTAAATATATATTTTATTTTTCTTTGCTTTAAATTTAATTGCTCTTATTATTACATCGTCTAAGTTTTCTCCGGCATTTACCTTTGCCCATTTTATCCCAGACATGTTGGGTACTTTTATTGTTCCTATTACAAAGCCTAGTAGTACAAACACCAATAATATTACTACTCCCACTTTCATTAAATTCATTAATCTAAAAATAAGTAATAATATTAATCCTACTATTGCAAACCCAGCGGTATACATTAATGATTTTCTTGTAAATATGAATAATATTCTTCCTTCACCTTTTACATTTCTAGGCAAGTTGTATGTACCCATAATTTCTATTTCTCCTTAATAATATATCTCTTTTTACATTATACCATATAAAACGAAAAAAAGTAATATAATAACAAAAAAAAAGTGCATAAAATGCACTTTTTAATATATTTGTAATTTTTATGTAACATTTTTGAAATTTTACATTTTTTTGCTTAAGCAGCTGCGTTACTGTTGATTGTATTAAATATAACTTTTACTATTGATGTACCAGCTACTAATAGTACTGCACCAATGATATATGGTATCATTACTTTTTTGTATTCTGCTTTTTGCTCAACACTACCTGTCATGTATTTAATACCTATAATTAGTACTACAGCGATTGCTACAACTATACCAACTACTTGGATTATGTTTATTATTTTTCCACCGATAGTTGTTACTTTTGTTGTATCTCCTGCTTTTGCTCCATCTATATCTCCAATAGTTTTGTCAATGTCTGGTGCTGCAAAAACAACTCCTGCGATTGAAGTAACTAACATGATTGTTAACAATATAGTAGATATAATTCTTACTGTTTTTTTCATATATATTCCTCCTTATCTTCTTATATTTTATATAAACCTCTTACTGTTTGTAAGAATGTTAATAACTTTTACCAATTTACTCCTTGTAGTATGTCTACCAATACTTTCCATATTCCAAATGCTCCAAACATTATTGCACATCCTACTACATATGGAATTAATTTTTCTTTTATTTGAGCTTTAGCTTCTACAGAACCCATTAAGAATTGAATTCCTATTATTGCTCCTCCTATTATAGCTACTATTACACCTATAATCAATAATGTTCTAAACACACCATCAGATGTTGCTCTAACTTGGCCTTCTGAGATTGCATCACTTGGATCTCCTTGATTAATAAAGTCGTCTCCCCTTTGGATGATGTTATCTAATCCAAATGCCATTACTTGGTTTGCCATTAGAATTATAGTCATAAACAGTAGTATAAATACCATTAATTTTTTCATTTAATCTTCCTCTTTTATTTATACACTTTTTGTAACTGTTGAATATATTACTTTGACTATTGTAGTTGTTGAAACTAAAAGTATAGCTCCTACAATCATTGCCGTCATTGTCTTTTTATATTCTGCTTTTTGCTCTACGCTTCCAACCATGTACTGAATTCCTACGATTGAAATGCATCCAACTGCAAGTATTATACCTATTACTTGTACTACATTTAAAACTGTTCCTGCTATGGCCGCTGCCTTTGGTGAATCCATTGCATCATTACCTGGCGCATACTTATCGGTGTCTATTATCTTGTCTGATTTTGTAGTACTTCCACCTGTTCCTGTGTCAGTGTATCCTCCTGAAGGAGCCCCATCACTTGGTTTTGCATATACAATATTACTAAATACAGTTGATAACATTATTAAAACAATCAGAATTTCAACTATTTTGTTTATTAGTTTAATATTTTTTACCATTATTTTCTCTTTCTTTTATTTTAATAAGGTACCTCATATCTGTATGATTTGCCTTATATTTATAGAGTAGCATACCTAAAACTATTTGTCAACAAATTTTTCAACTTTTTTGTATAGGTTAATTCCCGCATATCTAGTTATATTATACCATATTTTTCTTAAAAAATCTATACTTTTGAGCCGTTTTTCTTGATATTTCAAAGCTTTTGTGATTTTTTATTGTTAAATTGTTCCTTTTTGTGCTGTTTGTATGTAATATTTGTCTATTAACTCATCTAATTCAATACTAATTTGGTATATAATGTTATAATCTTCACCATTTAAGATGCTGTCATTTAGTTTTTCTCTTAATAAACATATTTTTTCGTCTAACATTTTCTCCCCCTTTATATCAAATCATCTATTTTTCTTACTATAAAAAAATAACACATTTTTTATTTTCAGTCAACCATTTTTCTTAATTTTTCGCCTATTTCTCAGTTTTTCGTGTTACATTTTTTTATGTAATTC
>ERZ1026844.836-NODE-836-length-20392-cov-8.586665_pt1 | contig 20392 bp, 18 predicted proteins | sample MGYA00380152_ERZ1026844 | MGnify/ENA primary metagenome ERZ1026844 (study PRJEB33269, sample SAMEA4719788) | human gut metagenome | biome: human-associated habitat; feature: organic feature; material: feces | place: Cameroon | collected 2013-10 ... | reverse complement strand
CCGCGGCAGATGGAACGCGAAAATGAGATGATCGTTATTTCACATCGCCTTTTGGCTTTTGGCTTTAGGATGCGGGAGAAAGACAGGCATTGCACCTCTTCTCTTTTTATGCTAGAATATCCAAATGCGTGGCGAAAATCATTGCAATCGAAAGAAAGCTGTGATACAATGCTACTGTTAGTCTGGACAGTCCTCTGCCAAATGCGATCGGCATGAATGTCCTGTGTGATAGGAGGAAAAGATCGTGAACATTATCGAAACACTGGAAAAAGAACAGCTCAGAAACGACATTCCTGAATTCCGTCCGGGGGACACCGTCAGAGTTCATGTAAAGGTCGTAGAAGGCAAGAACGAACGTATTCAGATGTATGAAGGCGTCGTTATTGCAAGAAAGAACGCAGGTCTGCGTGAAACCTTCACCGTTCGTCGTATTTCCTACGGCGTCGGCGTAGAAAGAACCTTCCTCGTTCATTCTCCACGTCTGGAAAAGATCGAAGTAAGACGCCGCGGCATCGTTCGTCGTGCAAAGCTCTTCTATCTGCGCGGACTCTCCGGCAAAGCTGCTCGTATCAAAGAAAGAAAATAAGTTCAGCAAAAAAGCTGCAGCCAGGGCTGCAGCTTTTTTAGTGGGTCCAAAGGGCGGATGCATGGCGGCTGATTCAAACAAAAACTCATAGATCTTTTCATTTATAGTATTTCGCAATCGTTTATGAATGTGTTAAAATAAGGAATAGTGCAGAAGAGGGTTTTCTCACGAAAGGAAACAGCTATGAGAATACGAACGATCACTGCTGCGCTCCTTGTGACGCTGGGAATGTGTCAGATAGCAGGAGCGAATGATATCCGCCATGTCTTCGTGGTCGATGACATGACGATCGAGCTGGAAATGAAGGAGCCTTTGACAGAGGACGAGACAGCGCCCAAGAATTTCACATCGGATACCTATGAGCCGCCCTTTGTACTCAATGAAGGCGTGGCGGTCATCGGATTTCCGGTGCCACAGAGATCGGATGGATTTCACGACAACATTTACCGCATCACGGTGACAGGGATGGATGTGGGTCCGATCTATCAGATCTCCTACCGGGGCCACAAGCCGAAGACCTTCAAGGTGTACCCGGCCAAAGAACAGACCGACCGGTATCGGGATCGGTATGGAAGTTACTTTTAAAAGGGAGAAGCTGGAAGCGGTGCTTCTATGAGAGGCGCCACGCCGTCATTTGCGATTTTCCATTCTGATCTCCGCTTGCCTATCTAACGAAGAATTACATACAAAGGAATACTAAACCTATGCATATCGTACTGGTAGAACCGGAAATTCCGGGAAATACGGGGAACATTTCCCGGCTCTGCGCAGCAGAGCATCTGGTGCTGCACCTAGTGGAGCCACTGGGCTTTTCCATCGATGACAAGCACCTGAAGCGGGCGGGGCTCGACTACTGGGATCTTCTGGAGGTCCATGTCCATCCGGACTTTGACTCCGTGAAGCGCATGCTTGCGGGTCATCATTTCTACTACAATACCACCAAGGCGATCAAGACGTATTCGGATATTTCGTATACGGAAGATGATGTCCTTGTATTTGGGAAAGAGACGAAGGGTCTTCCTGAAGAGCTTCTTCTGGAACATGAAGAGGACTGTATCCGTATCCCCATGATCGAAGAAGCACGGTCTCTCAATCTGTCGAATGCGGTCGCGATCGTCGCCATGGAAGCACTCCGGCAGACGGGTTTCCACCATCTCTTGAAGAAGAGTGGACGTTTATTCAAAGGAGGCAGCAGTCATGAATACGTATGACGCAGCTTATGATTTGGCCAGAGCCATCAAGGAAAGCGATGAGATGAAGCGTCTCACCGCTGCCGCGGATAAAGTGAAGAACGATGCCGATGCCAAAAAGATGGTGAAGGAATATATTATGGCACAGATGCAGGCGGACTATGCCAAGCTCGCAGGGCAGAAGGAAGATGAAAAGACCTATCAGCATCTGCAGGAACTGGCGGTCCTCGTCAGCAACAACAGCAATGCCCAGGAGTATCTCCAGGCATTTATCCGCTGGAATCAGGTAGCTGCGGATTTGCAGAAGATCGTCTCGGATGCAATGGCGCAGGGTATGGATGTATTGGAATTAGATAAGAAATGACAGACTGGAAAGTATTTTTCGACGGGATCCTCACAGAGAGAGACATCAAGATCAATGAACCGATGAGCCGCCACACGACCTATGGCATCGGCGGAGCGGCTGACGTTTTTGTCATGCCGCAGACAGAAGAACAGCTGATGCAGATCCTCCGGAAGGCGGATGCAGAAGGCATCGCTGTCACGGTGATCGGCGGCGGCTCGAATACGCTTGTCAGTGACAAGGGGATCCGCGGCATCACCATCTGCATGAACCGTATGAAGCAGGAAATGACCTGCGAGGGCGAATGGATCACTGCCAGTGGCGGCACCGGTACAGGCACTGTCGCTCGTTTTGCAGAAAAGAACAGCTTGAAGGGCTTCGAGTGGGCTGTCGGTATCCCCGGTACGGTCTGCGGCGCTGTTTTCATGAACGCCAATGGCTATGGCAGCCAGATGAAGAGAGTCGTCGAAGAAGTTTATGCCATCACCAGAGACGGTAAAGAAAAGAAGACCTACGGCTGGGATGACCTGCACTACGGTGACAGCGACAGCGTATTCATGCACAATGGCGATATCATCGTCGGTGTGAAGCTGCATCTTTCTCCCGGCAATCCGGAAGAGATCAAGAGAGAAATGACGGAACACCAGATCTCCCGCCGTACCAAGCAGCCGCTCGAAAAGAGAAGCGCCGGTACTATGTATCTCCGTCCACCGGGATACCATGTCGGACCGATGATCAAAGACTGCGGTCTCATCGGCTTCTCCATCGGCGATGCACAGGTCTCCACCAAGCATCCGGACTTCGTCGTAAACAACGGACATGCTTCCTGTCAGGAAATTCTGGATGTGCTGCATGAAGTCCAGAAGCGCATCATGGAGAAATATCATGTCCACGTCCCGCTCGATGTGCGTATCATCGGCGAAGGTGTGCATCAGGAAAGATAATAGGGAAATAGGAGAAGAGCTGCCTCAATGGGCGGCTCTTTTTTGCGTGTGTTTAAGGAAACGCTGATTAAATTGCAGAGTCGGATTTCATATGGATTTTTATACATAGCTTCGTCATCATCTTCCTTAAATAGCTCGCTATTCGCGTCAGATGATTCCTTGCTCTGTATAAAAATCCAAGAATGAAATCAGACAACGATTTAATCAGTGTTTCCTTAGAAGGAAGAGCATACAGCACTGCCAGACGGGGACGGAAAATACCTGCGGGCAGCCTGCCTGGCATATGCCTGCCGATTGCCTTTCCTTCATAATAAATTTCTCATTTTCCCCCTTGCATTTCTGACTGAAGTTATGTATTATATAAAAGTAAGTTAGCACTCGGGATGAGTGAGTGCTAATAGTCCAAAGGAGGAATAGAAATGTTAAAACCATTAGCAGATCGTGTTCTTGTTAAAGTAGATACCGAAGAAACGCAGACCAAAGGTGGCATCCTGCTGCCGGATACAGCACAGAAAAAATCTCAGAAAGGCGAAGTCATCGCTATTGGCTCCGGCAAAATGCTCGACAACGGCACCCGTGTACCGTTTGAAGTCAAAGTGGGCGACAGAGTCCTCTTTGCAAAATATTCCGGCGTGGATATCGAAGAAAATGGACAGAAATTCCTGCTTCTCTCCGAAAGAGACGTACTGGGGATTCTGTAATCAAAAGTATCTGGGGCTAAGGATGAGCGTAGGTGAATCCTCGGCCCAAGATCTTTCATCGATTGTTTTATAGCAAAAATTAGGAGTGACATACAATGGCAAAGAAAGTTCTTTATAATGAAGAAGCCCGCGCAGCACTTTTAAGAGGTGTTGACCAGCTGGCGAATGCAGTAAAAATTACTCTGGGACCGAAAGGCCGCAACGTCGTACTCGACAAGAGATTCGGCGCTCCGAACATCGTCAATGATGGCGTTTCCATCGCTCGTGAAATCGAGCTGAAAGATCCATTCGAAAACATGGGTGCGCAGCTGGTCAAAGAAGTCGCTACCAAGACCAATGATGTAGCAGGCGACGGCACCACCACCGCTACCCTTCTCGCACAGTCCATGATCCATGAAGGCATGAGAAACGTAGCTGCTGGCGCAAACCCGATGGTTCTGAAGAAGGGCATCGAAGAAGCGGTCAAGGTTCTTGTCGAAGAAATCAAGAAAAAAGCCGTACCGGTACAGACCAAAGAAGCGATCGCACAGGTTGCTTCCATTTCCTCTGCCGATAAGACCATCGGCGGCCTCATCGCTGATGCGATGGAAAAGGTCGGCAATGACGGCGTCATCACTGTCGAAGACTCCAAGACCATGGGCACCAGCCTGAAAGTCGTAGAAGGCATGCAGTTCGATCGCGGCTACCTCTCCCCATACATGGTCACCGATCCGGACAAAATGGAATGTGTCATCGACAATCCGCTGATCCTCATCACCGACAAGAAGATCAATATGCTCCAGGATATGCTCCAGCTCCTCGAACAGGTGGCTAGAAGCGGCAAGGAACTCGTTATCATCGCTGAAGATGTCGAAGGCGAAGCACTGGCTACTCTCGTAGTGAACAGACTCCGCGGCACCCTGAAATGTGCAGCTGTCAAAGCACCGGGATTCGGCGACCGCAGAAAAGCTATGCTGCAGGATATCGCGATCCTGACCGGCGGCACCGTGATTTCTGAAGAAATGGGCCGCACCCTGAACAGCGCTACTCTGGATGACCTCGGCACCGCTCATCAGATCCGCATCACCAAGGACAACACCACCATCGTCGGCGGCGCAGGCGACAAAGACCAGATCGCAGCCAGAGTGGCTCAGATCCGTGAACAGTACAAAGAAGCAACTTCCCAGTTCGACAAAGACAAACTGCAGGAACGTCTGGCAAAGATGTCCGGCGGCATTGCTGTCATCGAAGTCGGCGCTGCTACTGAAGTAGAAATGAAAGATAAGAGACTCCGCATCGAAGATGCGCTGAATGCGACCCGCGCAGCTGTCGAAGAAGGTATCGTCGCTGGCGGCGGCACCACCCTGCTCGATATCCAGGATAAGCTGGATACCATCGAAGCAGAAGGCGATGTCAAGACCGGTGTGAACCTCGTCCGTCATGCCATCGAAGCTCCGGTTCGTCAGATCGCTGACAACGCCGGCCTCGAAGGTGCTATCGTCGCTGAAAAGGTCAAAGAAGCTGGCCAGGGCATCGGCTACAATGCAGCAGAAGATAAATACGAAGATATGCTGAAAGCCGGCATCGTTGATCCGGCAAAGGTCACCAGAAGCGCACTGCAGAATGCAGCTTCCATCGCAGCTCTGGTCCTCACCACCGAAGCTATCGTCGGCGAACTGCCGGAAGAAAAACCGGCTATGCCTCCGATGCCGCAGGGCGGTATGGGCGGAATGATGTAATTTCTGAGAGTGCCTGAAAGATAAGAAATGAAAAGATCCCCACCATCGGGCTGACCGATGGCGGGGATTTTTTTGTGTGTGGGATGGGAGTGAAAATGAGAAAGTGTGGTGTTTTTTCCAAATGCAGAAGCGGAAGATGCCGGCATCGTCCATAGAGCCCGTTGAACCTGTTCCCGTCCTTATGCTACAATCAAAAGAAAAGTTACAGAAATGGAGAAGACTATGGAAAATCTGAAGAAAGTCATCATCAGCAAGCGCGCGGAACTCGCGGCGAAGGGCGGGCATCCGTGGATTTACGGGACGGAGATCGAGCACGCGGACGAAGGTATCGAAGCCGGCGACATTGTGCGTGTGGAGTCGAAGAAGGGGAAATTCGTGGGAAGCGGTTTCTACAATCCGCACTCGAAGATCACTGTCCGCATATTTTCGACGAATGCGAATGACACGTTCAATGCTGCTTTCTGGAAGCGCCGCGCTGCGTATGCGGTGGATTACCGCCTGCAGGTGATGCGGAAGGAAGACTATGATTGCTGCCGCCTGGTTTTCGGGGAAGCGGACCAGCTGCCGGGACTTACGGTGGACCGCTTCGGAGATGTGCTTTCCGTGCAGGTGCTCTCATTGGGGATGGAGCGGCATAAGAAGGAATTCTTGGACGGCCTCATCGAAGTCCTTCGGGAGCGTGATCTTCCTGTTTCCTGCGTCTATGAAAGAAATGATGTCAAGATTCGTGAGCTGGAAGGGATGCAGCAGTACAAGGGCTTCTATCACTCTTCGCTGCTGGATCCGGCGGCAGAGAAGACACGGGTGGATATCGCGGAGAATGGCATCCGCTATACGGTTGACGTGGAGAACGGACAGAAGACGGGTTTCTTCCTTGACCAGAAATTCAATCGTCTCGCGGCGGCGCAGATCGGCAAGGGTCGCCATGTCCTCGACTGCTTCACACACACGGGGGCTTTCGCACTGAATATCGCCAAGGGCGGCGCAGCGAGCGTGACGGCGCTCGATATTTCCAAAGAGGCGGTCGAGATGACGGCGCACAATGCGAAGCAGAATGGCCTTGCCGTCGAAGCCGTCGAGGCGGATGTCTTCGATTTTCTGACCGAGCTCGACAAGAAAAAGGATCATAGCTATGATTACATCGTCCTTGACCCGCCCGCTTTTACGAAGTCTGGCAAGACGGTCCATGAAGCCTTCCGCGGCTACAAGGAAATCAATTATCGTGCGATGAAGATCCTGCCGCGCGGCGGGTATCTGGCGACCTGCTCCTGCTCACATTTTATGGGTGAGGAGCTCTTCGTGAAGATGGTGAAGGAAGCAGCGCGCGATGCCGGCGTCACGCTCCGGCAGATCGAGTTCCGCCAGCAGGCTCCGGATCATCCGATCCTTATGACCGTGCCGGAGACTTATTACTTGAAATTCTTCCTCTTCCAGATCGTATAAGGGAAACGCTCAGCCGAATCGGCTGAGCGTTTTTGATTGGATGGGTTCAGGGTTAGCCCATTGGGCGGCTCGTCCACTGATTGTGGATGAAAGCTTCGCATAAATTAGGAATTAGGAATGAGGAATTAGGAATGAAGGTGGCGGCTTCGCCGCAGAGTATAAATAGGGCGATGCCCGAAGGCGGTATTCAAGTCACAAGTCACCAGTCACTAGTCACTCCTAATCCCTAATCCCTAGTCACCAGTCCCTAGTCACCAGTCCCTAGACCCCAGTCACCCTTCCATCCTTTCTTTCAGATAGTCAGTAAAGTTCAGGATGCGTGTCGCTGTCCAAAGGCCGTTTACGTCTTTTTCCAGCTGCACCTGCCATGTGAAGTCGCGGGCGAGGTCTTTGTCGTGGAGCTTCACATAGGCGATGGCTTTGCCGTCCGCTTCTTCGATCTTGAAGATATCGGTGAGAGAGAGGGCGGAAGAGCCGGCGTAGGCAGTGAGGGTCTTGACAGGCTTGTCCAAGAGAGACTTGGAGGCAGGGGCGCCGTCCTTGAATCGGATCTCTGTCTGTCGGATGAGCTCCTTCACGACTTCTTTTTTGATGCTTTTCACGAGGGAGGCGGCGATGGCGTGTTCGGGGAGGCCGTCGGCCTTGAGCTCGACGAGCATGTCGTCCAAGGCATAGCTGTAGACTTTGGCGACATCGACGCGTTTGCAGAAGAGATCCCAGTCCTTTTTCTGCACGGCCTGCTGGATCTCTCCTGCCGCAAAGGCGGGCGTATTCTGCCAGTACAGGAAGTAGTAGCCGCCGACAGCGGCAAGGAGGATCATGAGGGTGATGAGGAGCTTTTTGAAGATCGACATGAAAATGACCTTTCATTAAATAACGGAGGAAGGTACGGATCCCTACTCTCCTGTATCGAAGAGGGCTTTCTGCTGGGTGAATTCGAGCATGCCATAGATGCCGCCTTCGCGGCCAAGGCCGCTTTCCTTGTAGCCGCCGAAGGGAGCCGCTGTGTCACGCGGGCTGGCATTGATGTAGACATTGCCGGACGCGATGCGATGGGCGAGGGCGATGGCTTCTTCTTTCGGCCCATAGACACCCGCATTCAGACCGTATCGGGTGTCATTGGCGATCCTGACCGCATCGTCAGTGTCTTTGTAGGTGATGACACAGAGGACAGGCCCGAAGATCTCATCCTGCGCGATGGTCATATCATTCGTGACATCCGTGAAGATCGTGGGGTGGATATAGTAGCCGTGATCGGGGCTTTCCGGCAGGCCGCCCGTGAGGAGCCTTCCCCCTTCGGAAAGACCCTTCCGGATGTATTCGCTGATCTTCCGGTACTGCGCCATGGAGGACACGGGCCCGAGCTTCACGCCCGGGTCTGTCGGATCGCCGACGGTATACTCTTTGGCGATGGCAGAGAGCTCTTTTTCGATGAGGGCTTTCTCGCTTTTCGGGATGAGCAGGCGGGAGAAGGCGGTGCAGGTCTGGCCGGAGTTCAGGAAGATGCTGCTCATGCAAAGGCGGATCGGTGCGCTGTAGTCATGGCTCTTCGATGGAAGGATCACATAGGGCGATTTCCCGCCAAGCTCAAGGCTGATATGCTTCACGCTTTCCAGCGCCCGTTTGCCGACGGTGACGCCGCCTGAGGTGGAGCCGGTGAAGGAAATCATGGAGACAAGCGGATGGGAAGAGAGGGCATCGCCCACTTCGCCGCCGCGTCCGGTCACGAGGTTGAAGACGCCTTTCGGGAATCCTGCTTGTTCAAAGGCATCGGCGAGGAAATAGGAAGAGAGCGGCGTGTGCTGGCTCGGCTTCAGGATGACGGTATTGCCCATCAGCATCGCAGGAATGATTTTCTGTATGACCTGCCCCAAGGGATAGTTCCATGGGGTGATACATCCGATGACGCCGATCGGCTCGCGATAGGTGGTGGAAGCCGCCATTTTTTCGACCATGGGGACGTCTGGCGCAAGGTCGATATAGGACATGGTACGGACGTACTGGTACTCGACCTGCGAGGCTTTGGTGAAGGTATATGGCGAGCCGAGCTCCCGGATGGTGATGTCGATGAGGTCATCCTCCTGAGATTTGAAAATGGCGAGGAATCGCTCCATTAAAGTGATGCGTTCGGCGAGCGGCTTTTTCGCCCAGGCAGGGAAAGCGGCATAAGCGGCTTTGGCGGCTTTGTCTACGTCATCGCCGTTCCCTGCCGGAACGCGGGCGAAGATCTCCCTTGTGGCCGGGTTTTCTACCTCGATGAACTCCCCGGATGCGCCCGGGATCCATTCACCATTGATATAGAGCTTTTCATAATCCATAGCAAACACCTTCCTTTAGACAAAAGAGAGCCCCCTTGCGAGCGCTCTCCCCCTTGAGATGATGATATTGAATCTAACTTTATTATAGCATGAGGGAAGGGGAAGACAAGGGGGCGAAAGTGACTGGTGACTAGTGACTGGTGACTAGTGACTAGTGACTGGTGACTAGTGACTGGTGGCTAGTGACTGGTGGCTAGTGACTGGTGGCTAGTGACTGGTGACTAGTGACTGGTAGCTAGGGATTAGGGATCTCAAGAGACTAGGAGACATCAGTCTCTCTCGTATCGTCATTTCGAGCGAAGCGAGAAATCTTTGTCATTCGCGGTCAAACGAATCCTATCAGACAAACTCAAACGGGAAACCTGCTACCCGCTCACCTTCGGGCATCGCCCCATTTCGTCATCCTGAGCGCTGAAAAACGTCGATTGTTTATTAAACGGTGAAAAGAAAAGCTGAGGTCTGAGTCGAAGGATCGCGGCGAAGCCGCCACCTTCATTCCTTATTCCTAATTCCTTATTTAAGCAAAGCTTTCGTTTACAATCAAGGGGCAGCACGACCCACGGGTTAAGTTTGAAAGCAGGGATGTTTAGTAGCTAGGGATTAGTGGCTAGGGATTAGGAGCCTCGAGTGACTAGTGACTTGTGACTAGTGACTGAAATGCCACCTTCGGGCATCGCCACCATCTATACTCCGCGGCGCTTCTATATTCTTATGCGCCGCACCAACATTTCGCATTTCTCATTTCTAATTTCTCATTCGAGCAACGTTTTCATCCACAATCCATGGACGCCCCGCCCCACGGGTTAAGTTTGAAAGCAGGGATGTTTAGTAGCTAGGGATTAGGAGTCACAAGTGACTGGTGACTAGTGACTGGTGACTACATACCATCTGCGGGCATCGCCCTATTTATACTTCGCGGCGTTTCATAATTTTTTGCGCCGCACCACCACTCCTCACTCCTCATTCCTCACTCCTAACTAGAGAGTAGAACTTTCACCCGCAATCAAAGGGCAGCACGCCCCACGGGTTAACCCTGAACCCTTTCTCCCCTATCCCCTCATGGTATAATGAGAAGGAATCCATGATTCAAAAAGATTTGCGTTTATGATACAATAATTAATATAGAATTAGGAGGAAACATGGGCTTATTAGACGATACGCTGGATCGGATCCAGCCGCTCAGCCAGGAAGCCATGGAAGAGGCCGGGAAGCGCTGGCATGATCTGTACCTCGGTATGGGAAACCTTGGCAAGATGGAGGATATGGTGACGCGCTACATCGGTGTCACCGGCGATACCATGCCGGATGTCCCGAAAGGGTGTATGGTGATCGCATGCAGCGACCACGGGGTATACAAAGAGGGCGTGTCTGCCTACCCGCAGGAGACGACGGTCGGCATGACGAAGGCCTATGTGGTCGCGAAGGGCGCCTCCTGCAATGCGATGGCGTACTATGCGGGCATGGATATGGTGGTGGTCGATGTGGGCATCCATCATGATATGACAGGAGTCCCGGGACTTTTGGATCGCAAGATCGCATGGGGGACGAAGAACATCGCGGAAGGACCGGCGATGACGCGCGAGCAGGCGATCCGTTCCATCGAGATCGGCATCGAGATCGCAGAAGAAAATGTAAGAAAGGGATACAAAGTCTTTTCGATCGGGGAAATGGGGATTTCCAATACCACCTCATCGGCCTGCATCCTGGGGACCTTCAATCACTGGAATGCCATCGAAGTCACGGGGCGCGGGACGAATATTTCTGACGAACGCCTCATTCACAAGGTGGAGGTCGTGCAGAAGGCCATGGATGTGAACCATCCGGATCCCAAGGACGGGCTTGACGTGCTTGCCAAGGTCGGCGGATTTGAATTCGGGTGCCTCACGGGTGTCATCCTGGGGGCGGCCGCCAATCATGCGATGACCATCATCGATGGGTTCAATACGACGGCGAGCGCCTTCATCGCGAAGGCACTCGCGCCGCAGGTGACGGATTACCTCATGGCCTCGCACCTGTCGCTAGAGCAGGCGCATAAAAAGTCGCTGGCTGCGCTGGGACTTTCCGAATATATTGATCTGGATTTCCGCCTGGGTGAATCCATCGGAGCGGGGATTCAGAAGAAAATGCTGGATATGGCGATTTCCGTCTATCGGGAATGTGTCACCAAAGAAGAAGCGGGGGTGGAAGCATGAGCACGATCCCGAAACTGAATCAGGAAATCATGGATGCCTGCCAGCTCTATGTGGATAACCTCATCAAGCCGATCCATTCGCTGGGCAAGCTCGAAGACATGGCTGTCCGTATGGCCGGCATTTTAGGCGAAGTGAAGCCGGCATACCTCAATAAGGCGGTCGTCATTTTCGGAGGGGATACGGCCGTTGATGGCGAGAACAAGACGAAGGGGCAGCTCTCGCATGCAGAGATGAAGCTGGTCGCGCAGGGCGCGGGACCGGTGAATGTCCTCGCACGGCAGATGGGGATGCCGGTCTATCTTGTCGATGTCGGCCTTGAAAAGGATACCTCTGATATCGAAGGCGTATTGGCAAAAAAAGTGATCCATGGTACACATCAGGGGCATCCCGCCATGGATGATGATGTCGTCGCGGCGGCGATTTCTCTCGGCATGTCTGTTGGGAAAGCCCTTGCGGGAGAGGGCATCCAGGCCGTTGGTCTCGGCAATATCGGAGAACGCTCCATGCTGTCAGCACTCGCGGTGACGACCGCCGTCATGAAGGATGACCTCAAGAAGGCATCGGCGAGAAGCGGCTTCTCTATCCAGCTTTCCGATGTCGGCGACTTCGCCAAGGACCCAGTCGGTACGCTCGCCATGGTCGGCTCGGCAGAAATCGCAGCCCTCTTCGGCCTTACCGTAGAAGCGGCGCGCCGCGGCATTATGGTCGTCTTTGATAATGCTGTCACAGGTGCTGCCGTGCTTGCTGCACAGGCTGTGTATCCTGAAATTAAAAACTATATTTTCCCATCTGTCTATTATGAAGAACCGGTTCATCAGATGCAGATGCAGAAGATGGGCATGAAGTCATTCCTGCACTATGATTTCACAGAAGCGGAAGGCTACGGCTCAGCCCTCGGGCTCTCGCTTCTGGATGCAGCGATCGACATGCTGAACCAGATGAAAACCTTCGGCAGCGCTGACGTAGCCGTCGCAGAGGATGGTCCGGGCAAGGGTCGTCAAAGAGAGGACGTGAAGTGATGAAAGCACTTTTTGTACGCTGTTATGGGAAGCTGACCGCAGATATGATGATCGGCGGGCTCATCGACATGGGGGTGCCGCCGGTCTATCTGACATCGAAACTGAAAGATGCCGGCCTTTCCTGTGAATTCATCGAAAAGCCGAATCCGAAAGCACAGATTTCCGCCCACTACTTCCATATCCCGGAGGCAGGCGAAAAGCCGATGCTCTTGAAAGAACGGGATATTTTCAAGATGTGGCGGGACATCTGTGAGAAAGGCGCTCCGGATTGGGAAGACACCGGCTGGAAGGTCTTCTCTGCTTTGACCAGCGGCGCATCGGATGCCATCGATGAGATCGCAGGCAATATCATCGACCTGCGGCGCATCGGCGTCAGTGAAGAGAATCTGATCTCGCTCTACCTCTTTTTGGCCTGTCTCGACTATCTGGAAGTGGAGAGCCTCTTCGTCGTGCCGTTCTCTTTGAAAGAGGGGAAATCGGAACGCGCGAGAGCGACACTTCACATCCTGACCGATGCCGGCTCCACGGTGGGAAAGCCCATCGATGCAGAGGACATCCATCCTTTCGCAGCAGCCATGCTCGAAGGGCTGGCGGCCAAATTCATGCCGATGGACGGCCGCTTTCTGGCAGACAAGACAGCCTACGGCAGCGCCAGCGCCGAGAAGCCGACCGGTGACAGCACCGTGGCTGAGTATCTGGGCTACTTCCAGGACCGCGGCGACTCCATCTTCAGCCGTCACCTCAAGGTCTTCGGCATGGCAGGGGATCTGATGTGAGAGATCTAAGGAAACGCTGATTCAATCGCAGGATCAGTGTATCCCTAAAAGAACCGCGAAAAGCGGTTCTTTTTTTATTGGAGTCTGGCTCTTTGAGCCGGATTGAAAGCGCTCCCGGAATGAGGAGCCTCGAGTGACTGGTGACTAGGGATTAGTAGCTAGGGATTAGGAGTCCCGAGTGACTGTTGACTTGAATACTACTTTCGGGCATCGCCCCATACATATTCGCGGCGCCTCCTTATTTTTATGCGCCGCACTCCCCCCTCTGAACCCTCTGAACCTGTAGAACCCGCGCCCCCTCTTTCATCCCCAATCAAGGGCCAGCACGTCCCAGGGCTCACCCCAGGCTCCTGCCTTCAAAAAAATTTTAAAAACCCCTTGCAAAAGACATCCACATCGTATATAATAACCTTCGTCGCACAGCGAGAGTGCTGACAGCGAAATGAACATCTTGACTGAATGAAAATTTCCTGTTGACACAAGCGGAACGATATGATATAATATCAAACGTCGCTGAAACGTCAAGACTCACATCGATTGAGTTCGAAAAAAATGAGACTTGACAAAAGACAAAACTGTGATATAATAATATCGCTGTTAATCAAATGCGGAAGTAGCTCAGTGGTAGAGCACAACCTTGCCAAGGTTGGGGTCGCGGGTTCGAGTCCCGTTTTCCGCTCCATAGTTAGTTACATCGTAAGATGTTTCTATAGATTCCTGAATAGCTCAGCCGGTAGAGCGCGTGACTGTTAATCACGATGTCGCAGGTTCGAACCCTGCTTCAGGAGCCAATAGGGGTATCGCCAAGCGGTAAGGCAACGGACTCTGACTCCGTCATGCGTAGGTTCGAATCCTACTACCCCTGCCAAATGATCCACTAGCTCAGTCGGTAGAGCACTTGACTTTTAATCAAGGTGTCCCGCGTTCGAGTCGCGGGTGGATCACCATATGTGGCCTGTTCGTCAAGCGGTTAAGACACCGCCCTTTCACGGCGGGTTCGGGGGTTCGAATCCCCCACAGGTCACCATGGGCGATTAGCTCAGCTGGGAGAGCGTCTGCCTTACAAGCAGAATGTCAGCAGTTCGATCCTGTTATCGCCCACCAAAAGGCCCGGTGGTGTAGTGGTCTAACATGCCGCCCTGTCACGGCGGAGATCGTCAGTTCAAATCTGATCCGGGTCGCCACTTTTATTTGCCTCGGTAGCTCAGTTGGTAGAGCAAAGGACTGAAAATCCTTGTGTCAACGGTTCGATTCCGTTCTGAGGCACCATTCCTGCGGCTGTGGCGGAATGGCAGACGCGCTACTTTGAGGGGGTAGTGATCTTTCGATCGTGTGAGTTCAAGTCTCACCAGCCGCACCACTCTTTTTTCTACTTGATTCCCTCAATTTAATTTTATATGCGGTCGTGGCGGAACTGGCAGACGCGCTATCTTCAGGCGGTAGTGGAGTAATCCGTGAGAGTTCAAATCTCTCCGACCGCACCACTAAAATGAGAAAAAGCTCATCCAATGGATGAGCTTTTTTGTTGTATTTGCGGGAGGGCAGAGAAAGGGAGCAGAATGGAAACCTCTTCAGAGATACGGCGTTTCATGCAAACGGTTTTGTACAATAGTGCAGAAGTGAGCTGCAACAAAGATCCCTCGACTGCGCTCGGGATGACGGCGCGCGGGTACAGTCATCCTGTGCGGAGTGAACTTAGGATGTTTGAAGCGGCTCCGCTGGGACAGTGGAAACTGAGCCCCTGGCCCCGCACTCCCCCGTTGAACTCGCTTGTCTTCCTCAAATCCGTTTTCTTCCCTTCCTATGATATAATATAAAGCAAAATACCTGCGCCTTTTGGCGCAGATGATTCATACGGAGAATATTATGGAAAAGAAATTGGTCATCATCGATGGCAGCAGCCTTTTATATCGCGCGTTCTATGCGCTGCCGCCCACTATGACATCGCCGGATGGCATCCCGACGAACGCGGTCTATGGATTTCTGCGGATGCTGCTCGGCCTCTATCGTGATCTGGATCCGGAGTATATGGCAGTGACCTTCGACAAGGATCGACACACCTTCCGCACGGAGATGTACGAGGGATACAAGGCTACGAGAAAGCCGGCACCGGATGAGCTCGTGCCGCAGTTTGACCTCATCCGTGACGTGATGCAGGTGATGGGTGTCGCGGTGTACAGTCTCGACGGCTACGAGGGGGATGACATCCTAGGGACGCTCTCTCTTCGCTATGAAAAGGAAATGCCGGTCAATATCGTGACGGGCGACCGTGATGCGCTGCAGCTCTCAAGCAGCCAGACGACGGTTTTCCTCACGCAGAAGGGCATCACAAATATGGCGGCCATGACGCCGGAAGCGGTCTTTGAAAAGTACCACATAGAGCCGCGTCAGGTGATCGATATGAAGGCGCTTATGGGGGATACTGCAGACAATATCCCCGGCGTGCCGGGGATCGGCGAGAAGACGGCTTTGAAGCTTATCACGCAGTATGACAATCTGAATAATCTCTATGCCCATGTCGAAGAGATCAAAGGCGCGCAGGGAAAGAAGCTCATCGCGAATAAAGAGCTGGCCTATCTTTCCTATGACCTGGCGACCATCAAGCGCGACGTGCCGCTCAAGACGTCTCTGGAAGAAATGCATCAGCCCGTTCATTTTGAGGAAATGCGTCTCCTTTTCCAAAAGCTCGGGATCAATCTTTTGCAGCAGTTCGCCGGCCTTCCGCGCTTCCGTGCGTTGGCGGAAGCGAAGAAAGAGGAGAGCCAGAGAGAGCTTGTGAAGGCTGAACCTTGGCAGGGAGAGGCATTTGACGAAAAGATCGCAGCCCTTGTGATCGACCGCTCCGGGATCGCGCCTTTCTTCACGGCAAGGTCTGCGGTCGTTGTGAGTGAGGGACGGGCGTACACGGCGTTGCCGGCGCAGTATGAAAAGCTCGCGAAGGCTCTCGCGAAAGCGAAAGCCGTGGTGACAGTCGATGCGAAAGCCCTCACGGAGTCAGACTTCCCGGCCGATTCACTGCCCCTCTTTGATGTACAGCTCGCCTCCTACCTGCTGGATCCGGCGCGCGTGACGTACCCCTTATCGTACATGGCAGGGCTCTATGGAGTGCCCGAAGTCTTTGCGGATGAGATGGAAGATTTCGCAGACAAGGGCAGTCTCATCGGAGATTTCCTGTCAAAGATCTATGGGCCGTGCTGCCGCAAGCTCGAGGAAAATGGAGTGATGACACTTTTCACGGACGTGGAAGAGCCGCTCGTCAAGGTGCTTTCCGCGATGGAGAAGGCCGGCATCGCGACAGACCAGCAGCGCTGGCAGGAGGTCAAGGCGGACATGGAGAGTGAGCTGCGCCTCCTCGTGAAGGATATCTACACTGAGGCAGGGGAACCATTCAATATCAATTCGCCCAAACAGCTCGGACATATCCTTTTCGAGAAGCTGGGGATGCCGGCGGGCAAGAAGACGAAGACCGGCTACTCGACCGCTGCGGACGTGCTGGAGAATCTGGCGGTTAGCTATCCCTTTGTGGGGAAGATCCTTCGCTACCGCACGCTCTCGAAGCTGATCTCCACCTACCTCGAAGCGCTGCCGAAGCTCATCCGTAAGGAAACGGGCCGCATTCATGGCTCCTTCAACCAGACGGTGACGGCTACGGGCCGTCTTTCAAGCTCGGATCCGAACCTGCAGAACATCCCTGTCCGCACGGAGGAAGGGAAGAAGATACGCTCCCTTTTTGTACCGGGCGAGGGCTATGACTGCTTCATCTCTTCTGACTACTCGCAGGTCGAGCTCCGTATTCTTGCGCATATGTGCGGTGATGAGAGCCTGATCGCGGCCTTTGCGAACCATGAGGACATCCACCGCCGCACCGCGGCCGAAGTGCTGGGCATCCCCTTCGAAGAAGTTACCGACGAGCAGCGAAGCCATGCGAAGGCTGTCAATTTCGGCATCATCTACGGCATCAGCGGATTTGGCCTGTCCAAGCAGCTAGGCATCACGCCCAAGCAGGCGCAGGACTATATCGACAGGTACAATGCCCGCTACCCGAAGATCCTGGGCTTCATGCAGCGTATGATCGAAGAGGCCAGGGAGACGGGACGCGCCGTCACGCTTTTTGGTCGCTATCGCGAGCTTCCGGACATCCGCAGCAAGAATTTCATGCGCCGTTCACTCGCAGAACGCATGGCGATGAATACACCGATCCAGGGCACGGCCGCAGATATCATGAAGATGGCGATGATCGCCGTCTATGACAAGCTGAGGAAGGGCCACTATAAGAGCCGCGTCCTTCTGCAGGTCCATGATGAATTGGTCGCAGAGGTGGTGGCGGAGGAAAAAGAGGAGATCGCTGCTCTTTTAAAAGAAACGATGGAATCCGTCGTCACGCTCAAAGTCCCGCTCCTCGCTGACGTCCATGCGGGGAAGAACTGGGCGGAGACGAAGTGAGCGGAGAGGCTGGAGACTAGGGGTTAGGGATTCGTGGCTAGGGATTAGGAACCTCGAATGACTGGAGACTTGAATACTCTTTCGGGCATCGCTTCATATGTAATTGCAGCGAAGCTGCCACTACAACCCTGAACCCTGAACCCTGAACCCTTATCCCTTTTCTCATTATCATTCAAAGGAAGTTATCTCATTATGTATCGTATCGGATTATCCGGCGGCGTAGGCTGCGGGAAAAGCACAGTCTCCTCCTACCTGAAGGAGCTGGGGATCCCCATCATCGATGGGGACATGCTCGCGCGCGAGGCAGTGCGGCCGGGCAGTGCGGCCATGGAAGACATCCGGCGCGCCTTTGGCGAGGCCATTTTCAATAAGGATGGGACGCTCGATCGGCTGAAAACGGCAGAGATCGTTTTCACGAAGGAAGAGAAACGACAGCAGCTGAATGCCATCATCCATCCCTTCATCTGGCACCGCACGCAGGAAGAGCTTCTGAAGGCCCAGGAGGAAGGTCATGACCTTGTTGTACTCGACATGCCGCTCCTCTTGGAGATCTCCTGGCAGCTGCGTGTGGAAGAGGTCTGGATCGTCAAGGTACCGCTGGAAATGCAGATCGAGCGTGTCACCCTCCGCGACGGCTTCACCAGAGAGCAGGTCCTCGACCGCATCCATAAGCAGATGCCGACGGACAATAAGCTGAACTATGCGGATGTCATCATCGATAACAGCCGCTCCGTCGAAGACACCCGCCGCCAGGTGAGAGAAGCCCTCGCGAAGGCGAAGGAACGGATGAGGAATATTAGGGACTAGTGGCTGGTGACTGGTAGCTGGGGATTAGACTAGGAGACTATAGATTTTCTTGTATCGTCGTTTCAAACGAAGCGGGAGATCTTTGTCATTCGCGGTCAGGGACTCACGCTTTCCCCACATGTACCACGCATCTCTTCGCTTTTCTCATCTGTCTTTCATACCGCCAGTGCCCTATCCGCCCCTGCGGGGCACCTTCCCCTAGAGGGGAAGGCTGACGATACGAGGGAAACCTGCTGTCAAAAGGCCTTTGGGCATCGCCCCATATATATTCGCGGCGAAGCCGTCACCACAACCCTGAACCCTACATCATTTTTGCCTGAAAGGAGCTGAATCCATGAGAACCGCCTTGAAACGGAAAAAGAGAGAAGTCCACAGACATCAGGGAAATACGGGGGCTATGCTCTTCACCCTTCTTCTGGCCATTCTGTGCGGTCTTGCGGTCTACATCCTTTCAGACATTTCCTTCATGCGCCCCTCGCGGGAGATATCTCTCCTCATTTCAGAGAGCGCGAAGAAGGAGGAGATCTCGCCGGCTCTTTTAGAAGCCGTCATCCTGACGGAGAGTAAATTCGATAAAAAGGCGGTATCCCATGTGGGCGCGATCGGCATGATGCAGCTCATGCCGGATACAGCAGAGTGGATCTCTGAGGAAAGCGGTCTTCCGGCGAACCGTCTGGAGCGTCCCGAGGAGAATATTCCGCTGGGCGCCTGGTATATCAATTACCTTTTGAAGGAGTATCACAACAATGAAGTCCTTGCGCTGGCCGCGTACAATGCGGGCCGCGGCAATGTGGATCAGTGGATGAAGGACTATGGCTGGAAGGAAGGCTTCTCTGATATGAACCAGATCCCTTTCCCTGAAACGCGGGAATTTGTGAAGTCCGTCACCGCATCCAGAGACAGGCTTGAGGCAGAACAGGCGGAGAAGTGACTGGGATTAGTGGCTGGGGACTAGTGGCTAGTGACTGGGGACTGGGGACTAGGAATCAGAAGTCAGAGGTCAGATGCTAGAAGTCTGAAGTCTGAAATCCGAAGTCTAATGTCTAACATCTCCTAGTCTTCCAGTCTCATAGTCTCATTTAGAAAGGAGTCACCATGGCTGACGTGGATGAAAAAACAAAGAAGGCGCGTGCGGAGCGCCGCGAGAAGCTGCTTGCCTGGTACGAGGAGAAGGATCTTCCCCCGGTCATCGGCGACTATGAGCTTCGCATCATTGATGAGCAGCACGACCGCATTTATTATGCCTTCAGCTGGTTTCACAAGTCGAATGGATGGAAGATCCGCGTCTTATATGATGAGGAAACGGCGGATTACATGGTGAAGATGGATCTGCACATGATCACGCTGACGGAGATCGAATGCATCACGGGCGATCTTGAGGAATTTAAACGTCTCGTGAAGCTGCTGACACCGGAGGCGATCGAGAAGGAGCTCATCCATCGCGAGAAGGTCTCCATTCTGGTCGAGGGCAAGGGCTTCATGGTCTGGGACTATGAAGAGCTGCTGCCGGAGAAGCTCGGGCACTATGTGCGCGTCATTGCGCCGAAAATGCCGCTCCTTGGACTGAACGGATCCTACATCATCGCTGCCTATGAGTGTGAAGAAAAAGATACAGGGATCCTTTTCTTCTATAACATGTATCGCGATGAGTACTACGGCGAGCTTCGTGCCAAGGGCATCCCGGGCATCATTCATCAGTACGATGCCAAATCCATAGAAGCACTTGAGGCGGCGATCGAGAAGCATCTGATGAAGGATCTGAAGGAGCTCTATGAGCATCCGGTGATCGAGGATTAGAGGGTTCAAGGTTCAGGTTGATGGGTTCAGGGCTCGCCCGTGGGGCAGCTCACCCCCTTGGATTACGTTTGAAAGCCTCGATTGAATGAGAAATTAGAAATGAGAAATGCGAAAT
>ERZ1026844.829-NODE-829-length-20476-cov-11.253611_pt1 | contig 20476 bp, 21 predicted proteins | sample MGYA00380152_ERZ1026844 | MGnify/ENA primary metagenome ERZ1026844 (study PRJEB33269, sample SAMEA4719788) | human gut metagenome | biome: human-associated habitat; feature: organic feature; material: feces | place: Cameroon | collected 2013-10 ... | reverse complement strand
ATGAAATGGTAAGAGCTACACCTATGCCTATTTCACTTAAGGAAGCGTATTACGAATATCGTTATGGTATTTTTGCTGAATAAGATAACCTAAAGCAACACTTTTCTTAAATTGAGCGATAAATTTAAAAAAAGCATACAATTTTATCATTCATATGCTGATTATACATAAGGTATAGTATCATCATTTGCATGAAGTGCACCACTTATGCTATCGATTGCATTATATTATAGTTGAGTTATCATGATATTGGAGACAATGTTTCTAATATATAAAACAAGCTGAAAAAATGTAGACGTAATAATTCAATCAGATAATGTGTGTGCTGAAAATGATTTGGGATTTTACGGTCTTGCGGTTTCCTATAATTTAGAAAGATGTTAAGAGATGATTTGCTTTAAGTCTCTCAAGGCTACTATAATCAAGAACCTTTAATTTTTAAGGGGTGGGTCAATAGGAAACTCGCTTTAAATTATTGGGGGGTCCACTTGTAAAGGGCCATAAATAAAGAGCAGCCAGAATGGCTGCCCTTTAATTATCTGATGATTAAGACTTTTTTAATGGAATAGAAATATGGATGGAGAATGTTTCTTCACTTTCATCAATAGAACAAGTTCCATTATGAAGTTCTACAATACGTTTAACACTTCTTAAACCAATCTTATTACTTTCTACTTTAGATAAATCACTCTTCTTTTTATTGGTTAAGAGGAGATCAAAAGAATCATCAAGAGTAAGAGTCATATCAACATGTTTATCAGAATACTTCTGGATATTAGAACAGAGGTTATTGATCATTCTTTTGATCATGGAGAAGTCTAAAAGGACTTCTTTTTTTATATACTTTATTTCTTTATGAATGATAAAACCTTCTAATTCTAGATAGTTGAGATTCTCTTCTATATAACCTAAGAGTTCTTCTGTAGATATCTTTTCTAATTGAGGATGACTATTCTGTTCAAACACAAGTGAATAGGCAAATGTTTTATTAGACAGTTCTTTGATTTGTTCTACTTTGTCAATACATCTATGTAAGTAGTTATCCATCTGTTCCTGATCTTTGAAACAATGTAAGGCAAGAATATCCAGATAACCTCTTAAACTTGTGAGAGGGGTTCTTAAGTCATGAGACATGGCAGTAATCAGATCATGATGGGTCTGCTGCATTTCCATTTCTTTTTCATTATTTTCCTGTAAAGTAATTCTTAGGTTATCCATCTGATGAGCCAATACTGCGAGCTCATCTTTACTTTGAATAGTAATAGGATGAGATAAATCACCATGTGACATATTGAGTAATTCCTGTTTTAAACATTCAATATAATTAACCTTATGACGAATAAAAAAGAAAGTAGGAAGAAGGAATGTAAGGAAAGAAGCAAACAAAGCTGTATAGAAATAATACTTAATATACTTTAATAAATGCATATCATACAGTTCTACTTCTGCTTTTTGATCCTTAAATTGGATTGTCTTTGTATAAACCATATTATAAGCATCTGTTTCAAAGTCATTTTGTAAGATATAAATAGGTGTAATCATACTCACTGGCTCTGTAAGAATAGTCGCATAATTACCTGCTACATAATACTCACTCTCATCATCATATATATAAACAGATAAATAAGGGTCTTTCGTTTTAATTAATTTCTTAATCTTTTTCTTATCAGTCAGATTTACATCTTTTGCTTTTTCTTTAAAATCCTTAAAGAACTTCGTTCTTTTCTCTTTAATACCAGCAACATTATCTACAAAAGAATAATAATGGGAAATCTGTTCTCTAAAACAGCTATAGACAAGTACAGCAGAAATACTAGAGACAATCAATATCATAACAATCTTAGATGCAAGACTTACATATTTCTTATTCACAATAATATCCTTTACCCCAGATTGTTTTAATATGTTCAGGATTTGTAGGATCCTTTTCAATCTTCTGTCTTAAATGTCTAATATGCACCATGATTGTATTGTTTGCCCCATAATAATATTCTTCATGCCAGATGGCTTCAAATAGCTGACTAGGAGAAATAACCTGCTGTTTATTAATCAATAGATACTCTAAAATATTAAATTCAATATCTGTAAGATTTAATTTCTGCTTATTCAAATAAGCTGTACGATGTGCACTATCTACCTCTATATTACCTGTTTTAAAAATAGTTGGTTCTTCATGTACAACATTCTTACCCTGATAGACATGATAACGTCTCAGTAGTGCTTTGACACGTCCATTTAATTCATTATAAGAAAATGGTTTAGTCAGATAATCATCACCACCACTAGAAAAACCTAATGTCTTATCACTATCCTGCCCCTTTGCAGTTAAGAATAGAATAGGGGCTTTTGTTTTCTCTCTTAATAGAACACAAGCCTGATATCCATTCATCTCTGGCATCATCACATCAAGAATAATGAGATCTGTATCATCATCCACTAATTCTAATGCTTCCTTTCCATTACTTGCTTCTATCACTTCATAACCTTCACTTGATAATAATACATGAATGACTTCACGTATATCCTTATCATCATCCACAACCATGATCTTTTCGTTCATAACTATCTCCAATCCTTTGCCTTCACCCAGTTTTCATGAGGTAACATATGCCCAAGATGATCCATCACCTTAGCTTGTGAACTATACATACCAGTCAACTTCATTTTCTTCTCTAAATCATTAGAAGATATAGAAGTCAGGTGTTCAGGCATATTCTTTTTTCTATAGTATTTACCGAAATAGACAAGCTGATTCATATCCACACGACTATCTTTTCTTACTATATAAGATGTCATCTGATGGTGAATATGACCATATTCACCATCTGGATTATGTGTGACTACAGTTTTCCATTTCTTCTTACTTAATATATAGTGTACATCATTTTTAATATATTTTCTTGATTTATCCCAGTTATCTCTCTGTCCATTTGTCTTATCTGGATAATTAAACATAATACCTGTATTATGTGTGGCTTTCATAACATTCATAAATTCTTTTTTTCTTGTCTTATTATTGCCATTTGTTAGACAGACAACTAGATAATGTTTCTTTAAAAGATGACTGCCACCCCAGATTGTTTCATCATCTGGATGTGCAACAAACATCACAGAATCTATATTTTTTAGATTTAATCCATCAATCATCTTCTTATGCTTGATCGTATGATTAGAACCAAATAATGAACTAATCATCAACAAAGAACTGATTGTCAACATTTTTAAATTATTCATATATATCACCCATTTTTACAATATCATCTCTTTATTTAAAAAACCTTAAAAGAATTCTTAAGATTTCTTAAACATAAAACATACACTAATTAAGTGTTTTTAAGATTTGATTAAGCATAAACTTAAGATTTATTTCTTACAATAGTGTCGAGGTGAAAAACATGACACGAAAAGACAAGCGCACCCTTTGTCTATTAGGTCTATTAAGCATTGTATCAGTATTTCTACTGACATCACATGTCTTTGGAAACAGGATCGACTGGTATAGCCAGCATGTCGTTATTGCGGATGCATTAAGACATGCTATAAGAAGTGAAGGAACACTCTTTCCTACCTATATTAAAGAATTGATGGGTGGAGGCAATATCTATCATTTCTCATACTATGGCTATTTAAGACCTGACATACTTATAGGTGCATTACTTATACATATTGATATGCAGACAATTATCATTGCCTATAGTGTATTGATGATGACATTGTCTGTTTTATTCTGTTATATCTTCTTAAGACAACATACCAAAGATGAGAACATCTGTATCTTTGTCAGCTTACTAGTATTACTATCAAGTATCTTCTTTCATTCTCATAAACAGATCATGTTTGTGAATTATATGCCTTTCTTATTTTTAGCTTTAATCAGTATTGAAAAGAAGAACTTTGTGGCTTTTACACTATGTGGGAGTTTAATTGTGCTTCATAGTTATTTCTATTGTATTGGATGCTTTATTGTATGTTTCATCTATTTACTTTATCGTCATCCACAAGAATGGAAGAAACTCTTTATCTCTTATATACTCATTGTCTTATTGACTGCAATACTTACAATCCCTACATTACTCGTCATCTTAAGCAATGGAAAATCAGGGGCACCTACACAGCTTGCCTCTCTATTTATTCCTTCACTTAATTTAAAAGGACTTCTTTATAGTAAGTATGGATGTGGACTCACTTATATCTCTTATATACTCTTAGTTCTCGCATTAAGTGATAAACAGTTACAGAAGCTTTCAGCTGTATGTCTTGTATCATTCTACTGTCCACTTGTGTGGTTTATTATGAATGGATTCTTATATGCAAGAAGTAAGATCATGCTCGTCTTTATTCCATTAGTCGCTTATATCATGTGTATGATGTTAGTGAAGATTAAAGAAGGAGATATCAAGCTTTCTAAGTATTCTCTTGTATTACTTATTATTCCTATATTTTTTATTCAATATCCAATCTCCGCATTGATAGACTGTCTCTTTGTGATTCTTCTCTTATTACAAAAAAGAAAGAATCTTATCTATGCTTATCTTATTGTTCCATTATTAGTTGTTTCCTATACAAATGGTCCATCTTCTTTCTATCAGCCTAAGAAACATGAAAAGAATGTATCACAGTTAGTAAGAAGAAATAAGATAGTCACTGCAGCTGATCTCACTACAAGACAGAATGTCAATCAGACATATGGTAATAAAATAAATCGTGTATCAGGTTATACATCAACAAATAATAAATACTACAATACATTCCTATTTGATACATTAAGAATACCTATTCCAACAAATAACCGTGTCGCTCAGAATGATACAGACAATATCTTCTACTTAAGAACTCTAGGTATTGATACAGTGATATCTAAAAGACAGGCACCTTATGGTTATTCTTTAAAAGATCAGGATAAGAACATTAAGCTTTACCAATCCAATACAGCCTTACCACAAGCCTATGCAACAAGTTCCTTAATGAGTGAGAAGCAGTTCAACACACTCTCTTATCCTTATACACTCGATACATTAATGAATTGTGCCATTGTGAATAAAGGCAATAGTCAATACAAAAGTCAATTTGTAGAAGAAGATCCAGGATTTAAGAAATCCTATCATATTAAAAATAAACAAACCAAACAATTTACACTTAAGCGTCAGACAAATAATGAAATCGTTGTATTAGAATGTGATATCGTCAACAACAAACCATTAAAAGGTGTCTCTATCACAGTCAATGGAATGAAAAATAAGCTGGCAAGTATCTCAAACCCTTATTATCATCCTCATACACATTTCACATTTGTCACTACTACTAACCAATTAAAGATTTCTTTATCTCAAGGTAACTACATCATAAAGAATATCAAGATGCATACATTACCTGCATCTGCCTTAAATCAAGAAGTAGATGCCTTAAACTCAAAGAAAACATCCCATGTTTTAGAAGGAAACATCCAAGTATCAAAAGATGGTTATTTCATTACACGTATTCCTTACGAAAAAGGCTATCGTCTTTATATTGATAATAAAGAAGTCAATATAGAAAAAGTGAACCAAGCCTTTATTGGATGTCCTATAAGTAAAGGATCTCATCAAATAAAGATGACCTTTACTCCACCAGGATATACTCTTGCATGTATCACAAGTGGTGCAGGTGTTATTCTATTAATTATATTTTATGTCTATGGAAGGAGACATTTAAATGGATAAAATCAGTATTATCGTTCCTTGTTTTAATGAAGAGGACGTTGTTTCTATGTTCTATCAGGAAACTACAAAACAATTACATCGTATCCCAGATATCGATTATGAATTATTATTTATTAATGATGGGTCTAAAGACCATACAGCATCTGTCTTAAAAGAATTATCCCAAACAGATGAACATTGTTTCTATTTCACATTCTCTCGTAACTTTGGAAAAGAAGCAGCTATGTTTGCAGGACTAGAAAAAGCAACAGGTGACTATGTCGTCATCATGGATGCCGACTTACAACATCCACCTAAACTTCTTCCTGACATGTATCATGCCTGTAAATATGAAGGATATGACTGTGCAGCAGGTAAAAGAGTAGACCGTACAGGAGAAGGAAGACTTCGTAACTTCCTGTCTCATTCCTTCTACAAAGTCATTCAGAAATTGACTAAGATGGATATGGATGATGGGGCTGGGGACTTTAGAATGATGTCTCGTCAGATGGTGGATGCCATACTAGAATTCAAAGAATATAACAGATATATGAAAGGCTTATTCTCTTTTGTAGGCTTTGATACAAAATGGATTGAATTCCACAATGTAGAAAGAGCGGCAGGACAGACTAAATGGAACTTTACAAGTCTATTCTCTTATGCCTTTAAAGGTATCTTCTCATTCTCTGCAACACCTATTACCTTTGCAGGTGTTATAGGCACATTCCTGATTTTCTTATCTCTTATTATTAGTATAATCTCTGTTGTGATGCATTATCATACATTAGTGATTGATCTCATTCTTTTCTTAAGTGGTGTTCAATTGATCTTTGTTTCAATACTAGGACAGTATTGTACATCATGTTATTTTGAAACAAAGAAAAGACCTATTTATATTATTAAAGATACAAATAGAAAATATTAGGAATATATGGTACTATTTGTGAGGAGGGGTAATGAAATGAACAAAAGACTATATCGCTCAACACATGATCGTATGTTAGCAGGCGTTTGTGGAGGAATTGCGGAATACTTCCAGATTGATCCTACTCTAGTCAGATTAGGATGGGTTGCATTTACAGCACTTGGAGGAAGCGGTATTCTTGCATATATTATTCTTGCGGTTATTGTACCAAGTGAATACTAAAAAGAAGGTTCTCGCATGAACCTTCTTTTTTTAGGTTAGATAGTTATTTTTGTGCAATCTTGTCTGTTTCATCAAAGATGTAACGCATTAAACCTCTGTCTTTCTTAAAAGACTTCTTTAATTTTATATAGAGTTCTAATGCATCTTCATCCTTCATTTTAGGAAGATTACTTTTTAAGATTAGAAAGCATTCTTCTTCATACGGATCACTTAAAATTCTCATATCTACCATAGAAATCATCTCCTTGGTTAATCAATAAAAAAACAATGAGATTATCCTTGCTATATATATTATAGTACTTTTCACATAATTTATAACAAATAATATCACGAAAGTATGTATTTTCTTTGTACATGAGATGTTTGATTTATGTTAAAATGGTCACAAGTAGGTGAGAGTATGGATGAAAGAAGTAAAAAGACACTTTATATCATTATGGGATTGATTACCGCAATGTTGCTAGGGACAGTTTATGGCAGTTATTTAACACCATCAAAAACACATCTTGTCTTTGGGGCGACTTATATGACAATGAATAATCCTTTTTATGAAGTAATAAATAATGAATTGAAGAAAGAAATTGAAAAAAAGGGAGATGAACTCATAGTTCGTAATCCAGAACTAGATATAGATAAGCAGAATGAACAGATAGAAGAATTTGTCGCAAAGAAGGTCGATGGAATCTTTGTGAATCCTATTGATTCAAGTAAACTCACTTCTTTACAATCTGCAAGAGAGGCAGGGATTCCTATTATTGCGATTGATGCTTCTGTTGATAATACAGATCTTATAGATTGTTTGATTGAGTCAGATAATTATGATGCAGGCGTACTCTGTGCACAGAATATGATGCAGAGAATGCAATCAGCCAATATTGTCTTATTAAAACATTCTACGGTAGAATCTGCTTTATCAAGAATACAGGGTTTTGTTAATACAATTAAGGATTATCCACAATATAAAATCATAGACTCTGCAGAATGTGAAGGACAGCTAGAACGTTCTATGCCAGCTATGCAGGCTATTCTTAAAGAACATAGTAATATCAATGTAGTTATGGCTTTAAATGATCCTGCTGCATTAGGTGCACTAGCTGCTATAGAATCACTCAATCGTACCAATATACTTGTATATGGAGTAGATGGCACACCTGATTTAAAATCTCTTATTAAACAAAGTCCACTTATTGCGGGCACTGCGGCCCAGTCACCTATTAAGTTTGGGACACTGGCCGCTAAGAATATGTATAAAATTCTAGAAAGAAAAGATATTCCTAAAACAATAGAAGTCCCCGTAACACTCATTACTAAAGACAATATTGACTCTTATAATGTAAAGGGGTGGCAATAATGTTGAATCGTTTCAGTTTAAAAAGAATCCGTACAATGATGATGTCATGGAACTTCTTTATGATTGTATGTTACGCAATGATATTTATGTTCAGTACGAACTATATTATTGCGAATAATCTCTCTAGAGACTTTTTAAGTTCTTTAAACTATATTCCTACAAGTCCAGAAATTATCTTTTTTAAAACATTGAGTCTCTATTGTATTACTCTTATTTTGATGAATTTCTTTGATCATCGTATAAAGGAATATCCATTTGAAAATATTTTCTTTCTTTCATTAGAAACAATGATAGGCTTTATTATCATGAAATCTCTTTACTTTAGCTATAACGGGATTATTTATCTCATCTTTAGTGATGCAATATTTAGATTCAAAGAAAATAAATATGTAAAGTGGCTGATTATTCCTTTGAGTCTTTTACTTATGATTTCCAACTATAACTTCTTTAGTACATTATTTCCCTTAGTCAACGCAGATGCTTATTTAAATGTTTATGCAAATGCATCAAGAGGTTTATTACAGGTAGGTATTAATTTTCTGGATATGATTAATCTTCTTCTCTTTATTCTTTTCTTAATGATCTATATTGCGAATGAAGTACAGGAAAATGAACGTATGACTCAGGAATTGATCATGGTCCATCAAGTCAATCATGAATTACAGAACTATGCAGCAGTCAGTGAAAAGATTGCGGAAGATAAAGAAAGAAAAAGATTGGCACGTGAAATACATGATACATTAGGGCATGCCTTAACAGGTATTGCGGCAGGCGTAGATGCCTGTATTGCGATGATTGATATTAATCCACAAGCCACTAAGCAACAATTACAAGTAATCAGTAAAGTAGTCAGACAAGGTATTGTCGATGTACGTAACTCTTTGAATAAATTAAGACCTGGTGCTCTTGAACAGCATGGCTTTAAAGGAGCCATTGATAATATGATTGAAGAATTCACTAGTGTCAGTGACTTAACAATCACTTTAGATTATCGTCTAGATAAGGTAGATTTTGAAAATACAAAAGAAGATATCTTATTTAGAGTGATTCAGGAAAGTATCACAAATGCAGTCAGACATGGTGATGCAACACATATTGATATTTCTTTATATATAGAAGATAATAATTTATATCTTAGAATCCAGGATAATGGACAGGGATGTGAAGAGATTCATTATGGCTTTGGATTAAAACAGATGACAGAACGTTTATCTATGATCAATGGAAAGGTTACTTATGATGGACATCATGGTTTCTTAACTATTGTCACAATTCCAATTCAGGAGGGAGAACTATATGATTAAGGTAATGATTGCAGATGATCAGGAATTGATTAGAGAATCATTAAAGATAGTATTAAGTACACATGCAGATATAGATGTAGTGGGGACTGCATCGGATGGTTTTGAAGTATTGAAGTGTTTAGAAAAGAATGTGGTGGATGTTATTTTGATGGATATTCGTATGCCTGGTATGGATGGTGTTATGGCAACTAAAGAAGTCAAAGCGAAGTATCCTGATACAAAGATTATTATTCTCACTACTTTTGATGATGATGATTTTGTGTTTAGTGCTCTGCGTTATGGTGCGAGTGGTTATTTATTAAAAGGTGTTTCTATGGATGAACTCTATAAAGCGATTGTGACAGTCAATACAGGAGGGGCTATGATCAATCCTGATATTGCGACTAAAGTCTTCAGCATGTTCTCTAAGATGCAGCAGAACAACTATACTATTAAAGTGGATGAAAAAGATGTAGAAACATTAAGTAAACCAGAATGGAAAGTAATCCAGCATGTAGGATATGGCTTATCTAATAAAGAAATAGCCCAGAAACTCTTCTTATCTGAAGGAACAGTCAGAAACTATTTGAGTTCTATTCTTTCTAAATTGAATCTAAGAGACCGTACACAGCTTGCGATATGGGCAGTAGAGAGTGGTCTTATGACAAAGGCGATTGAAGATGAATAAATTTAAGGTGCTTCTAGGTATTGTTGTTTTTTCTCTTATTATAATGATAGTAGCTGATTATCCTAATACAATAACCTTAGAATTGGGTGTCTTTTCTGGAAGTAACTGGGGTGTACCAAGTGGTGAAAGCTATAAGATTATTGATGGAGCCATTGAAAGATTTGAAAAGAAATATCCAGGTATTAAAGTCAAATATGAGAGCGGTATTATGAAGAGTGATTACTCTTCATGGTTATCAGATAAGATTGTGAAAGGGAGTCAACCAGATGTCTTCATGATTCTAGATGATGACTTTAATACACTCAGTTCTATCGGAGCACTTGCAAACATAGATGTTTATATGACTCATGATCAGAAATTCAATGAAAATGATTATTATTCAAGTGTACTTAAAGCAGGCGCTTATTCTAATAAACAATATGCATTGCCTTATGAATGTGATCCGACACTCATGTTTGTGAATAAAACACTTCTAGAAGAGTGCCATATTGATATGCCAGATAATGACTGGACACTCAATGACTTCTATTCTATCTGTAAGAAAGTGAGTCAATACTCCAATAAATATTATGGTTGTTATGATTATAGCTGGTTGGATTCTGTTTATGGCTATGGCGCAAAGGTTTTCAATGAAACAGGGACAGAATGTTTCTTGGATGAAACTACTGTCAAAAGTGCTATAGAGTTCTATAGAAAACTCAATAATTTGAATAATGGGCATACTGTCACTTCTGAAGAATTTGATAAGGGACTTGTCGCATTTTCACCTCTTTCTTTATCAGTCTATCGTACTTATAAGCCTTATCCTTGGCGTGTAAAGAAATATTCTACATTTGAATGGGACTGTTTAAAGATGCCTACAGTAAGTAAGGATAAGGGAAGTACACAGGTATCTACATTATTGATGGGTATGAGTGCTAAATCTTACCATAAATCTCAGGCCTGGGATTTATTAAAAGAACTATGCCATGATACAACAACACAGAAGTCTTTGACGCAATATTCTCAAGGTATTTCACCTTTAAAGGAAGTTGCACAATCTCAGGCTATTGTTGATATGCTTGATGAAGAAGACAGTCAGATTAATATATCTTTATTAAATCAGGCATTGCTTGGAGCACGTAATAGAGAGAAGTTTAAGAAATATGATTCAACAATGACTTTAATAGATACTAATATGACAAGAATTCTAAATTCCAGTGATGACTTTGATCTCTCTTTAATAGAATTACAAAAACAAGTAAATAAATACCTCAACGACTAGAGTGGCAATGCCACTCTTTTTTAATATGACAAATGTCATATTAAAGTCATGACTTTAGACAGATGGACTGAAAGCGTTTGAATGCTAGAATGGAATCACAGGAGGAGAACAAAATGAAATATGTAGTACTTGTGAGTCATGGTGAGTTTGCAAAGGGATTAGCCAATGCACTTAGCATGTTAGCTGGAGAAAAGAAAGAAGTCATTGCAGTTGGATTAGAGAATGGTAAGACTGCAGATGAATTCGCAGAAGTATTTAAGGAAGCAGTTAGTCCTATTACAGGAGAAGATGAAATCATTCTTCTTGGTGATTTAATTGGTGGTTCACCTTTGACTACTGCACTTAATGTAATCAATGAAAAAGGTTTCACAAATAATACAGTTGTCCTAGGTGGTATGAATCTTCCACTTGCATTAACTACAGTATTAATGAAGGACAATCTTGATAAAGAAATGCTTCCACAGGCAGTTTTAGGTGAAGCACATGAAGCATTAAAAGAATTCAAACTCGCATCAGAAGATGATGACGAAGAAGACGATATTTAAGGAGGAAAACAAATATGTCAGTTTCATTTATTCGTATTGATGACCGTATGATTCATGGTCAGACTTGTACTCGCTGGGCTAGAGAATATCCTTGTGATGGCTTAGTAGCAGTCAATGATAAAGCAGCAGATAACAGTGTATTAAAAGCTGCTTATAAAGCTGCAAGTGGTAAAAAGACATTTGTCTGGACACTTGATGCTTTTGCTAAGAAATCTCAGAAGGTATTAGATTCTGATACTCAGTATTTCTTAATCACTAAGAATCCTATTGATATGGCTACAATCTTAGTAGATCAGGGATTCAAGTGTGGTATTGATACAGTTATTGTTGGTCCTTGTAATGACCGTGAAGGCGCTGTAAAACTTGGTAATAACCAGTCTATTACTCAGGAAGAAGCAGATGCATTCGAAAGAATTTCTAAAGCAGGTTATAAAATCAAATTTGCCTTATTACCAGATGTTTCAATCGGTACATGGGATGACTTCAAAGGTAAATTCGGTTATTAACAATATTAATATTTAAGGGAGAAAAAAAATTATGGAAATTAGTTGGTTTCAAGCTGCCCTACTTGGTTTATTTGCTTGTTTATCAAGTATGCCAGGTTTAGGTGGTACTTCTATTGGTAACTACACATTAGGTAGACCTTTAGTTGGTGGTTTAATTTGTGGTCTTATTTTAGGCGATTTAAAGACAGGTATTCTTGTTGGTATCGCTATGCAGTTAGTTTATATCGCATTAGTTACTCCTGGTGGAACAGTATCTGCAGACGTTCGTGCTGTCAGCTACATTGGTATTCCACTTGCAATGATTGCGGTTCATTCTTATGGTTTAAATCCTGCTTCAAGAGAAGCTCAGGGTCTTGCTACTTCATTTGGTTCAATGGTTGGTACATTAGGTACAGTATTATTCTATGGAACAGCTACTATCAACTTAGCATGGCAGCATGTCGGCTGGACTGCAGTTGAAAAAGGTGATTTCAAGAAATTATATACAGTTGACTGGGTACTTCCTTGGATCTCACATATCATTTGTTCATTCATTCCAACATTAATCATGTGTAAAATGGGTGCACCAATGGTTGACTTAATCAAGACTTACTTACCAATGGATGGTCTTGCTATGAAGACATTATTCACTGTTGGTTCATTATTACCATGTGTCGGAATTGCTATCTTATTAAAACAGATTGTTACTAAAGCAGTAGATTTCATCCCATTCTTCTTTGGTTTCACATTAGCTGCTTCACTTGGCATTAACTTAGTATCTGCAACATTAATTGCTGCATTATTCGCTTTAATCAATTACAAGATCAAAATGCTTTCTTTATCAAAACCAGCTGTTGTTGCTGCAGATGATTTAGATGATGATGACGAGGAGGATATCTAAAATGGAAAAGAAGATTTCAAAGAAAACTCTATCAAAATCATTCCATCATTGGTATTATGGTAACCTTACATGTTTCTCACAGGAACATATGCAGACTTTTGGTTATTTAACATCAATGTTACCAATTATCGAAGAGTTATATGACAAAAAAGAAGATCAGGCAAAAGCTTTAAAAACATATACAGCTTTCTTTAACACTGAACCTCAGTTAGGTACTGTTATTGTTGGTGTGACTGCTGGTCTTGAAGAAGCACGCGCAAACGGTGCTGATGACGTAGATGATGAAACAATCAATGGTTTACGTGCTGGTTTAATGGGTCCAATCGCTGGTATTGGTGACTCATTAGTTGTTGGTACTGTTATTCCTATCTTATTAGGTATCGCATTAGGTATGAGTACTGGAGGATCTCCTCTTGGTGCTATCTTCTATATCATCGTATGGAACTTATTCGCATACTTTGGTATGAAATTCTTATATTTCAAAGGTTATGAACTTGGTGGTAAAGCCGTAGACTTCTTAGTAGGTCCTCAGGGTGAAGCACTAAGAGAATCTATCACAATGTTAGGTGGTATCGTTATTGGTGCTGTTGCAGCGACTTGGGTAAGTATCAAGACTTCATTCACAATGACTGCAGCTGGTGCAACTAAACCTTTCTTAGAATTACAGAAAACATTAGATGGTGTTTATCCTGGATTCTTAACAGCAGTATTCGTTATTCTTTGCTGGTATCTATTAGCTAAGAAGAAAATGTCTCCTATCAAAGTAATGTTATTACTTGTAGTTATTGCTTTCGTAGGTGTAATCATTGGATTCTTCAACCCTGGATTAAAATACTAATATAAAGGAGATTTCTATCATGAATAAAGAGCTTAAATCACATTATGTAGACGAAGTAAAATATCAAACCAAGATGCTTAATAATTTAAAGAGATGGCTTAAGTGTTCAATCATTTTTTCCTCATTATTCCTAGCGTTCATTTTATTTGGACCATCCTCTCTTGTATTAAGAATTGTTGGAATTATTGGTATGGTGCTTTGTGTTATTGCTTCTGTGATCATTGGGCTTGGTATTCGAAATGGTAGAAACAACGTCAATAAGATTTTAGATTTAATTCAATAATCCTATCAACTTATACTAGTTTAAAGTTTTAGCTAATTGAGCATCACTATTGTGGTGCTCTTTTTTTTGGAGGTATATGTATGTATCAATGTATATTAAGTGATATTGATGGCACATTACTCACAGATGACCATCATATCAGTCCTAAAACAAGAGATGCGATTAAATCTTTAAATATTCCTTTTCTGCCTGTCTCAGCAAGAAGTCCAGAAGGAATATATCCAATACTAAAAGAGAATGATATTGTTTGTCCGATGATCTGTTTTAGTGGAGGCCTTATCCTAGATGAAAAGGGCAATGTGTTGTATGAAAATGGAATGAACTATACACAGACAGAAGAAGTTATTTCTTTTATTAAAGAGAAGAAGTTTGACTGTACTGTAAATATTTATGCCTTACATGATTGGTTAGTAGAAGACAAAGAGGATCCTCGTGTATTAAGAGAAGAACGTATAGTCAAAGCAGAAGCACAGAAAGGAACACTTTCTTCATTAGATCCTTCTAGAAAAATACATAAGCTATTATGTATGTGTAATCCTCTCTACACAAAAGAAATAGAGAAAAGCTTAAAAGAAAGATTCCCTCATTGTTCAATTGCCTGCTCTTCAGATATATTGATAGAAATCATGAATGAAGGTGTTACTAAAGCAGATGCGATTAATCATCTATGTGATTACTATTCAATTAATAAGAAGGATATTGTCGCTTTTGGTGATAACTATAATGATAAAGAGATGTTGGAAAGTGTAGGAATGGGTATTGCGATGGGAAATGCACCTGAAGATATCAAGAAAATTGCATCCGATGTAACAAGTACCAATAATCAAGATGGCATTTTCAAAGCCTTACAAAAATTAGATATTATATAGAAGAAATCTCCGACAAGATGTAGTATAATGTAAGCAATTACGGAGGTATGGAAAATGAAAAGATTATTGAATTGTACAACAAGTGAAATGCTTGCAATGAATGGAGAAGAATTAAAACAGTCTATTCTTGCATGTGAAGGAAGAACTGTCATGACTGAAACAGTAGTGGCTATTCCACCATTATTAGGAGATTTAACAAATGCAGAACTCGCTGTGTCTTTTGGTAGTGATATGGTTCTTTTAAACGTATTTGATTGCAATAATCCAGTGATCAATGGTTTACCAGAATGTGATGAACCAGTTAAGAAGTTACAGGAATTAATTGGTAGACCAGTAGGATGTAACCTTGAACCAGTAGACTTAGATGCTGATATGCTTGAAGAAAGACAGACAATTGCATCTGGTAGACAGGCAACTGCAGAAACATTCAAGAAAGCACAGGAATTAGGATTCAACTTTATCTGTTTAACAGGTAACCCAGGTGTTGGTGTATCTAATCATTCAATTGCATTGGCTATTAAGGAAGCAAAGAAATATTTCAAAGGCTTAATTATTGCCGGTAAGATGCATGGTGCTGGTGTCAATGAACCAGTTGTAGACTTAGAAGCGATTAAGGAATTTATTGATGCAGGTGCTGATGTTATCTTAATGCCAGCTGTGAATACTGTACCAGGATTATCTGAAGCAACAGTTACAGAAGCCTGCGAATATATTCATGCACATAATGCATTAGCTTTATCTGCAATTGGTACAAGCCAGGAAGGTGCAGATACTGAAACAGTCAGAGAAATCGCAATTGTGAATAAAAGATGCGGTGTAGATATTCAGCATATCGGTGATGCTGGATGGTGTGGTATGGCTTTACCTGAAAATATTATGACGTTAAGCGTTGCCATTAGAGGAAAAAGATGGACATATCACAAAATTGCGTCATCTGTAAATAGATAATTAGTAAGAATAGTATTTTTGATTGTATATAAATATTTAATTGTGCTATAATTCGTCGTAGGAGGATGATAATTAATGGATAAATTAACAATTAGAGATATTGATGTCGCAGGCAAGACAGTTCTTGTACGTGTAGATTTCAATGTACCAAGAGACAAAAACACAGGAGAAATTACAGACGATAACAGAGTTGTTGCTGCATTACCAACAATCAACTACTTATTAGATCACAACCCAAAGGCTGTTGTACTTTTCTCTCACTTAGGTAAGATCAAGAAGGAAGAAGACAAAGCTAAGAACGATATGGCTGTTGTTGCTCCTAAACTTGCTGAATTATTAGGAAGAGATGTTAAGTTCGTAAACGCTACTCGCGGTGCTGAACTTGAAGAAGCAGTTAAGAACGCTGAAAACGGACAGGTTATCTTAGTTCAGAACACTCGTTATGAAGCTGGTGAAACTAAGAACGATCCAGAATTAGGTGCTTACTGGGCATCACTTGGTGATGTATTCGTAGAAGATGCATTCGGTTCAGTTCATAGAGCTCATGCTTCAACTGTAGGAATCGCTTCTCACTTACCAGCAGTTGCAGGTTTCTTAGTAGAAAAGGAAATCGCTTATATTGGTAAGGCTGTATCTGATCCAGAAAGACCTTTAGTAGCTATCTTAGGTGGTTCTAAAGTATCTTCTAAGATCGGTGTAATCGAAAACTTATTAAACGTTGCTGATAAGATCATTATCGGTGGTGGTATGTGCTATACTTTTGCTAAAGCTCAGGGACATACAGTTGGTTCTTCATTAGTTGAAGAAGATAAAGTAGAATTAGCTAAATCATTCATCGAAAAGGGTGGAGATAAGTTAATCCTTCCAATCGACTCTGTAGTAAGCAGTAAGTTTGGTGAAGACGGAGATATCAAGGTTGTTGGTGAAGATGTACCTGATGGATACATGGGTCTTGATATTGGTCCTAAGACTGTTGAATTATTCGCTAAAGAACTTGAAGGTGCTAAGACAGTTATCTGGAATGGCCCTATGGGTGTATTCGAAATGCCTAAGTTCGCAGAAGGTACTAAAGCTGTATGTAGCATGTTAGCTAACCTTGAAGGTGCTAACACTATCATCGGTGGTGGTGACTCTGCAGCTGCTGTTAAGCAGTTAGGATTCGCTGATAAGGTATCTCATATTTCTACTGGTGGAGGAGCATCATTAGAATATATGGAAGGTAAAGTATTACCAGGTATCGCTGCTATCAACGATAAATAATTTTTCGAGGAGATATAATTTAAAATGAGAAAACCAATTATTGTAGGAAACTGGAAAATGAACCATGGCATCGCAGAAACAAAGGAATTTGTTGCTGCTGTTGATGGTAAAGTAACTGATAAAGCTGATTGGGGTATCGCTACTCCATTCTTAGATTTAGCAACTGCTAAAGAAGGCGCAAAGAACTTAATCGTTGCTGCTGAAAACTGCCATTTCAAAGACAATGGTGCTTATACTGGTGAAGTAAGCGTTGGAATGTTAAAAGAAATCGGTGTTGAATGGGTTATCTTAGGACATTCTGAAAGAAGACAGTACTTCGGTGAAACTGATGAAACTGTTAACTTAAAGATGCTTCAGGTATTAAACAACGGTATGACTCCAATCGTTTGTGTTGGTGAATCTTTAGAAGAATATGAAGCTGGAAAGACTCATGATGTAGTTAAGACTCAGGTTGTTGCTGCATTCAAGGATGTTACAGCTGAAGCTGCTGAAAGAGTAGTTATCGCTTATGAACCAATCTGGGCTATCGGTACTGGTAAGACTGCAACTAATGAAATCGCAGAAGACGTTTGTGGTTACATTAGAGGTGTAGTTGCTGAACTTTATGGTCAGGACGTTGCTGAAAAAGTAAGAATTCAGTACGGAGGATCTGTAAAGCCTGCTACATTAAAAGCTTTACTTGAACAGCCTAACATCGATGGTGCTTTAGTTGGTGGAGCATCATTACAGGTTGAATCATACGTAGCTATGATCGAAGCTTTAAACGACTAATTATTGAAAGATGATTCCTAGTGAATCATCTTTTTTTATGTATTAAATCTAATTAGTGGTATACTATAACTAACTCATTGAAAGGAGCATAATTATGGCAGAAACAATAAAAGAACGTAAAGATATGGATCCACAATATATGTGGGATCTATCAACACTTTATAAAAATGATGAAGAATGGAATAACGCATTACCTGAACTTAATGATATGATTAAGAAATTACCTGAATATCAGGGTAAACTCAATAATGCGAAAACAATCAGAGAATTCTTTGATTTTGATACACATCTAGGTAGAAAGTTATCTGATTTCTATTGTTATGCATCACTTAGAAACTGTGAAGATACAAGAGATAGTGAAGCACAGGCAATGGAAGCAAAGGCATATCAGGTCTATACAGCCTATGCTACTGCAATCAGCTTTGCTGAACCTGAAATTCTATCACTTGATGAAGATGTATTAGAAGCAATTGTACATTCAGAAGACTTAAAACCTTATGCATTCAATATGCAGAAGTTATTAGATCAGAAACCTCATGTATTAAGCGCAAAAGAAGAAGCACTTCTTGCTGCTTTTACAGAAACATTAGGGGCTCCTAGTAAGATTTCTGAAAGCTTACAGGATGCTGATATGACATTTGAATCAGTCACTGATTCAAATGGTGAAGTACATGAACTCAATCAGTCTAACTATATTCTTTTACAGATGAGTGAAGACCGTACATTGAGATTAAATGCCTTTAAATCTTTCTATAAAGGATTCAAGCAGCATATTAATACCTTTGCGGCTACTTATAATGGATGTATTAAAGAAGCTGTTGCTGAAGCACAGGTGAGACATTATGAATCTTCACGCGCAATGAGCATGGCTTATGAACATGTACCAGGTGTTGTCTATGATAGTTTAGTAGATACAGTAAGAAAGTTCATGCCTGAAATGTATCGTTATGTACGTTTAAGAAAACAGATTCTAGGTTTAGATGAACTTCATTATTATGATGTTTATACACCTCTTATTGCTGGATCATCTAAGTCATATACTTATGAAGAAGCACAGCAGATGGTCTTAGATGCAGTGACACCATTAGGTGAAGACTATGTGAATAGAGTAAAACAAGCATATAAGGACAGATGGATTGATGTTTATCCTAATAATGGTAAACGTGGTGGTGCTTTCTCTAGTGGTACTTATGACTCTAATCCATATATTCTCACAAGCTTTACAGGCACATTAGATAGTGTAAGTACAATTGCGCATGAAATGGGTCATTCACAGCATACATGGCTTTCTAATCATACTCAGACACCACAGAATGCGGACTATACACTCTTTGTCGCTGAAGTGGCTTCTACAGTCAATGAAAACTTACTTGTAGAACAGTTATTACAGAAGACTACAGAACCTAAAGAACGTCTCGCTTTATTAAACCACTATCTAGAAGGTTTCAAGGGTACTGTATATCGTCAGACTATGTTTGCAGAATTTGAAAGAGATGCACATGCTATGGCTGAAAGAGGAGAAGCTATTACTGCAGCAAGCATGAATACATTATATAAGAACTTGATCAAAGATTATTTTGGTGAAGATCTAGTGATTGATGATGAAGTACAGTATGAATGGGCTAGAATTCCTCATTTCTATAGACCATTCTATGTCTATAAGTATGCAACAAGTTATTGTGCAGCTGTTGCACTTAGTGAAGCTATTTTGAATAATGAAGAAGGTGCAGTAAAGAGATACTTAGAATTCTTATCAATGGGTGGTAGTGCTTATCCATTGGATGAATTAAAGCATGCAGGTGTAGACTTTAGTACACCAGAACCTGTATCTAGAGCTTTAACTAAGTTTAGTCAGATTCTAGATGATGTAGAAGAAACTTTAAAGAAACTATAAGAAAATGAATCGAGTGGTTCATTAAAAGTTTCATATTGGGGGTATTAGTATGGCTTTAAAAACAAAAAAAATAATTCTTTCAATTTTATTAATCATGGTAGCTTTAGGATTGATTGGATTGTATTCTTACTATAGTTTTTAATATGCCGTGAGCAAGAATTACCCTACCACTATTTCAAGAATGTTGGTAGTGCTTATCCATTGGATGAATTAAAACATGCAGGTGTAGACTTTAGTACACCAGAACCTGTATCTAGAGCTTTAACTAAGT
>ERZ1026844.825-NODE-825-length-20518-cov-18.439916_pt1 | contig 20518 bp, 17 predicted proteins | sample MGYA00380152_ERZ1026844 | MGnify/ENA primary metagenome ERZ1026844 (study PRJEB33269, sample SAMEA4719788) | human gut metagenome | biome: human-associated habitat; feature: organic feature; material: feces | place: Cameroon | collected 2013-10 ... | reverse complement strand
GACAAAAGGGGTAGGGATGCTGGCTCGGCGAAGCCGAGACTGAGAGGTTGTCGCAGATTTGCCATAAAACCCAAACCGCAAATTCAGTTTGCGGTTTGGAAAGGAAGAAACGGGCTCAGAGGAAAAGAGGCTCCGCGAACAGCGGGGACTCGTTCCGTCGAGGCCGGTTCTGACGCGCCTCCGACGGCCCTATCTTTTCCGTCTTGCCGGAAAAGATAGGGGAGAAAAGGGGCGCTTGGGGACGGTTTGGTGCGTTCTGCCTCTGATTTTAGGCAAGAACCAATGTTTCAGGCGCCGTTCCACACGATAGTCACCTTACGGGTATCGTACTACGCGCCGCCTGATACGGGGGTATCAAATTTGTAACTAGTTGCCTTAGAACGACTGCCATCAATAGAAGGTGCAGCCGAAATTTTGATAGGCCTTGCCTTCTTGCGGGGCACCAAGGCTCCCCTGAAAGGGGAGCTGGCAGCCGCAAGGCTGACTGAGAGGTGGATGCAAATTTGCTGCAACCTCTCCGTCTCGGCTTCGCCGAGCCACCTCCCCTGGGAGGGGAGGCTTTGTGTCGTCTACTTCTTGATCTCCTCCCAATATCGCTTGGCGGCCTGTTCGGTTTTGTTGTCGCCGTAGGTGTAGTAGGTGCGGTCTTTGATGACGTCGGGGAGGTATTGCTGGCGGACCCAGTGGTTGGGGAAATTGTGGGGGTAGAGATAGCCCTGGTCGCGTTCGAAGCCTGTGCCGTCGGCGTGGACGTTCTGCAGCTCGCGCGGGACAGGGCCGGTCTTCCCGGCCTTGACGTCGGCGATGGCGGCGTCGATGGCCATGCAGCCGGAATTGGACTTCGGCGCGGTGGCAAGCAGGAGGACAGCGTCGGCCAGCGGCAGCCGCGCCTCGGGAAGACCGAGCTGCAGCGCGCTGTCGACGCAGGCCTTGACGATGGGGATGGCCTGCGGGTAGGCAAGGCCGATATCCTCCGCCACGGAGCACAGAATGCGGCGGCAGGCCGAGGGCAGGTCCCCCGCCTCGAGGAAGCGGGCGAGGTAGTGCACGGCGGCGTCCGGGTCGGAGCCGCGGATAGACTTCATGAGGGCGGACAGATCGTCATAGTGATCGTCGCCGGCTTTGTCATAGCGCATGGCCGATCGCTGCGAGACCTGCTTCGCGTCCTGCATGGTGAGCGTAACGACGCCGTTTACCGGCCGCGTGGCGGTATAGAGGAACTCGACGGCGTTGAGCGCCTTGCGGATATCGCCGCCGCAGGACTGGGCGATATGGCCCGTCACGCCGGGCTCGGGGACGATGGTCACGCTGTCGCGCGACTCGAGGAAGTTCAGCGCCCGGTCCACCGCCCGCTGCGCCTCCGCCTTCTCCACAGGCTTGAACTCAAAGACCGTGGAGCGCGACAGGATCGCGTTGTAGACGTAGAAATACGGGTTTTCCGTCGTGGAGGCGATGAGGGTGATCTTACCGTTTTCGATGTATTCGAGCAAGGTCTGCTGCTGTTTTTTGTTGAAATACTGGATCTCGTCGAGGTACAGGAGCACCCCGTTCGGCGCGAGGAAGGTATCGAGCTGGGCGTAGATCTCCTTGATGTCGGCGGAGGACGCCGTCGTGGCGTTGAGTTTACATAATTTCCGTTGTGTTTTCTTTGCGATCAGATTGGCGACGGTCGTCTTGCCCGTGCCGGAAGGGCCGTAGAAGATCATATTGGGCACCGTGCCGGATTCGATAATGCGGCGCAGCAGGCCGTTTTCGCCCAGAATGTGCTGCTGGCCGCAGACGTCGGAAAGTTCCTGCGGACGAAGCGCGTCCGCAAGGGGCTGATACATATCGCCCGCCTCCTTTTTTTCTGTTTCTCGTATTATACCGGTTTCTGCTGCCAATTACAAGCGGACGGTTCCCTTTCCGCCGCATTTGTGATACAATACGACAAACACAACGCAGGGAGGGGCAAACGCATGGAAACTGCCGAACGGGTGGCCGGGATCATTGCCGCGCTGAAAGAGGAATATCCGGATCCGGTCTGCGCGCTGCAGTATCGGAAGGACTACGAGCTGATGATCGCGGTGCGGCTGTCGGCGCAGTGCACGGACGCGCGGGTCAATCTGGTGACACCCGCGCTCTTCGCGCGCTATCCGACGCTGGACGCGTTCGCGGAGGCGGATGTGGCCGAGGTCGAGACCTATGTCCACTCGTGCGGCTTCTACAAGCACAAGGCGGAGGATATCGTCCTCGCCTGCCGGATGCTGCGGGACGAATACGGCGGGAAAGTGCCGGACACGATGGACGCGCTCCTGCGCCTGCCGGGCGTGGGGCGGAAGACAGCGAATCTGCTGCTGGGCGACATTTACAAGCGCCCCGGCTCCGTCGTCTGCGACACGCACTGCATCCGCATCTGCAATCTGCTGGGTCTGGCCAGCGGCAAGGAACCGGCCAAGGTCGAGCAGCAGCTGCGCGCGATCCTGCCGCCGGAGGAATCGTCCGACTTCTGCCACCGGATCGTGCTGCACGGCCGCGCCGTCTGCGCCGCACGCAAGCCCGCCTGCGACCGCTGCTGCCTCGCCCCCTACTGCAAAAGCTTCTCCGGAAGCTGACCGGATCGATGCAAAACCGCCCGCCGTTTTGATAGATAGTCGTAAAAAGCTCATGCCTACACGCGATCTTGGCTCTCCCTCTGGGAGAGCTGTCGCCGCAGGCGACTGAGAGGGCCTTGCAGCCTCGTTCAGACGGCTCCCCTCTCCGTCTTCGCTGCGCTCAGCCACCTCTCCCAAAGGGAGAGGCAAGGGATGCCCGCGCAAAATCAAATGATGCAAGAACAGGCACAACGGATGATCCCGCTGTGCCTGTTGTCTGTCTTATTCGGCCCCCCATTTCGGCGGGCGGTTCGTTTTATTCGCTGAATTTTCGCTTCATTTCGGCCTGGCGGCCGCAGGTCATTTTGCCTTCGGGGCATTTGCCGGTGCAGAAGCAGGTCGGGCCATAGAGGCGGAACAACTCCGGCGAGACCTCGCGCAGGGCGGCGAGGGCCTGACAGGCGGCGTCGCGGATCTCCCATTGCGCGCGCGTGCAGCAGCGCAGGCGGAAGAAGACATAGAGCTCGCCCGCATTCATCGTCGTGAGCACAGGGACCGTCTGGCCGCTGAGCATCAGATAGCACAGGGCAGACTCGTCCGCGCCGCGATCGCGCAGCTGCGCCGCTGCCTGTCCAGCCAGCTCGAAGGCGCTGCGGTAGCGCGCCTCCATCCCCTTGTCCCGGACGCTCTGCGGCAGGACATAGCGGTCATACCGGATATTCTGCAGCAGCTGCGGCGGGCAGAGCGACTGCATCCGGTGTCGCGTCAGGTGCGTGAGCGCGGCGAGCGAGAGGCCGCCGAAGAGCAGCGTATAACTCGCCTGTTCCAGCTCCCGGCGGCGGGGCCGGGCAAGGAGCGTCTTCAGAAGCTCGGTCTGCTCGTCCTCCCGCAGCGGCTGCGGGGCCAGGCCGCGCGCGAGCAGATACGCGTCGCAGATCTTCCGCCCGGCATCCTGCGCGGCGGACAATACGGTGACGGGTGCGTCCGGGACGAGCGGCTGCGCCGCCTGCGGCGTCCAGTCCGGCGTGCGCCGGTAGACCTCCGGCTTGCGCAGGGCCAAAAACGGCAGCCGCGCCTCGCATTGGGCAAACAGACTCTCGCCGAGCGCGCGCAGCTCCGGGATGCCGCTGCCGCGGCCGTAGGTCAGCTCGTTCATCACGTGGACGAGCTCGCGCGCGTTCATCGAGCAGAAAAAATTGCTGCAGAAGCAGTACGGCAGGACGAAGCGCGCGTCCTCCTTCGGCACGCCCGCGGCCTCCAGCTCGTCATAGATCCCGAACAGCGCCCGGACGGCCGCATCAAAGGCCGCCGCCTGCGCCGGGTCGGAAAAGTCCGGCGCGACATAGCCCGCGCCGGAAAAATCGACGTAGCGGCGGGATTTGACCGTGAAGGACGCCAGCCGGAATTCGATCAGGAACTGCTCGGCGAGGACGGAGACGTTCTCGAAGGATAAGTTTACATAACAATGTTCCAGCACCGATGTGTGCCCGGAGGAGAGCACCTTGCCGATGAGCTTTTCGTTTTTTTCCTGCCCGGCGGCGAGGGACTTGGCGTAGATTTCATCCGCCGTGCCGTCCATCGTGGAGATCCGGCCGCCGGAGGCGATGATCGCAGCCGCTTCCGGGCTGCAGCTGATCAGGGTCACATGTCCGTGCATCGTGGGTCCTCTCTTTCTTTTTATTCTTGGGCAACACCGCGCAATTCGGCAAGCGGATTCGGCGAGAGATTTTTCGTCAAGCCAAGATTTGAAACGTGAAGGAATACTTTGTGTATTTCGAACGTTTCAAACCGCAGGATTGGCGGAAAAGATCCGCCGAAGCGCGCAGACGCAATTGCGCGGGGTTGCCCTTACTATCATCGGAATGGCTCGCCCTGCTCGTCGTAGACCTCGAGCCGCCGGATGCGGGCGAAGTCGGGCTTGCATTCGGGCAGATAGGCCTCGATGGCGTTCACCAGCAGCTGCGGATTGCAGCTGGGATTCTGCGCCGAGACGAGGACGGTCAGCTCCAGCTCCTGCCGGGACGGCTGGCGGAGGCTGCACGCGAAGATCATCGGCTGCAGATCCAGCTCCGCTTCGCCGCCGCTCTTGGTGCGCTTCTTGACCAGCACCGGGCCGCCGGAAAACAGCGCCGAGATCCGGCTCTGCGCCGTCTCGGGCACGCCGGCGTCATACTCGAGCGTGATCTCGGCTTGCAGGCGGGTCAGGTGCTTGATCTTGACCGCGCTCTCATAGGCCCGCAGCACGCGGATGCCGGCGGGCATGGTGCGGTTGAGCAGGGCCGGGAGCTTTTCAAGGTCGACTGAGCCGTCCTGGATCTCAAAGTCCAGGATCTCGCAGCAGCTCTCCGAGCCGACGGGCAGCGGCAGGGCGATGGAGACATAGGCCCGCGGGCTGAAGCCCTGCGAGTGCCAGATCATGATGTCCGCCCGCTTGAACGCGCGCTGGAAGATGCGCATGAGGTCAAGATGCGAGATATAGACCGCGTCGCCGGTCTTTTCAAACAGCAGGCGATTCATCGCACAGCCCCCTTTCGCTCAGACGCCGGGCGCCGCAGCCATTGCAGTGCGTGCGGCAGTCGGGCGTGGATTCCGAGCGCAGCGCCTTTTCGCGCTCGCGCAGCAGGAAGTTCGTGGTGACGCCGACGTCGATGGTCTGCCAGGGCAGGATCTCGTCCACGCCGTAGCCGCGGGTCGTATAGAAGTCCGGGTCGAGCCCGGCGCGGCGGAAGGCCTCGAGCCATTTTTCATAGTCAAAATACTCGTCCCAGCCGTCGAGCCTGCAGCCAAGGTGGTGCGCCTCGAGCAGGGCTCTGCCCACGCGGCGGTCGCCGCGGGCCATGACGGCCTCGAGGCGGCTGAGATCCGACTCGTGATAGCGGTAGTCGACGCACTTGGCGTGCAGGTTCGCCTGCAGCAGGTGTACGCGCCGCAAGTATTCCTCCGGCGTGATCTGCGCCGCCCACTGGAACGGCGTGAAGGGCTTGGGGACAAAATAGGCCGTGGCCAGATTGATGGACAGGCCGCGCTTCTTCCCGCTCCCGTTTTCCCGCCAGACCTGCAGGATCTTGTAGACCAGCTCGGCGATGCCGATGACGTCCTCGTCCGTCTCGGTCGGCAGGCCCAGCATGAAATAGAGCTTCACGCTGTTCCAGCCGCCGGAGAAGGCCGTGGCGCAGGTGGAGAGGATCTCCTCCTCGGTGACGTTTTTGTTGATAGCGTCGCGCAGACGCTGCGTCCCGGCTTCGGGCGCAAAGGTCAGGCCGCTCTTGCGCACCTTCTGGATGCGCAGCATGAGCTCGCGCGAGAAATTGTCCGCACGGAGACTGGGCAGCGAGAGGTTGATCTTGCGCGGCTCGCAGTAGCGGAGCAGACCGTCGGCCAGCGCCTCAAGCTCGCGGTAGTCGGAGGTCGAGAGGCTGGCGAGGGTGATCTCGCTGTTGCCGGAATCCTCGAGCGATTCGATCGCCTGTCTGCACAGGGTATCCGCGGATTTGGCGCGGATCGGCCGGTAGCAGAAGCCCGCCTGACAGAACCGGCAGCCGCGGATGCAGCCGCGGAAGATCTCCAGATTCGACCGGTCGTGGACGATCTGGGTCGAGGGAACGATGGTCTTCGTGGGGAAATAGGCCCGGTCCAGATCCTGCACGATGCGTTTTTTCACGCGCGCAGGCGCGCCGGGCGCGGGCGTAATGGCGGCAAGGGTGCCATCATCATTGTAAGTATGCGTGTAGAGCGACGGGACGTAGACGCCCTCGAGCTTCGCCGCCTCGCGCAGAAATTCCTGTTTGCTCAGACCCTGCCGCTTGGCTGCGCGGTAGCATTCGATGATCTCGCGGGTGCTCTCCTCCCCTTCGCCGATGGAGAAAAAGTCGATGAAATCGGCCAGCGGCTCCGGGTTTACCGTGCAGACGCCCCCGGCGAAGACAATGCCCTCCAGCCCCTTGCGGTCTTTGGCCAGCAGCGGCAGTCCGGAAAGCTCAAGCATGTTGAGCACGTTCGAGTAGCACATCTCGTAGCCGAGTGTGAAGGCGACAAGGTCAAAATCGCGGACAGGGTCGTGGCTCTCCAGCGCCCAGAGGGGCAGCCGGTTCGCGCGCATCTCCGCCTCCATGTCGCCCCAGGGGGCGAACACCCGCTCGCACCAGACGCCGGGCATCTCGTTCATCACGCCGTAGAGGATGCGCATGCCGATGTTCGACATGCCGATCTCATACGTATCCGGGAAGCAGAACGCCACGCGCACGTCGATGTCCTGTTTCCGCTTTACGATCTGGTTGTATTCTCCGCCCACGTAGCGCGCAGGCTTCTGCACGCGCGTGAGTATCCTGTGGATCTGATCTGTCATGGCCGTTCCTTCTCATTCGTTGCATTTCATTTCATTGTAACCGCTGCGGGCATAAAAAGCAACCGGTAACGTTCCGTTTCGCGGCCGGAACTGCCTGTCGGCGCTATTCGCCCGTGCGCTTTGCCAGCGTCAGCAGCCGGAGCGTCAGATACGCCGCCGTGCCGAGCGGCCAGAGCCCGGCGCGGCGGAAAAACGTCAGGATGATCCCCGCCAGCAGCAGCGCCGCGCAGACCGCGAAGCTGCTGCGGCGGGAGACCGCCTCGGCGCGCGCCAGCGGCAGATGCTGCGCCAAGGCGCAGCGGACCGCCCGGCCGCCGTCCAGCGGCCAGACGGGCAGCAGATTGTAGATTCCGAGCATCAGGCTGTAGGCCGCGAAGGCGGGACTCCGCATGCAGAACAGCGCCCCGCAGACCAGGTTGACCAGCGGCCCCGCCAGCGCCGCGAGCAGCTCCTGCCGGTAGCCCAGACCGGCCGCATCGATCCGCAGATCGGCAAAGCGGAGCGTCAGCCGCCGCACCCGGCCGCCGCAGGCCAGCATCATCACGACGTGCGCGAGCTCATGCACGCCCATGGCGTACAGGATCGGCAGGACCGACCCGCTCCGGTCGAGCGCGGCAAGGACGATCGCAAACATGAAAAAGCCCGGCCGGAGGTCAATTTCCGGCACCGGTCAGGATCTCAAACGAGCCGGACAGGGCCTCCTGCACCGGCTCGCCCTCCCGCAGCCGCTCCGTCAGGGCTGCGAATGCCTGCACGGTCTTCGTCTGCCGCGCGGCGCCGGAAAGCCGGGTCAGCGCGGCGTCCACCGCCGGGACGCAGGTCTTGAGCGTCAGCACCAGCATCACGAGCGCCAGCAGCAGATACAGCCGGGAGATCCACGCCCCCGGCTGCCGGTCTGTTTTGCCGCAGGATTTGTCACGCGTCTGCTTCATTGCACGCACCTCCTCAGGGAACTATATGCGCCCGAGAAAATTTCATGCAAAGCCCTTGACAAACTGCCGCAAATCCCCTATAATACTCGAGCTGACGGGGTGTGGCGAAGTTTGGTATCGCGCTTGGTTCGGGACCAAGAGGCCTCGGGTTCGAATCCCGACACTCCGACCAAATCCGGCTGAAATTCTCTGATTTCAGCCGGATTTTTCTGCATATTCCGAACTTTTTCCGATGGAGAATTCTGTGACTTTCCCGTTTGACCCAAACCCGACCCAAACGGGAATTCGGAGCGGAAAGCGCCGGAAAATAAGTTTCGCCGCCTGCCGGAGCATTTCCAGCAGGCGGCACAGTCATTTTTCGCTCTATTTTTCTCAAAACGCTATTCTTTGTTTACAGCAACGCATTTTTTGAGGCATCCCTTCTCTCATGCTGTGCAGATAATTTGCTATTCACAGACGCAAAGCATACAGACGCTGTCTTCCACAGATGATTTTGTAGGTCAGGTATAATACGGACTTTTCGTTTTTCACGATTCTTATGTAATGCACAATTTCTTCCGGATGCATGGAAAACTTTCAAATAAATAGCAGATAGGTGCAAAATAGCCATTATCCTCGCGGGGACGCACCCGCGCGGGCTGATCGACCCCCTGCTGCCTTGACCGGCTCCACAAGCCCCTGCATTTCCTCATCGTCCCGGACACCAACGGGATGATTTTTGAACGGATGCAGGTCAGACAGGTTGAGATAAATGATCTCCTCTTTTTCGGCGCGGGTGGCGTCACGGGGCGCAGACGGCTCCGGCGTGACCTCCGCACCAGCGGGAGCGCTGCCCTTATCCACGACAGGCTTCTCCGGGGCGGGCTTGCTTTGGGACTTTTTGTCCCGAGGTTTGAGCGGCTTGGACTTATCGAGAGTAGCCTTGCCATCCTTGGGCGGTCGGCCTCTGCCGGGTTTGGCAGCCTTGTCCTTTTTCGTGGGTAGCTTCTGCTTGACCGCCTTTTTCTCCTCCTTGGCCGTCTCGTCACGGGCAGCGGCAAAATCCACCACCTTGCCGGAATGTGCCGGGGCGGGAGCATCCTTGCCGGGATCAGGCGGCTGCCCCTGTTCCTTTTCAGCCTTGGAGACTTCGGGAGCGGCAGGCTCCTCCACCTCGGCGTAGATAACAGCGTCAGCGGGATCAGGCGCGGCCTCGCCCATTTCAAAGAGCGCCGCCTGTCCCTCGTGTTCCAGCATGACCGCCTCTGCGTCGGTCAGCGCAGGCTCTGGAGCGTGCTGCTCCGGCACGGCGGCATTTTCTACCGCAGGAGCGGGAGCCTCGGCGGGCGGGGCTGCCTCGGGAGTTTTTTTCTTATCATCTGCCATTTGCAAACCTCCTTTTTGTGGCATAAAAAAAGCCAATCCGCAGACTGGCCGGTCGGAAGTGACCTCCCTTCATGGTTTTATATATGAAAACGCCGCACGTTGTCCTGTTGGGCGGCGTTGCTTATAGCAATTTAAACATATTCTTAATTTTTAACTTTGAATAATAGTAGAAAATGTCGAGTTATTGCGCTATAATTGTAATAGTTGTAGCTATTTAGAATAATGGAGGGTATTTTGCATGAGCGCTGGAATTTGTATAATGAACAAAAATGCCATAGCTTTAGCTGCCGATAGCGCAGTTACTATAGGGCAACATTTAGCCATTCATAATTCTGCAAATAAACTCTTTGCACTTTCAAAAGTAGCACCTATTGGAGTTATCATTTATTCCAATGCCGAATTAATGGGCGTTCCGATGGAACTGATTATTAAGCAGTATAAATCAGAGCTAAGAAATAAGGTATTTCCAAATCTCTCCGACTATGTGACCGATTTTCTGAAGTTTCTCATACTGAAATCTGACCTTTTTCATTTCCCGACTAATGAGAAATCGTATGTGACAAATGTATATGTTGACTTGCTAAATGGCTTGAATGGAGATTATCAGCTTTCTATTAAGCGAAAGATAAATGAAGTCAAACGCGACCTTATAGCAGAAGAACTGCAAGAAATACAGGTTGAAACCGTAAAAGCAACACTCATGTTTGTTGATCAGTTAGCCGTGATACCGAATTTAGAACTCCATGATTATATTAAGGATACATATGGCGGGGAAATTAGGCAATACATATCAGCACACTTTCCTTGGATTGGAGAGCCTTTGCTTACTGAACTTGTGGAAAAAATATGTTTCGTATACAACAAGGACTTTATGCGTAATGGCTATGTTGGACTAGCTTTTGCTGGCTACGGAGAAAACAATATATTTCCTCAAATGTTGCATTTGCACATATCTGGAATAGCAAATAATATAATAAGATATACCACTATCGAGAATGTAGCAATTACAGAGGAACAAATGTCAGCCATCATCCCGTTAGCACAAACAGATGTAATGCAAACCTTTCTATTTGGTATAAATGATAGTTTTATAAATGGCATCGGTGAAGAACTTCCAAGACAAATCCAAAGTGGAGTTAATAGCATTGATGATACTTTTTTTGCTGAAAATAAAAAACAATCGGTTCAACAGGAACTTAGCAGGATTACATCAAATGTTATCAATCAAATTGTTCAAAAGGCCCAACAACAGTATTTGCTTCCTATCACACAATCTGTAGCAACTCTCCCCATTGAAGAATTAGCCTTATTAGCAGAATCGATGATTAATATCACTTCTCTGCGGCGTAAGGTTGCATTGGATAATAATATAGGGACTGTTGGCGGGCCCATCGATGTTGCGATTATCTCGAAATGTGATGGCTTTATCTGGCTAAAAAGAAAGCATTATTTTGACCGTGCTTATAATCCTCAATATTTCTATTCACACTATATGTTATCGGAAAGTGAGGATATAAATAATGGAGAATAGGCCAACCAAACAGTATCTCGATTATCTCATCTCAAAATATACTGATACACCGGATACTGGAACAAGCAGAAAAGCATTCAATATTTTACAACTTAATATCCAATCAGAGTTCCAGCATAGTGCTTCACTGCAGGCTATGCAGACGAACCGATACACAAATGACAACACGGAAAGTAATAGTAGCACTTAGCTATGCCTAATGTAGTAGGCTCTCATTGCCTATAAAGATTTAGGCATCGTAAGCTTTTTCAGAATAAATACCTCTTACCGACTGCCAGCAAACCGTTGATATATCTGTGTTTTCGCAACATTTTCCGATGAAGAATTCTGCGACTTTTCCGTTTGCCCAAACGGGAGTTTGGAGTGGAAAGCGCCGGAAGATAAATTTTGCCGCCTGCCGGAGCATTTCCAGCAGGCGGCGTGCGCTTTTCTGTTCTTTTTTTCGTAACCGTCAAACCACCCCGCGCATGGACAGGCATGAGACAATAGTAACGGGACGTTGCGAAACGTTCCGTTACTGTCATATTGGAGGTAAGGGGATGACAAGCGCAGAGTTGAAACACCGTGCGAAGCTGCAGGAGTGGGCGGCACGAATACAGGACTGCCGCAGCAGCGGCCTGTCAGTGCGGGCGTGGTTACTCCCAGAGTATGATTAGGGTTTGCTAATGTAGCTTTATTCATCAGGGGACATAATTAGAGGCTCCATCCATTTGGATGGAGCCTCTTAATCTCATACAATAACAATATGGCTAGGACGTTTATCTGGATCATTATACGCCACGCGTTCGTCCTTTATGAGTTGCTTTACTACGCTATTGATAGTCGGAGTACCTCGCTGTAGATTTTCTACATACTCAGATAATCCATCTCGCACATCATCACTGAGTAAAGGAATGATAACATTTTTGGCATCATCTTCACAGATTTCAGCAAGTCCGTCAGAACCTCTAGAAAATGCTCGCATCTGAACCCCCCAGCCTTCACTATTCAAATAGGCTAACAGGTCGGGAGTAAACTTTTCCATTCCGTCTTTTACCCTACATCTAAAGCAACCATTTGTTACAACGACATTATCAATTCCATCTGGAATGTAGCACCACTTAATTGCACTGCCCCAAATTGCCCCGATATAGATATCGCCAGCCGATGAAAAATGTTTTGCACGACTCGGCAACTCCCAGCCACGCATTTCTTTACAGTGGAAATCACCAAATCCTATGTCCTGAATTTCAACATACTGGTATATGCTAGACTTTTGAACAGTAATCTTTTTGCCGTAGGCGTTTTGCTTTTCTGGAATAAAATCCACAACATCGCCTAACAAAACATGTGGTTGAGTTTTTAATTTATTTCTTAAGTCTACGACTTTTTTACTGTAACGCTTTGGATCCATCGTTAGGTCAGGGTCATCATAAATATGTTTTATATTTACAGACCAACCGTTAACTTCGGGATCTACATGTTTACCCTTGGATATCCAGTCGAAGCAGTTTGCAGCATCACTTGCCAAAATTCTGTTAACAGCAACAACAAAATCACAATCTAAAATAGGGCTACCTTCTTCATCGATGATGAGGCTGCCATCTTCCGGGTCTCTCTTGTAAACTGGTGCAGCTTTTTTATTGCCAGCATCCCAGCCAACTTTTTCGATCAATTCAACCGCAAACTGATATTCTTCACTGTCAGCTATATTCTCTAGAGGGGTTTCACGCTTTTCCAAATACAAAACGCTTGCACTTACATCTGCACCACTGGACTTAAATGTAAATCTGGGTAGTGAAACAATAGCTGCCAACTTTGTATGTCTCAATATCCATTCTCTAACAGTTCTGTATTTAATAGACCTGTTTCCTAAATAACCATTTGGAAGAATAATTGCAATTCTTCCACTCGGTTTACACTCTTTAACGCAGACTTCTACAAACAGAATACCAGTTTCTTGTTGAGATAACAATGTATCTGTTTTTTTCAGCACACCAGCTTCATCTATGTACCATTCAAATCCCAAGTCGTACTGTCTTAGAACCATTGAGCGTTTTTCTACGATTTTAGTCCCAAATGGTGGATTACATGTTATAACGTCATACTTTTCAGCATATTTTTTTATGTTTTCAAGAGAGTCATCTTTTATAATATTGGTCTTTCCATCACCGTTCAAAAGCATATTCAACACTGCCACTTGAACGGCGTTCGGCGAATTATCAACACCCCAGATACAATCTGCAAATCCAGGATTAAACTTTCTTGCGGCTCTAAATGCAGCGACGAGGAAATCTGCACTACCACAAGCTGGGTCTGCAATATGTTCACCGAACTGAGGATTGATAATATCAACAAGGAAATCCGTAACCGTAGTTGGTGTGAAATACTGCGCCATATCCCACTTATACAAAGCCTTCGCAAACTTCATATAAAAGGTCTGAACTACATCTCTTTTAGAATGAATAATCTTTACAGGAGCTAAAATCTTCAAAATTTCAAACAGGGTTTCACCAGATAATGGCAATGTGTTTGACAGCTTGTTCGGAAGATGTTCCCCATAAAAAGAGATTGCTCTCTTTACGACATCTCCAACCTTTTTCTTTGTGGTATCAGCCGAAGTACCAAGAGATCGGTAATCCTGTATTTCTAAAGGTTCATCGCCTCTTACTTCAAAGGCATGTTCATCAAAGATTTTGGTAAGCAGCAGTTGCAAAATAATCTCATATCTTTTTTCAGGAGCAAATGATGCTTGATGAAGAATGTCCTCAATGCGCTCAAATGTCTCAGTTAGGGAGTCTACTGGTTCGATTGTATTGAATGTCAGTGGCGTAGTTTTGATTGGAAGTCCAAATTTGGGGACAAAAGTTAGCGGACCTTCTTTTATCTCCTTTATCCCATCAGTGACTTCAATCCAAAATACACGCTTTTCAATGTTATCCCAGTATAGACCTAGCGTACTCTGCTTTTTTGCAAAATCCAGCATAGGCTTGACTTGAGTGTTTTTTACATACTCATTTTTCTTGTTATCACGCTTGACTTCACATATAATTACAGCATGACCAAGAATGTCATCTGGTTCATTAGTGCTAATTGTTGAAGCAGGCACATCAAGTACTGCAAAATCACTTCTGAAACTGTTACGACCACTATTGCCAAATTTCTTGATAATAGGCTCAATCCAGAAGTTCTCTTTCGGGTATCCCTTACTTAGAAGAAATTTAATTGCTTCTACCCTATAGAATTCTTCAGTAGCAGTAAGGCCATCTTTACTACGTTTATTGACCTTTAGCTGTCCTCTAATTGGGCATACTATTTGCAAATTCCCAGTAAGCTCCATGATTGATACCCCTTTGCTATGTTTGCTTGTATTCAAAAGTGTACCATTTTCCGGTTCAAAACACAAGGCAAAAATAAGGCATAGAAGTCAGTTTTGACCTCTATGCCTTTGAATTATTCCATTGGCTTAATTGTAGATTCAATGGTAAGCGTCAAACCACCCCGCGCATGGACAGGCATGAGACAATAGTAACGGGACGTTGCGAAACGTTCCGTTACTGTCATATTGGAGGTAAGGGGATGACAAGCGCAAAGTTGAAACACCGTGTAAAGCTGCAGGAGTGGGCGGCACGAATGCAGGACTGCCGCAGCAGCGGCCTGTCAGTGCGGGCGTGGCGCAGACAAGAAGAAATCAATGCAGCAACCTATTACCGTTGGGAATGGGAATTGCTGGCTTTGGCTGAAACAGAGCCGTGCTCGAGTGTGTCGGCCGTCAGGCTTGCAGAGCTTCCGGCACCGAAACAGGTATCACGCAACGTTGCGGAACGTTCCGCAACGCTGCATATTGGAAACGCCAGTCTGGATATTTATCCCGGGTGCGATACGGAACAGCTGAAAATGCTGGTAGAACTTCTGCGCCTACCGCACCAGCGGCTGTGCGAAACAGGCCATTGTACTGTATGAGTACCAGCCCACCCGAAAAGCGGAGCACGCGGAGGCTTTCCTGAAAGGCTTCTCGGGCTGGCTGCACGCAGACGGCTACCAGGGGTATCATAAGCTGCCGGGCAACATCCGTGTGGTGGGCTGCTGGGCACATGCGCGGCGAAAATTTGACGCGGCACTGGGCACCCTGCCGCAAGAGAAACGGAAAGATTCTCCTGCGGCCATGGGCGAATGCTATTGCTCCCGGCTTTTCAAGCTGGAGCAGGCATTGGCAGAGCTGACGCGGAGGAGCGATATGAAAAGCGGCTGAAACAGGAGAAACCTGTTTTAGACGCGCTGTTGTCATGGGCAAATGAGATGCAGGCGAAAACAGCGCCGAAATCTGCGCTGGGAAAGGCGACCCATTACCTGCGGGAGCAATGGCCGTATCTGACAAGGTATCTGGAGGATGGCCGTCTGGAGCTGAGCAACAACCGTGCCGAGCGCAGCATGAAACCCTTTGTGATGGGCAGAAAGAACTGGCTGTTTGCCAATACGCCGGGCGGCGCACAGGCCAGCAGCGTGATCTACAGCTTGATTGAAACGGCGAAGGAGAACGGCTTAGATCCGTACCGCTATCTGCTGTGGGTCCTGCAGACTGCGCCGCAACTGAGCGAAACTAACAAAGCATGGGCTGACAAGCTGCTTCCCGCAAATGCCCCGGAAGAATGCTATATGCCTCATAAATAAAAGACCGCCATCTCGGTGAGCATCAGTTCTCCTTGAGATGGCGGCCTTTTATACGCGGGGAGGTTTGACGCTTACTTTTTTTCATCCGACGCCTGCCATGAAGCCGCTGATTTTTTGTGCGGCTTCTTTTTTCATGCCTGCCGTGACGTGCGTGTAGACATCCAGCGAGAATTCTGCCGAGGCGTGACCGAGGATCTCCGCGACTGTTTTCGGGTCGATACCGCTTTGGATTGCCAGCGTCGAGAATGTGTGTCTGAGGTCATGGAATCTGACGTGCTCCTCAATTCCGGCTTTTTCGAGCAACTTCTTATGAATCCTTCCAACGCAGTCCGGACCATACATTCCACCAGTCTTGGGCGATGGCAATAGATACGGACTGAACGGGTGATTCTTGCGGTCTTCGACCAGCAGTCGAATTGCTTCGTCGCTGAGGTAAATCTCCCGGACAGAATTTTCTGTTTTCGGCTCCGTTACGACCAACTCGCCTTTGCCGCGCGATACGGATTTGGACACTGTCAAAGTTTTTGTCTGCAAGTTGAGGTCGCTCCACAGCAGCGCCACCAGCTCCCCGCGCCGCAAGCCGGTACTCAGTTCCAGATAGAACATCGGCAGGACGCCCCATTCCTCCGCCGCTTTCAGGTAATCCCGAATCTTCTCCGGCGGGATAATCTGCATTTTCTTCTTTTCCTTCTTCGGCAGGCGGCAGCCGTTTGCGGGATTGTACGGAATCAGTCGCTCCGTCACCGCTTGCTCCAAGCATTGCCGCAGCATCGTATGCAGCCCTCGAATTGTCTTGTTGCTGAGACTCAGATCGTCCATGTTTTCGTACCGCTGCACTCTGCCGTGCGCCTTCGTCTCATTGTAGAATTTCTGGATTTGCAGCGTTGTAAGTGCTGTCAGTTTGACGTCCCCGATGCGCGGCACGATATGCTGGTCGATGTAGTTCTTGTAATATGCCGCCGTGGATGCGCGGACGGATGGCTTTGCGTAGTTCTCGTACCAGAGCTGCGCCCATTCCCCAACCGTGTAGTCGCGTCGCTTCGTGATGTCGATCTTTTCGAGTTCTTCCATCGCCTTTTGCAGCTTCTCTTTGCATTCGCGCTGCGTCCGCGCGAGGACGCTCTTTGCGATTGGTTTCCCCGTCTCCGGATCGATACCCGCCGTGTAACGCCCTTCCCAGCGTCCGTCTTTCCGCTTTCGGATATTGCCCTCGCCGTTTGCCCGCTTCTTTGCCATGTGCATTCCTCCTTCCTTTTGCTGAATCAACAACTACCACACGGGAGATACAATAGCAACCTCCCGCGCGGAGAGTTATCAGAAAGTTATCATTTCGGTTTTCTTTGTCTATAGCAGTGTAGATTTTGAACCGCATTACCAGCCCATCGACATGGTGCTGCTCGTCTGCTCCTGCTCGTGATCGTCCGCCTTGTGTCCGGCGGCGATACGCATCCGGCGCAGCTTGGCAAGGCGTTTGCGGTCGATCTGGACACCGCAGCTTTGCGGCGCAGGCGCGCTGCCTTGAAAGATTTTCCCCATGTGGTAGAGCAGCCGCGTTGCCGAGAGCAGAACGTTCGGCGGCTCCTGCCGCTCGATGCGATCCATGAAAAATCCTGCATAGTTGTGCCCCTGCGCCTGCGCTTTTTGAAACCAGTCGTAGGCAGCGTCCTTGTCCTGTGGCACACCGTCGCCGCTGAGATAGAGCTTCCCTAACAAATACTGCGCATAGGGATTGCCGCGCTCGGCAGCCATACGCACATATTCTGCCGCGCGTTCCGGTTCTTTCGGTGCGTTCTTCCCACTGAGATATTCCTTGCCCAGCCGGTAGGCGGCGTAGTCACTGCCGCTCTGTGCTGCCCGTTCCAGCCAGTAAAGCCCTTGTGTCGGATTCTTCATTTCCGGATCATCTGAGAGGAGCAGCTTACCCAGTGCATACTGCGCTGCTGCATGATTCTGCTGCGCAGCCAATCCCAGATAGTGCTGGGCTTTTTCCGTGTCCGGAATCAACAGCCCGCCATCGCGATAGAGGATTCCGGTCAGGTATTGCGCGTATCGATCGCCGCCGTCTGCCAGCGCTTCCAGCTGCTTTGCAGCTTCATCGCGATCCTCCAACGACATAGACTCGTCGTTCGCCATTGCGTACCACGCATTTGCTGGGTACGGAACATTGCAGGTGACATTCTGCTCTGCTTCCTGTTCCGCGCCCGCGTCCTCGAACGTGATCTTGTTCTGCCGCACCTGTTCTGCCACCTGAATGACCGCATTCTTGATCTGCCGGAATTCTTTCTGCTGGGAGAGCGGCGGGCGCTGCCGCTCTTTTTCCGCGTAGAAATCGTTCAGCCTGCATTGCAGCTTCCACCAGCGCCCGTAGCATTCATACACGCTCGGCAGCAGCTCCATCTGATCGACAATGGCATCGACCTTCCGCTTGAGATCTTTCGGCAGATACCCGTAGGACTTTTTACCCTTGACGCTGCCCAACTCTCTCGCCAGTTCCCAGATCATTTGCTCTGCTTCCGGATGCTCGCAGGCGGAGTTCTGCATCTTCTGTGCAAGCGCCAGCATGGCAGACCGCGTTTCTCGCACTAACTCATCGCGGGATTGGCTTTTGTCCTCGTAGATGTGCAGCAGCTCCTGCTGAAAGATCTGGTTGGTCAATACGGATTTTATCTTCCGGATACCGTCCCGGTTCAGGTACGCCTGCCCCGGCTTTTTCGACCACGCCATCATGTGGATGTGCGGGTGACCGCCCTCGTCGTGGAATGCCGCGTACCAGCAAAAGTCCTCCGGCGGAATGTGCATCGCCTCTGCAATATCGTTTCGGTGCGCCCGCAGCAGCACCCGCCATGCGTCCGCGTGATCGAATCCCAGCCGCTCCGCGTCCTCGCGGCGAAGCGAAATGATGTGCGTCCAGATGTTTCCGGTGCAGCTGTTCACCTCTGCCATTGCCGCATTCAGGTCAACTACATCTTCATCTCCGAACAGTCCGTGTTCGCCCAGCCGCTCCGCGCGAGGACGGGTTGCGATGTACTTGGCATAGCCGTCAAGCTCCTGCACCTTGCTCCAGTTTTCCTCCATCGCCAGCGTGAGAAACTGCGAGGCGTTGAACTTTGTCGGGTGCGACGTGTAGTCTCCATATTCCAGAAGCGTCCTCGTATCCGGGAAATCCTTCGTCAGCTTTTCGATGAGCTGTGTCTGCCGTTTGGTCGGCGGTCGGTCGTCCGGCAGAATTTCCACTCGTTCGCGCGTCGCGATGTAGCGCAGATACCCGCCCGGCGGTTTCGTACTGCCGCCCTTGAAATACGGACTTTTGACGATCAATCTGGCCATTCGTCAAACGACTCCTGTGTGCGGAGCTTCTGCTCCAGCCGGAGCTGACCGTTGGTGCGCTTCACGTCATTGACGCTTTTTGCGCGCTGCTTCCGCAGCACCGATTCGTCCAAATTCACGCACTCTGCCAAAAGGCTCAGCCCCATGTCCAGCTCCACGGTCTGCTTGAACAGCAGCGATGAGAGCCGCTGCTCCAAAAGCTGCAGCCGCCCGTCGATGGCCGACTGGACCGCCCGCGGGAGCATCGTACTTGTTCCCGCCGCCAGATGATCTGCGTAATAATTCACGGCACGTTCCAGAAATTCGTTTTTGCTCCGGCAGCCGTCCAGCTGGTACCAATGCTCCAGCTTTTCCGCCGTCTCCGGTGACATCCGAAAATTCAGTCTGTTTTCTTCCTTGCTCATAATCCTCCAATCTGCGGCGCGGCACGCCAGAATCCCTTGAACCGTCTGCGTTTGTGGGATTTCTGACGCCAGCCGCGCTTATTTTTCTCCAAACAGGCGCCAATCGCAGCGCCTGCGCAACCCCTTGATACAGTCCGCACTGCGGGCTGTTGTGAACAGGAAAAGCGTCGGTTCCGACGCCATCCGTTTATCCTGCTTTCTCGCCGCGGCGTCCAAAATCCCTCGATTTTGACCATTTTCAGCGATTTCCCGCATTTGCCGCAAGCGGCTTTTCCCGCGGCCATCTCGTCCTGTTCCGATGTTTTCTGCCAACGCTCCCGTACAGCGGCGCAACGTCCGGTCTTCGGGCTTCCGGCGGGTACACCGCTCGACTGTGTCCTGAAAGCCGCACAAACCGCCGACACGGGCGCGACAGGCTGGGATTGGCGCTTTGGCTGTGCCTTCAATCTGTGTTTTCAATAAAATCGGCATATTTCCTCTTTGCCATGTCCTCATCCAGCTTCTGCATCTGCCGGTCATAGTCCTGCTGGAGTGCCGTCTGAATTGGTTGGATTGTGAATAGCAGGTTGCCATTGCGCGTTTTTCCATCTTTCGTTGTGACCAACGTCGGCTCTTTGATGAGCAGACTGCGTTCTTCGAGCAACCGGATGTGTTTGCGGATCGTGTTCGGACTCAGCCCAACCGCTTCACCGATTTTTTGATAGCTCGGCCAGCATTGGAATGTCTGCCGATCTTCGCAGAACAGCAGGTAGGCATAGATTGCGATTTCTGCTGCGCTCAGACCCAGCGAGAAAATCTCCTTCGGCAGCGGGAAGTAGTCCTTGACCGGATCGCGTGTCGGCCAGAGACTGCGCTTCACTCTGCCCCTCCCGTGTGCTGCTCTACCCAGCGGATGAACGCTTCTTTCGGAACGACGATCCGATTCCCGATTCGCAGCGCGGGGAAATCTTTTTCGTGCATCAGTTCGTAGCTGCTGGACGGCGCAATGCCCAGCACTTTCGCTACTGTCGCCGCGTTCAGGAACAGCGGCAGTTCGTCATAGTTCTTGTAGATAGATTCTTTCATAGTTGTCCTCCTTGTTTGTAGTTACTATTCTCGTTTGATTTCGTCTTTCTGAAAAAACACCTCCTACCCTTTATCCGTATTCAGAGGGCTTTTGTACCAAACTTTTTTCAAAAAAATTTGCCCTCACTTTTAGTTGCACAACTTTTGCGGCGTTTGTACGAAAAAAATTTGGTTGTCGAAAAAAAGCCTCTCATTACTGATAGGGATAAAAATCGCAGTTTTGACAGCCTGCTTTCAAAAAACTCAGAAATTATTTCGCCATTCAAAACATCCCCCTATTTAATCCGACACTAAAAGCCGTTTTTGTTACCCTCCTTCGCAAATTT
>ERZ1026844.815-NODE-815-length-20679-cov-8.992388_pt1 | contig 20679 bp, 21 predicted proteins | sample MGYA00380152_ERZ1026844 | MGnify/ENA primary metagenome ERZ1026844 (study PRJEB33269, sample SAMEA4719788) | human gut metagenome | biome: human-associated habitat; feature: organic feature; material: feces | place: Cameroon | collected 2013-10 ... | reverse complement strand
GCACCTTCTTCGTCACCACCTCCGGCGTCCAGCCTCCGGCAATCGCCTCCCGTTCGATTTCCGGGAATTCACCGTCGCAGATCGCCTGAATCGCGGAAACACGCTCACGTTCGGCCTTGACAGCCGCGACGGCGGCCTCACGGGCGGCAGCGGTCACATCCACCGCGCTCGCCTGAATCGCGGGCGGCACAGCCTCGGCTTTCGCCTTTTTATCGGGATCGCAGTCAGCCGCCTCGGCGGTCTTTCCGTCCTGTTCCGGCTTTTTCTCCGGCTCGGTTTTCTTGCCGTCCTCCGGTTTCTTTTCCGGCTCGGTCTTGGGAACGACCGGCGGCTTCGCGGTTTCAGCGGCGGTCACGGTCTTGTTTTCGGGTTCGTTGCTCATAGAATCTCCTTCAATGGTTTTTGAAAGGTTGAATTTCGCGGTGACTTTCATCGTCGTATGGGCATCCGCGCCCACGGCAACCACGCTCACTTCCCGGAGCGTCGATTTCTTGATGTGATAGAACGGTCCCTCATGAGACTGTCCGTTCACCTCGCGGCTGGATTTCACCAGTTCGCATTCGCGGACGTCCGCCCCTATGGATAGTTGCCAGTCCGCTCCGGCTTTGCTCTGCGCCACAATATCCTGCGCGTCCTTGCTGTCGGAAACAATCTCGCCCGCGATTTCCAGCGCGTTGTTTTTGACGCTGGCGGTGATCATGCCGACGCGGCTGTCCGTCTTGTTTTCGTGATTAGTCAGGAGCGGCACAGTGTCGGGAATTTCCATCCCGGATAAATCCACCACGACCGGATACTTCCAGCCGGGAAGATTCATTTTGCCGCCGGAATACGCAAGGCCGGTCACTTTCGGCTTCGCTCCGTTGGCGGCTTCGATCAGTGTAAATTCACTCATCCATTTCTTCCTTGGGTTCTGAACCGTCATCCGGTTCGGGTTGAATGTTCTTTTCTTTTCCGGCAACGGGGATTCCCAATTCCCGCATCAGCTTGAGTTCCTTGGCTCTCTGTCTCAGAACGGAGAGATAATCCCGTCCTTCCTTCGCGCATTCCGCCGCCAACGTTGTGGTGTTGTTTGCAAGACGTTTCTCCTGGGCAGTCGCGGTCTTCGCCGGATCAACCGATTCGGCTCCATCCCAAAACCACAGGTGTCTTTCTGTCAATACGTTTTTCATGGTCGCAAGCGTGTATTCCCGGAACCACACCTCGAAAATCCGGTTCAGAACTTCCGTTTCCCAGAACGAGCGGTCAACCAGAATCGACTTGTGGTAAATCTGATTGTCCAGCCGCCCCGACGCATAGTTGTGTCCGGAAAAGTCCCCGGCGAGCGTTCCATAGGTCGTCACCACGCACCGTGCGATTTCACTCAAAATGATCTTCACGAATTCCGCATGGTTTGCCGCCGGTTGTTTGGGATCAAGCTGTCCCATTTTCCACCCCGCGGGAACGGTCAACATCATGTTGCGCTCCAACGGGATCGTATCCATCGGCTCTACCTCGTCGGATTCCCCGTTCGCCGGAGCATCGGTGTAGAGGATTGCCGCGAAGTCCGCAGCGGCCTCGGCCGCCGACAGAACAGCCAGATTGTACCGGCGCAACTGAGCAAATAGCGGAAGGGCCGCTGTCAGTTCGGGTACTCCCCGGTGCAATCCGGGTCTGTCCTGCCGGAAAATGTGAAGCATGTACTCCGCCGGAACGTGAATCGCCTCGTCGCCGGGCATGTAATGCACATCGCCCGGATGGTATTTCAGCACCCGGTAATCCACCGGGTTGCCCCACGGATCGAACGAAATACCATCGACGCTTGTGTCGTCTTCCAGCCATTTGAGATCACCGGAGACGCGGTCGGCTTCGATCAGCATCAGATCCAGTTTGACCGGATTCCGGACTTTGGGGTTTGTCGCCAATACGGCAAACGCTTCCCCGTCCTGACAGCGGCTCATTCGCATGGTGCGGAGTTTGGACGAAAGCCGAACAGCATCCGCCCAGCGCATGAATTCGCTTTCCACTTCGTCGTTGAATCCCTCGTCGCCTGACAGCATTTGCAGTCGCGGGCCGGTACCGATGGTGTCGTTCGCCAGCATCTGCACCAAGCCTTTGGCGTAACTGTTGTTGGCAACCTCGTAGCGCGACCGCATCCGCAGTGTTCGGCGGACTTCCGGCGCGGCTTCCATGTCTGCTGACAAATGATCGGCCGCCGCCCAATGCCGGGCATTGTCTTTCGACGTTTGCGCGGCATCGAAACGCGCCTGCACAATTCTCGGCGGAGGAGTCCGCGTCCGGAACAGCGTTTTCAGTTTGTTGAACATAAAAATACCTCACGCCCCCGAATGGCTCATTTTAGAAAACTTCAGGCCGGAATTCCGGGATCTCATGGCCTTTTTCGACGCGAGGTACTTGTCCGCTTCGATCTGATCCGGCAACGAATGCTGTTCGACCTTCTGACCGTCCACTTCGGCGGACTTCGGCCCGGCGGCATTTCGACGGATGCTTTCTTCAAGATTTTCAGTTGTTTCCGGCATAAGACTCCTTGACTTTTACAGATTTGTGGTGTATCTTGGTATTGACAATGTGATAACAATAGGAGGCAAGCCATGATCAAAACATTGACCAAGCACGGCAACAGCGCGGCGCTCGTGATTGAGCGTCCCATTCTGGATTTGCTCGGCGCGACCATCGACACCGCTTTCGAAGTGGTAACCGACGGTCAGGCACTCGTCCTTACTCCCGTGAAGGATGCCGTCCGGGCAAGCAAATTCCGCAAGTCCATGGACAAGGTCGGAAAACGCTATGCGAAATCCTTTGAGGAGCTGGCCAAGTGAAATCAGAACCGGCGTTTCTAACGTTCGCCGAAGTGATTGAAATTCATGATTATCAGATTGAACACTTCGGCGGAGCCACCGGACTGCGCGACATTGATTTGTTGAAATCCGCCATCGGAATGCCGTCTGCAACTTTCGGCGGCGTATTCCTGCATCCGACCATTTACGAAATGGCCTCGGCTTACCTCTTTCATCTCGTTGAAAACCACCCGTTCGTCGATGGAAACAAGCGGGTCGGTGCTATGGCCGCGCTGATTTTCCTTGATTTGAACGGGATTGATTTTGACGCCTCGGACGAGGATTTCACAGCGATGGTTCTTCGTGTCGCCAGCGGAAAGATGCTCAAGGCGGAAATCACGCTTTTTTTGAAAACACATTGTCATGAGCGCTGATTCGTTACGCACTCCGGTGTGCATTCATATTTTCCGCGATACGCCTCGCATTCACCGATGATGAATTCTGTGTAATGGTCGCATTTGTGTGTGATCGCACACTCAATCGCGGCAAAAGATTTCCGCATTTTGCGGAGTTTCTTTTTCAGTTTGCGGTACTTGGCAAGCAGTTCTTCATACTGCGCCGCACATTCGAGGCATTCCGGTTCGACTTCACTCATTGATATTCTCCGTGTTTGTATTATCCGAAGCCTCACATGAGGCTTCGGCGCTTACTTCCTTCTCTACCGCCTGAATCCGTTCTCCAATCCACATCATGCAGTTGACCGCCATGGAATTACCACAGGCTTTATACCTCGGTGCGTCCGGACATTCCTCTTCAGATTTCCCCTTCCATGGGATTCGTGTATGGTTGTCCGGAAATCCCATGAGTCGTTCCGTTTCAACGGGAAGCAGTCTCCGGACTGTGGCTTTGCAACCGATTTCCGGAGCCGAATAGGCCACTCCGTGAACATCTCCGGCGGTCTGCGTATACATCACGCCATCCTCGGATACTCCCATTCCGGAACCACCCGACCGCTCTTTCGGTTTCATTTTGTCACCGTCAAGAGCAATTGCGTCGATGATGACGGTCTCCGCGTTCGTTCCGCCAGCCATCACGGTTTTACTGGTCTCCGCCTCGGTGACATACAGTCCGCCGTTCGGACGATCCTTGCGGCGGCCGTTCGCATCGCAAAACGAGACGTTGAAGCACTCTTTCCTTGCGATTGCCGGGGTGATCTCGGTTCTCATGGTCGGAAACACATCCGTCCAGAAGCCTTGCTGAACTCCTCCAGCATCGTTTTTGATAAAGCCGATGACCGCGCCGTCCTGTGACGGTTCGCCGTCTTCGCGTTGTGCTTCATCGCACCTCTTCTGAGGCACGGTCGCCGGCTGATTTACTTCTTGAATGACCGGAAGATTGCCGCCCCCGGTCCCCATGCGCGCAGTTATGGCTTGCGCCACTTCCACTTGTTTGATCCGGGAATCCTGTGCGTGATTCTCATAACAAATTGCATTTTGAAATCCCGGCGCACCGCCGTTGGTTAAAGTGTTTGCACACTCTTCACTCGGATTGATGCTTTCCGCTTTCCTCTGCGGATAAAATGATATGGCTTTCCCGCCTTTATAGTCGGTGGAGATAAGTGTCGGGGACAATTCCCTGTCATGCGTGTCTATGTGCCGGATATCCATGCATTCAGCATCGTTCTCAACGATGCACTGCATTCTGCCTTTATCCGGCATAAACTGCTGGTCGCTGGTTCGCGTCAGTGTTCCGGCGTTTTCCGATCCGTCCCACCACCTTGCCGGATCAGCGCCTCTTTCAGCACCGGCGGCAGTTCCTTGCCTCTTCTCGCGGCGCGGCGGAGTATTCCCACCGCACATTTCACCGTCAAATAATACCTTGGCGGGATAACGCCAGTGACCAAGATATCCGATAAGGAAGAGACGCTTCCTTCGCTGCGGGATCGCCCGCGGAAATTGTTCCACTCTGGTAAATTGAGAATCAAGTATTCTCCACGATACGCCGAAATATCCGGGCGCGTTGGTGACAATCCCGCATTTGCGCCACCCTCCGTTCGGGACGGGCAGTTCCCATCCGCAGAGGAGAGAGACGAATCTTGCAAAATCCTCGCCGTTCCGGCTGGATAAAGCAGCGGGGACGTTTTCCCACACAACCCAGCGGACTCCAAGTTCAAAGCACAGTCGTACAAAGTCGAGAGCGAGAACGCTTCGTTTACCTTCGAATCCCAATCGCTTCCCGGCGATACTGAGATCCTGGCAGGGCGTTCCCCCGGCAAGCAGGTCAATTTCTCCTTCATAATCATCCTTGTGTATTAGTGTGAAATCTCCGAGATTCGGAATCGTTCCACTGGAGGGAAGTTCGGCGATCTGCCTGATCCACGATTCCCGGAGTTTCCGGTCTTTTTCGTTATCCGCCGTTGCCGGATCAAGCGGACGCAACGGGCGCGTTGCCCCGAACCTGCGGCAGAGGACTCCGGCGGGGAACGGCTCCACCTCGGAGAAGAATACGGCCTTCCAGCCAAGGCTTCTCCAAGCGAGCGTCGTCGCCTCGACTCCGCTGCAAATGCTTCCGTAGTTCATTGAATATCTCCCGATGTGATGTTGTCATTTTCTTCACGCCGGGTATATATCCAAAAATCAGGAAAATATTCTCGCTTTTCAGAAAAAAAAGAGAAAAAAGTTGGAACGTCATTGCGACATAAGAAACTGCTGTGTTCCGCAATAACCTGAGGATAAATGACTAAATGCTGATGTTCAGCTTTTTTTTCTGTTCGTTCCAGTCATCGGGCAATGCACCTCGCAATTGTTCCAGCGTAATGGAATCGGGCAATGTTCCTTCCAATGCAGCGTGAACAATATCCGGGGCAAGCAGTGTCAGTCGGATGACTCTTGCGACATATCCGTAGTCTTTCCCAATGGCATTTGCCAATTCCCGCACATTTGCAAAACTTCCGTCGTCGATAAGTTCCTGCCAGCGAAATGCTCTGGCAAGGCTTTGAATAATTGGATCATGCGGAGGAGCGACGACATCCGGGGCTACAATTCGCTTACGCCCCCCACACGAACGAAAAGCAAGCGGAATCAAGACCTTTACGTTCCCATTGGGCAACAGTGTAACCTCAGTCATTTTTCAATTTCTCCATCAGCGGTCGAATTCCGCTTGTTTTTATTTCAATTTCCAGTCTATCTTCCCATACGACAGCCTTTTCAACAAGAATTCGAATAAGACGGTTTTCTTCTCCCGGCGTGATTTCCGACCAGAAGGATTCCTGGAAAAAGTCGCGAATCTCTTGCAACTGAAGATTACTTTTTTCAGCAAAACGCGCAATCATTCCAGGTTCACTCAAAAGTTTTCTGATTTGCGTTCTCACAAGTTCTTCCACATCGCCAGCAGGAATCTGATGCACCGGACAATTTTGTTCGCTCGTTTTGGTTCCCTTGCTGCAAAGATAATAGAAATACTTCCGACCACCCTTTCGTGCGTAAGTTGGCATCATCGCTCCGCCGCAATGACCGCATCTCAGAATTCCTTTTAATGGGGCGAGTGTTTCCATGTTTGATGAGTGATCCTGACAAGGATTGTTTTCGGCAAGGATCGCGCGGGTTCTGTTCCAAATTTCAAGGTCAACAATTCCTTCTTGCTCGCCTTCGCAGATAGTATCCTTATATTTGACTTCCCCAATATAGGTGTGGTTGTTCAGAATCCGATAGATATGCTGATTACACCACGATTTCCCCTGTTTGGTTTTTATTCCGTCGAGATTCAGTTCATGCGCAATCAACTTGGGAGATTGGATCTCAACAAACCGTTGAAAGATTCTTTGAACGGTTTTTGCTTCTTCCTGATTTACAATAAGTTTCTTATTGCATACCGTATATCCAAAGGGGACGCACCCTCCAACCCAAAGCCCCTTTTTTCTGCTGGCAGACATTTTATCGCGAACTCTTTCGGTAATTACCTCACGCTCATATTGAGCAAAAGTGATCAGGATGTTCAGCATCATGCGTCCGGCACTGGTGGCGGTATTAATTTCTTGCGTCACCGCGACAAACTGCACGCCCCATTCGTCGAATTTTTTTGTCAGATCTGCAAAGTCGCAAATGGAACGCGAAAGTCGATCAATTTTATATACGACGATAATGTCCACCAACCCATTCTCGCAATCATTCAACAATTTCTGAAGAGCGGGACGTTTCATGTTCCCTCCGCTGTATCCGCCATCGTCATATCGTTCCGGAAGGCAAATCCACCCATTGGCTTTTTGACTCAAAATATAGGCTTCTCCGGCTTCTCGCTGAGCATCAAGACTGTTGAATTCCTGTTCAAGCCCATCTTCGACAGATTTTCGTGCATAAATCGCACATCGTTTTTTGATTATGTTGGTTGCTCTCATCATTTCACCCCGAAGAACTTCTTGCCGTTCCAGTGACTACCCGTAATCCTGTCGGCAATGGCGGAAAGCGAGCGATATTTCACTCCGTCGTATTCGTATTGCCCGTCCTCATGAACAATGACTTCGTAGGTCTTTCCTTTCCAATCCCTCTGAAAACGAGTCCCTTTCACGATTTTACGAGCTTTCGTTTTTCCTGTCTGTAGATTTGCCAGAGGATCAGAATCGGCAATCTCCGAGAGTCTTGATTTGTCAGCCTCAGACAGACCGCCAAAATACATTTCCTGTAATTTGTAGGCGATGCGTTTACGAAGGTTGCGGACATTCGTCTGGCTGCATTCAAAGCCATAAAGTTCCTGAAATTTATTTTCCAAGTCCGTGACGGTTGCGGTTTCATTGATTGCAAGCTGCCGCTTCAGAATGTCCTGTTTATTCATGTTGCAAGTCCTTTCGCTTCGGTCATATACAAGCATGGATTTTCCGACTTATCCAGTCGTTTCTCCTTGATTCTGCGAAGAACGGCGACAACGAGGTCGATTGCCTGCCGGATATTCTCCGGAAGTTCTTTTTTATCCATTCTTTTGGTTCCTGAGTTCGGAAAGTTTGAGTTTGCCGCCTGTTCGGATAGGTTCCGCGGAAGCGGCTATGGTTCCGCCGGTGCGCTTCAGGGAAAGACGCAGTCGGGCTTTCGGCGCGGCGCGGACCGGAAGAAATTCCGGCATCGTCGCGCCCAGCATGGAGGCGCAGACCGCGCACCCGGCACAACAGTCGAGCCAGTGGTTATCGTGCGACTGCGGCTTGAGTTTCCATTCATCGACGGTGCGGCCGCGTCCCTGCGTCTTCACCCGGTACTCTGCGGTCAGATGTTCGGCGAGCAACTGGTGAACGCCCGGAATCCGTCCGTAAAGCGTAAGTGAGCCCTTGTCCGCCAGCGCAACGGCCAAGCGGGCATGGACAAAACTTTTCCAATAGTTGGAATCGTAGATCACATGCCGGATCGCGCGTTTCCCGGCGACGTTTGGCATCATCCAGTTGAAGCCGAGCCTGTCGCCGGGCTGTTTGCGGTATTCGGTCATAGGTTTTGACGATGCACCGACGTATCTGCCATGCGAAGGAAGAATCACTCCGGCGTGTGCCGACTGGCGGCAGAATTGATAAATGATATCCGTTGACTGGCCCCAGTTCGCGTCGACCAGCGCCCGTTCAATTTTCAACACAGCCCCGTCCTCGCGCGTCCATTCCCGACCGAGGTAATCATCGGTCAGCGAGGTCAATGCGGCGTACAGCGCCCCCTCGAAGCCCGCCGTGGGGTACGTACTTTGAATCGTCGGATTTGCGTCGGCAAGACTGAACTCCCGTCGATGCTGGTCGGGCCATGCGCCGTAATCAACGACCGCTCCGGTGAAATCGTCCGTCCATGCGATCACCACATAGAACAGCAACGCCTTCTGCACGTCCACAAACATCGTAAGTTTGTCGCAGGCCAGCGGAATGTGGCCGCGGGCAAGCCCGTTCACTTTCGCGCAAATCTCGTCGACCGAAAGCAAGGTGTCGTCCTGCGTGTCCTCCGGAAGCGGATCATTCTGGTATTCGCTCATGAATGCGGTTTCGTCCTGAAACTTGAGGTTCATGGCGTGTTGAAGCGCCGACACCTCATCGTGATTGAACCGCGCCTCCCAGCTCACTTCCGCCCCGGCGTCCATGGCTTCGCGGTTGGCAAGGTAAAATTCAGTCGCCTTTTGAAAGTTGCCGTCTGTCCGCAACGATTCCGCCCGAAGTTCCGCATACTCGTCCCAGAGTTTCATGTTCGTCGGGAACTTATAAACCATCCTGGTTTTCTCTCCGTTCCAGTCCGGATGTGTGTTCCGGTTCAGGATAATGTCCGCCATATCGCCCGGTCGGATGATCGTACACGGCATGATTCCTGAAATTTTGAGGCCGGGTCCGGCCAGTCCCAGAATGTCGCCAGCCAGCACACGGACGCGCTTGCGGGTCTGTTCCAAAGAACCGGCGCTTTCCGAGGTCTGGGGATCATCGATTATTACGAGCGAAGGGCGAACACTGCGACCATCGCTCCGCTTGTACTTCATTCCGCGCACCCGACCGGTTATTCCCGCTACCCGGACGATAATGCCGCTCGCCTTGCTTCCCTCAATGGTCGGCAGAACGATTTCGTTGCTCGTCCAAGTGATTCGCGTCCGTTCGCCATGGAACAACTGTCCGGCGCACCGGTTCGGAATGCCCTCCAGTTGAGCGATGGGATAGCACACCTCCGGGAAGTCCTCGCCGAGATGTTCGTTCACATCCAGTTCGGTTTTGATGCTGTCGAGCATTTCCAATGCGGCGGATTCCGTCGCACCGATCAGCGTCACGAACTCGCGGTGGCCGTAGAGCATCGCCCAAAGAGCGGCGGTTTCAGTCATCGTCGATTTTCCCGAACCGCGCGGCATCGCCAAGGCGAAGAGTCCGCCGGAAAGCACCGCCGTCTCAATCTTCTCAATCGCTTTCAGGTGGTCGGGCGACCATGCAAGGGAATAGGTTTCCGGAAAGTAACTCTCGCAGAACAGCCGGAAATTTCGTGCGCAGTCCGCTTTCCGCTGCGGATTCACGACCTCCGGGAGCGGCGCGATGTCGCGTCCGGCGAGCGACTGTTCCGCCTGCCGATTCCGTTCGGCGTCCCGCCGATCCTCGTAAGTGCGGACGGCGGCCGGTTCCTCCGGAGTGTGTTTCCGGTCGCACATCCAGGCAATGTATTTCAGAAGATTAATATTGCGGGTGTTGTCGTTCGCCGCGATGCGGAAGCCGACGCGGTTGAATTCGCGGTAGAGCCGTGCCTGAGCCAGCACAAAGCCCTGCTCGGTCGAGTTCAGCAGCCGGGCGACATCGACCACGCGCATATTATTCGGGTTGATTGGCATCGTCGTCTCCTTTCGCCAGCCATGCGGCATATTCAATGAGGTTCACGGTTCCGTCCGGATTTTTCGGCGCGCCAGCCTCGAAATCGGAAGCGAGCGTGTCGGCGGAAATCATCCGGGAACCGGCCTGTTTCAGAAGTCTCACCAGCAATTCAGGCGGGATTGCGGTGAGTTTCAAAGAATTACCCATCTATTTTGCCTTTATCTTAAGATTGCGACTGGCTATATGCCGATACCCATGGCCTTGTATGCACCAGCGAAGCGAAATGCCCTAAACGCCAACAACCTACAGGGAGGTAAACATGTGCGTCGAAAGCGAAGTCAGAGTCGGAAGCGTCGTCACGGTTAAGGTCGGTCGCAATGAAGTCACGGTCACGGTGACGGAAGTCATGGAACACGGCTGGCGGGTGAAAAGCCAGTCCAGCGGACGGGAGTTCGAGGTCAGCCGGATTGAGCGCGTGATCACGCCCGCCGAGGAGTCCGCCAACATTCAGGAGGATGCCACGGCGGTGGAAGCGGACGACGGGATTGACGGAGCTGAAAATGGAATCCCGCCTTCCGAAGAAGCGGAGGATGCAAGAAACCCCAACGCTCCCGACGCTCCGGAGGAAGAACCGAATCCCGCTCCGGAATCCGGTCGCCCCGAAAAGAAACTGTCGCTCCTCGAAGCGGCGGCACAGGTTCTCAAGCGGAGCCGGACGCCCCTCAATACAAAAGAAATTCTCGCCAAGGTGATTGAGTCCGGTCTCTGGAACCCGAACGGCGGCAAAACGCCGGAGCAGAGCCTCTACTCGGCGCTCTTCCGCGAGATTAACTCCAAAGAGAATCCACGGTTCCGCAAGAGCTCGGAAAAGAAAGGCTCCTTCGAATACAACCGGTAATTCCGGCGACCATTACGCGCCCCTCACGCCGAGGGGCGTGGCCAAAAAAAGGTCCAAACTCTGCTTGACAGTGTTTTAACTAAAAATACGAGTTGCAATAAAACAAATTATGCAGTAAAGTACTCTCGGAATGATATCGACAAATGAAGTATTATAGAAGGAGGAATCTATGGTCAACGTCAATCATTTTTTTTGGAGGATTTTCCTTTTCGGAATCATCGTCTTTTCCCTTTGCGGATGCGACACAAAAAAGAAAATGATTTTACAATCAGAATGGTTTTCCGAATACAATACGCTGATAGCAAACACAAAAACGTTCGTTCCCCCGAATGGGTTGGAAATTTTTATTGGAACAATTCGTATTAATTCCAACGGACAAATATCGGTAGATGATCCACAGATTCTTCCCATAAAAAAGACGGAATATTTCAGGAAAATCGGTACCATTTTGAATCTTGATGAACTCCCTTACATAAACCAGCTGAAATCAGGTGATTCGGCAGTTTTTCTATCTTACCTCGGATTGAAACAGGAATCGCATGTTTTGAGCGCAGCACTCATTTCCCAAGACAAAGTCATTTCATTTGACGATGTTAAGATTATCGAAGTCTCCAGTGGCATTAATATGAACAATGGCTGTTCCTTTATCCATAAAACATATAAAATCAACGGCTTTTCATATGGTAATGCCCAATATGAAACCAAAGGAAATTTTTATAACTTGCACCGTAGATTTGAACTCGAACAATGGAGAGCTTCCGGTCGTTCGCATAAAGTTACTATTGAATCATTTGTTACAGATATGGCAGGAATCCCATTGAACAATCCTCCTAAAGCGACATGTGCAACTCCAGAATTAATGTTTTATCAAATTTTGGAACAACAAAATCCTTCAAAAGAGGAAGCCCAAGAAATGTGGCTTCAAATTTTTAAATTATGGGGGCATCAAGACCAGATTGAACTCTATTTGGAAAAACAGCTCCAAAAGTTTGAAGCGAAAAACAAATCAAAACAAGCGTCGAGAAGACGAGTAATTCCAGAGCGACACCCATTCACTTGATTTCATCATAATGTGCTTTGGTCTTTCCTGAAAATGGTTGTATATTATGGATGTGCCGTTTCGGCGACACCCCTCCATGGATTCGGAGTCCGCCGGATTTGATCGCCTCTTCCGAGGTTCCGGCGGAAATCGCATCCGTGTTTTTATTCCGCGACGGCAGGTGTCAAAGCCTGCCAGTCGCATCTTTCGCCATGAACAAACTCCGCCCAGCGTTTGCGGATCACGTCCGCATACTTCGGGTCGAATTCCATCGAGCGGTTGACACGCCCGGTCTGTTCGCAGGCGATCAGTGTGCTTCCAGAGCCTCCGAAGAGATCAAGAATCACCTCTCCGGACTTGCTGGAGTTGAACATCGCTTTACAGGCGAGCGCGGTCGGCTTCTGCGTCGGATGCACATACTCGCGGGTGTTGTCCCGCTTGATGTCCCATACCGTCGTTTGGCAACGGTCGCCGAACCATTCGCAATTTTCGTCCGCATGGCAGCCATAAAAACACGGCTCGAATGCGTAGTGGTAATCGCTGTGTCCGAGGATCATACCCTTGTTCCACACCAGCACCTGTTTCGGGCGGAGATGCGCCTCGCGGATGGCGTTTTCGAACTGCATGTGATTGCTCGTCGCGTACCAGATGTAGAACGCACGTTTCTCCCGGAGATGCGCTTTCAGATTCTGGAATGTCGCCAGCAGAAATTCGGAAAGTTTGTCCCCACGAAGGTCGTCGTTTTCAATGACTTCCCACTGGCGGCCGCCGGGGTTGTTGACTCCGCGATACGAAACGCCGTAGGGCGGATCGGTGAAAACCATATCGGCTTTCCCGCCCGCCATCAGTTGGGAAACATCCTCGGCTTTTGTGGAATCGCCGCACATCAGGCGGTGCTTGCCGAGCTGGTAAATCTCGCCGTGCTTGCTGACTGATTCCTCCGGGACTTCCGGAACGGCGTCCGCATCGGTTTCACCCTCTGCAATGGTGTTTTCCTCCGTTCCGCCGTTCAGAAGTTTGTCCAGTTCGTCCGCGTCGAATCCGAGGAGCGACAGGTCAAAATCCTTCTCCTGCAATTCCTTGATTTCGACCGGCAGGAGGTCGTAATTCCACTCGGCGATTTCGCCGGTCTTATTGTCCGCGATCCGGTAGGCCTGAACCTGTTCCGGCGTGAGGTCAGAAGCAATAATGCACGGGACTTCCGTCAGTCCCAGTTTTTTTGCCCCGCGTAATCTTGTATGGCCGGCCACTACGACATTATCTTTGTCAATGACAATCGGGACCTTGAATCCGAATTCCTTGATGCTGGCGGCGACGGCGTCAACGGCATTGTCGTTAAAACGCGGATTCTTTTCATAGGGAACGATCTCGTCAACTTTCTTCATGACGATGTTTATCATTGGTAAAATTCCTCCCTGTAGGTTTTTAGATTGTGAATTCCATCAATCACACTTCGTGAACAATGGAATAGTCTGGCGATTGCTGAACATGATGTTCCATCTTCGATGAGCTGCCGTATTTTGCGAACCTGCTCCGGTGTTAATCGCCTATTTGAAAACTTCGGTTTTCGTGCCATTGCTCTCAGTTCATCATAGGAACGAAGGCCTGTTTGAAAAGCATGTCTGTTGTTTTCACTTCTTGTACACCATTCCAAGTTATCGGCAAAATTATGTGCTTTTATTCCATCTCGGTGGTTTATCTCCACATAGCCATAGGGGTTCGGAACAAAGCATTTTGCCACCATTCTGTGAACATATTCGTTTCTTCCATTGATTGAGGCGCGCAGGTAGCCATGCTCATTGGGACGAAGTTTTTGTTGATGAACATGGAGACCGCCCTTGATTCCCATCGTATACACGGTTCCATCCGTTGTTACGAGATATCGCCCCGCATATATTTTTGCTTGCGTTTTATGTGGAGGCGCATTGGCGACCGCCTCCACCGCCTCGTCATTGAAGCGAGGTTTTTTCTCGTAGGGGTGAATGTCCGCGAGTTTCATGTTTGTGATCTTCATTGATAATCCTTTCTTTAAGGTTTTATTGGTTTGAACTCCACAAAAACGCAAGTTTTTTGCGTGTCGTATTCCCAAAATCCTTGTATTTTTCTTGAAAATCCTAAAAGCAGTGCTATTTTAGGAGTAAACTCCAATAAAACACAAGTTAAAATGGAATAGGAGGCGATATGACTTACATACCTCGTTATTTGGAATCCGATATAAAGAGTCGGATGTTCACCGGCAAGGCGATCATTGTTTACGGACCGCGGCAATGCGGGAAGACCACCATGATCCGCCACATTACCGATGAATGGGCAGACGATGTCCTTTGGTTGAACGGCGACAGCCCGGATGTCCGGGACGAACTTGATCGTGTTACCGTTGCCCGCTGGAAAATGATCCTTGGCAGAAAAAAAATCCTTGTGCTGGATGAAGCACAGCGCGTTTCAAACGTTGGGCTGGCCTTGAAACTGATCACGGATGAAATTCCTGAAATTCAAATCATTGCATCTGGGTCATCTTCTTTTGAGCTGGCAGACAAAGCATCCGAACCACTGACCGGACGAAAGTTTGAATATCGGCTTCTGCCGTTGTCGTTTTCTGAAATGGTTGCACAAAATGGACTTCTGACCGAAAAACAGTGCCGTGAACAAAGGCTTCTTTACGGTTCCTATCCGGATATCGTCACGCATCCGGAAGATTCCGGACGGCTCCTGAGTGAACTGGTTGGCAGTTATCTGTTCAAAGACATCTATGCGCTTGAAGGTCTCAAGAAAACGAAAATTCTTGACAATCTGGTAAAGGCTCTCTCCATGCAAATCGGCTCGGAAGTCAGCCTGAATGAGCTTGCCGGATTGACTGGGGCGGATCGGAAAACTGTCGAAAATTACATTGACCTGCTGGAAAAGACCTATGTGGTGTTTTCGCTTTCCACCTACAGCAGCAATCTGCGTAATGAAATCAAGAAAGGCCGAAAAATCTATTTCTACGATCTCGGTATCCGCAATGCGGTAATGGGGAATTTCAGCCGCATCGAATCCCGAACCGACAAAGGCGGAATGTGGGAAAACTATCTCATTCTGGAACGCTTGAAAAACACCTTGAATCAGCCGTTTCAACCCCAACGTTTTTTTTGGAGAACCGCTGCGCCGCAAAGCAACGAAATTGATTATCTTGAGAAAACATCAGACGCACTAAGCGCATGGGAAATCAAGGCGAATCCGGCATCCAATGCAAAAATTCCGCTGTCATTTCGCAACGCTTATCCCGATGCAAGGACCGCGATCCTAACTCCGGACAATTATGACTCTTTCCTGTTGCCGGAATAACGCGCACAAGGGGGCTTGGCGTAGGGGTGAATGTGCGAAAGTTTCATGTTTGTGATTTGCATTTTTCTGTCCTTTTGTAGTTGTTTTTCTGACTATTGTCAGATGTCAAGTGTGTTTGTTTGTTGACAATAACTTGAAAACGATTTGACTTTTGCACGAGTACCATTTATATTTTACCAGTGCAATAAATTCTGATACTGGAGAAAAAAATGATTGAACAAGTTACGGAATATCTACAGAGGTTGTTGAAAACAACCTTCACAGCAATTCCTTACGAGAAGGAAAAGACGCTTTCTTATTTGCTGCGCAGCCTGTATCATTTTTTCTACTGTTCCGGAAATGGAACGAACTTCATCGTAATGGTTGACAAGAAAAGCGGAGAATTGACCCCGGCGGCAATTGTCAAACACGGGGAATTGCTTCGCAATGCTTCCGGCTATACCGCGGTATTTGTCACAGACAAAATGGTCGCTTATAATCGCGAACGTTTGTTAAAAAAAGATATGCCGTTTATTGTCCCGGAGCGACAAATGTATCTTCCGTTTTTAGGTGTTGTCCTTTCGGAAAGCGGCGCGAAACTGCCCAAAGAGTTCTCTGTTCTTGGAATTCTTGCGCAACAGATTATACTTGCATATCTCAATCGAAATTTCACGGAATCGCTTTCGTTATCTCAAGCCGGACAAATGTTTCATTATTCCAGAATCAGCATAATCCGAGCATTTGATGAACTGGAATATTTCCAGCTGGCGGCTCGCAATCCCAAAACAAAGCACCTGACATTTCATTCGTCCGGAATCAAGCTTTGGAAAAAAGCATTGCCACTGTTGCACAATCCATGTCGCCGGATTATAGGGCTGAATAAAATTCCAGATGGTCTGCACGTCCTTCCCGCGGGGACATCAGAATTGGCAACCAGAACAATGCTCAGCGAAGGAGCGCAAATGGAAGTTGCGGCACAAGTCGGGTGCGTCAACAAACTTCCCCATGTCGCCCGATGCCCGCAATCGGATGCGCCAATTCTGCTGCAACTCTGGACGTATCCGCCCAACGTGGTAGGGGGGGATGCCATTGATCCGTTTTCACTGTACTTAACGCTCAAAAACAATCCTGACGAGCGTGTTCAAATTGCGCTCGATGAAATGATGAAAGGTCTTCCATGGTAAGAGGAATTGAACTTTTCCGTTCTGCTTTTGCGGATTTTTCCAACAGTTACATTCTGATCGGCGGTGCCGCTTGCGACGTTCTCCTTGAAAGAGCGGCGGTGCCGTTCCGTGTCACCCACGATCTGGATATTGTCCTCTGCGTGGAAGCACTGACTCCTGAATTTGGACGAGCATTTTGGCATTTTATCAAAAATGGAGGTTATCAAATTCAGGAAAAGGCGTCAGGTGATAAAAAATTTTACCGTTTCCGCAATCCGACGCGACCCGAATATCCGGCAATGCTCGAACTTTTCTCAAGAAAACCAGACACGTTTGAACTCGCATCTGATTCTCAACTCACTCCGATTCCAATGGAAGAAGAGGTTTCAAGTCTTTCCGCAATCTTGTTGGACAGCGAATACTACGAATTCATTCAAACGAACCGGATTCAGATTGATGGTCTATCTCTGCTTTCGACAGAAGCCCTGATTGTATTGAAGGCCAAGGCCTGGCTTGACCTCTCCGAGCGCAAACAAAACGGAGAACATGTTGATTCCAAGAATATCAGGAAACATAAAAACGATGTATGCCGTCTATTTGCATCCATTGCCGAAACCTCACAATTGACTGTTCCGGTGGGCATACAAAGCGAAATGCGCGATTTTGTCACCAAAATGCAAGATGAAGAAATTGATCTTGCCGCTATGCGCATTCCAATTTCAATGCATGATGTCCTTGAAGGATTGCGAACGCTGTTCAATATCTGATTCCCTCAAACAGCCCAGCTGTCGCGTTTTACGGCAACGGGGATGGCAACATGGAAGCGGGCGACAAAGCCCGAAATTGGGGCGTTTGTGCGCCCATTTGAGGGAGATTCCGGGCATCCCGTATCCTCAAAACGGGGAGTCGCAATAGAATTTTATCACCGCCAAGCAAGTCTGCGATATAGGTCGACTCCTTCCGCGCGCCCTCTCAAATATACCCACAGGGGGGAACCGTAGAGCCATTCTGGCCTATTTCGAGCCTCGCCGCCTCATTTTCGACATTTCGACCCTATCCCCCCTCTATTGGGTCCGGAATGGCCATCGGAGGGCATCCGTCATTTCGTCAAAATTGACGGGAAAGCGGCGGCTTGAGCAAATATCGTCGTATGCGAGTCCTGTTTTGAGCGTGGAAACATCTCGTATGCGAGTTCTGCGCCGTGCTTCGCACTCACCGACGCGCACCACCGCGTTTTACCGTTGCACCATACGCTGACTCGTGCCGTCACGTTTCAGGCGGTGGCGGGGCTTCCCTGCGCGTTTATGGGCGTTGTCTGCCCTTGCCGAGAACGCGGTAGGAATGCAGTTCGTTCTGCTGATGCGTCACCCATTCGAGATTGGCGACGCGGTTGTTCCGCTCGTTACCGTCACGGTGATTGACCTCCGCGCCCTCGAACCACGTGCTTGCCAGCCATGCGAGAGCGACCAGCCGGTGAACGAGGTGTGTTTTCCCCTGAATGGGAACGCTCATGTAGTGCGGTCGACCTCGCCAGACGGTGGGCGTGAGCTTCAAGACTTTGCCGGGGATGACCTTGCGGTACTGCCGGTCGCCATGCCGGACATTGACCGAGCGCGATTTGCTTCGGATCAGCCCGGTGTCAGAGGCTTCATACATCGGTAGGCCGGGAATGGTGCGCCAGTTCATTTTTCCTCGAACTCGCCGCAACGGAGACCTTCGTGTACTTCCGGCCATACGGCGTAGAAGCCCTCGTCGGAATCCTCATCGGGTTCGGGGCGGTTGAGGTTGGCCGGAAGCGGGGCGTGTCTCCGGCACTCGCCGGACTTGTCGCCGAGGTCGTTTGATTCGAACCAGCGGCAGTTTTCGCAGTTGTGTTTCATGGAACTCCTTTCGGGTTTTGACAAAGAAAATGAGAATGTCCCGGCTCTCTTATATGCACACACACTTTGAGAGACTTGGTGAGACATGCATGGAACTTGTGAACTATTATATATAAAAGAAGAAAATATATTATTTTTATACTCATATACACTCTCTCTTCTCTTAAAAAATAGTTCACGGGAAAAGTCACAACGTCACGGAAAAGTTATTGGATTCCCGAAAAAAAGTTTTTTGAAAATCCGCTAAGGTTATCCATTCCGGTGTTATTCATTCCAGAAGAATGTAGACTTTTGACGGCTTGGTTCTGCCCGGCTCAATCTCAAAAGTCAGGTTGCCTTTCTCCATCAGGGTCTCAACCACCTTTTTGAGGGTGTCAAGCGACTCGTGGAAGCGGTTCAGCAGTCTGCCATGCTTCATTTTACCGCCGTTCTGCCGCAAAAGCCGGACGACCTTCTGACATTTTTCGTCGAACACGTTTTCATAGACGTAGGAATCGGCCATGTAGAGCATCCGCCGGGTCTGGTGATCGACGAACTTCCACGCCCATTTGACCGATTTCTCGGTGATGAGCGGGCTGTAAACGTTCGTGCTGATGCCGTGGAGCATCGCCAGCTTGCAAATCTTCTCGTGAGCGCGAGCCCAGAGCGCCATGGCGGCTCCCTCGTGGCGGCTTTCGAAGAACCGGTAACGGTGATCGCATTCCGCCTGAATCTCTTTCAATGCGGCGGTGGCTTCCGGCGTTTCCGAAATGATGAGCGGCTTCGGATATTCCGAGGTCAGGTTGCCGGACACGTCGAGGTTGGCCAGATACTTTGCCGCCCGCAGGAGTGAATCCGAAGGCGTGATCGGCTGAGGATTTCCGGCCTCGCCGCGTTTGCCGGCCTCGACGATGATGCACCGGGCGACGAGTCCGTTTTCAAGGACGCGCCGGGAGAGTGATTCGTAGAAATACTGCGGAACCGCCGTGCCAAGCAGAACGAGGTTCGGGTTGACGATGTGCGCGACCTCTTCCGTTCCGCCATCTTTGCGTTTGGTCGCGGCTTTTTTCCGGAGCGGGTAGATGGTGTTGGACGCGCCGTAAAATTTCAACAGTTTTTCGTTAATCGACTCCGCTCTGCCGTCCTTGCTGTATTTCATGGTGTTGAAAATGCAGTCGAACTCGTCTGCCTGAAACAGCATGGAGGGATGCATGAAAAGCGCGTCCTCCAAGCCCTCGCCGGAAGCGAACGCATCGCCGATGCAGTTTGCCACGCCGGAACGGAAAGCAATGTTGAAATTGACCTTGCGCGGGTGGTCCTTGCCGGTTCCGGAATCCGCGAGCGAAATCAGATAGATATTGCTCCGGTTGTCACGCTTGTCCTGAACTTTACGTCCGACGAGGAACGCCAGAAGCGCCATCGCACCGGTGAATGCGAGAACGCGGTTCGGGTACGGCGCGGTATTCATGGAAAGACTCGCCACATCGTCGATAAAGCCGGGGACGGAGAGAAGCGAGTCCGGAATCGGACCGGGATTCGGAAAAAGCGTCTCCTCTTTTTCCTGCTTATCCGGCTTCGGCTGATTCTGCTTCAGAATCCCGTCGAGGTTCACGCCTGCGTCCACCTCCGGACGGTCGTAACACCCCGGCTCCTTGAGTTCTCGGAGGGCGCGCCAGTCGTGACCGGCACAGCCGTTGTGGTGGCATTTGAACGCAATTGCCCCGGACGGTTCCTGAATCAGCACGGCGGACTTGTTCGTGTGGTCGCTGTTGAATGGACAGACGGGAAAAATCCACTTTCTGCCGCCCTTCCACGGCTGCGGAGAGCCAAGCTCGGGGCAGTACTGGGCGATCCAGGAGTCCAGATCAAACGCCGGCATTGTGTGTTTCCACTCGTCATCCGGAACGTCTGTTTGAGTGTCTTCATTCTGATAAGACACAATATTCTGCATTTGCTCCCGGGATACAGACACAATATCTTGTGGTTCTTCCAGAATCCGGGCCATACGGTGCGGACGCTCGGGGATGGAGTCTCCCTTGCAGTTCATCGTCCCGGGAAGCCGCCAGATCCGCGCCGGATTGTGAACCGATGTGTCGATTGCAACCTGTTCGGACGAAGCCTTTGCGATTTCGCCAATCACCCGGCGCACCAGCTCGCCGTCGTCAGCCGGGAGGTCGATCCGGTACATCAACTGCGCCCCATTGCCGGAATCGGTCATGATGGGATCAGCCCAGCCAAGGGAGGAAAGCCCGTCGCGGATCTCGCGAGCCTTGGCCAGCGCGGATTCGTGTTCCGAGTCTGAGCTGGACACGCCGGAGGCTCGTCTGGGATCGCAGTCGATCAGAAGCCAGCGCC
>ERZ1026844.808-NODE-808-length-20807-cov-10.042887_pt1 | contig 20807 bp, 21 predicted proteins | sample MGYA00380152_ERZ1026844 | MGnify/ENA primary metagenome ERZ1026844 (study PRJEB33269, sample SAMEA4719788) | human gut metagenome | biome: human-associated habitat; feature: organic feature; material: feces | place: Cameroon | collected 2013-10 ... | reverse complement strand
CTCATATGAATGAGATAAGAAAAATCAAGCATGATATGAATCATATGTTGTTGTCATTACTAGATGATTGTGAAAAAAAAGATTACGAATCACTTCATAATCATATCAATAATCAATTACATAGAATAAATGAAACACAAACAGTGGACACGGGTAATGCATCTTTGAATCTTATATTAGCTTCTCAAGTATCTAAGATTAAAGATAAGAATATTGAATTTATAGCAAGTCAATTTGATGATGATATTCCTATGGATAAGGTAGATTTCTATGTATTATTAGGTAATCTATTAGACAATGCGATTGAGAATTGTACATCAAAGTCTATCAAGAAGATTATTCTTGATATTTATAAAGAGGATAATGGTCTCATTATTGATATTAAAAATACCAGTATCAATAATCCTCTTATAGATAACCCAAACTTCAATACAACTAAAGAAGATTACGGTCATGGATTTGGGATGCGTTCTATTATGAATATAGTCAATAAATATCATGGAGAGATCACCTATGATTACTCATACCGTTATTTTAGTGTTCAAATCAAAATAAAAAGCTAAAATCAAGCTGTACTGATAACCACAGCAAGCTAGCAAGAGACCTTTATTGACTTTATTGGATAATAAACTATAATAAAGACGAAGAAGGAACAACCAGTAAGCGGTTATCCTTGGGTTTATTTTCGGTAAGTAACTACCTCAAACTTTACCAGAGACATGAGGTAGTTACTTTTTTGCGTTCTTATCAAGATAATAAAAAAGCTAGAAATCTCTAGCTTATCTTCTAAACAGTGTCTCTTCTATTGCACAGATCTTATCCGCAATACACACAATCCATGCCTCTCTACATGTTGGAGGTACAGGAGTCAAAGGGAACATATGTCTTAATATAATATTTTTAACACATGGTGATAATGTATAATCCATTTCTGCATTTTTATAAGCACATGCTGGATGAGTAAATCCATGTAATCTTCTGCCTTCTCCATCATGCCAGTCATATAAGAAATAATCATGAAGTAATGCGCCAATAACCAAAGCATCCATATTAACTTGTATTGGAAGCCATTTGGCTATTTTAACACTCATATAAGCCACATTCACACAATGTGTATAAACAGAAATAGAACCATGCTGGATGAAGTTCTTTGTTTCATTGATACGACCAAAATTCTCTAAATAACGTAATTTCTTTTGAATAATATATGTCATTCATGAACCCTCTCTTATTGAAACATTTATTCCGCATGTATTATAATATAGACATATAAATAAAAACATGGTCAGAATATTATACATTTGATGACAATTATACATTTTTACTTGAAAGTGAGATATAACTATGGATAAAAAGATGGACAGACGTATTCTTAAGACAAAACGTGCAATATACAATGCTTTTGTAGAACTCTTATCTGAAAAAGAAATCAATCATATTACTATCACTGATATTTCTAAAAAAGCAGATATCAACCGTAAAACGTTCTATAACTACTATTCAGATATCTATGAAGTAATGGAAGAAATAGAAAACATGACGGTTGATACATTCATCAAAAGACTAGATACAATAGAATTCACAAATATGACTGACTTCTTAACAGAAACCTTTGTCCAGTTTACTGAAATCATCAATAGTGACTTAGATTTCTTTAGTCATCTTTTCAAGACAAATAATCGTTCTATTTTAATAGTAAAGATCGTAGAAGCTATAAAAGAATATATTCAAAAACGTATTGAAGAAAAACAGGAATTAGATTTACAGAAGTTTAATCTTGTGGCTGATTTCTATATTCCTGGTATTTTATCTGTTTATATGAACTGGTTTATGAATAATCATGATATTTCTATTGAGGAACTATCTCATATCCTCACAGATTTTATTCTTCATGGAACCGAAAAAAAATGATCAGGCAATTAGGCCTGACCATTTACTTTGTGTCGATAATTGGAGTCAAAGATGTATCTTAATCCTCGTTTTATAATGATAAAGAACGTAGGGGAACGATACATTTTTTCTTTTGGAAAATGATTTCCGACCACCTGTAATGTTTTCACATTATCACGTGTAGAGAAAGTAAAATGACCGTTGTTTTTAGTGAATATAGCGAAACGCGCAATTTTCTTATTAAAGTATACAGAAGCACTGATGTAATCAATTTCTTCCCATGGAATCTGAATAAAGTCTTCTTTATTCTTTTCATTATAGAACTCAAAGGCTTTGTCCCCTACCATGACATCCCCATAGTTAGTTAAACCATTGAGTGATGTTGCTTTGATTGAAAAATCTACTTGTGTATTTTGTGATTGTGCCATTTTATTTCCTCCTTAAAGATAAGAGGCAGTTAAACTGCCTCTCGTTATTACATAATACCGATAACTCTTGCAACGATACCAACAACGAATAATGCGATGATGATAACGATTGGAGATACCTTTTTCTTTAATAAGTAACAGCATAATAATGTAAGTAATAATGCTGCTAAGCCAGGAACTAACTGGTCTAAGTTCTGCTGTAAAGTAGTAACCTTAGTCTGGTTTAATCCATTAGCACCAAGTGAAGCATACTGAGTTAATGCTTCTTTGATACCTGCAGCACCCTTTGGTAACTTATCCCATTCGATATAAGCACCTTTAGACTGAGTAACCTGAGATACTACTGGAGTGAAGCTGATTGATACCCATCTCTGTACTAATGCACCGATGATGAACATACCAAGGATAGAAGCACCTTCAGTAACTTTACCAAGAAGTCCTCCTGACATATCCTTAGCAATAGAAGTACCTACTTTGTAACCGAATTCCTGTGTATACCATAAGAATGCGATACGTACTAAGTTCCATACTACGAAGAATAATAATGGTCCAACAATGCTTCCTGATAATGCAAGTGAAGCACCTAATGCACCTAAGATTGGTCTTACTGTAAACCAGAATACTGGGTCACCAACACCAGCAAGAGGTCCCATCATACCAACTTTAACACCCTGTACAGTCTGGTCATCTACAGGCATACCATTTGCACGTTCTTCTTCAAGTGCTAATGTAACACCCATAACTGGAGCTGATACATAAGGATGTGTATTATAGAATTCTAGATGACGCTTTAATGCAGCGGCTCTATCTTCTTCTTTACTATATAATTTCTTGATAGCTGGGATAATTGAATAACACCAACCACCATTCTGCATACGTTCATAGTTCCAAGAACCCTGAAGGAACTGATGACGCCAGCATACGTCCATTCTATCTTTTTTAGATAGTGTAATCTTATCTGCCATAATAATTCATCCTCCTTCAGATTAATAGTCGTTTAAGATGTCACCAAGTGGATCTCCAGATCCTCCAGCACCACCATTACCTTTACCAGCATTGTCTTTTAATCCAAGATAGATTAAAGCAAGAACAACACCAATAACACCTAATGCGATTAATGTAAGTTCTGAGATAGCTGCTAATACGAAACCAAGAGCGAAGAATGGCCAAGTTTCTTTTGTAGCCATCATGTTGATAACCATTGCATAACCTACAGCGGCAACCATACCACCGCCGACAGCCATACCACCAGATAACCAAGCTGGCATAGCATTTAATGCACCTGTTACAGCCTTAGCTGGAACGAAGCAAAGGATAACTGCTGGGATCATAATACGAAGACCCTGCATTAAGATTGCAGCAATCTGCCATCTTTCAATAGCCTTATAGTCACCTTTTTCTGCAGCTGCATCCATGAAGTGAACCATAGGGATTGCAAGAGTACGACAAATCATTGTTAAGAATAAACCTGCAACTGATAATGGAACGGCAACAGCGATAGAAGTATTGATAGCGTTAGTAACGTTTGTACTACCACCCTGTAAACCTAATACCATGATGATTGCTGAAGCAACTGATGCAAGAGCAGCATCTGGTGCAACAGCAGCACCAACGTTTGCCCAACCAAGGGCAATCATCTGTAATGAACCACCAAGGATAATACCTTCCTTTAAGTGGCCAGTAACTAAGCCGATTAACGTACATGCTACTAGAGGCTGATGGAACTGGAATTCATCAAGAATACCTTCCATACCTGCAAGTAAAGCAACAATCGCAATCAGCACAATTGAAATTGCTGACATAAATTATTTCCTCCCTTATTTAGACAATCCTTCTTTAGCTTTATTAAGGATTGCATTGATGTTATCAGGTGAATCATTTGGTACTTTACGCACATCAAACTTAACACCCTTAGCCATAATCTTTTCAATAGTATCAACATCATCCTGACCCATTGATACGGCTTTAGTACAAACGACTTTACCCTGTGAATGAGCCATAGAACCTAAGTTCAATGTCTTGATGTCAACGCCACCTTCGATTGCACGAAGTGCATCCTGTGGGTTTTCAAATAATACTAATGCTTTTGTGTTACCAAAACGTGGATCCTTAGCAACCTGGATCATCTTATCGATTGGTACAACGTGAGCTTTAACACCTGGAGGTGCTGCCTGAATAATCATTTCTTTTCTAAGATCATCATGAGCCACACCATCAGATACTACGATGATACGGTTTGGCTGAGTTGTCTTAGTCCATGCAGTAGCAACCTGACCATGTAATAAACGTGAATCAATTCTTGCTAATACATACTTGATGTGACCATCACCAATAACTGTTCCTTCAGGAATAGCGCCCTGAGGTGCTGGTGCAGCGGCTGCAACCTTTTCTTCCTTCTTAGGTTCTAGTGTTTCAGGTTTTGGTTTAACACCATCTCTTGCCACTTCAGTGACATGTGTTGCGATTTCATGAGCTGTTTCCATAGACATACGAGATGCATAAGTTTCAATCAACATTGGTAAATTTAAACCAGTGACAATAGCCCACTTATCTTCATGTCCATTAAGTAAAGCACTTGCCTGATTGAATGGTGTTCCACCCCAAAGGTCTACAAGGAATAATACTTCATCCTGATTATCAAAACCAGCAATCGCTTCTTCCATCTTTTTGCGGATATCATCTGGTCCTTCGCTAGGCATTAATGTGCAGGCTTTAACGTTTGCCTGATCACCAAAGATCATAGATCCTGACTGGAAAATGCCTTCTGCGAATTTACCATGACTCGCAAGGATAATTCCTACCATTTTGTTCTCCTACCTTTCATAATTGTAAGTAAGTAGTGAAGATATATCCAATATACATATGGACATTCATGTATATAACTTGAATATTCATCTAATCCCTATCAACTTATACCTTTAGATAAATACAGTTCCTCTCAGAAATATATCTCCTATTTACCTATGCCAATATTATATCACTATATCTTTACAGTGCAATAATCCCGATTTAGGAAATATAAATACCATACTTTTATATTATACATACCATAGTTATATAAAAGAGTTGACTTCCTACAGTATATATGTTAGTGTTTCTGTACAAAACCATTTGGTTGTGGATTTTTGTCAGATTCTGTCTTATTTTCGCCACACAGCGTTTTTTACGTTGTGTGGCTTTTTATATGTTTAGGAGGAAAACTATGAATCAAGATTATATGAAAACAAAACCTATACTGCCATTAGTACTCTCAATGAGTTTGCCAATGGTATTATCGATGCTTATCAATTCTCTCTACAATATAGTAGATAGTTTCTTTGTAGCTCGTATTAGTGAGAATGCGATGAATGCTTTATCTTTAGTATTCCCTATCCAGAATTTAATTACTGCCATTGCAGTAGGGTTTGGTGTTGGTATGAATGCAGTGATTGCATTCTATCTAGGGACAGAGGATCATAAGAAAGCAGAAGATTCAATGGCTCAGGGATTATTACTTTCTGCAATACATGGTCTCATCTTAATGATAGTCTGTGTTGTCTTTATCCCTCAATTCTTAAAGTTCTTTACAAATGATCCTGTTGTATTAAAGGATGGAATATTATATGGACGTATTGCCTTTGCCTTCTCTTTTGTAATTCAGGTAGGTATCGCCTTTGAAAAGGTGTATCAGTCTTTAGGACGCATGGCTCTCACTATGAAGGTCATGATTATAGGATGCGTCACAAATATTATCCTTGATCCTATCCTTATATTTGGTTTGGGTCCTATTCCTGCAATGGGTATTGCGGGTGCTGCGATTGCAACTGGTATTGGTCAGACAGTTCCTTTTATTCTATATCTATATTATTACAAAGTAGATTTGCCACTCCGTATTCATAAAGAAGCATTAGAAAGTACACAATATTATAAAAAGTTATATGGGATTGGTATTCCTGCTACACTGAATATTGCCCTCCCTTCTGTTCTTATTTCTGTATTAAATGCGATTCTAGTTAGCTATTCAGCTATCTATGTCGTTGTACTTGGTATCTATTATAAGCTTCAAACATTTGTCTTTATGCCTTCTAATGGTATTATCCAGGGTATTAGACCACTTGTAGGATATAACTATGGTGCTAAAGAATATGAACGTGTGAATAAGATCTATAAGCTCACTCTTGGATTAAGTTTAATTATTATGATTGCTGGGACACTTCTTTGTTTAGTATTCCCTAAAGAAATCATGGGACTCTTTACTACAAATGAAGAAACACTTGATGCAGGTGTGATTGCCTTACGTATTATTAGTATTTCTTTTATCTTCTCTTCACTATCTCTCACTTCTGCAGGAGTACTAGAAGGACTAGGTATGGGTGTTCCTTCATTACTTATTTCTTTATGTCGTTATGTAGTCATTATTCTTCCATGTGCTTATATCCTTTCTTCAATACTTGGACCAATTGGTGTATGGCATGCTTTCTGGATTACAGAAGTATTGACTGCAATTGTTTCTTTATTAATCTATAAGAAGAAAAAGAAGGATTCATTTAATTTATGAGTGAAATCACAAAACATGCATTAGAGAATTCATTAAAGGTATTACTCTTAAGAAAACCTTTTAATAAGATCACCATTGGTGATCTCACAAAGGAATGTGGCATTAATCGTATGACTTTCTATTATCATTTCGTTGATATGCATCATTTACTTTCCTGGATCATCTTAGATGAAGTCCATCAATTACTATTAGATACAGATATCTATCCTGAAGGGTTTATTCGTCTTCTCTATAAGATGAAAGAAGATAGAATCTATATTATGAATGTATTCCATTCATTACATCAAGAAGAGTTTCAAAGCTACTTATCTCCGATGATTCAAGGAATACTAAAAATAAAGATAGAGGAAGAAGCACAAGAAATATCTATTAAAGAATCAGATAAAGAGTTTATTGCCCGCTTCTATTCTTATTGTATTGTTGGATTATTGATTGACTGGATGAAGGATGATATGAAAGAAAGTCCTGAGTTGTTGTCTGATAAGATGCATGAAATCATGGAAGGATGTATTAAAAGAGCTCTTAAAAGGTTTGAAATACATCATAACTAACAATTTGATAAAACTTTTTACACTATTTTTGTCTTGATAAGATATTTATCAAGGCTTTTTGTTTGTCTAATTAAAAGTGTTAAAATATAATTTATACTAGAGACATATCAAGGAGGTAAATGAATTATGTATTATTCATCAGGAACTTATGAAGCATTTGCACACCCGGAAAAGCCAGAGGGTGTTGAAAAGAAATCAGCTTATATTATTGGAACAGGTTTAGCAGGTTTAACTGCAGCATTCTATCTTGTAAGAGATGGACAGATGCCTGGCAATCATATTCATTTATTAGAAAAGCTAGAACTTGCAGGAGGAAGCTGTGATGGTTATAAGGATGTTCATAAAGGCTTCTATATGCGTGGAGGACGTGAAATGGATAACCACTTTGAAATCATGTGGGATGTATTCCGTGATGTGCCTTCTATTGAAACACCTAACGTATCTGTATTAGATGAATATTATTGGTTAAATAAACATGATCCTAACTATTCTTTATGTCGTGCGACTGTGAATAAAGGAGAAGATGCGCATACTGATAAACTATTTAAATTAGATAAAGATAGCGCAATGGCACTTTCTCAGCTCTTTATTACACCTGAAGCAAATCTAGAAGATAAGAAGATTTCAGATGTCTTACCAGAGTCATTCTGGGATACTAACTTCTGGCTTTATTGGCAGACTATGTTTGCTTTCCAGAAATGGTCTAGTGCACTAGAAATGAAGCGTTATTTGTGTCGTTATGTACATCATATCGATGGTTTACCAGATTTCAGTGCTTTAAGATTCACTAAATATAATCAGTATGAAAGTATGATCTTACCTTTAATTGAATATTTAAAGAAGCATGATGTAGATGTTCAGTTTGGTATGGATGTGAAGAATGTGGTTATTGAAGATGTAGATGGTAAAAAGACTGCCAAAGAACTTATATATGTAAAAGATAATAAAGAACAGTCTATTCCTTTAACTGCAGATGATCTCGTCTTTATTACTAATGGATGCTGTACTGATACATCTTGTTACGGTGATCAGACGCATGCACCTGATTTATCAAACATTGTGAATGGTCAGGGTGAGTCATGGGATTTATGGAAAAATATTGCGAAACAAGCAAAACATGATGAATATGGTCATCCAGATGTATTCTGCAGTGATACAGAAGCCACTAACTGGATGAGTGCGACTGTAGAAACATCTAATGAAGATATCATCCAGCATATTATGAATATCTGTAAACGTGATCCTCGTGCTGGTAAAGTCACTACTGGTGGTATTGTAACTGTTAAGGATAGTGTGAATCATTGGTTCTTATCATGGACTATTAACCGTCAGCCACAATTTAGATCTCAGAATAAAGATACAGTACTTGTATGGCTTTATGCCCTTCATACTGATACTGAAGGTAACTATATCAAGAAAGCTATGAGAGATTGTACAGGTGAAGAAATCTGTCAGGAATGGCTTTACCATATTGGTATGGATGAAAGCAAGATCAAAGACTATTCAAAAAATGCATGTAATACAACAACATGCTTCATGCCTTATATCAATGCCTTCTTCCAGCCTAGAAAGAATGTAGACCGTCCTAAAGTCGTACCTGAAGGTGCAGTGAACTTCGCGTTTATTGGACAGTTCGCAGAAACACCTAGAGATACTATCTTCACAACTGAATACTCTATGCGTACAGGTATGGAAAGTGTCTATACATTACTGAATGTCGATCGTGGTGTACCTGAAGTATGGGGTTCTCAATATGACATCAGAGAATTATTAAGAGCAGCTTATTATGCAGTAGATAAAAAGAAGATAAATGAGTTACCATTAAACTTCAAGGAAAAGATGCTTTTAAAGACTGTATTAAAGAATGTAGAAGGTACAGATCTAGAACTCTTATTAAGAGATACAGGATTAATAGACTAGGGGCTGTAACGGGTAAATAACTCTTTATAGTTTCATAAAAAGCAAAATGCGGACCGAGGTCCGCGTTTTGTGGTATATTTAATTTGCTATGATACACCAACAAGTTTACACAGCATATCAGACATATGCGCTACTAGATATTCATATTTTCCTTTTAAAGTGAAAAATTAAATTCCACTTCACGAAATGTATAAAGTGTAGTTTGTAGTATGGACATCCATCCCAATTTTTATTACTATAATCATAGGTGACCCTCCTTATTTGTTTGCGGTAATCCCACAATACTATGAATTTTTCAGCTTCTACTCAAAGTATATTGGTAAATCCACGATTGAACAATTAAGGAGAGTTACTCTTTTTGTTTTCTCCTCGTCATTTCATTGTCTAACAAATCGTCACTGTGATGGTTGTCCATTCAGATCTAGATGCACTAAATACAGAATCTGAAGATGCATAAACCACTGCAAGGAACTTGATGAATTTCACAAGGAAGCAAGAAAAGTGTTACAAGTAAAGGAGGTAAAAAATTCATGTACAAAAGAGATAATAAAACAAAAGAAACATTCGGTGATCTTAAGGAGAATATAGGTCATGACAGACTCTACAGAAGAGGGCATGACAATGTTCAGATGGAGATCTATCTTGTTGCAATGGGGCATAATATCAGGGAATACCACAAAAGAAAGAAGAAAAATAGCCGAAAAGGGCAAGAAGATGTTTAGATTATTTATCTGATGATAATTTTTTCAACACGGAATAGGAAGGCTCTTTTTAGGTGCGTCTAAAATATGAAAAAGAGCTGTAACACTCAAGATAGTAGTAAATATCTATCTATTCGTTACAGCCCCCTTCAAAACGGAAAAAATGGATTGGGACTTTCTGGATCGTTATAAATAGCACAGTCCATCTGCCATATATCCATAGAATCTTTAATCAAAGAACATAAATCATAATAATCTTCTTTATCTACTTTTCCATGGTCAACCATAGATTTATAAAATTTCTTAATACTTGTCGCAGTTGATTTAATATTACCAGGCGTAGACCATAAACATTTACGGATATAGAAATTTCCTAAATAATCATCAAGCATATTAAGCCCTTCTTCCATAGGATAAGCATCCGTATATAGTAAAAATTCATTAATATAGAATTCTACATTGGAAAGATGACGGCTAATAGTTTTATCTTTTAAACCTGATTGAATAAGATCGTCTTTAAAAAGATCTAAAAGAAGATAGTTTCTTTCTTTGATTTTTTTGCATTCTTCAAGATATTGATCGTAGTCCATAATACAACGTCCTCTCTTCATGATATAAATATCATACAATATTTATATTCACGTTACAATTTAAAAATTTGAATACCCATATACCACAGGTATGCTATAAAAAACGTTTTTAATCAGATCCTTTCAAATCCAGCTTGTTTTTTCTACAAAAAACAGTCAATCAAAAATGAAAGACTGTTTACTATTCTACGTGTTCACCTGATAATCCTTACGAATATTGTCAATTGCTGTTTTTGCGTCTTTGGTACGTCCTGCCTGTACATCAGCATATCCTTTTTCTAATTCTTCATTCAACTCTTCTTCTGTTAATACACTCATATCAACTATTCCCTTAGAAGATACCTTCACTTTAGGTTCAATTCCTGCATATAGATGAGTGGACTTTTTAGCCATATGATACATCTCCTTGTATATTTTCATCACTTATATTATATATATTCATTCACACATATGTAATACAAAAAAGACGCTTCGCATTGAAACATCCTTCTTGTATACAATTATGTTTTTGGGGGAGAGTTTTAAACAATTTTCTTTTGCTCTTGTGTATTAAGATGTTTTTTATAGGGAGTTTCTTAATACATTTATAATATAAACCCTCTTTATGAATGCAATGTGAACATACAATCTTTTTCTTGTATAAGTGATTGTTTTCCTTTTTCTATTTTATAAGAAAGTCCATGAATCACTTCTTTGCCTTCATGAATATGGATAAAGCTTCCATCTACTAATACAATAAATGTTCTTTTGGCACTATCAGGATAGGCAATATCCTTAAATATATGTACACCATCCAAACAATCATCATGTATTTCATTATAGTGAGGAATGATCATTGTTTCTGTCAGTTCTAATCCCAGAAGATATCTTTGATACTTCTTATCCAAATATTCTCCTGGAAGTTCAGGCATTGCGTAAACTGTCTTTGCACAGTTCATAGAACCTGCACTAACACCTACTATAACGCCTTCATAATCCTTTAAGTACTTCTTTAAGTGGATTTCTCTAAAAAACTTGTTTTGAGTAGGTACATGTCCTCCTCCAAGAATAATAAGATCTGAGTCCTTAAATAATTCTTCTGTTTCCTCTCTATTACGATCATCTAGAATCGTAAATGTATCTACTAAGAAACAACTATTCATAAGAGCCTTCTTTTGATAATTTCCCCATTCATCATTATGAATTGTATTGCTTGGATCTGATGCAATATAAAGACAACGAATGTGACGCGGAAGAACATCAAAAAGAAGAGAACGGAAGCCATTCTCTTCATTTATATATTGCCCATTTAATGTTAAGTTTGAACTTGTTAGAAATAAATGCATAGTAATACCTCTCTTTATAAGAGTATTATATCAATTATTTCTTTCTATATAAAGCCACTGTTTCATAAGGTCTGATATGTAATTCATTCTTTAAGTCATGATCCTTATAGTTAGAAATCATCACTTCATACTCTTCAATATTATCAATAGCTACTGAAGTTTCCTCGTCATAGAAATTATTCAAGACAATGAGTTCTTCATTTTCATAATTTCTCTTGAATGCATAGAGACAGTTACTCTCTTCAAATAGAGGTGTATAAGTACCCTCACTGATGACCTTATAAGTCTTTCTTAATTCAATGAGCTTCTTATAGAAGTAGTAAATAGAATCTTTGTCTTTTAATGCATCTTCTACATTAATATCTTTACATCTTGGATTCATTTCAATCCAAGGCGTATGAGTAGAAAATCCTCCACTAGAAGTCCACTGCATTGGTGTTCTTGCATTATCACGTGATTTAGCCTGAAGTATTTCATAGATTTTTTCATCAGTATAACCTTCATCCTTCATAATATGATAATAGTTGATACTTTCTACATCTCTATATTGACTTAAATCAGTAAAATACGCATTTGTCATACCAATTTCTTCACCCATATAAATATAAGGTGTACCTCTTTGTAAGTGAATACTTGCAGCTAACATCTTAGCAGATTCTTTATGATACTTTGTATCATTTCCAAAACGTGAGATACTTCTAGGCTGATCATGACAGTTCCAGAATAAGGCATTCCATCCATTATTCTCCTGCATTCCTAGTTCCCATGAGTTAAATAAATCTTGGAGTTCTTTAAAATCAAATGGCATCACTGTCCATTTTTCTTTATTTTTATAATCTACTTTCAAGTGATGGAAGTTAAAAGCCATATTTAATTCATGGTTATCTGGATTTGTATAACCAATACAGTTTTCTATAGTTGTAGCTGACATTTCCCCTACTGTCACCATACCTTCATAGCGACCAAATGTTGCTTCATTGAGTTCTCTTAAATAATCATGTACGAGAGGACCATCTGTATAGAATCTCTTTCCTACACCTTCATAATCATTTTCAAACTTTATCTTATCAATTAAGTTAATCACATCAAATCTAAAACCTTTAATGCCCTTATCAATCCAGAACTGAACGATACCTTGTACTTCTTTTCTCACATCAGGATTAGACCAGTTTAAATCAGCCATAGATACATCAAAGAGATGTAAATAATATTCATCAAACTTCTCTACATATTCCCAGCATGGACCACCAAACTTAGATTCCCAGTTAGTAGGCATTGAACCATCTTCATGAGGTTTCTTAAAATAATAGTAATTCTTATACTTTTCATCACCGGCCATAGCTTTCTTAAACCAGACATGTTCAGTAGAGGTATGGTTGAAAACCATATCAAACATCAAATAGATATCTCTTTTCTTAGCTTCAAAGATCAGTTCTTCTAGATCTTCCATAGTACCAAAGTCAGGATTGATATGCTTATAGTCTTCTACATCATAACCATTATCCTTTTGTGGTGAGATGAAGATTGGATTCATCCAAATATAATCTACGCCTAAGTCTTTTAAATAGTCTAGCTTTAATGTAATACCTTTAATATCGCCCAAGCCATCATTGTTAGAATCATAAAATGATTTTGGATAGATCTGATAAACAACTTTATCTTTAAAATTAAACACAATGACCTCCTACTTGATTTCTATAATTTCCTGATTATTATCAGTTTCTTTAACATTCTTTAACTCAATATGCTGATGAGAAGTAAATACAACCGGTGATACAAGTGACTTACCATGTTCTCTCACATAATCTAAATCCACTTTCGCAATTATCTGCCCCTGTTTGACTCTCTGTCCTTTTTCTACCAAACATTCAAAACCTTCACCATTGAGTTCTACTGTATCCATACCTAAATGAATAAGTATTTCAGTACCATCATCACTTAATAGTCCATATGCATGTTTAGTAGGGAATGTCATCACAACTTCACCAGTAAATGGTGCTTTGACTTCACCATCTGTTAATTCTACCGCAAATCCTTCACCCATCAATCCTTGAGAAAATACCTGGTCTTCTACTTCATTTAAAGGAATGACTTTCCCCTTTAATGGAGAATGGAATACTTCATTTACAGGTTTAACTTTTCCATTGAAGTCTACCTCATTTAATTTCTTCTTACCTAAGATATAAGTTAATGTAAAAGGAATAATGATAGCGATCAACATTGCAATCGCAAAGGTAGGCATATATTTAGGTATGATAGATAGAATTCCAGGAATTCCCCCAACACCGATTGAGGCAGCCATAGTCCCAGTTGATACAGAGAAGATGGCAGCACAAGCTGAACCAATCATTCCGCAGATAAATGGGAATGTATATTTTAAGTTAACACCAAATAAAGCAGGTTCTGTAACACCTAGATAACATGAAATACAAGAAGGAATATTGATTTCTTTTGCTTTTTCGTTCTTTTTCTGTAATACAGTCATTGCAAGTACTGATGAACCCTGTGCAATATTAGATAATGCAATCATTGGCCATAATAATGTACCACCAAAAGTAGCTGTGAGCTGTGTATCAATCGCATTTGTCATATGATGAAGACCAGTGATTACAAGTGGTGCATAAACAAATCCAAATACACCAGCAAATAACCATCTAAATGGAGAAGTAAGTCCTGCCCAGACAACATCAGAAATAAAATTACCAATTGTCCATCCAATTGGACCTACAACTGTATGCGCAATTAATACTGCAGGTACGATAGAAAAGAATGGAACAACGATCATACTGATTGCGTTAGGTGAAACTTTTCTCCAGAATCTTTCTAAGTAAACTAAGACAAATCCTGCAAGCATAGCGGGGATGACCTGTCCTTGATAACCAATCATCTGTACTGTCGCAAATCCAAAGTCCCATACAGGAATCTTTGCAGCTGGAGTAGATGCCACTGCATACGCATTTAACAATTGAGGAGATACAAGTGTAATACCTAGGATAATACCTAATCCCTGACTTGTACCCATTTTCTTAGTAATAGACCAAACAATTGTGACTGGCAAGAAATGGAAGACTGCTTCACCAATCAACCATAAGAAGCTATCTACACCATTCCAGAACTGAGAAATCTGGACTAATGTTTTAGTCCCATTATCAAAGAACTGAATAGAATCAATCACGTTTCTAAAGCCAAGAATTAAACCACCACAGATCAATGCAGGAATAATAGGTGCGAAGATTTCACCTAATGTACCAATAATCTTTTGAAGTGCTGTCTGATTTGTTTTTGCTTCAGACTTTAATGCTTCTTTAGAAACACCTTCAATACCTGAAACCTTAATAAATTCATTATAGAATGACTGAACATCATTCCCAATAATAACCTGGAACTGACCAGACTGAGTAAAAGTACCTTTGGCAGACGGAATGTCTTCAATACGCTCAACATCTGCTTTCTTTTCATCAAATAAAACAAATCTCATTCTTGTGACGCAATGTGTCACTGCCTGGATATTTTCTTTACCGCCAACATACTCAAGTAGTGCTTTTGCATCTTCTGTATATTTTGCCATTTTTCCTCTCTCCTTTTATTATATCCTGTACGTACATGTCTGACACATATATCTTAACATGTACGTACAGGTAGGTCAATAGAGAAAATAAAAAAAGATTAGACTTTTTCATCTAATCTTATAATTCCGATCTTCTTGAGAAATTGGTCTTTAAACCTAGTTTTTCTCAATATGATGCCTTCCCTACTCCTCACATAAGAATGTTTCTTTTAATTTTTCTTTTACATTTTGATCAATACCTAAAGCATCTTTTAAATAAGAATCTACTGATCCATAAGTCTTTTTCATCTCATTTATAGCTGTTTCCATGTAAATTGCTTTAGATTGCTGCAATGTAGATAATAGGGTTAACGTTTTTTCATCTTTTGTGTATTGTTTATAAAGATTCATTTGTCTTTTATTTTTTTCAACTCTATATTGAGTTGTCAGTGTATAATCATAAATCACATACTCTTCACGAACACCAAGTGCTAATAGTATGATTGCAACTCCAAATCCAGTTCTGTCCTTGCCACCTCTGCAATGCTGCACAAATGGTAAATTATGTTCATCTAAAATCAATTTTATAAGTTCTCTATATGCTTTTTTAGAGGAATCTGAATGAATGAATTTTTTATATTCTTTATACATACTTTCTTCAGGATCCCCATATCTTTCAGGATCAAATCTATGTTCCTTTAATAAATCTAAAAGACTTTTGTTCTCATCATCATCTATAGAACCTGCTGCTAGCTGAGCAGTTTTCGCATTAGGATCTAAGGAATAAGTGTTAGTACCAGGAATCTCTTTGTTTGGTGTGGCTATCGCTTCACTTTTACTGCGATAATCAACTATAGTTTTTAATCCCATATTTTCTAAAAGCGCAACATCCTTTTCAGAAATATTTGAAAGTTGATCTGATCTATACAACAATCCCCACTTCACTCTTCTCCCTTCTATTGTTTCATATCCACCACAATCTCTGAAATTATCAGTGCCATCAAGATTTACCAATCTTGTGGAGATAACACAGTTCTTACCTTCATTTGGGCAAATCAAGAAAAATAAACGATGATTTAAATCTGGATTTTTAATAATCATTTGTCTTTCTGTCATACTAAATAAAAATCTTTTTCCTTGCTTTGAATTCGATGACTCATATCCATAATAAACGTCTATCTTACAGTTATGTTCAAAATTATTTGTAAAAACCAAATATTCTCCATCACTAACTACAGTTATGTCTTCCATAAAACCCTCCATTTTTATCAGTTGTATATCCATGCTTGACACACGTATCTTATTATGTACATTCAAGCACGTCAATCTAGATAACAAAAATAAGATTAGACCTTCCATCTAATCTTATAGTTCTGATCTTCTTGCGAAATCTACAAAACGGAATTTATCCGGTCTATGCTTTGAAATTGTATACTGAAATAAAGTCGCATCTTCTAGATATACATAAGATTTAACACATACAAGAAGGTCATAATCAAGCATATCTAATAATTGTTTTTCTTCTTCTGTTGCTTTAACTACAGTAATTTCTTTTCTTGCAAAGCTGATCTTTAATCCTAGTTTCTTTTCAATATATTCATAAAGTGAGTTTTCTGCATCCTGATAGCTTAATCCATTAACTATATCCTTAATAAGATAATCTTCATCAAGAATGATCTTTTCTCCCTCTATTTTTCTTATTCTTTTCACATGATACACAAGTCCCTCTTTAACATAGAGTGCTTTTTGTATCTCTTCATCAGGCTTTTCTTCACTAAAGAGTGTTACTATAGTTTTGACTTCACCATGAAGTGTCTTAGTCAATTCTTTAAAGCTTGTGACTCCTGATACCGGAAAAGCGATACGATTGATATCTAATACGACAGATCCTTTTCCTTTATTTTTCTGGATATATCCATCATTTAGCAAGAGATTTAAAGCCTTACGTACTGTATCTCTGGATGCATTATAGATTTTCATAAGTTCACTTTCACTAGGTAAAAGTGTATGGGGTTTAATATCTCCTCTCTTGATTTGATCAAGCAGGTCCTGATATATTTTCTGATATTTCGTCATAATATACCTCCTGTCTCTAGTATACATACAAGTGCACAATTAATCAACATATGTACGTACAAGCAAAAAGACTTCCGAGGAAGTCTTAGTCTGGATATACTAAATGTTCTTCTGTAATATTCTTAAGAGTGTTATCTAAGAATCTCTTCGCAACAATCTTAGTAAGTGGTAAGTTCATATCTAAATAGTTACCACAGTCTCTTGCAGCTGCACCTGGAACATCACCTTCAAAATCTGCCATGAAAGTATACATTTCAGTCACTAATTCTACAACATCTTTAGATTCTAAATCTCCTGCAAGAATCATATAGAATCCTGTACGACATCCCATAGGACCAAAGTAGATGACCTTTTCAGCCCAATCTTTATAGTTTCTTAAAAATGTTGCCCCTAAGTGTTCCATTGTATGGATTTCAGCTGTATTAATAACAGGTTCTCTGTTAGGTGCTGTCATACGAATATCAAAAGTAGTAATCACTTCTTCTCCTACCTTATCTTTTCTAGATACATAAATACCTGGTAATAAAGTTAAATGATTTACTGTAAAGCTTGCGATTTTGTTCATGTTAATTCTTTTCCTTTCTATCTCAAATTAGTATGAATACCAATTATATACAATAATATCAGTTACCTTCACTTTTTCAAGCCCTGCTGTCTCAATATATCAATTCTCTTATCAAGTGCCTTTCTAGCTTCAGAAAGACTCATTGTAGGTTGTCCACTTAATCTTTCTTCTTCAGCTTCCAATACACTTGCACGTAATTCTAATAATTGTTTATTTCTTTTTAGTTCATCTTCTTCAATAAACATCTTATAATCATCCTTTCTGTTTCTTATTCTTTCTCTTCTTTCGATAATTCTCTATTGTCCCAAAGTTATTGAAGATATCTTCCATCATCTTTTCATATACATCATGAGTGATCTCACAATCATTTACTGCACGATGTGCATGAGAATAATCAATATGATAATGATCTGCAAGGTCCTTGAGTCTAAAACGTTTTAAGTCTTCATGAAGCAGTTTTCTCGCAATCTTAAGAGTATCGATATAATCATTTTGAAAGAGGACACCATAATCTTTTAGAAGTGCATCATAGATGAATGAAATATCAAAACGAACGTTATGACCAATAATCATATCATTGCCTATAAACTTGATATACTCCTTTAAGACATCCTTCTCTCCCCTTGCATCATGTAACATACTATTAGAAATACCTGTGAGATTCTCAATGAAATCACTTATGTAGATAGTCTTATCCTTATCAAGTAAGTCTACAGATAATTGATCTCTTAAAGGGTTAATGAGTTCACTAAAACGTGCCACTTCTTTATGATTGATATACTTAATAGCCGCTACTTCTATAAGTCTTTCTGTTTCAGGATCAAGTCCTGTTGTTTCTATATCTACCACAATATAAGTATCCGGATATTCTATTTTACTCTTACCTATCTCTCTCATAAAACCTCCAAAAAAGCCACATGAAGTGGCTTCTATTTCTTAGGATGTGGTCCTGCTTTTCTAATATTTTCTGGCATATGTGGATACTTTGTATCAAAGTTTGCTTCAAACATCATTGCTAGTTCATTAGCCATATCTTCATATGCTTCCTTATTAGCCCATGTATCCTTAGGGTTTAATACATATTCTGGTACACCAGGACATGATTGAGGGACATGAAGATTAAAGCGTGAATCATAATAATAGATGACATTATCTAATGATCCATTGACTGCTGCAGTCACCATAGCACGTGTATAAGATAATTTCATACGTGAACCAATACCATAAGGTCCACCATTCCATCCAGTATTGACTAGATAAACCTTAGTACCATAGGCTTCTAGACGTGAACCAAGTAACTGTGCATAGATACTAGGATCTAAAGGCATGAATGGTTCTCCAAATAATGTAGAGAATGTAGGCTGAGGTTCACTGATACCTCTTTCTGTACCAGCTACTTTAGATGTAAATCCTGTAACGAACTGATACATAGCGGCGTCATGATCAAGTCTAGAGATAGGTGGTAATACACCAAAAGCATCTGCAGTTAAGAAGATAACGACCTTAGGTACTCCTCCAACACCTGGAATCTGAGCATTTTGAATATATTCAATAGGATAACCGACACGTGTATTTTCAGTGAGTGTACCATCATCATAGTCTGGCTGTCTTGTCTTTGCATCTACAACTACGTTTTCTAGTTCTGAACCAAAACGGATAGCACGATAGATATCAGGTTCTCCTGTAGGAGAGAGGTTAATTGTTTTTGCATAACATCCACCTTCAAAGTTGAAGATACCTTCTTCACTCCAGCCATGTTCATCATCACCAATCAACATTCTATTAGGGTCTGTAGAAAGTGTTGTTTTACCTGTACCTGATAAACCAAAGAAGATAGCTGTTTCTCCTGTATCAGGATCCATATTAGCTGAACAATGCATAGGTAGAATGTTTTCCTGTAAAGGCATGCAGTAGTTCATGATTGTGAAGACTGATTTCTTGATTTCTCCTGAATATTGTGAACCTACAATAATAACTGTACGTTCTGTAAAGTTAATAATGATTGCTGCTTCTGAGTTTGTATGATCCACTTCAGAAACACAATGGAATCCTGGTGCGACTAAGATTGTATAATCTGTTAAACCAAAATTATCTAATTCTTCTTTAGTAGGTCTAATCAATAATTGATGAATGAATAAGTTCTGACATGCGAGTTCATTGATGACAGTGAATTTACGACGATATTTCTTATCAGCACCTGCAAAGCCTTTAAATACGAATAATTCCTTGTCACTCATATAGTCGAGTACTTTTTCTTTTAATGCATTGTAGTTTTCTACACTCATGGCAACATTGACATCACCCCAGGCAATCTGTTCATGTACCTCTGGTGTATCTACAATAAATTTATCATGTGGTGAACGACCAGTATATTTTCCTGTTTTTACAACTAACGCACCCTGGTCAGTTAATAATCCTTCTTTACGCTTTAAAGCGTATTCTACTAATTTGGCAGGACATAAATTATAATGTGCTTTTCCTGTATAGTTTTTAATTCCTGCATATTCGAGTGTCTTTTCCATAAAGTAACCCCTTTCATTTTGTCTGTTTTTATATTATAGCATAAAATTAATCTTTTAACATACTCTATTTCCTAACAGTTATTGTTATTTGCATAAATTTTGTATTTATTTTTTTGAAATGATTGAAATATTCACCAAAATTAGGTGTTTAATGT
>ERZ1026844.805-NODE-805-length-20814-cov-20.702201_pt1 | contig 20814 bp, 17 predicted proteins | sample MGYA00380152_ERZ1026844 | MGnify/ENA primary metagenome ERZ1026844 (study PRJEB33269, sample SAMEA4719788) | human gut metagenome | biome: human-associated habitat; feature: organic feature; material: feces | place: Cameroon | collected 2013-10 ... | reverse complement strand
TTTTGCACACCTCATTACCTTGAAATTTTTGCTTGACTTTTATTAGCAGGTCTTTCGATTCTCTGCCACGACACCTTCCCAGAAAGAAACGCTGCCGTCTGCCGTCAGAGCGGATACAGTATGGCTGCGCTGGATGGGTCTGGCTTCATCCAGCATTTCCAGAAGCCCCACAATGCGGTCGTACTGCTGGCAGCTTTCCACAAAACGGTCATCCAGACTGTCCTCTGGCGTTTTCGGTGCATATTGGGTTTTCCATTTCTTCAATAGATGCAGATAAGCTGTCAGCGCCCGGCGGCAACGCAGTTCTTCCAGCCGGGATGGATTCTGCCGGATAAAAACCTGCTTTGTTTCTGCCGAGATGACAAAATCAGCGGCAAGTTTTTCTGTGGCATCCTTGGGACTGATGCCGAACAGTCGTGCGGTGAAGTCGATGACATCTCCGCTGGCCCCGCAGCCGAAGCAGAAGAAGTAATCCTCATGCGTAAACGAATACCGGGGCAGCAAAAAATGCGCTGTCCCGGTATTTTTCTGGTTTCAAATATGATAATGGAGTTTTGTACCATGGTAAGCTGAGCGGCCCCCTGGGATAGAGAGCCGCTGGTTGTTATTTTTAGCACGGATGTATTCGCCGTTGAGCTTTGCAGCGATAGTCTGCGAGTCTGTGGTGACGATGGACTGGGTTAAGGTGTAAACACTACGCCTACCAAAGCGGGGCGTGGGTGGAAACCAAGGAAGCCGACACGCAGTTTGAAGCTTATCTCGATATGGCCCGCTGGAGGGTGCGGGTATCCAGTTCAATGGAACCATCGCAGTCACAGACACAGTTCCGGATGGTATAGCCGTTTTTTCGTGCCCAGTCGGCATAGCTACCGTCAATTTCCCGATGCGAAAGCCTGTTTCTATTTTGGGAGGAATCAGTCTTCCTCCAGCTCAAAACGAATTGTCACACGGCTTTGACCTCCCACAGTACAGGTGAACAGAGTCAAATCCCAATTTCCACTTTCCATTCCCTCTATATCTGTGGGGTTCAGCGTCTCCCGCTCCACCATTTTGTAGATGAATACATTTCCGTCTATATCCGTGAAGGTGGCAATATCGCCCTCCCAGAGATTCTTTAAGGTTCCGAAATGGGAAGTGTAGTTGTGGCCGCAAATAATCAGGTTATTCAAATAGGCAGACCCACTGTACCGGCAGGGAGCAGTTTTCAGATTGGGATAATTCCACTCACTGATAATCGGCAGCTCCAGCTCCAAGGCTGGGATTCTTAAAACACCGATAAAGTCTATTCCGTTGATGGTTTCCACTGGCATTTCCATATTAGGGGATAGAACATAGTCCGGAATAACAGTCCGCTCATCGCTCACCAACGGCTCCTGATCCCCGGCGGAGTCCGAGGGAGCCTCTGGAGCGGCCTCTGCGGGCAAATACGCATCCAGCTGGGTTACCGCTTGCCTGGCCGATTGCTCTGCCCGCAGCTCGTCGTACAAGTTGTAAGATACAAGGAAAAGGGCTGCTGCAATCAGCAGCAGCCCAATCGTAATCAACAGCAAGCCCTCTTGCTTTCTGCTATTTTTTTCTTCATTCCTCATCAACAGCACCTCTGCGGCGCACCAGGCCGATCACGACAAAGAGCAGTCCGGCGGCAATCAACACTGGAACCGGCCACCAGAGCTGGCCAGTCTGAGGCAGCGTCGGCTTTGTAGGTGTAGTAGGTTTGTCCGGCGTGGTAGGTGTTGTGGGAGTAGGTTCGTCAGGAATTTCCTCATTGTAGCTATTTGTCACCACAAAAGTGATACCCTCCCGTGTGACCTCCACGGTATAGCCCTCCAACGCTTTCTCCACAATGGTCCACGTATAGCGATCATTCAATCCCGTCCAGGTGTACCGCCAGTTGTTTGCCGCGTTCAGGGTTACGGTATCATATACCTTGCCGTCACGAAGAAGCTGAACAATTACCTCTTTGGGACGATTTTTTTCATGTCCATCATCGGCCCAGACCTTCAGAACCTTTCGGTCGATGGTATGGTCATCTGGGTTATCAGGGATTTGGGATGAATCGAACTTTGCATTGACGGCTACATCATAAACCCAAATGTTATTCTCTTTGTCCAATCCAGGCAGCATTACCATGAATGGCGTGGGATCATAGCGGAAACCATTTTGCGTGTGTCGATACCCCAGTACAAAGTACAAACCCGCTTTCAGGCTCTTTCCGGCGGTGGGAAAGGAAACCAATCCCTTATCATTGGTCTTTCCACTGTCTGTGGGGGAAATATCATCCCGCAATACATAGCCCTCCAGGGTGGATGCCAGTGTCCGCCAGGCCTCGTCATCCTTGCCCCGGATATTGACATGGAACTGGGCAAAATCTTTTGTGGTGGTCAGCTCGCCGTATTCGTCTACTGTGGCAACCAGGAAAATGTCAAACTCTGCACCAACCAGGGGCGTGTTTCCATCTTGATAGGAAATGGTCAGACTTACATCCTGGTTCAAGTCAATACTTCCCGCCGCCAGAGCCTGCAAGGGCAGGAGAAGGAACACTGCCAGCACACTGAGCAGCGCAGCAGTCATGCGTCTAATCCTCTTCATCGGCTTCCCCTCCGTGTTTCTTTCTTGGTTGCTTGGGCAGCAGCAGTAAAATCAAAAGCAATAGCAAGATCGGGATCGCCACAACAGGAGCCACAAGCAGCGGTTCAATCTGAATGGCGTCCGCCGTCACACGGACGGTCTTTGCTTCCTCAATATTGTCAATCCGGTGTCCCCGTACCAGCAGCCGGTGGGTATTGATACCGTAAGGGGTGCAGGTAACGAGCGTACAGTAATCTTTCCCTTCTTCAATCCGAAGGGCACCCGTCTCTTGGGGTTCCACAATCAGGATTTGATCGACCTCATAGGTCAGCACGTTGTCCAGGACCCGGAGCATAAAGATGTCTCCCGTTTGCAGCTTGTCCAGGTTGGTGAACAGCTTGGCGCTGGGCAGTCCCCGGTGGCCGGAGAGAACGCAATGGGTGCTTTCGCCGCCCACGGGCAGGCTGGACCATTCCAGATGGCCCACGGCGATCTGCAGGACCGATTCCTCCGTACCATGATAGATGGGCAGAGCGCAATCAATGCTGGGGATTTCAATATAGCCCATGACGCCAAGACCGGACACATTCAAAAGCTGCTGGTATTCTTCCTTCTGGGCGTCGCTGAGCAGGTACGCATTGACCCGATCGGTCAGAGATGCGTTGTAGCTTTCGGCCGCGGCCCAGATTTCGTCGTATTGATCCTGGTTCAGATTTGCAACTTCCTCGGCATATGCGGCAATGGCCCGGGTCTTGTGGAAGGAGTTCCAGTAATCGCTGACAGAGGGGTACAGCAGCAAGGACAGTCCCGCGAGAAGCACCAGGATCAGCAGCAGCGTTGTGAAATTTCCTTTTTTCTTCTTCATGCGGGGTTCTCCTTGCCGCTGTGGGCCGGGGAGGGAGTCCCTCTCCGGCGTTCACAGCGGGATGTCAGTGCGTTTCAGATATGTATCAGGGAATTAGCCCTTGGTGCTCATGCGCTTCTTGGTGACCAGCAGCACAGCCGCGCCGATGACCAGAACAGAGCCGAGGACATAGAAGATGGTGGTGCCGATGCTGCCGGTGGAGGGAAGCTGTGTGCCGGAGTTGTTTACCACATCGGTGGACAGGGAGCCGTCATTTACGACCGCAGTAAAGGTTGCGGTACCTGAAGTAACATTGCCGCTTAAAGTATTCAGATAGGGGCTATCACCGTCAACATGACCGGCAGAAATGGTAAACTCGATGTCGGCAATCGTATTGTAGCCAGAGGGCGTGGTGGTCTCGACCAGCTTGTAGTCGCCATCATCCAGGCCACTCCAGGTAAAGGTGGTCATGTCCTCACCCTTAAGCTCGGACCCTACAGCTTCATATGCACCAGAAGCGTTCTTCTTATACAGGGTGAAGCCTGCGCCCTTCAGAGGGATGTACTCTTTGGAGCCTTCGACGTTGGGATCATAGTTGGGATTCTTGGTAACCTTGTTCACGATAGTCTTGTAAGTAAATACAATAACGACATCATCGGGGGTCTTGCCGTTTTCGCCGGCCTGTTCGTCATTGGGGTTGTTGGTATAGGTCACATGGGAGGTGTTCTTGTTGCCGATGGAGCCAATAACGGCCTGATCGTTCAGCGTGGAGGTATACTCAACAGAAATGACACTTCCGGCGTGGACAGAGGTGATCTTCTTCAGGTTGGCAAAGCGAACCTCAAAGGTGCAGCCGCCGGTCAGGCCTTCGGTCACAACCTCATAGCCAGTGGTAATCAGCGTTCCGTCAACATAGACTTTCACAGAATTCTTATTGAAGCTCAGGCCAGCGTCTTCCTTATCGTGGAAGGTCAGCCTGTAGTCGTGGGTGTAGTTGTCGTAGTCCTGCGCAATGGTGGCGCTCAGCTTGAAGGGCACGGCATCGCCGATATCGTAGTCAGCGGAATCCTGCCAATCAGTGGTGGAGTTCGCCGCGCTGTCATTGGTGTCCTTAACCTTCTTATCGGAGGTTGTGGTTCCAACCTTGGGAGAGATGGTAGTGGGGCCGACAACCTGGACGACATACAGGGAGTAGGCTTCACCGTCATTGACAGGGCCGTTGTCCTTGATCAGATAGTAGCCGGTGGGTACGGTCAGCGAATTACCATTGGAAACCGTACCGAATTTTTCAGAATCCAGTTTCACATATTTCTGAATCTCCGTTAACTTTTCGGTGTCGCTCTTACCATTCACAGCGGCCAGAGCGTCCAGAGTGGTCTGATCGACAGCAGTTTCTTCGGTGCCGATGCCGTTCTTGCCCCACTTGATGTTGGACAGAACACCCTCATGGAGGTCACCAGTGAAGATCTGGTAAACATCATAGGTTCGGGTGCTTTCCTTGGGAGCCGAAATTGTAGTGTCTTCTGCCGCAAAAGCGGTAGTGGCCAGGGCAAAGACCATGACCAGGGCCAGCAGCAAGCTGGCAAGTTTCTTTGTGTGTTTCATTGTGTTATTTTCTTTCTTTCTTGTTTTGGGGGTGGGTGACAACAGGGATGCTGCACATCAGGAAGATACTGAATCCTCCTTTCTGCGCTTGGTATGGTGATACAACAGGAGGAACGCCGCGCCCGTGAGCAGCAGGAAGCCTCCTATGGTATACGGTATCGTACCGGCCCCGCCGGTGTGGGGCAGCTCGGGGTAGCAGACTTGGTTGGTTACGGTCACGGTGGCTACGGCACTCCCATCTGCGGGAACCGTTACCGCAGGGCCGTTGGTGTAAGTCACAAGGAAGCTGCTGCTGTTCACCGTGGCCGGCACATTGCCCGAAATTGGCTGACTGGAATCATCCAGCTCGTAGATGTAATAGGTTCCGCCAAGGGTCAGGTTTGTAAACTTCGCTGTCCCGCTCTCCGGCGTGACCGTGCTGTTCGCGTATGTGATGGTCACCGTTTGCAGCGGACCGCCGGTGGGATTTGCTTCGGTATAGATTCCGAAACGGTAGGTGCCGTCGATTTTTGCCAGATAATTGCCGCCCGCATCCAAAAATGCCTTGGCCACCGTGGCTTCGCCCTTGTGGTTGTAGGCCTGATAGGTGTAGTCCGCGCTTTGATACCAGACGGTCACACCATTCGGGAAGGTGGGATAGCTTCCGTTCTCCTGCTTTGCCACAGCGAAGTAGTGGGGCACGGCATCCATCACATAGCCCTCCGGGGCGGCTGTTTCAGTAAGGCAGTAGACCGTGTTATATCTCATGGTCTGACCACTTTCTTTCCCGAAGGTCAGGGTGCCGTCCTCGCCGGTGGTGCCGATCAGGGAAAGGCCGCCCGTTGTTGGGGTAAACGTACCGCCAGCATAGGTTCCCTCCACCAATGTGAACGTCGCGCCGGAAAGAGTCTGGCTGGTATTGTACTGGTCCAGTTTTTTGACTGTTACACTGGGAGAAGTGTCCGCACCAACGGTACCGCCGGTGGAATAGCTGAATCCTTTGTCCTCTACGCTGCCGCCGCTGGGGGTGGCATAGCCTTCCCAATGGGCTTTGTTGGAGATGGAGATGGTCTGACCCGGCGCGGCGTTGACTGTGGTTTCATAGGTAACGGTCAGAGGCCGGTTGTCCGGCAGGACAATTTTCAGGGTCTGTCCCTCCACCGAAGAGGTCCAGTTAGTTACCTTCTCGCCTGTCCTGGTGTTCACCACCTGAATGGAAGTGGTGTCCAGAATCAGGGTATCGCTCAGCTCGTCCACCAGGGTGATGGTATCCGACCCGCTGACCAGATCCTCGCCCAACTCATTCAGCTTGATCTTAAAGGGATACCGGCCGCCATTGGTTTCGGGGTTATAAGTGTCTTGCTTGGACAGCGTCTGTTTTTTAATTGTCACACCATTGCTGTCGTTGCCGATGGTCGTTCCCCCGGAATTTTGCAGGCTGACCACATTGTTGAACTCCTTGCTCTCGCCGCCCAGAAGAACGCCAGGATCCGTTACCTTACAGACGATCTGTATCTCCACGGCATACTCGTCCCGGTTTCCGCCTCCGGCTACCAGATTGTCAATATCCCAGATCACCCGCTGACCGTTGGTGTAATAGTAGTTCGTCTGGTTTCCCGCGTTGTTGCTGGGCAGGGGCTTCTCGTATTCCGTCCAGCTGCCGCCCAGGGCGTCGATTTCCTCATCTGTGAGCTGCACAAAGGTGGGTCTGGGCTTCTGCCGAACTGCTTTATCTCCCAGCCACCACATACGGACATAGGTTACCTCCATCCCATCCGGGATCTGCTCGACCACACGGTGCCGCCCGGACAGGCTGCCCTCATAGTTCACATGAATCTGCCAGGCCACATAGGTACCCGCTCCGTTCAGCGCGCCTGTGCTGATGGTCTGATTTGTGCCAGACTGGATGTCCGTGATGGAGTTGCCGGAACCGGGATAGGTAAAGACACGGCCCAGTTCCTTAAAGATATTTTCGCTGCCGTACAGGGTCTTGCTGGCCGTGTTGTGGTCCAGCCAGTTGGTGCCGTCGGAGGAGCTTTGCAGCTTATTGTTATAGGTAAAGGCGTCTCGTTTATTGGCGGGCCGTTTACTCGGATCGGTCTTGACAATCAGATAAAGGGAATCACCCTCCAAGGAAATCTTTGTATTCAGGGTCAGCGTCAGAGAAGAGCTGTTTTTCGCAACGGTATAGTTACTGCTTTCTAAGGCCGTCAGCAGGTCGCTGCCGATTAGCGAATCCAAATCCGCATAATCCGCGAGAGAGTTCGTTCCCAAATTGCCCGTATATACGCCCACAAAGGAGGTGCCCCGAATATAGTGAGCCGACCCGCCGACCGCATTCGTGACATCCTTAATGGCAGTGCCACTGGGCAGAACCGTTCCATCCACCTTGATGACCCAGTACAGTGCGCCATTGGCAAAGCCTCCGGTGGGTTCTTCGTAGTACCAGCTCTGCTTTTCCGCAGTAAAGCTGTTGCTGCCTTCCACGATGACAGAGGCCTCCACGCCAATTCCGGCAAGCTCGTATTGAATATTGCCGATACCCACCTTGCCGGACAGGTTAAAACTGTTGCTTACCACCACCTGCGTAATGCCGTCGGTATTCTTGGGCTGCGCGTAGTAGGTCAGAAGGTAGGCTTGCGTTCCATTCAATTCAATCTGCTCAGGTGTGAAGCGGAAGGAGGTTTGCCCGTCAACTTTTACCCAGACGGTTTGATCGGGCGTGCGGCTGCTCAAATTGGCAATGGCTGCTGCATCGTCCAGGCCGGAACCGGGTGCGTCGTTGCTGCTGATGGTATAGGCATCCACCCGGACATAGCCCACAAACTCCATGTACTGGCTGCCCAGGCTGTCAGCCATGGACGCAGAGGACAGATCCCAGTCTCCCGCCTCATTGGCTGCCACCTGATACTTGTAGCTGCCGGCAGGCACAGTGAAGCTGCTGTCAGGGGAGGGGATTTGGGTAACGGAACTGCCGGTGGCGTCATACACGCTGTCGCCCATGGACACAGTGCTTTCCGTCTCCTGCTTCCCGCCCGCCAGCTTTCGGCTCCAGACCTTGCGGTCAATGGTCTCACTGGTCATATAGCCGTTCAGCCATCCGCCGCTATCTGTGCTGCTGTCACCGGTATAAATGCAGGCGCGATTGTTGATCTGGACAGCTTTGTTTCCCGCCGCCACGAACACACCGGGCTCCACCTTCACCGTGTAGGTCAGGGTTTTGCTTTCACCGGGAGCCAGGGAACCAACGTAATAGGTAAAGCTGTCGTTGAATTTTTGGTCATTGTCCGTATCTGTGATGGTCAGTTTCGTTCCTTCCGTAATCTCCTTTAAGCCGCTGCTTCCGTTCTGGCGGTTGGAACCGCCCTGATAGAGGTGGAACGAGGTTTCAACGTAGGACAGATTTTTGCGGATGGCAGCTAAGGTCCCATTCATATTTTGGACAGAACCGTCCAGCGCGTCCATAATTTTCACATTGTCCAGGACATAGCTGTTGTCCGCATAGGCCTGCACCCAAATGGTGTAGGTGATGGTGCCTCCGCCGTTTTTGCCGGGGGTAAACTTCGAGGCCACTTTGGACATGGTTGCACCAGCACGGGGCGTAAAGGTGGCGGTGTCGCTGTCCCGCTGGTAGGTCTTGGAGTAAACATTCGCCGTGTTCTGAAGATCTCCCTTTGTCGTGACGCCGGTGTATGCAGCCTTCAGCTTGACCCGGTAGGTCAGAGTCCGGGTTTCGTTGGCTGCCATATTGCCGATAACCCAGACCAGCGTGCCGGGTTTCGTCGGGTTTTCACCTGCGGGACCCGGGATGGGATTTTCCTTCGTGGGTGCCGCACCGATGTAGACGCTTCCGGTGCCTCCGGTTTCCGTGGGGCCATCCGTATCATTGGTAGCGCTGGACTCGACCGTCACGCCCACATATTCCTCGATGTACTGGGTATCCGCAAAGGTATCCACCACCTTGACATCCGGGCAGCCATCTGCGCCGGCCTTCACGGTCAGGGTGTAAGTCAGATAATCGCCGTCTGTCTCCTCCGAGATGGCCGAGACGGTTTTGGTCAGGTCCACATTTCCGTATTGGGCAACAATGTCACCAGCAAAATCGATGTTGATCGTTGTATCGCCAATGACAATTTTACCGGTTCCATCTTCGCCGACCTGCGACAGGTCCGCCTCCGCTTCCACAAAAAAGTCGCCGCTGATGACGGTATTCGTCTCTGTCTTTTGCTTTGCCAGCCAAGTGGTGTCAAAGGCAAGGGTGACCGTATTGTTTGCCACCGTGATGGTGCCCACCTCGGCGCTGCCGCTGGTGATTTTGCCGTTGGCCGTAGCGTTGCGAAACAGCGCCGGAAGGGTATAGGTCATCTTCCCGTCTGCCGCCAGAAGGGTGTCGATGGGGACATTGCCATAGCTGATCTTCAGCTTGAAATCCGCATTGCCGGGAATATCCGTCGCGCCTGATACATTGGTCCACTCTCCGTTTTCATTGGTACGGTAGTAGAGCGTTGCGCCTGTGATATAGATTTCTACGGAAACGGGATCGGTTGCCCCTGTTGTATCCGCATCCAGAGTCATCACCGAATAAGCGCGTGTTTTGGCGCCAGAAGCGTAGGCAGTGCCCATAACCGGCAGGCTGGGATCGATCTCCATGCCGGACATCTCTTCCTCCGGTTCGGTCGTTTCTTCCGTTTCTTCTGTCGCTTCTGTTTCTTCCGCAGTGCTGCATTCCTCCGTGTGGGTATGTTCCTCCATATCGCAGGTCAATTCCCAGGTGCCGTAGCACAGGGCGGTATGGGTGTGTTTTTCATCCTCGGGAAGCGTACAGGTCAGAGCCTCGGTATCCGCCGGTTCCTCCACCGTCTTAAAGCACGCATCCGTGTGCTGATGCTCCAAAACCTGGATTTTGCCGCAGATCAGATTGCCGTCATCATCATAGCAGCCCGGGTCCTCCGGGGATTCATAGGGCTCGTGGGTGTGGAGAATGATTTCTTTCTCCTCACAGATCAACTCCGGTTCGGCAGGTTCTGCTTCTTCCGCCGGTTCGGTGGGCAGCTCGCAGATCAACGTCTTTATCTGGTCGGTGTGCTGGTGTACAGGCTCCTCTGTGTCGCCGCACGTCAGTTCCCGCGTTGTCTCATAGCAGCTTTCGGTATGCTCATGATCTTCTTCACAGACCAAAGCAGACGTTTCTGTGTAGCAGTCATTCGTATGCACATGGGCCGGTTCCGTACAGATCAATTCGCCGCGCTCCACGGTGTAGCAATCATCCGTATGGGTATGTACTTCGGGTGCGTCTGTTTCCGGCACGGCATAGCAGCTTCTGGTGTGCTCATGGGTCTCGATCGCCGACAGCGGGCACCAAAGGTTCCCATTTTCGTCATAGCATGCCGAATCATGCTGGTGAACGACAAAGTCTGCATACCCGCACGTCAGGTTTCCTTCGCTGTCATAGCAGGTATCGTCATGCTGATGGAGATTCAGGCTTTTGATGGTACACACCGTCTCGGTCCGGGTGGCAGAGGTTACTTGCGTGTAGCAAGCCTCCGAATGGGTGTGTTCAGGAATCTCACACGCTCCCTTTTCCATGGTAACGGCGGGAAGAATCAATGCGTAGACCGTGCAGAACACCACAACGCAGGCAAGACCGGTTACAACCCGGTACCAGCGTTTCTTCCTTTGATGTGCCTTCGTATATTTTTCTGCGCTCTGTAACGCACCGTGCTTCATATGCCAATCACCCACCTCTCTATTTAAGTATCCCGAAATCTGCTATCGGCCAGACCCGGAATACGATTTTTCCGACGATCTGTTCACCGGAGACGCAGCCCACCGTAGTGCTGCGGGAATCCACCGAGGTGGACCGGTGATCGCCCATGCAGAAGTATCGATTGTCCGGTACCTGGTAGGGCAAATCAATGTCACAATCCCCCAGGGATTTTTCTGTCAGATACGGCTCATCCAACAGATTGCCGTCCACATACACATTGCCCTCAACGTCGATATCCACCCACTGACCGGGGCCGGCGATACAACGCTTGACTAAAATCTTGTTGCCCATGTAAAAGGCTACCAGATCGCCCAGTTCACAATCCGACCCTTTGACAGAGAGCACAATATCTCCCTCATTCAGCGTCGGCGTCATGGAAGCCCCGTAGATCTGCAGCACCGGCATCCAGATGGTGGCGACCAATACGGCTACAGCCGCAACGACCACAAGGGTATAGACAGTGCTTCTCAGGACCCGCCGATATCGCTTTTTGTATTTCTCTCTGTCAAGCTCCGTTTCGAGCTGTTCCAGGGTTGGAAGCTCACGGGACGGATTTGCTGTGTTCTTCATTGATCTCAACCTCTCCAGCGGACTGAATCAATTGCCGCAGTGCTTCCTGGTCTGCCAGCAGTTTGGACGCTCTGGCAGCGACCTGCTTCCAGTAGGCATCCGCATCCGCGTGTACTTTTTGGCTGTACGCCTCTGCCTCCTGCCGGATCTGGGCGGCCTCTTTTGCCGACTGCTCCTTGATAACGCGGCTGATGGCATCCTGCTGGCTGCTGATCCGCTGGATATTTTCCAGATACTGCTGCGCCGCGGCCTCCGCCGCCTGAAAGACACCGTTGAGGGACAGGGCAGCCTCCGCCAGGGAACCGGCTTTGTCGATCTCGATCCTGCGGTCCCGAAGCTGTGCTTCCGCCTGCTTCAGCCTGATCTTCAGCTGGCTGTTTTCTTCTGTCTGGGCAATCAGCATTTCCAGCAGCTCACTCCGGCTCAAACGCCGCAATTCTTTATCCGTCATAGAGCACCTCCAAATCTGTGCCGCACAGCACAAAAGCAAAAAAGAGGCAGCAGTTATTCTTCACCTGCCCCAAATCCTTACTCCACAGCACGGAAGTAATATTCCTCACGCTGTGCTGAGTTTCAACTAGATGAATGCGGCATTCAGCGCAACACATTATTTCTATTATGTAGTGAAACGATTATATCAAAAGATATATGCCCAATTTCCAATCAAAATAATTTTAGCATGAGCATACATGAAAATCAAGTGGCACAGGAAAAGCATGTAAAAAGATGGTAAAATCTAAGATAAAAGTGGCAGTACAAAAAGCGGGAAGCACGAAGCCACCCTCAAATTCTTTTTTTATGGAGTATGAGGGTGGCTTTGGTGCACCCAAAATAGAGTGCGCTATTGTTAAGTTGGCATTCAGTCTGGGCTAGTAAACAACATAATGGAAATAATGTGGTGTCTTTTTTTAGCTAAACAACAAGGCCCAATCGTTCGATTTTTCGCCGGTGTTCTGTGCCGGTGGTCATAATATAGATTCTTGTTGTGTCGATGCTGCTGTGTCCCAGAATATCGGCCAATTTGGCGATCTCTTTCTCAATACCGTAAAAAGTCCGGGCAAACAGCTTGCGCAGATTGTGGGGAAACACCTTGCTGGCTTTTACTCCGGCTGCCTCGCAGAGGGATTTCATCTGCGCCCAAATATTGCTCCGGTCCAACGGCTTCCCGTTCCTGGTAATAAAGATCGCTCCAGAACGGATGCCGTTTTTCTTTGCGTGATGGAATTGATTGAACTGGCTGCATATCCCTTTTCAATCAGATACTTTTTATAAGCCATCATCCGCTCTTTTGTCACAGCCTGTTGGCATGCAAACAAATGAAAAGCACGGACATCCCGGAGATATTTCTCCACGGTGGCCGTGCTTTTTTCCTCCAGGACCAGATATTCACGAAAGGTATTGATGGTTTCTTTGGATAATATTCTTTCTGCCATTTTGGTTCCCTCCTAAGTGCGTTATTTGGATTTTCATACTTATTGTATCGAATTCCAAGCCTTTTTTGCACAGGACGCGTAGAGAGAAAAGTACGTAGAGAAGTTTTATTTGCCGGTGTATCGCAAACACGACACACCGGCATCCTTTATGAATCTTCTATTCCGTGGAGTGCAGGCCCTTTCAGGTAGTTCTCCATTTCCCCGGACAACGCCAGACTAGCATACTCCATCGCGGCGTTGTATAGCAGCCAATCGAGGTCTGCCATCTGTCCGTTTGTAACATCGTAGTGGTTCTCCACTTTCTCACAATCAATCGTAAGGACGGAGCCGTCGTTGTAGGTTAGCTCCACGGAGTTGGTATCCATGTTGTAGAAAGCGTGAATCAGTTTCGTCATTAATGGTTCCTCCAAAACATGTTCTTTCCTGTTCTCAATCTGAGATTATAAGTAAAATCCCGTCTGACTTCCTGTTAGAAATCAGACGGGATTTGTCCGTATGCACTCCGGATACCGTCAGCTAACAGTTGATAAGTGAATTAGTTCCTTATCACTGTTAAGCCAAGCATTTCAAGGGCTTTTTTTGAGAAATCTAGCGAGCTACAGGGGGCTTATCCTCCTGTGTAGGCAGCTGGATTGTACGGCACATTCTTGCTTAGAATGTGATAGATATCGCGCATAAACGAAAAGGCGGAGGATCAATTCTGATGAAGCGGTCCGCCTGCCTTTTATATCTGCTCAGCGCAGTGTCCGCACGTACTCAGAAGGCGTCATGCCGGCCACGGTGCGAAACTGACGAGAAAAGTGCTGCTGGCTGGAGAAGCCCATGCGTAAGGAAATTTCACCCATGGACAGCGTGCCGTCTCGGAGAAGGAGCTTACTTTCTTCAATGCGGATCTTTGCCAGATAATTGCCCGGCGTCATGCCGAGCTGTGTGCGAAAAATACGGTGCAGGTAGGTTGTGCTGATGTGCGCGGCATCGGCGAGCTGCTGTAACGTGATCTTTTCTCCTGCTTTAGAGGAAATGATCTGTACCAGTTGGTCAGCGATGCGCTGTTCGGCGTGGCTGGTGGATGGGAGCTGCGCTGCGGGTTGGAAGGAACGCTTTTTTTCGCAGCGGATCAGGTCAGCCAGAAGCAGTTTCAAAAGGCTCTCCACACAATCATATGCGAAGTTTGTACTGCTGTGTTCGTCCAGCATCCGGCGCAGCAGTGTGATCTGGCGTGCGGTAAGCGCAAGGACCTGGCCGCAGAGAGAAGAGCAGGGGGAATCGACGGCCGCACGGAAAGAGACGGTTAGAAAGCTGACGGGGAGATCGGCATACTGCATGTGCCAGATGTTCCGGTTGATGAGCAGCATCTGCTGTGACCGGAGCAGAATATCCACGCCGCCGACCAGATTGTGCAGTTCGCCCCGGTCGACATAGACCAACTCCAGCGCCTCATGCTGTTCGCCGCGGAAGTAAAAATCCCTACTGCATTCCTGATAGAAAAAGGTATAGAGCCGCTCCAGCTTCAGATCGCTGGAGGCACCGTAGAATATCTCCGCCGGGTGCTCACCCAGAAGTGAAAGCACATCGGGACGCGCGGTGCAGATGTCAAAGCAGCAGAGGTCATCCAGCGCGGCGACTGAAAACCGGACACCGGGGCGCAGCTTAAAGACACGGTCGAGATAGTAGAGACTGTAAGATTCTGCTTCATAGATTACAAGCAGCGGCATCCCGGAAACATAATCCAGAACGACTGGCTCCTGCGACAGCCACTCTTTTATGGGTTCGCCGGCACGGACGCAGCAATGACTGGTGCACGGCATATCGTCCGGGAGCGAGACGATGGCAGTGCCGAATGTCTGCGCGGAGGAGAGGTTCTTGGTCTGCATAGTGAAGCCTCCTTTTGCACTATATTTATCACAAGCTACTTGGAAATGCAATATTTTTTTCCATATACCGCATGGAATTTATACGATACTGCACATAGTAGGGGGGAAACGTTGCTTTCTGCTGCAGACCCGGCTAAGATGAGCTCAGAATAAAAAACGGAGCAGGAGACGTGAGAAAATGGACAGACAAAAACCAACTCTTGTGATCATGGCCGCGGGCATGGGCAGCCGCTTCGGGGGGCTCAAACAGATCGAGCCGATTGATCCGGAAGGACATATCATCATCGACTTTTCCCTGTTTGACGCATGGCGCGCTGGTTTCCGCGATGTGGTGTTCATCATCAAGCGCGAGATGGAAGCAGAGTTCCGCGAATGCATCGGCGACCGCATGGAGCAGTATTTCCATGTGTCCTACGTCTATCAGGATCTTGACCGCTTGCCGGAGGGCATAGAGGCTCCGGAGGGGCGCACAAAGCCGTGGGGCACCGGCCATGCGCTGGCCTGCTGCAAGGGCGTGGTAAACGGTCCGTTTGCCGTCATCAATGCGGATGACTTCTACGGGCGCACGGCATTCTCGGAAATCTATGATTTTCTGGCGGCACAGACCGATGAGAGCAAGTATGCCATGGTCGGCTATCGCCTGAAAAATACAGTAACGGAGTTCGGCTCTGTGGCGCGCGGCGTCTGCGAGATCGAAGACGGGATGCTGACCGGTGTGACGGAACGCACGAAGATCTTCAAAAAAGGCGCGGACGCCGAATACACCGAGGACGGCGAGCATTTCTTCCCGCTGGCGGGCGACACCATCGTGTCGATGAACCTCTGGGGTTTCTCGGCGCGTGTGCTGGATGAGCTCTGGGCGCGCATGGGCGCGTTCCTGACAGAAGCAATGAAGACAAATCCGCTCAAGTGTGAATACTTCCTGCCGTTTGTGGTAAATGAGCAGCTTGCAGACAAGTCCGCAAGCGTGCAGGTGCTGCCGTGCGAGGAAACATGGTACGGCGTGACCTACCGCGAAGATCTGGCATCTGTCAAGGAAGCCGTGGCCAGGATGAAGGCGGAGGGCATTTATACGGAGGAGCTTTGGAAATGAACGAAAACCTGTTTGAAGTACTGCGCGCCTTCCGGTTGGACGCGAAGCCTGTTTTCTGTGAGCCGTATGGCTGCGGGCACATCAATGTGACCTATCTTGCCGTGACGGAAAGCGGCCGGCGCTATATCCTGCAAAAAATCAACAGCAACACGTTCCGCGACGTGGCGGGGCTGATGGAAAATATCACTGCCGTCACGGAGTTCCTGCGGACAAAAACAGACGACCCGCGCGGCGTCCTGACGCTTGTAAAAACGCATGACAGCGCAAGCTATCTGCATGCGCAGGATGCCTATTGGCGCACGTATGACTTTGTGGAAGATTCGATTTGCCTCCAGCTTCCCGAGACGGACGAGGACTTTTATCAGAGCGCTGTGGGCTTCGGCACATTCCAGCAGCTTCTGACGGATTTCCCAGCGGCGAAGCTGCACGAGACCATCCCGAATTTCCACAACACACCCGACCGTTACCGCGCGCTTCTGGAGACATTGGAGCGCGACCCCATGCACCGGGCAGCGCAGGTTCGGCTTGAAATTGAATTTGCGCTGGCCCGGCAGGCAGAAATGGCGGCCATTCAGAACGCGCTTGCGGCAGGGGAACTTCCGCTGCGCGTGACGCACAATGACACGAAGCTCAACAATGTCCTTCTGGACGCGAAGACACGCCGGGCACTGTGCGTCATCGATCTGGATACGGTCATGCCCGGCTCGAGCCTGTATGACTTCGGCGATTCCATCCGGTTCGGTGCGGCTACGGCGGCAGAGGATGAAAAAGATCTGTCCAAAATGGAGATGAGTCTCGAACGATTCCGCGTTTTCACACGCGGTTATGTCCGCGCCTGCCCCGGCCTGACGGCAAAGGAGCTGGAGCTGCTGCCAATGGGAGCTAAGACCATGACGATGGAGTGCGGCGTCCGGTTCCTGACGGATTATCTGGATGGCAACCACTATTTCGCTGTCCACCGTGACGGGCAGAACCTCGACCGCGCCCGCACCCAGTTCAAGCTCGTGGCGGACATGGAGAAAAAATGGGACGAAATGCGGAAGATCGTAGAGGAGGAATCGAGATGAACGTACTTGTGACCGGCGGCGCGGGCTACATTGGCAGCCATACCTGTGTGGAGCTGACCGAGGCGGGCTATACGCCGATTGTAATTGACAATCTCAGCAATTCTAACCCTGAAAGCCTGCGCCGCGTGGCTGAAATTACTGGAAAAACGGTGGAGTTTATCGAGGGCGATGTGCGCGACGAGGCGCTGCTGGAAAAAATCTTTGCAGAGCATGAGATTTCCTGCGCCATCCACTTCGCGGGCCTCAAGGCCGTCGGCGAGTCCGTCGCCAAGCCGATGGAATACTATCAGAACAATCTCGACGCGACACTGACGCTCTGCAAGGTCATGGCAAAGCACAATGTCAAGCGGATTATTTTCTCGTCATCTGCCACGGTCTACTCCGGCGACAACGAGATGCCGCTGCGCGAGACCGCCAAAACCGGCAATTGCACCAACCCTTACGGCTGGACGAAGTACATGGGCGAACAGATCCTGCGGGATATCGCCAAGGCAGACCCGGAATGGTCGGTGGTGAACCTGCGCTACTTCAACCCAGTCGGCGCACATGCAAGCGGAAAGATCGGCGAGCATCCGAACGGCATTCCCAATAATCTTATGCCGTATATTTCGCAGACCGCCATCGGCAAGCGCGACCATCTGAACGTGTTCGGCAACGACTATCCAACACCCGATGGAACAGGCGTGCGCGACTACATTCATGTTGTTGATCTGGCAAAGGGTCATGTTGCCGCGATCCAGTATTTGATGACCCACACCGGCGAGGGCGTGTTCAACCTCGGCACCGGTCACGGCTACAGCGTGCTTGACATGGTTCACGCCTTTGAGGAGGCAAACGGCGTCAAGGTACCGTATAAGATCACCGCGCGCCGTCCCGGCGATCTTGCAGCCTGCTACGCAGATCCCGCCAGGAGCTTGGATGTGCTCGGCTGGAAGGCGGAAAAAAATCTCGTCGATATGTGCCGCGACACGTGGAACTGGCAGAAACAAAATCCAAACGGATATGAGCAATAAGGAGCGATCAAAATGCTGCACCTGAATATCATCAAAGTCAAAACACCCGAAGAAATGGGAAAGGCGGCTGCCGACGAATTTGAGGCTGTCATCCACGCCAAGCCCGCCTGCGTCATGGGCCTTGCCACCGGCTCGACCCCGCTGCCACTGTACCGCGAGCTGATCGCCCGCGAACAGGCAGGGATCATCGATTTCAGCCGCGTCCGCTCGGCCAATCTGGATGAATACAAGGGCCTTGCCCCCGACCATCCGCAGAGCTACCGCCGGTTCATGCAGGAAAATCTGTTTGACCATATTTCCATCAAGCCCGAAAACACCATTGTCCCGGACGGCCTGGCCGCCGACATCCCCGCCATGTGCGAAGCCTACGAGCGTCGGATCGAAGACTGGGGCGGCGTGGACATCCAGCTGCTCGGCATCGGCCATGACGGCCACATCGGCTTCAACGAGCCGTGTGACCATTTTCCTGTCATGACCCACGAGGTGCAGCTGACGGAAATGACCCGCGAGGCGAACAAGCGCTTTTTCTCGTCCATCGACGAGGTCCCGACCGCAGCCGTCACGATGGGCGTCGGCACAGTCATGGCCGCGCGGAAGATCGTCATGGTCATCACGGGCGCGGACAAAGCGGACATCCTCTACAAGGTCTTCTTCGGCCCTGTCACGCCGGAGGTCCCTGGCTCCATTCTGCAATTCCATTCCGATGTCACGCTGATCTGTGATGAGGCGGCGGCTGCCAGAATGCCGCAGTGAGGGACGCTATGCAGTATTTGGACATTGAATATTCGATCAAAAACCTGCCCGCGCTTGATGCGGCGTTCATTCCGTTCGGCGTGTGGGCAAAGGCGTATCTAAAGGAAGCCACCCGCCCGTTCAAAATCGCCGTGGAGCGCGAAAACGGTCTTGTTTCCGTGTTTGAAACAAAGCTGCGCGGCGCGGAATTTGCAGAGGCGAACGCGCGCTTTGTCGAGCGCCTTGTGAAGATGCTCCTGTGGAGCGTTGGCGGCTGGCGCGTGTACCTCTGCGGCGACGACGCGATCGCAAAGCGCATGCAGGAGGAATACCGTGCGGGCGGGGAGCGCGAGTTTGATGTCGGCTTCATGCAGGACGTGTACGAGCGGCCGTTTGAGATCGTCATCACGGACGAGAGGACCTTCCCACAGGCGCACGAGCAGACCAGAAAGGTCGGCGGCCATACGAACGGCTGCCGCATCGGCTTTGACGCGGGCGGCTCCGACCACAAGGTGTCTGCCGTCATAGACGGCAAGACGGTCTACTCTGAAGAAGTCGTCTGGCACCCGAAAACGAGCGAGGACCCGCAGTACCAGTACGACGGTATCGTGACCGCATTCAAAACGGCGGCGTCCAAAATGCCGCGTGTAGACGGCATTGGCGTTTCGTCCGCCGGCGTATTCATCGGCAACGCGCCGATGGTTTCCTCCATCTTCCTCAAGGTCCCGCGCAGCCGCCGCGAAGAGGTCAAGACCATCTTTGACCGCGCCGCGAAGGAGATCGGTGATGTTCCTATTGTTGTCGCCAACGACGGCGACGTGTCTGCGCTTGCAGGCGCGATGAGCCTGCACGAAGGTGCGGTCATGGGTCTTGCCATGGGTACGAGCGAAGCCGTTGGCTATGTTAACGCCGACTGCAATCTGCTCGGCTGGTTCAGCGAGCTGGCGTTTGCGCCTGTTGACCTGAACGAACACGCCATGCGCGACGAATGGTCCGGCGATATCGGCGTCGGCTGCAAATACTTCTCGCAGGACGCTGTCATAAAGCTGGCTCCGGCGGCTGGCATCGCACTGGCGGAAAGCCTGACTCCTGCGGAAAAGCTCAAGGAAGTGCAGAAGCTGGCAGAGCAGGGCGTTTCATATGCGCAGGACATTTTCAAATCCATTGGCGTGTATCTGGGGCATACGCTCTGCCTCTATGAAATGTTCTATGATATTCGCAATCTCATCGTTCTGGGGCGTGTTGCGTCGGGCGTAGGCGGGGATCTGATTGTCGCTGAATGCCAGCGCGTTCTGAACGAAGAATATCCCGAGCTTGCGCAGAAGCTGTGCGTCATGCTCCCGGATGAGGAATTCCGCCGCGTCGGTCAGTCAATGGCTGCCGCGAGTCTGCCGGAGGTGTAAGCATGCTGTTCAAAAACGCAAATATTTTCGTGGACGGACATTTTCAGCACGGCGCTTTCCGCGTGGAAGACGGCAGATTCGCTGAAATTTTGACTACCGTCCCTGCGGAGGACGGCATCGATCTGGAAAACCAGTATGTCATTCCGGGTCTTGTGGACGTCCACAACCACGGCAACTCCGGCGCGGACTTTTCAGACGGCGACTATGACGGTCTTGTGAAAATGGCGCGCTATCTCGCGCAAAACGGCGTGACGAGCTTCGCCCCCGCGTCCATGACGCTGCCCTACGACGTGCTGGAGGCGGCGTACAAAACGGCAGTCCGGCTCAGAAACGAGCAGCCGGAGGGCTGTGCCCGTCTCATGGGCATCCAGATGGAGGGGCCGTTCTTCTCCGAGAAGAAAAAGGGCGCGCAGAACGGCGCGTACCTGAGAGAGCCGGATTTTGACGTGTTTAAACGGCTTTATGACGCTTCCGAGGGGCTCATTCGTATTGCGGATGTGGCGGCGGAGCTGCCCGGCGCGGTCGAATTTGCCGAAAAAGCGTCCAAGCTCTGCACCGTCTCCATCGCGCACAGCGACTGCACCTACGAAGAAGCCAGTGCGGTCTTTGACGCGGGAGCGTCGCACCTGACGCACCTCTATAACGCCATGCCCGGCATCCACCACCGCAAGCCCGGTCCCATCGGGGCTGCTTCAGAGCGTGAAAATGTCATCGCAGAACTCATCTGCGACGGCCAGCACATCCACCCGAGCGCGGTGCGCATGGCGTTCAAGCTGTTTCCGGGCAGGGTCTGCCTCGTTTCCGACGCGCAGCGCTGCTGCGGGATGCCGGACGGGCAGTACACCCTCGGCGGGCAGGACGTGTTC
>ERZ1026844.803-NODE-803-length-20870-cov-3.952246_pt1 | contig 20870 bp, 17 predicted proteins | sample MGYA00380152_ERZ1026844 | MGnify/ENA primary metagenome ERZ1026844 (study PRJEB33269, sample SAMEA4719788) | human gut metagenome | biome: human-associated habitat; feature: organic feature; material: feces | place: Cameroon | collected 2013-10 ... | reverse complement strand
GTGGGCTCGGAGATGTGTATAAGAGACAGCTTCATAGGTCAGCACCTCGCCCTCCGTTTCCTGGACAGCAGCGGCAGCCTTGTCCCATGCGGCTTTAAAACCGTCTTCATATCGCGCACGCAGATCTTCTATTGTCCGGCAGGCCTGACAACAGGCGCTCTGCGCGCATACATCTGCGTTCTCGTGCTTTCCGCCCGCCGTCTGACGGCAGGCGGACGTGCGCGCCGCCACCGCCTGCGCCTTGAGCGCTTCCGGCGCGAACGAGGCCGGCATTTCCGACAGCACGACCTGCGTCAGATAGGTATCCAGCGCAGTATCCTCCACAGCTCCGTCCCGCAGGACACGGAGCGTCTGTTTCGGCGCCTCCGGCTGCCTTTGTATCACCACGACCAGCGGCTCCGGCTCCGCCGCTTTCCTCGTCTGCGCCGTCGGCAGCAGCAAAACCGCCGCCAGCGCCAGAAGCCCTGCCTTTGCGATCACCGACATATCAAGCACCATCCTTTCGGACAAGTCTATGCCGCGGCGGAAGACAGTATTCTGATTGACATAATCGCAAATCTTGACACAAATTCTGTTGGGACGTATAATGTATAGAAACATACGAAATTTCTGCTGCATACGGATTGGAGCTTATATATGAAGCATGCTTTGAAAATCATCCTCCCGATCATCCTGATTCTTGCCCTCATCATCGGCGCGTGCTGCCTTTTCCTGATCGCGCGCCGCGATCTGACTGAAAGCATTTTCGTCTACTGGGGCGAGCATTTTTATGAGGCCGGGCGCTATTCCCGCGCCGTTTCGTTCTACAAGGCAGCCATGCACTTTGCGCCGAAGGATGCGGATCTCGCCATTCGTCTGGCTGATGCCTATAAAAAAAGCGGCAACTACACAAAAGCGGAATACACCCTCGTCAGCGCTATCACGCAGATCCCGGACTCAGTACAGCTGTATGTCGCACTTTCCAAGACCTATGTGGAACAGGACAAACTGCTCGACGCAGAGACGATGCTCGGCCGCATCACAAACGACGCCGTTCGGACACAGATCGATGCGCTGCGTCCCGCCGCGCCCGTCATTGAGCCGGAAAGCGGAAATTATTCCGAATACATCGACGTGACCGTCACCGGCGCGTCCGGCACGGTCTACGCCGTGTGCAACAGCGATTTCCCAGCCTCGGAGCAGGATGTATATACCGGCCCCATTTCTCTGGAAGCCGGTGAAAGCAAGATCGTCGCGCTGAGCGTGGCGGAAAACGGCCTTGTAAGCGATGCAGTCTACGCGGGCTATACCGTCGGCAACGTCGTCGAGGAAGTGAAGCTTGCCGACGCCGGGATGGACGCCTATGTGCGTGAACTGCTCGGCAAGACGGCCGGCAGCGCCATTATGTCCGACGAACTCTGGGCCGTTGAGGAATTGGATCTCCCCGATACGGTCGCCTCGTTGGAGGATCTCCCCTATTTCACCGGCCTGCACTCCTTGTCACTGCACCACGGAACGGGATTGGATCTGTCCGTGCTGTCCCAGCTGCCGACGCTGCGGACGCTCGATCTGTCCGGCTGCACGCTCTCGACTGCCGCCATGAACACCATTGTAACGCTGTCGGAACTGACGAGTCTGAACCTGTCCGGTTGCGCTGTGGCGGAGATTGACGCGCTGATCGGCCTGCAAAAGCTGGAAACGCTCGATCTGTCCAACAATACCGTCTCCGATCTGACAGCGCTTTCCGCGCTGCTGGCGCTCAGAGAATTGAATCTGACCAACAATCCCATCACCTCGCTCAGTAATCTCAAAAACTGCACAGAACTCGAAACGCTTTACGCCGGACAGTGCGCAATCACGCGGATTGCGGGCCTTGCCGATCATACGAAGCTTAAAACGCTCGTTCTGTCCGGCAATAAGATCACCGACATTTCCGCGCTGGCCGGCTGCACGGCGATCGAAACGCTCGATCTCAGCGGCAACAGCATTTCTGATATCTCTGTTGTGTCCGGCTTCAAGAATCTGGTCGATCTCAATGTGAGCAGCAACCAGATCACAGACCTTCCGCAGTTTGACGCAGACACACCGCTCTGGCATGTCGATATCAGCCATAATCAGATTGAAAGCCTTGCCGGTCTGGAAGGAAATCTTGCCGTCAATTTCATCAATGCTGACTATAATCGGATCAAATCGGTCGCAAAGCTGGAATCGTGCATCATGCTCGTCCGGATGAACCTTTGGGACAACCCCGTGGATGCCGACGAGGTCAAGCAGCTGCAGGATATCGGCATTCTGATCAACTACAACCCCAACTATGTAGAGCCGGAAACAGAATCCTGAGCAAGTACAGCTGGTGCGATTGCCGCTCCCGCACACACCAAGGAACGTTCCTGCACCAGCGCATCATAGAGGAATCGAGTTTTAACGGACTTATGATATACGAAACCGCCCTTCTCAACCGGGAGAAGGGCGGTTTTGCTTACAGATCGTCTGCGTCTTGAACGGGAATTTCGTGCTCGTTCATCGGAAGACCGGTCCAGCTGCCTTGCGGGTCGGTAAAGCTGGGCTGCTGGGCGAAAATCTCCGGCACAAGATCCGGACGGTCTTTTTTGTCGCGTTTTTTCATGCTGCACCTCCTGTCTTTTTCTTTCAGGATGTGCGGCTTTTTCGTTTTTATCCGTGATGATGGCCGTTGTGGTCGCAGGATTCCGGGATGTAATCTTCCTCCTTGGAAAAATCGAGCGTTTCTGGTGCATATGTCCGGAAATCCGTCAGAAACGCTGCATAATCGGCTCGGTCCGTGGGGACAAGCACCATCTGTTCCCGCTCCAGCAGGCGGTCTGCCGCCGTGAAACAGAGTGCATCGACGCGCCTGCGGTTCGATAAAACGTTGTGCATCAGGCAGACATCCTGTATTTGTGAAATATCAAAAAAAATGACTGTACGGGAGCAGAAAACTTCGACTGCCGCCTCCACGCCGTCCTCCGGCGGCAGGACGCGGATGGTATCCTCGGGAATCAAAATATAGCGGTTCATTCAAACAGCCTCATTTCAGATAGATTCTCGCGCTGCCCGCGTAGGGCTGCACCGTGCCGACGCGCTGTGCGCTGGGAACTGCCGGCTTCAGGGCCGTGAACAGCGCGTCCGCGTCCTCCGGGTCGCAGGCGATAAGCAGGCCGCCTGCCGTCTGCGGGTCGTAGAGCACATCCTGCACAGCAAGTTCAGTGTCTCCCGCATCGACCATCGGCTCTGCAAACGTGCGGTTGCGGTACATACCGGCAGGCAGGATGCCCATGCGGGCAAAATCCAACGCTTCCGGGATCAAGTCGATCGCGGCCGTGTTAATTTCCAGCTGCACGTCGCTGCCGGTCGCCATCTCGGACGCGTGGCCGAGGAAGGAGAAGCCGGTCACGTCTGTGCAGGCATGGACGCGGTACTGTACCATCACGTCGCGTGCAGCCTTGTTGAGCGTCGTCATGAGGCGGACAGCAAACGCTTTTCCATTCTCGGACAGAAGATCAGCCTTTTCCGCCGTCGTGAGAATGCCGATGCCGAGCGGCTTTGTAAGAAACAGCGCGTCGCCAGGCTTCGCGCCGGAGTTCGTGAGGACTTTGTCCGGGTGGACAAAGCCCGTCACGGCCAGACCGTATTTCGGCTCGTCGTCATAGATCGAGTGGCCGCCGGTGATGAGCGCGCCTGCCTCGTAGACCTTGTCGTAGCCGCCGCGCAGAATATCATGCACAGCCTCCTTCGGCATAGACTCCGGCACAGCCATGATATTGAGGCAGAGTTTCGGCTCACCACCCATGGCGTAGACGTCGGACAGCGCATTTGTTGCGGCGATCTGGCCGAAGGTGTACGGGTCATCCGCAATGGGCGGGAAGAAATCGACCGTCTGCACGAGCGCTAATTCGTCCGACACCTTGTAAACCGATGCGTCATCGCTCTTGTCAAAGCCGACGAGCAGATTTTCATCCTGCCGCACGCGGATATCGCCTAGAAGCTGCGCAAGAATGCCTGCACCGACCTTCGCGCCGCACCCAGCGCACTTTGCAAGCTTTGTCAGCTTGATTTCGTCCCTCATACCTATACCCCCAATATATTTTGTCCCGTTGCGGCGTTCAAAACACCGGTATATTCCAAAATTGCCTGCAGCACACCGCCGCCGATGGCGATGGCCTTGTCCGAGGCGGTCTGACAGTAGGAAATCTCCCCGCGCGGGTCAACGTCGCCGGATTTCATGCCCTTGAACACGGGCGTTCCGTCGGCCAGCATGCCGCGAATGACGCCAGAGATCGTGCAGGCCATCGGCTTGCCGTTCACCTCGCCCGCAATATCGCCCGCCTGTACCGTTGTGCCGATATCCAGCAGCTGATGGAAAATGCCGTCATCCGGGGCACGCAGCACACGTTCGCCGGTAAAGCCGCCGATGAGGCCGGGAATGTTCGTGTTCGGAATGGGCTCACCGCTGTGGATCACGCGGCCCAACGTGTGTCCGCGCATCGTCTCAATGACCGCGTGGCAGTCGCGCCCGGCGCAGAAGCCGGGGCCGACACCGATGACCAGCGGTGCATCCGTAATCGCCGTGCCAAGGTTTTTCTTTGCCAGAATCGCGTCAACCAGCACATCCGGCCTCAGCCATGCGCGGCACTGTGCCTGCGGGTCCGCCAGAACCGGAATATTGCCGTCAGCCAGAATATGGCGCACATCTGCCTCCGTCGCGGCAAGTTCCGCCGTCACGTCCTCTACCTGATAGCTTCCGTATAAGATCGCCTGCGAAAAGCAGACCGTTCGGCGAATGGCCGTCGGCTGCGGCAGGTCGGTCATAACCACACACAGATGCGACCGGAAAAGCCGGAGCGCGATGCCCGTAGCCAGGTCACCTGCGCCGCGAATTAACACAAGCATGCAATCCACCCCTTCTGCAGCGCCGCCATGCACACCGGGCAGTGAAGTCCGGCAGCCAGCGCCTTTGCTGCCTGCTGCTCCGGCTCATTCTCGGTCTGATTGACCAGAACGCGCGTATGCAGCGCCTCCAAATTCAAAAATTTTGCCCACAATTCCGGCGTTACGGTGGTATCCTCGCTTACGTCGAGCGCCTGCGCGGCGATCGGCGCGCGGTGAACGCTTTCGCGCATCGGTCTTCCGAAGCCGGACGCGCCCACAACCAGAATGGTCTGATTCGCCTCCGGGGGAATGACCGGCTCATGCGCCGCATGGGCCTTGAGCGGCAGGCGCTTGGAGCCGTCTGCCTCGACGATGACATAGTCGGCCAGTGCGCAGAGCGTGCGGAACGTCAGTTCCGGCGCAGAGAATTTCCCACTTTCTGAAGCAGAACCCACACAGACGCAGTGCGTGCGCGCCAATTCTGCCTGTACCTCCGCCTCAGACGGCGAAACGAGGCAGGGCATATTCTGTTCGGGATAGATATACGTCGTCGTACACACGATCACGCGTGCCTGCGCGGACAGTTCTTCCGCGAGGCATTCCATAAGCGTCGTCTTTCCGCCGCCGCCGATGATCGCAGTCACGCCGGGCTGGATCTCCAGCGCCTTTTGCAGCTTCACAGAGCATGCCTCCCTTTAGCGTCAGCTGACACTGTTATATAAGCATAGCATTCGCGCGCTTCCGCGTCAAGAATATCGGAATATTATTGACAATGACGAATACGGCGTGGTAAGATTCTGATATGGAACAAACTTTCAGACCCGTCCTGACCATTCGGATTTTCGGCGAGGAAAAGTGCTTCGGCCCCGGCGTGGCAGTCCTGCTGCGCAAGGTGCGTGAACTGCATTCCCTGCGCGCAGCGGCCATGTCCATCGGCATGGCGTACTCGAAGGCATGGACGATTCTTAAAAACGCGCAGCAGTCACTGGGCTTCAAGCTGCTCGATTCCACAACCGGCGGAAAACACGGAGGAGGTGCCCGTCTCACGCCGGAGGGCGAAACTCTGCTTGACGCTTACGACCGCTACTGTGCAGCGCTCCGCGCTCACGCGCAGACGCTGTTCAACGAAACCTTTGACGGCATTCTGCCGCTCTGACTTTTTTGATTGGGAGGTCATCTTTTGAACATTCAATATATCCATCCGGCCGACCAGCTTGTCATGTTCATGCAGCGCATCTATGACAAGGGCCTGACCACCATGTCCGGCGGCAATCTTTCTATCCGCGACACACAGGGCAACATCTGGATCACCCCGGCCGGCATCGACAAAGGGACGCTCACCCGCAAGGACATCATCTGCGTCCACCCGGACGGAAGCTGCGAAGGTCCGCACAAGCCCTCGTCCGAGTTGCCGTTCCACGAATCGGTCTACCGCATGCGCCCGGACCTGAATGCCGTGCTGCATGCGCACCCGCCCGCGCTTGTGGCGTTCTCCATCGTCCGCAAGCTGCCGGATCTCGATTTGATCCCGTCCGTGCGCCATATCTGCGAACAGATGAAGATTGCAAAATACGCCATTCCCGGCAGCGAGGCGCTTGGCGCGGAGATCGGCAAGGTCTTTGCGCAGGGCTGCGACGCGGCACTGCTGGAAAACCACGGCGTCTGCATCGGCGCGCCGGATATGTTCACGGCATTCCAGCGCTTTGAAACGCTCAATTATACCGCGACACTTGAGGTGCTGGCAAGCAAGCTTGGGAAGATTCATTCTCTGCCGGAGAATGCCTATCATATGAGCGAGACAAACGCGCATACCAAGCTGGACGATTTCATTCCCCGTTCGCACACCTCGGAGGAGTTGGCTGCCCGCCGCGACATGATCACGCTCATTCACCGCTCGTACAAAATGGGGCTGTTTACCGCCACGCACGGCACCTATTCCGTCCGCTTGTCTGACGGCAGCTTCCTCATTACGCCATTTGGCTTTGACCGCGCGTATCTGGAAGAGGACGACCTTGTCCGCGTCAAGGGCGGCATGAAGGAACTCGGCAAGACGCCGTCCCGCGCCGTGCTGCTGCACCAGAAAATCTATGAGCAGCATCCCGATGTCGGCGCGATCCTGCTGGCCCATCCGGTCCACGCCATGGCTTTTGCCGTGACCGATGCAGCGTTCGATGCACGCACCATCCCGGAAAGCTATATCCTCCTCCGCGACGTCAAAACGCTGCCGTATGAGGAAATCTACCGGGCGCCGGATAAAATGGCGGCGGAGTTTGACGTATCTCACCCGGTCGCCATCGTGGAAAACGATTGCGTAATCGTCACCGGCAACTCGCTCCTGCAGGCCTTCGACCGGCTTGAGGTCATGGAGTTGACAGCCAATTCTATCCTCGATTCCCAGAGCCTCGGCAGCATCGTCCACATCAGCGACAGCGAGATCGCCGATCTCAAAACTGCATTCCATCTGGAAGATTGACATCGCTTCCATCGCACATATATGCACAGACTCAGACGCCCGGCTGATTTACAGCCGGGCGTCTGGGCACTATCAGGAATGGCAGCGGCGTAAGATCACCAGCAGCTTGCTTTACAGGTGCTGCTGACCCACCAGTAAGGGGAATTGATCCAGTACTGGAACCTGCTGTTGCTTGACAGCCATGTGGTCATCGAATTATACGATACCGTGATCTGATAGTTCGTATTTCTGTCCAGGTTCAGTTTGATTGACGAACTTGACCAGTTCTTTGTCGTTACCCGGTTGGTATCCATGTTTTTAATTTTAATGGTATAGTTCGGATACATACTGGCCGTTTTGGTGACCCAGCGGAACCAACTCATCTTCTGATAGGAATACTTACATTTGTTCTGCCGCAGCGTGATGGATTCAGAGCCCGGGCGGCTCCAGTTTGCCGTTGTCCTGACATAGATCGTTCTCGAATTCGTGCTGCCGGAGGTCGCAGCACTGGCCGTTACGCTCATCATGGAAATGCAGGTGACCAGAATCAGGAATACTACGATTGCACGTTTTAAATTGTTCTGTTTTTTCATTGTTTCATTCATCCTTTCCTTTTCCGTGAAGTCCATTGTGTTTCGCTATACGCGTTTGTATGCAATGTGTAGCTGCATCCGCCTCCCTCCGTCTGTCCGCTGCAGGCTTACCGCAGCGCGCTGTAGATCGTCCAGAAGTTTGTGCTGGCGGAATACTGCTCGATTGCTCTGGCAGAGTTTGCTGCTGCCGCGCTGTTTGCTGCGGTCCGCTCGGAGGCGTCTGCCGAGCGTTCTGCTGCGGCTGCCGTGCGTTCGGCGGCGCTGGCGGAGCGTTCCGACGCGCTGGCGGCTCTTGTGGCCTGATACTCCAGACGGCAGCGATGCAGATACTGGTCGTATTCACGCAGCGCCTCTTTCATGCTGTCAGCCTGTCCGGTCCGGATGTAATACTGGAACATGGCGACAGCCTCCGGATAGAAGTAATCCTCAGGAATGTGGTTCTTCGCGTAGATGCCGCGGTCAGATTCCAGAACCGCTGTGATCTGACGGAAGTCTGCCTGGATTCTGCTGTCCAGCAGATCCGCATCGCGCATAAAGTCCGCCTGCTCCTGCGCCCGCGCTTCCTTGACGACCCGTGACCGGATCAGAAGGATGCTGACAAACGGGACAGTCGGAACAAGAATAAAAGTCAAATAAATGGTGCCCGGGTCCGTTACTCTGAATATCGACAAAACAACCGGCGCGCCAAACAGGCCAAAGACAAGCAGCGAGAGGACGGAAAGCATCGTCAGCATTGTCGCCTTTCCCGGAATGACTGTGGAAATCTTTTTCCGCAGTTGTTCGCTCTCGGCCTTCATCCGGTCGATCTCCTCTATTTTGCCAAACACGCTGTCAACGACAGCCTTGCTCTTTGCCAGACTGTCCAGAAGCTGCGCTCTAATATCAGCGGCGCCTGCCTGTGTACGAACCGCATTCTCATAAGCATTCACGTTTGTCAGTGTCGTTTCCATGTTTTTTCTCTCCCTCGTTTTTTTGTTTCCCTTGGTGTGTTTATACTCTAACACAGAAACCCAAGTTTGAACGAAAACGCCGACGAACGACACACTTGCCGCGACGAACGGTATCCGCCGCCCACAAACATCTCGCATGGGCCGGATAAACTGCGTACAGCGCAAAAAAAACGGCATGACCGGAGGATAGCAGCGCATAAGACAGGTTTCACATTTTAAGAGAGAACAGCGTGGCGAAAGTCACGCTGTTCTGCTTTTTGCTGCGTGGTTGACCATCTCGGAAAGAATGCTCTTGGGCAGAAAACCGATACAGGCAAGGCTGATATTCACATCCTGCATTCGATGTCCGCTGCTCTTGTCGGGAGTGCAGACATACATCTTGTTCACAAACTCATGCAGCACGGCGGGCGTCAGTTCCCGCAAGTCTGGATATTTCTTTGCCCGGGGAATGAACTGCTCAATGCTGTCAGCCTCGTCTTCCTGCCGGGCAATCTCCTGCTCCAAGAACTGCATTTTCTCCGCCAGTTCGGCCTGTTCATTCTCATAATTGGCGGACAGCTTTTCAAACCGGCTGTCATTGATTTTGCCGGAGATGTTATCCTCATAGCGCCGCTTGAACAGCCGTTCTAGTTCTTCCATCCTGCACCGTGCCTGCGTGCGTTATCTGCGTTTTGCGGCAAGTTCTTTCTTGAAAATCCTCCCTGCGTTTTGCTCCCAGCTTATCACGGAACAGGTCTTCACAATCGGAGATATGCCAAAGCAGGATTTGCAGAAGCTTCCATACACCCTTTTCCAAAATACCCGCAAGGATGAAGTGCGTTTCGCACATGTCTTTTCCCTTCTTGCGGGAGGTGGAGCAGACAAAATGATCCTGCCATTCTTCAAAGTTCTGCATGGTGCAGTAGTACAGCTTTTCTCCGCAGTCAGCACAACAGGCGACGCCGGAAAAGAGATTGTTCTTGCTGGTTGGCACTGGGCAATATGCCGGGATTCATAGGCAGATTACGGGCAGTTCGCCGGGTGGCACAGCCGTCCGTGCAGGGCTTCTGTTCATGCGGCATTCGGAAGACATCACTTCGTCAGCGGCTCCACAGCACAGCTACATTATTTACTTGATGGCAGCCTATCAGAAACATACGTTCGAGTCAATAACAAGCAAATCTGGTGCATACCCACACCGAAAAACAGAGCGTTTCGACTGTCTGCCGAAACGCTCTGTTTTCATTTTTGGGATAGTCCCAAACCCTTATCATCAAAGATTTAAACATACGAAAATCATTCTAATGGCGTTTCTACCGCACTGTATTTCTGTACTCAATTACTGTCTGTCCCGTCCAAACCGTGAACGCTCGCAGGAACGACCCACTCTCCTGATACCCCAGCAGAAACGCAATGTCCTCAGTGGTCATATCGGTGTTGGCACGGTAAGTTCTTGCCAGCAGTTCCCGTGTATGGTTGAGCTGCTTCTGGAAGTTGGTATCTTCCTCCTGCAGCTTGCGCTGTAACGAGCGCTTGCTGTAGCCCAGCTTCTTTGCCACATCGTCGATGGTGCATTCTCCGCTGGGCAGCAACTCCATCAAAGCGCTGCGGACACGGGCGGCGCAGCTATCATCCGTCTCCATCATCGACAGGCGGCGCTTCAACTCCGGCTCAAAGAACTCCCACATGGACTCGTTGCGGCTGATGAACGGCACAAGCGCATCTTCTTTGGAAAACACAAGGCGATTCTTATCGCCAACCGTGATGGCTTTTCCGATGAAGTCAGCGTAGGCGGAGTTTTTCATAGGCTGCTTTGCCGTCACTGACAGCGGTGTGATAGTTTCTTTGGTTGCTTTGCGGATCAGTCCCACGAGGAACACAAACTCGATTCCCACAAGAATCTCAGGCAGTTCCAATTCCTCGTTGCCGGACAGAATTTCAACGCTGACTTCCGTTTCGGTTTCCTCCACTTGATACAGCAATGCACCGATCAGCGGCTTATACTGCGCCAGCCGTTTCAGGCACACAAGCGCATTGCGGCTGCAATATGCCGCAAAAATGGGCGGTGAAAATGCTTCGATACCTTCCGACGCCGCCAAACGAATCAGCGTCTGCTCGTCCGGTGAAAGAGCATCAATAGCCCCCATAAAGCGGAAGTATTCCTCCGCCGTCAGACTGGGCGTCTGCCGTGCAAACAGGTCCTCCGGCAGCATCGCTTTTTTCAGCACTTCATCCATCGAAAAGCCCATTCCCGAAAGATAAGTGCCATAGTTTTTGTCAATCAAAAAGTGCTTCAAAATACCACTCCGTCAGCTAAAGTTTTTGATGACCCAATCAAACACCCGGTCTCCAAAAATCTTGTGTGTCCAGACCATCGGCTTTGCGCCAAAACCGATCAGATAACGGGTACGGGGGCGGCGCTTGGTCACCGCTTTACGGATAGTCTTTGCAATCAGTTCCGGCTTGGACAGCATATTGCCGCCGTAATTTTTAATCATACCGTCAGCAGCTTTGTTCGCCATTTCTGCATACGCGCCGCCTGCCGAAGTTTTTTTCAGATTCTCGGCAGCGATGATGCCCCAATCGGTCTTGATGCCGCCCGGCTCCACCACGATCACGTCAATGCCGAAGGGTCACACCAAAACAAATATCATAGAACGCCATCATTCCAGCAATTCACGCCATCCTCATTATATCGGAAAATGCGGACAATTCAAGGAGTACGGCAACAAAAGCGGCATCTCGGCAAGAAGGTAAAGGATGGACATATATTTGCCAAATACGGTGAGTTCAATATCACGCAGGAAAGTACACGCCTGATCCGCTTTGTGCCGCCTCTAGACGGAACAATCCTTCATTTTCTGTCCTAAATCGTACACAAATCCATCCTATCCATCTGCAAAGCCAAACGCAAAAGGAAAAGGGTATGTACCATTAAGGCACATACCCTTTTTGTCAGCAACCCTTGTCCGGCAACTGCCATAGTATTTGTTTCTCAACACCTGTTTTATGGACAGCTGCCCGAGTCACTCTATTTTTTATGAACAGGTCACTTCATCTGCGCAATATCACAGACAATTTCGACACATTTGTCAACGCCGAGCGTGCCGCTGTCGAGGCAGACGTCGTAATTTTCGGCCTCGCCCCAGTTGCGGTTGGTGTAGTGCTTGTAATAGACCTTGCGCTTGCTGTCCTTCTCCTGCAGGCGTTTTTCCATGGGTTTGCTCGTCTCGCCGTAGCGCTCGCGCACGCGGGCAGCACGGTGGGCCATGTCGGAGTGGACGAAAATGTGCAGGCAGTCCGGCTGATCCTTCAGGATGAAGTCCGCGCAGCGGCCAACGATGACGCACGGGCCCTTGCTGGCAAGATCACGGATGACGTTCGTCTGGCAGACGTAGAGTTTATCCGACACGGACATGGTATCGACCAGACCCATCGGGTGCGAGGAGACGGCAATATTAAACAGGAAGCTGCTGGTAACAGAGGCGTATTCACCGATCTCCTCGATGAACTCATGCGAGAAGCCGCTTTCCTTGGCGACCTTATCGACCAGTTCCTTGTCATAATAGGGGATGCCGAGCCTCTCGGCCACCGCCTTACCGATGCTTCGTCCGCCGCTACCAAACTGGCGGCTGATGGTGATGACCTTATTTGTCATAAGAACTCCCCCTTTATTTTGATAACTCCATTATACCCCAAAACGGGCGCGTTGACAAATATAAATTTTTATGTACATCAACAGTTTTCGCGGCATGCGGTGTTTTTACAGTCATTCACGGTGAATCCAGCGAAGCAGTTTGACTTACCTCCGGGACACAGCTTTTCAGGGTGCGACATCTGACATATCGTAGAGCGAGGTCTTTCCGTCGCGGGCGCGCTGGACAGCTGCGAGTGCGTAGAATGCCTGCGTGGTGGCAAGCAGATTGCCGCCGTCGCCCTGCGTATGCACGAAGCTGCCGTCGTTCTGCGCAAAGCGCAGCAGTACCTCTTCCAGCGTCTGCCCGTTCTTCACAAACCGTGCATCATCCGGTGAAAGGCCCAGCGCTGTCAGCGCTACGAGCACCTGACTGACCGATTCGCTGCTCTCCGCTCCCCAAGAGAGGAACGCGCCGTCTTCCTGCTGCATCTGCGCCAGGCATGAGAGTCCAGCATCTGCCGACGCAGACACGTCCGTGCGGCTGCGGTACCCGGCAAGTGCCTGCAAGGCCATTGCGGTCAGGTCAGGATCCGATGCTCCCCCGCCGAGGCTCCAGCCGCCGTCCGGGTTCTGCTGGGCAAGAATCACATCAACATAGCCGTCGCGTGTTGCCTGCACCGCCGCCTCCGGATCCAGCGGAATTTCATACCCGCCGCAGTCCAGCGCCAGCAGCGCGAATGCCGCGCCGTTGACGCCCTGCGCTGTCGTTTTTTTGAGATCTGCCAGCGGCAGGAGCAGATCATAGCCGCCGACATTTCGCGGGTCGCGCCCGATCGCCGTCAGCGCAAGAATCAGCCGGGAATACTCGGTATACCGGTTCTCGTCGAGTTTTCCGTCTGCCGCCTGTACTGCGGCTTCGACTGCGCTGTAATACCGTTCAAAATAGTCATCTGACAAATCTGCCCCGGCCCGCGCCAAACCGAATACAATCCAGTCGCCGTCCAGCGAGCCGAAGTCCGGCTCCGGCACTGCTGTTTTCAGATACTCTGCTGTCCGCTCAAGCGGCGTCTGTGTGCTGCCGCAGCCAGTCAGCAGCAGGCACAGCACCAGAAGCAGCGCAAAAATCCGTGTCTTTCGCATCCGCTCACCCCTTTACCGTCATGGCCTTGCAGACCGGCTGATTGGTTTTATCCAGCAGGAACAGGCGGATTCGCGCGCCATTTTCGACCAGTGCAAGCGTCTGCACCTGCGTCAGCAGCTTTACCTGCGCCAGGTGCCCATTCTGATCATAATAGGCTACGGCCAGCTTCTGCCCGTCTTCAAATTCGCCGCTGATTGTGAGCGTTCCGCTTTCAATATCGTAGGCCCATGTCAGCGTGCCGATCCGGCCGCTTTCTGCCGTTCCGGGCTCAACTGTCAGCTGGACGGATGCGACCGGCGTCTGTGTCTTGACGTTTGTCAGGCGGCCGGACTCCTCGCTATCCTGATCGTGATACAGGGCATAGGGGAAACGGATATCGATCGCTGCATCGTCCTCCGTGAGTGGATCTTCCGACCATTGGACATACTTTGTCACATCCCGCCGCATGCCGTTCGCATAGACAAGATCGGCCTGCATGCCGGTAGGATCAAACGCCTCTCCGGCTTTATACTGCGTCTTGTTTGGCTTCCGGGTGATTTCCAGCGTGGCCGACGGCCCGACGGCCATAAGCTTCGCGCTGTCGTTTTTGAAATACATCACGCCGTAGGAATCCACGATCGGGGAGCAGATCGCATACTGTGCGTCCTTCCCGCTCGGCGTAAAGAGAACGTAGGGTGTATCCACGCCAGATTCCTTCGTCACATACTCCACACGCGTCTGTCCCGGTTTGTCCCGCAGGACGCGGAGCTTGCCAGGTGTGTAATTATCGACGAAATAGACATAGACATAGCCGCTCTGGGCCTCATAGGCCGTCGTGAGAATGCCGGATGTCTGCGGATAGCCCTGTGTCAGCGCACGGTAGGCGATCTTGTGCGAGGCGAGATCCACAACGGTGAGGCTGTGGCCGCTGTACTCGTCGAACTGTGCCGTACCTCTGACGCCAATATAGGCGCGGCCATTGTACACCACCGGTGTCGAGGTGCTCATGGCCTGCACGGTGCTCGATCCATTCTCCAGCTTCAGCGTCCATTTGCTGCTTGCCCGCAGCCGCCAGCCGTCGGACGTTTTCTCGGTCTGCACGCCGCAGAACCAGCCGCCCTTCGTGGAAAAATAGAATGCTTTGGTTGCCGTATCATAGCAGATTGTGCTGCGCACATCGCCGTAGAGGCTGTCCCATTTGTCAAGCAGTCTGCCGGTCTTTGCGTCGAGCAGCAGAAGGCTGCCGGTCATGGAGGTGCTTTCATCCGCTCCATCATCTGTACCGACCAGCACATAGTCCTCGCAGGCATACGCGCCTGCCCAGTAATAGCCGCCCGGATTCGTCCAATACCAGCAGGCGGTCTTTTCTTCGTCTGTCCTCGTCGGGTCCTCGTCTGTGATGGACAGGCAGACAAAGTTTGCAGGGAATTCCTCACTGCGCCAGAAGCCGGTGTAGAGATAGTCACCGCAGATGGTGATTGGGCTGTTCGGCTGGCCCTCAAGTGGGTCATGATAGATCCAAAGCGATTGCAGCGTTTTGGCATCGAACGCCTGAATCGTACCGTCGGAAAGCCCGACAAACACCATACCCTTGGCATATGCCGGGGGTGTGATGGAAAAGCTTGATGCGTGATCCATCTTGGCCTGCGTCAGAATTTCGCCGGAAACCGGGTCGATCCGGTAGAGCGTATCCCCTGCGTAAACAATCAGAACACCGTCTACCAGCAGCGGGCAGCCGGTCGAACGGCTGCCAGTGCCGCTGCCAAGCGCATTCGACCAGTACAGCGTGGACGCATCGGCATCTATCGGCGTCTGGATGGACACAACGGCATTGTTGCTGCCCGCGCTGCCGCCGCGTGTGCCGCTGGCATCATAACTTGTTCCGCGGAAATCAGCCCACTCGGCAGGCAGGGACTGGATCGTTTCGTTTTTCTGCGCCGCGCGGAGTGTCATCCCGGCGCGCGCCGCGCCGTCTGTAACGGCGACAGTGTCCTCATCGATTTTCAGAACCAGCGCGCCGGATGCGCTGTGTGCCGGATCAATGGTTCCGCTCCGACCCGCATAGCCGGGGCAGGTCAGCAGATATCGGTAGGTAAAGCCGTCAAACAGTTCATATGCACCGCTCGCATCCGGCCAGACGCGCGTTCCGGAAAGCATATCACAGACAAACAGCAGCGCGTCCGAAGGCGTCAGCTGCGGCGTAAAGAGAACCGGCTGGGCCTTGCGCACCTGAATCCGGTATTCTGAATCCGCCGCTTCGCCTGCAAATTCGTTTTTCAGCGTCAGCGTGACCGTTTCCGGATCTGCTGTCCCGTTCAGCGGCACATCGGCAGCCACGCTGGGCGTCAGTTCGCGCCCGTCCAGCCAGACATGATAGCCGGTGTTCCCGCCGTCGCGGTAACAGGCATCCGAGGCATAAATGTCCGCGCAAACAGACAGCGTCTGCGCTGCCGCAGGCACGGTGACGATATAGTCCCAGATTGAGGAGGTATAGCCTGTGCCGCCGCTGTATGTAAGCGTCTGCGCCTGCCCGGCACAGGTGAGCGAGAGGCTGCGCAGCGAAAGCGTGCGGCGGAGCATGACGATATAATCCTGATAGTATGTAACGCTTCCGACACTGCGCTGGCAGCGGATCGTAAGCGTATTGCCGCGTCCGTTCTGATTCAGAAGCAGATTCCGCAGGAATATAGGCTTTCCAAGCCGGTCAGAGGTGATTGTCTCCTCCAGCAGCTGATCGTCCTGCGCCGTGGAGGTGATGGTACGGTATTGCGCAAGGAATTTTGTGCTTGCCGTCTGCACATCGCCGTCGATGCAAAGATAGACTGCGGCGGGCGTATCGGGCACAGCCGCCGTATAGGCGTGGACTGTCGGGTCAAAGGTCTGGTCAAGCGCGATGCTGCCCTTGCTGGCTGCCAGACTGTCCTTGCCAAGCGCCAGTTCTGTCAGCCATGTGCCGGTCTGCACACTGACGCGGGGCAGCGTTTTTTCTGCGGCGACAAAGCTTTCTGTCACATGATAGTAAGTGTCCTTCGTCGCCGTATAGGTATAGCGCCTGCCGGGGATCAGCGTAAAACGGTACTGCTTTGCAGCCGCATAGAAGGTGCCGCTGACAGTCTTCCCGTTCTCGTCGCAGACTGTCATCTCCATATCCGCAGAATCAACCGGAATACGCACCACGCAGCTATCCGTGCGGCGCAGCAGAAGCGTATACTGCGTCGTTTTGCCGCCGGCCTTCAGTTCGACCGTTACGGTCTTCTCTGTCTCCTCTAGCAAAACCGTGCAGTTGCCTGTCTCCGTGACGTTTTCGCCATCGACATAGAGTTCATACCCTTCCGTTTCCGTGGGGATCAGCGTCAGCGTGACCTGCTGGCCGAGCACCAGCCATGTATAGCTTTTTGTGCTCTCGTCAAACTTCTCCAGCGCAGCGGCAGAGCCGTTTTCCTCCGTCACGCGCAGTTCCTTCAGCGTTGGCGCACGCCGGATGGTGAGCGTATAGTCCTGATACTGCGTCATACCCTGCGCGTCCTGCGTGCTGGCGCGGTACACGACGGTATTGCCCTGCATACCGACGGCAAGCACGCCGTCCACGCCGCTGGTTCTGGATTTCAGCGCCTGTTCGGCCTGCTGCGGCTCCGTGCCGCCCGCCGGGGTATAGATTGCGGTCAGCTTCAGCTTGCTTGCATCCGGAAACACACTCGTGTCATACGGCCAGAGCGCGTAGAGCGTTCCGGTAAAGCTGTCGTCCAGAACGGCGGTCAATTCACGCGCCGTCTTCTTCTCTACGGGAAGCTTGCTGCCGTCAAACTCCGTTTTGGACGCGGATGAAAGCATGAAGCCGTCCGCTTTGAGCCAGTCGGTCCTGTCAAGCACGGCAGTCACGGAGGTCTGCTCCGGCACTGTGACGCTGCCCGTCACGCCGCCGGACTGCGCCTGCATGGTAAAGGTATAGCTTCCGGCGGGCAGCGAGAGCATTCCGCTGCCGTTCTCGTCCTGATAGACGCGGCCATACTGATTCTGGGCATACAGCGTATCGCCGGACTGCCAGACGCTGTTCCGGTCCGAGAAGGTAACGTTATATTTTGGGCCGTCCAGCGTCTGCTTGTACTGCTCGACCGCGTTATGAAGCGTCGTGTACAGGCTGAGCGCCGCATTATCGTCCGCCGTGACGTATCCGGCGCAGGCGGCCTCATAAGCCTCCTTTGCGGCCAGCTGCACGTCCGGCTCCTCCAGCCTGTAATCGGCCATGGCCGCGATCAGGCTCTTTCTGGCATCCGACGGCTGCGCCGTGCGCTTATCCGTGAAGCAGAGATATCGGATCCCGGCCTGTGCAGCGTTTCGCGTCAGGTCGTGGCTGCCGGTTTCATCACTGCGGATAAAATTTCCTGTTTTGCCGTCGATCTTCGTCACGCTGTTCTCGTCCGGCCCAAAGCTGTGGCCGCTGGCGTTCAGCGCTTCAAAAATCGTCTGATCCGCCGTATAGGAGACGCGCTCCGGCGCAATCAGCAGCGTTCCGTTCCAGTCGGCGGCGAGGTAAAACCAGCCGTCCTCCGCTGCCAGCGCCTGCACCGGCAGGCAGCCCAGCAGCATGACGGCCGCAAGCAGCAATCCGAGCAACCGAACCTTTTTTTGTTTCATATCTGTCCTCCCCTATCAGTACAGGCATCGAATCCATTTCAGCCACGCGCGGCGCGGCAGCGGTACATTCTTTTGCAGGCGGTCTACCGTCTGTTTCCAAACCTGGAGGGCGCGCTTCGCCTGTTCGCGCGTCATAGTGTGACTGCTGAAACGGGCCTCGCCGTTCAGCGCGGCAAGGTCACGGACCGCACCTGCGTATTCTGCATCCATTTCCCGGAGCGATTCGCCGAACGCAAAGACCGAGCCGCCGTCGTAGCCAAGCCCCATCGCGGGCCATAGCGCCGCAAGCGCCCCCGTCACCCAGGCAACAGACTGCGCGGGTGCAGTTCGCTCGAAGCGGTAACGCCATCTGCGGCGAATGAGCGCATAGCGCAGCGCGACGGCTGCCAGCAGTAAAAGCAGAAGTCCGACTATCAGTAAGATCCAGAGCCAGATCCGTGCTTTGACTGCGGGGGCGCTCTGCGCGCCGTCATCCGGCTGCTCCTGCGGCGTATCCTCTGTTTCGTCCGCTTCGTCCTCTATCGTTTCCGCCTGCGCGATGGAACCGTCGTCCGTGTGTGCGTCGCCGGTCTGACTGGCGGATTCGGACTGATGCGGGGAAAGAATATCCGTCAACTCTCCGTAGCCCGGCGTGAGGGCCAGCGGCATCCAGCCGGTGCCGTCCTGATAGACCTCGGCCCAGCCCTGTGCGTCTGCCGCGGTCAGGGTGATCGCAGAACCGGCCTGCGCACGCGCGGCAGTCTCCTGCGTGAGGACGAAGCCCTCGGCGTAACGCGCCGGGATGCCGTAATAGCGAAGCGCCAGAACGGTCAGGGTCGCGGTCTGGTAGGTTGTATCCTTTACAAGCTCGTCCAGCGGCAGCACCGTTCCGGCTTCGCGGAGCGCGTCCAGCTGTTCGAGAAAGCGCGCCGTGCAGAGCTGCGCCTGCTCCGGCGTCAGAGAACCGGCAGAGCCGTAGTCCCTGCAGAGCTCGTCCAGAATCGGAGCAAGCTGCGCGCGCGTCTGCTCAGGAAGTTTCACGTCCTGCTCCTGCACGAACGCACGGTAGCTTCCCTCTGCGCTGAGATAGGCGTCTGCCTTCTCCGGCTGCTCCCGCAGCGCGTCCAATAACTCCGCTGCGGTCTGCTCCGGGGCAAGGGGCATGGTGAAACGGTACTGCCGCGCTCCGCGCAGGCCGCTTGTCGGGATCTGGGTGCTTTCCAGACTGTCCGTGCGCAGTGCACCTTCCTGCGGGAGCGCGAAGAGCGCGTAGGGCGCGTATACATAGGCGCTGCAAGCGCTGGTATTTTCAATCAGGACTGTCTGCGCCTGCTCCTGCCGCTGCAGGCCGCGCGACGCGGCGGCAAACTGCGTCTGCGGGTAGAAGCCCTCCTTGTGCAGCCAGTACAGCAGATCGGTCTGTTCGGCAAGCGTCTGCGTATCAAGCGCCTGCCATGCCGTGCCGGTGAAGGTATCGCCGGTAAAGCCGCGCAGATAGAGCGCCGTCGGCTGCTCCATCGTGATGGTCAGGCACGGTGTCTGCTCCGGTGCAGCGGAAAAATCAGAAAACGCTCCTTCCGGCAGCACAGCCTGCCCGGATTCATACCGGAGCCGGTGCAGCGCCATGTTGGAAGCGGCGCTCCATTCGGAGAACAATGTACCGCTGCGCAGTCCCGGCACAGCCAGAAGCGCAGCCGCAAGCACGCCTGCCGCTGCCAGCAGTGCGCCATAATTCAAAAGCATCGGAACGGATTCTTTGTGATCTGCCGCGCCGCCTGCCAGCAGAAGCGCCGCGCACAGCGGGCACACCGCCATCCAGGGCTGCGCCGCAGCCGGTTTTATCAGCGCCAGAAGTGCCGCAGACAGCGCCGTCAGCAGCAGGCCGCAGACGGTCGGCGACCAGCGGACAGCATAGGCACAGAGCGTGCCGAGCAGCGCTGCCGAAATAGCCACAAAAAGTGCCGCGTCCGCTCCCACTCCGGCCAGCGGCAGGAGGATATGTCCCGTGGCCTTCGTCAGCGTCTCGCACGCGGCGCTGCTGACCGTAATGGCTCCCGCGAGGAAGCGCCCTGAAAAGGCCGCTGCGCAGATCAGGCAGAGCAGCGGAAGCACAGCGCGGAGCCAGCGGCGCGGGAGTCCAAGCGCCACGCTCTGCCAGACCAGCGCCGCAGCGCCTGCGGCGGCCCAGAGCCAGCCGTAGTTTGTCCAGATCCCGGCGGCTCCCTGTGCCGCAGTCAGAAGTCCGGCGAAAAAGAGCGCGGCACGGATTGCACGCACCGCCAGTGCGGGCGCTTTTTTCTCCGTATCGCAGCGGATGAGGGAAAACGCGGCAGTATCCTGTTTTTTCATGCCCGTTCCCCCTTAAATTTCGAGTTCAGAAAGCTGCTCGGCATAGTGCTCTGCGTCGAAGGCGATCGCCTCCGGCGCGTCTGGGCCGCAGCTCAATATGGTCAGGCGGCCGAAGCGCCCGAGCTCAGCCGCGTCCTCCGGGACACGGCCCGTAATGTACAAAATGTGCGACAGGACGGCCTCGCCGCTGCTCCGGCTGAACAGCGCCGCGCCGCTTTCGCCCTGTGCCGTGCCTGCGGAGAGCAGGCGCGGCAGAAGGCCCGTCAATTCATCGACACTGCGCACGGGTTGGCTCACGCACTGCTGCTCC
>ERZ1026844.798-NODE-798-length-20938-cov-11.495092_pt1 | contig 20938 bp, 17 predicted proteins | sample MGYA00380152_ERZ1026844 | MGnify/ENA primary metagenome ERZ1026844 (study PRJEB33269, sample SAMEA4719788) | human gut metagenome | biome: human-associated habitat; feature: organic feature; material: feces | place: Cameroon | collected 2013-10 ... | reverse complement strand
GCCAGCTACATCCACATCTGCCAGAACAACACCATCTTCGGCACCCAGTACGTCGAAGTCCCGCAGGTGGAGGGCATCCCGCTGGTGGCGGACATGAGCTCGATGATTCTTTCCAAGCCCGTGGACGTGACGAAGTACGGCTGCATCTACTTCGGTGTGCAGAAGAACGTTGCCCCCGCCGGCATGGCCATCGCCATCGTCCGGGACGACCTGCTGGGCCACGCCGCTGACACCGTGCCCACCATGATGAACTACACCACCCTGCTGGCCAAGGACAGCATGTACAACACGCCCCCCTGCTGGTGCATCTACATGACCGGTCTGGTGCTCAAGTATCTGGAAAACGACATCGGCGGTCTGGCCAACATGCAGAAGATCAACGAAGCCAAGGCCAAGGTGCTGTACGATTACCTCGATGGGCAGGACTTCTTCACCAACCCCGTCGAGCACCGCTACCGCAGCACGATGAACGTCACCTTCACCAGCCCCAACGCCGATCTGGACAAAAAGTTCTGCGCCGAGGCCGCAGAGGCAGGCTTCGTCAACCTGAAGGGCCACCGCCTCGTCGGCGGAATGCGCGCCTCCATCTACAACGCCATGCCCGCCGAGGGCGTTGACAAGCTGGTCGATTTCATGGAGCAGTTCCGGAAGGAGAATGCGTAATGTTTACCATCAAAACCTTGAACGCCATCAGCCCGGTGGGCCTGGCGAAGCTGAACAAAAACCTTTTTGACGTCTCGGTGGGTGCCGACGCGCCGGACGGAATCCTCGTCCGCAGCGCCGACCTGCTGAACACCACCTTCAACGAGAATCTGCTGGCCATTGCCCGCGCCGGTGCTGGTGTGAACAACATCCCGCTGGACCGATGCAGCGAGCAGGGCATCGTGGTCTTCAACACCCCCGGTGCCAACGCCAACGCCGTGGCTGAGCTGGTCATCGGGATGCTCATTGCCGGCAGCCGCAATGTGGCCGCCGCCGCCCAGTGGACACAGGGCCTTGCGGGCGACCCCGCTCTGGCCAAGAGCGTAGAAAAGGGCAAAAAGCAGTTCGTGGGTAACGAGATCAAGGGCAAGACGCTGGGCGTCATCGGTCTGGGTGCCATCGGCTCCCGCGTGGCCAACTGCGCCATTGCGCTGGGCATGGAGGTCTACGGCTACGACCCCTACATCTCCATTGATGCCGCCTGGAACCTGAGCAGCCAGGTCCACCACTGCGTGAACCTGAACGACATGCTCCCCTTGTGCGACTACATCACCATCCATGTGCCCTATCTGCCCACCACCAAGGACACCATCAACGCCCAGACGCTGTCCCTGTGCAAGGACGGCGTGAAGATCCTGAACTACGCCCGCGGCGAACTGGTGAACACCCCCGCCCTGCTGGAAGCGTTGGAGAACGGCCGGGTCTCCGGCTACATGACCGACTTCCCCGCCGAAACGCTGCTGGGCAGGCCGGGCGTCATCTGCACCCCGCATCTGGGCGCTTCCACCCCGGAAGCCGAAGACAACTGCGCCGTCATGGCCGCGCAGGAGATCAGCGATTACCTGAAGAACGGCAACATCACCCACTCGGTGAACCTGCCGGAGGTCGTTCAGCCCCGTGCGGGCGGCCGGCGCATCTGCATCATCCACAAGAACGAGCCCGGCATGATCAGCCAGATCACAGCGCTGACCACCGAGGCCGGTCTGAACATCGAGAACATGGTCAACAAGAGCAAAAAGAACATGGCCTATACCATGCTGGATGCCACCGGTGCCGTGAACGCGGCTCTGGCCGACAAGCTGGCGGCGATCCCCGCTGTCATCCGGGTGCGCATCCTGTAATTTTCTGCCATTCTCCGTTTCCTATATTCCTGATCGCTGCATCCGCAGCCAAAAAAGCCTGGGGCCTTTTCTGCAAGGTCTCAGGCTTTTTTGGCTCTATTCTCCCGCAAAGAGGACGGTGCGGCCGTCCTCCTGCGCTCTAATGTGCCGCATTTCGCCAAAATCCGCATGGGTTTGCGGAAATCTTAACGAACTCTGTGTTGCATTTGCTGTAACTTTGCGGTAAAATGAAGAAATGACGACTATGGAAATATCAGGAAACCGCGAGGACGATACTATGATGAAAAAGCTCTCCCGCCGTTCGTTTTTGCAGGCGTCCGGTGTGCTGGCAGCCACGGCAGCACTGACCGCCTGCGGCGGCAGCAAAATCGAGACCGGCAAAACAGCGGATGCACACGAAGCCGTCACCTTTATGGCACCTTATAAAGAGGTAGAAGCCTTTATCGAACAGGTGCACAGCGTCTACCCGGAAGTAAATATTGAGGTCGTGCCGTACAGCGGCGACAACACCACCACCTGCTTGCAGAACATGTTCGCGGCGGGCGACCTGCCGGACGTCTGCACCCTGACGTACTACAACCCCCTGACCGATCTGGTCTCCAACAAGCTGCTGGACCTTTCCGGCTACGATTTCACCGACAACTATGTGGAGTCCCGCTTGCAGGATGTATTCGACAACGGTGCCATCTACCTGCTGCCCTCGACCTACAACTGCTACGGCATCACCTATAATAAGACCCTGCTGCGGAAACACGGCTGGGAGCTGCCCCATTCTTTCGCTGAGCTGGAAGTGCTGGCTGCAAACGCCAAAGAGGCCGGGGTCGATCTCTGTCTGCCGCAGATTCAGTATCCGGGCTACGGCTTCCAGTACCTGTGCAACATCGCGGACGCCGATTTCCTCGGCACCCTGGATGGCAGACTGTGGCAGAAGGATTATCTGTCCGGTGCGGCGAACGTCAGCAATACCCCCGGCATGATGCAGGCGATGGCCTATGTCCAGAAGTGGAAGGACATCGGGATGCTGAATGGCTCCGGCGACGCCCTTGACGATAACGTGACCCGGCAGAGGATGACCGAAGGCAACACCCTGTTTCTGATCGGCGGCACCAACGGCATCGTGGAGGCCGACGGCAACGCCGATAAATTCGGGCTGATGCCCTATCTCTCCGAGGACGGCACCCAGAACGTTTTTGTGCTGAATGTGAACCGCTTCTACGGTCTGAACAAAAAGCTGGAACAGGACCCCCAGAAGCTGGAAGATGCGCTCAAGGTGATGCGCGTGCTTTCCACCGTCGAGGGCACCAGCGCTCTGCAGCCCGCAACGACGCTGAAAAGCAGCCTGCTGCCCTTCAAGGGCGCAAAAGCGGACGGCACCTACTATGCCGATGTTGCCGATGCCCTGAACGCGGGCAACACCGCACCTTTTATCTATTCCGGCTGGGAAAACACCCTTTTGAACACCGGCAACAAAATGCTGGACTTCATGAAGGGCAATGCCACCATGGAGGACGTGATCCGGCAGCTGGACGAGGATCAGGACAGTGTGGTGCACAACACCCCGGATACCCTCACCACCGTCACCGAGGAGCTTTCGCAGGAGGACTGCGCCATGCTGGTGGGGCGCTGCTTTGCACAGGCCACCGGCAGCGACCTTGCGCTGGTCTCGCTGAGCACCTGGATCCCCGGCAACCCGTCCGAACAGAACCACCACGGCGTAGCCGCCAAGCTGTACGCCAAGGGCATCACGGATTACGACCTTTCGGTCATCCTGCCCACCGGCTGGAACCGCACCATCCAGACCGTCACCCTGACCGGGCAGCAGATCAGCGACCTGCTGGCCACGGGCTACGACGCCTACGGCAACGGCAAGGGCTACCCCTATGTGCTGGTCAGCCCCATGGAGCCGGACGCGGGCAAGACCTATCAGGTGGCCATCTGCGGCGTGAGCGAGCAGCTGGCCGCCGAGGCCGACGTCGTGGACAGCGGCGTGGTGGGCATGGATGCTGCAAAAGCTTTCTTTGGCGCATACACCACCCTGAGCCGGGCGGACACTGCCTGGAATTGATCGGAGAAACAGAATGCGAGATCAAAAGAAGTACCTGAAAGCCCTCCTTGGCGGCAGCATCGTTGGCATTGCGGTGCTTCTGAGCTTTTTTCTCCTGAGCCAGACCTACATCCAGAATCTGGTCTACCGGGAGCGGCTGAACCAGATGGAAGAGGTCACCCACCAGATGTTCCGCAATCTGGAGGATGTGATTGAGAACCACTGGAACAGAGTGGATGTCCAGTGCAATTTTCTGACCTATACGCCCCTGAAGACGACCGAAGAGCTGTTTGTGTATCTGAACAAGCTGTCGGAACTGTCCAATCATCCGGAGCAGCAGATCGAGCTGATCGCGGTGGACACGGCCGGGCGTTACTACACCCAATATGGCAGCATGGGTCTGCTGCGGGAAATGACCTATCTGGAAGATGCGCCGGAGCGGGTCAGCTACGTTTCCAACTCCCTGACCGTGGACAACTCCCGGATGGTGTTCCTGAAACGGCTCGACACCCCGGTCACGCTTCAGAGCGAGACCGGCGAAGTCACCCTCCGTTACTATGGCATCTCGCAGAGCATGACCCAGCTGAACGATTATTTCCACTGTGATGCCTACGAAAACAACAACAGCGTCTATGTGCTGAACGACAGCGGCTTCAAGCTGTTCAACGCCAATGATACCGAGCTGCTGAAGGGGCACAACGTCTACACCGTGCTGTCCCAGATGTCCTATCTGCACGACTCCTCCTTTGCGGAGGCCAAGGCGCAGCTTGCCGACACCGGTTCCTGCTATTCCAACGCCCTGCTGGACGGGACCGAGTATTACTACGCGCTCAAGCAGATGGAAAACGCCCGGTGGACGCTGGCCTTCCTTGTCCCGGCGGAGTACGTGGCCGTGAATACGCAGAAGCTGGTCAATCTCGTCACGGTCATCACCGTCAGCTTTGCCGCCGCGTTTTCGGTCACGATGATCTGGTTCGGCTGGGCCTTGCTTCGGAAAAAGCAGCGGCAGGAGCTTCAGGCCGAAAAAGAAGCGAACCTCCGTCTGGAACAGTACAACATCCAGCTGACGCAGGCAAACGACGAGATGCAGCGCGCGCAGGATATTGCCGCCGAGGCGTTGCATGCAGCAGAACGCGCCAGCCAGGCCAAGACCGACTTTCTCTCCAACATGAGCCACGACATCCGCACCCCGATGAACGCCATCGTCGGCCTGACGACCCTGATGGAGAACGAGCTGGACCAGCCGGAAACGCTGGCCGAGCATCTGCACAAGCTGGAAAGCTCCGGCCAGCTGCTGCTGGGCATCATCAACAACATTCTGGATATGAGCCGCATCGAGAGCGGCAAGACCACCCTGAGCGTTGAGCCGATGCACCTTTCCCAGCAGCTCGACCAGCTCAGCACGATGATCCGCGCACAGGCAAACGAAAAGGCGCAGACCTTCACCGTCTCCACCCATCTCCGGCACGAAAACCTGCTGGCCGACCCCACCCGCCTGAATCAGGTGCTGATGAACATCCTCTCCAACGCGGTCAAGTATACGCCCAAGGGCGGGCACATCCGGTTCGAGGTGGACGAGCTGCCCCGGAACGAGCACTACGCCAAATATCAGTTCACCGTGCAGGATGACGGCATCGGCATGAGCGAGGCTTACCAGAAGACCCTCTTCGACCCCTTCACCCGCGAGGAGCGCTCCGGCACCAACAGGGTGCAGGGCACGGGTCTGGGCATGGCCATCACCAAGAACATCGTGGACCTGATGGGCGGCTCCATCAGCGTGGAGAGTGCCACCGGCAAGGGCACCCGCTTTGAGGTCGTGCTGGAATTTCCCATCGACACCGCTGCGGACGCGGTGCCAAAGGCGCAGGCGCTCCCGGAGGAACCGGAAGATGTCTCGCCCCTGTGCGGGATGAACTTCCTCTGCGCCGAGGACAACGCCATCAACGCCGAGATCTTGGAGCTGCTGCTGGAATCCAAGGGCGCACACTGTAAAATTTACCCCAACGGTCAGGAGATCGTGGATGCGTTCGCCGATGTCAAGCCCGGCGAGTATGACATGATCCTGATGGATGTGCAGATGCCTGTGATGGACGGCCTCGAAGCCGCCCGCCGCATCCGCAGCAGCGAAAACCCGCTGGGCCGGGTCATCCCCATCCTCGCCATGACCGCAAACGCCTTTTTGGAAGATATGCAGAAGAGCAAGGAAGCCGGGATGGACGAGCATCTGTCCAAGCCGGTGGACATCGACGCGCTGGAACAGACCGTCAAGCGCTTCCGCGTTACCCCCCCCCGATAATAAATAGCGGACAAGCGCGTTTTCGCAGAGGAATCACACAAACGATGTAAAGGATGCAGGAGAAGGTTAGAACGTGAATACACTTTCAGAAATCGAGGACTATTACAAAAAGCGCGAACAGCGGTTGTTGAAAAAACTTCATCAACAGGAAATTGCTCTTGATACAACGAATCAAAAGCTGGCGCAGCTGATCAAAAATCAGAAAGCACAGCTGGACGAAACCACCGAACAGCGTGCGGCACAAGATCAGAAGCTCAAAGAAAAACTCTACAAAGATCCTCTGACAGGTGCATACAACCGCCGCTATTACGAGGAAGTTGTCCGCAAATCCATCGGCCCGGCAGGCATCGCGCTGATGGATGTGGACGATTTCAAGATCTGCAACGATACCTATGGGCATTACGCCGGAGATGTGGCGCTGGAAACGGCGGCAAGCGCCATTCAGTCCTGCATCCGCAGCTCCGATCTGCTCATCCGCTACGGCGGGGACGAATTTCTGCTGGTGCTGCCCGGCATTCCGGGCGACATCCTGCAAACCAAGCTGGAGCAGATCAGCGATGCCGTGCGGAACGCTGCCGTGCCCGGCTATTCGCATTTCCGCCTCTCGCTGAGCATCGGCGGAACGATGCAGTCCCTCACCGACCCTGTGGAAGGTATCGTCCGCCGTGCAGACTGGCTGATGTATCAGGCAAAGTGCCGCAAGAATGCCGTCATGGTGGAGGTTCCGGGGCATAGCCTCGCAGCGCTGGAAAAACTTTTACAGAATAAGTCGCAGATCTTACTTGTGGATGACTCCGCAATGAACCGCATGATCCTGAAGGAGATCCTGGGCGGCGATTACCGCATTCTGGAAGCAGAAAACGGACAGGAATGCCTGGAAAAATTGCAGACGGAGGCCGAGAACATCGCGCTGGTGCTGCTGGACATCAACATGCCGGTCATGGATGGCTTCGAGGTGCTCAAGGCCATGAACGCCAACCACACCATCGAGGACATCCCGGTCATCATGATCTCCAGCGACGACTCCGACGCCGCGATCCGGCGCTCCTATGAGCTGGGGGCCAACGATTACGTCAACCGCCCCTTCGATGCGCGCATCGTCTACCGCCGCGTGACCAACACCATCAAGCTGTACGCCAAGCAGCGGCGGCTGGTGCAGATGGTGTCGGACCAGATCCGCGCCCGCGAAAACAACACCGATATGCTGGTGGGTGTGCTGAGCCATATCGTGGAGTTCCGCAACGGCGAGAGCGGCGCCCATGTGCGGCACATCCGCATCATCACCGAGCTGCTGCTCCACCGCCTGTTGGAGATCAGCAGCCAGTATCCCATCACCGCCGAACAGCAGGACAACATCCCGCTGGCCTCTGCCCTGCACGACATCGGCAAGATCGGCATCGACGAAAAGATCCTCAACAAATCCGGCAAGCTGACCCCGGAAGAATTTGAGGTCATCAAGACCCACAGTATGCTGGGGGCTGAGATGCTGCACCAGCTGGACAACTTCAACGAGCAGCCGCTGCTGCAGACCGCCTACGAGATCACCCGCTGGCACCACGAGCGCTGGGATGGCCGCGGCTACCCGGATGGGCTGAAGGGGGATGCAATCCCCATCAGCGCACAGCTGGTCGCGCTGGCGGATGTGTACGATGCACTGACCAGCGAACGCTGCTACAAAAAAGCCTTCTCCCACGAAAAAGCCGTGCAGATGATTCTGAACGGCGAGTGCGGAGCGTTCAACCCGCTGCTGCTGCAATGCCTGACGGATGTGCAGACCGACCTGAAAGTCCAGTTGCAGCAGCGGACGCAATAACAACAGGAGAACCAAAGCCCCCATGAAACACACCATCTCACGCCGTGCATTCCTGAGCGGATGCACCCTGCTGGCGGCCTCGGCGGCCCTCGGCAGCCTGACTGCCTGCGGCGGAACGGAAGCGCAGAACAGCGGTCTGCCGCAGATCATCGTCGGAAGCGACACCTACCCGCCCTATATCTATCTGAACAACGACGGCATTCCTGCCGGGATCGACGTGGAGATCGCCACCGAAGCATTCCGCCGCATGGGCTATGCTGCCCGGTTTGAACCGATCGACTGGGAGCAGAAGACTGCTCTTGTGGAAAGCGGCACCATCGACTGCATCTGGGGCTGCTTTTCCATGCAGGGCCGCGAAACGTTCTACCAGTGGGCCGGGCCTTACATGGTGAGCCGCCAGGTCGTCGCCGTGAACGCCGACAGCAGCATCCAGTCCCTCAGCGACCTTGCCGGCCGGACCGTCGCCGTACAGACCACCGGCAAGCCGGAAGAGCTTTTCCTCAGCGGCTCCGACCCGCGCATCCCGCAGGCCGTCGAGGTGTTCAGCACCGAAGACCGCAGTGTGCAGTATGCGATGCTGGCCTGCGGCTACGTGGACGCCATCGCCGCCCACGAGACGGCCATCCTGCAATACATGCAGGACAACAACGCGGCGTTCCGCATCCTCGAAGAGCCGCTGCTGGTCACCGGGCTGGGCGTCGCCTTTGCCAAAAACGACAGCCGCGGGCTGGACCACCAGCTGAACAACACCTTTGCGCAGATGCGTGAGGACGGCACACTGGAACAGATCGTCGGCAAATACCTGGAACATGCTTCGCAGTATCTGGAGGTGGACACCATTGACGCGTAACAACAAAACCACGCCGGTCACGCGGGCCAGGGTGCTCTACGTTCTCGTCGGGGTGCTCTTCATGGCGGGGGTCATCCTGCTCTCCGGCTGGAAAGCCCTGCGTGTGACCGAAGAGCGTTTCAGCCAGACGATCGAGTTCGTCAAATCGCAGTCCACCAGTTTCGAGCAGCACAACGATACCGTCACGGCCAAAGCGCTCCGCCGCGCGGCGGTCTCGGTGCACCAGCTGGCCGACGACGCCGCGCTCGACCTCTCCGACCCGCAATGCCTGCAGCAGCAGACCGAGACGCTCTGGCTCACCGGCATTTCCGTGCTGCGCCCGGACGGCACGCTGCTGTGCGAGTACACAACGAACGGCATCGGCTATGCCCAGCTGGAAGACCAGTTCAAAAAGGAGACCGCGCTGGACGTCTTCCGCTTCCCGCAGAAGACCTACCTGAAGCGCGTTCTGCTGGCAGACGGGTCTGCTGTGGATGTGGCCGCACACCGGGCCGACCACAAAGAGGTCATCCTGCTGGCCTATCGCTGCACACCGGCCAAATTTGTCGAGGGGACGGCGCTGTCGGTCCAGAGCATTCTGGACGGCTACCCGGAAGAGACCAGCGGCACCCTGTTCATCGTGCAGAACAATCAGGTCATTGCGTCCAACCGCCCGGAGCTGATCGGGCAGGACACCACCGACAGCCCGCCGGTGCAGGAGATCCGCAGCACCGGGTTTGCGGAAAAGCTGACGCACACCCACGGCTGGAACGGCACCGGCTGCTATTTCGGGATGTACAGCCACGGCAGGTCCTTCGACCTCTATGCGTACACGGATGAAAAAGCGGTGTTCCACGAGTCGCTCACGCTGGTCTTAACGGCGCTGGTCTGCTACATCCTGCTCGTTACGATCTTGCAGATGCTGCGTCGGCGCTCGGTGCAGGAGATGGAGCAGCAGAAAAAGGAGCAGGAGAAGAAGTATCAGACCCAGCTGGAAGAGCAGAACCGTAAGCTGGAGATCGCGCTCCAGCACGAGGGCGCAGCCAACCGCGCCAAGCGGGAGTTCCTGTTCAACATGAGCCACGATATCCGCACCCCGATGAACGCCATCATCGGCTTCACCTCGCTGGCGGCGACCCACATCGACAACCGCGAGCAGGTGCTGGACTACCTGAAAAAGATCTCCACCTCCAGCCAGCATCTGCTCTCCCTCATCAACGATGTGCTGGATATGAGCCGCATCGAGAGCGGCAAGGTCAAGATCGAGGAAAAGGCAGTGCATCTGCCCGACCTTGTCCACGATGTGCGCTCCATCATCCAACCCAATGTTGCGGCCAAACGGCTGTCGCTCTTCATTGATACCATGGACATCGAGGATGAGGACATCATCACCGACCCGCTGCGGCTGAACCAGATCCTGCTGAACATCCTGTCCAACGCCATCAAGTTCACCCCCACCGGCGGCATGATCAGCATCCGCATCGCCCAGAAAAACGGTGCGCCCAAGGGCTGCGTCTGCTATGAGTTCCGCATCAAGGACAACGGCATCGGCATGAGCGAAGAGTTCCAGAAGCACATCTTCGAGGAGTTCAGCCGGGAGGAAAGCTCCACCGTCAGCGGCATTCAGGGCACCGGCCTGGGAATGTCCATCACCAAGAACATCGTGGATCTGATGGGCGGCACCATCGCCCTCACGAGCGAGCCGGGCAAGGGCAGCGAGTTCATCGTGACCCTCTGCTTCACACGCAGCGGGCAGAAGGCAGAGCCCAAGCAGCTCCCCCAGCTGGAAGGGCTGCGCGCACTGGTGGCAGACGACGATACCAACACCTGCCTGAACGTCAGCACCATGCTGTCCAAGATCGGGATGCGGCCGGAGTGGACGATCTCCGGCAAGGAAGCGGTCATCCGCACCAAATACGCGGTGGAGCAGGGCGATGAGTTCAGCGTCTACATCATCGACTGGCTGATTCCCGACATGAACGGCATCGAGATCGTGCGGCAGATCCGCAAGGTGATCGGGAATCGCTGCCCCATCATCATCCTGACCGCCTACGACTGGGCGGACATCGAGGACGAGGCCCGCGCCGCCGGAGTGACCGCGTTCTGCGAAAAGCCGCTCTTCCTCTCGGAGCTGCGCCGCGTTCTGGCCGAACCGTTCCGTGCAGAGCCTGCCTCCAAGCCCGCTCAACTCACTGCGGCCGACCTCAAGGGGAAGAAGCTCCTGCTGGTGGAAGACAACGAGCTGAACCGCGAGATCGCACTGGAGATTCTGAAAGAAGCCGGTTTTGTGGTGGATACCGCCGAGGATGGCGCGGTCGCCGTCCGGAAGATAAAGCAGGCGGCCCCCGGCCAGTATGACCTGATTCTGATGGACATCCAGATGCCCAATCTGGACGGCTACGAAGCCACGCGGCAGATCCGCGCCTTGCCGGACGCCGAGAAGGCCAGCATCCCCATCTTTGCGATGACGGCGAACGCCTTTGAAGAAGACCGTCAGAACGCGCTGGAGGCCGGTATGAACGGCCATATCGCAAAGCCGCTGGACATCCCGCACCTGCTGCGCGTCCTCGCAGATGCCCTGAAAAAATAACCCCCAAAAGCCGAAACGGCCTGAACTCTGTGTCGCACAGGGTTCAGGCCGTTTGTGGTTTTATTCGGTTTTGGGGGCGCAGAAACAAGATCGGATCACTTCACCTGTGCCCCGGTGGTCAGCGCCTCGGACACGGCGTCCATCAGCGCGACCATGGTGCAGTAGTTGGCACCGTAGGTCTCGGTGTAGGCAGAGTAGGTGTCGATCTGCTCCTGCGTGGGGGCGATGTCCATCGCCTCAGCCACTGCCTGGTAGAGCAGCGCTTCGCGGGCATACTCGGTGATGCTGTCGCTCATGGCATCCAGCAGGTCGTCGGCACTGTTGTAACCGGCAGCAGCCTGCAGGAAGCTGTCGAGATCATAACCGTAATACTGGGCCATGGTGTAGTAGTAGTTCAGGCACTGGTTGACCTGATAATCGGTCACTTCTTTGGGCAGGTCCTTGAAGGTGGAGTTTGCCAGCAGATAATTCATCACCGCAGTGTTCAGGTTGTTCTGATACAGCATCTTCTGGTATTCGGCCCGCAGGTCTTCCACGGTGTGGACGCCGTCGGTGCTGCTGAAATTCTCCTCGACCCAGGCATCGGTCAGTTCCGGCAGGATCTCCTCGCTGATGTAGTTCAACGTGACGGAGAAGACCGCCTTTTTGTTGCTCAGGACCACTGCATTGCCCTCGGCATCGGTGGAGTCGCTGTAGCCGTCCGGGAAGGTGACGTTGACCTCAAAGGTCTCGCCGGGCTTGTGGCCCACGATCTGGTCTTCAAAGCCGTCGATGAAGGAACCGCTGCCCAGCGTCAGGCTGTAGCCGCTGTAGGTGCCGCCGGTAAAGGCCACGCCGTCCACGGTGCCCACATAGTCGATGTTGACGGTGTCGCCGTCGGCGGCGGCACGGTCGGTGATCTGCTGCGTCGTGGTGTTCTGGCTGAGCAGGCTGTCGATCTGGGACTGCACGTCCTCCTCCGTCGGCTCGATGTCCGCCTTTTTCAGCGGGATGGAAGCGTAGTCCTCCGGCAGGGTCACATAATCCAGTGCGCGGATGCCGGACCAGTAGCCGTTCTCATCCAGACCGTCACTGTAGGCAAAATTCTGGTAGTCATAATCCGAAGCGCTGCCGTAGACAGACACCTCCGAGCTGGCCGATGCGGAAGAGGACGCCGCAGACTTCGAGCAGCCCGCAGCCGCCAGCGCCAGCGCACCGGCGCAGAGAAGGCAGACTGCCTTCGAGATGATTCGTTTCAAGTGGATACCTCCTGTATCCCGGACGCCGCCGGGAACTGCAATTTTTTCAGACAAATCTTATTATAAAGGGTAAAAATGAAAAAGAAAAGGATTTTGCGAAATTTCCACAAGTTTCACGCAGCCTCTTGCGCTGCGGGGCCTGCGGCTTTATTATAATAAGAGAAGCCCATCAACACAAGGAGGAACATCCATGGATTACAACAAAGCCGCTCTCGAAATGCACGAGAGCCACCACGGCAAAGTCGGCATCGTGAGCAAGGTCGAGGTTAGGACCCGCGACGACCTGTCCACGGCTTACACCCCCGGCGTCGCCGAGCCCTGCCGCAAGATCAAAGAGAACCCCGACGACGTGTACAAGTACACCTTCAAGAGCAACATGGTGGCCGTCGTGTCCAACGGCACCGCCGTGCTGGGCCTGGGCGACATCGGCCCCGAAGCCGGTCTGCCGGTCATGGAGGGCAAGGCCGTGCTGTTCAAGGAATTCGGCGGCGTGGATGCCTTCCCCATCTGCATCGACGCCCACGACGCCGCCAGCGTCATCGCGGCCTGCAAGGCCATCGCCCCGACCTTCGGCGGCATCAATCTGGAGGACATCAAAAGCCCGGAGTGCTTCGAGATCGAAGAAACGCTGGAGCGTGAGCTGGACATTCCCGTCTTCCATGACGACCAGCACGGCACCGCCATCGTCGTGACGGCTGCGCTCATCAACGCCCTGCGCGTGGTGGGCAAAAAGATGGAGGATGTCCACATCGTCCTGAACGGGCCCGGTGCCGCCGGCACGGCCATCATCAAGATGCTGATGACCGCCGGTGCCAAAGACATCGTGGCGGTGGACCAGTTCGGCACCCTGTACAAGGGCTGCAACAGCGCCGAGGCCCACAAGAACTGGCTGGGCGAAGTGACCAACCCCCGCCAGATCAAGGGCGGCCTGAAGGAGGCCATCGAGGGGGCCGACGTCTTCATTGGCGTGTCCCGCCCCGGCATCCTGACCACCGAGCTGTGCAAGACCATGAATCCGGACGCCATCGTTTTCGCCATGGCCAACCCCACCCCGGAGATCATGCCCGACGAGGCCAAGGCAGGCGGTGTGCGGGTCATGGCCACCGGCCGCAGCGACTTCCCGAATCAGGTGAACAACGTGCTCTGCTTCCCCGGCCTGTTCAAGGGTGCCCTGAGCGTCCGCGCACGGGACATCAACGATGCCATGAAGCTGGCCGCAGCCTACGCCATCGCCGACCTCATCACGGATGAAGACCGCAGCAAAGAAAACATCATCCCCGGCGCATTCGACCCCCGCGTGGCCGAGGCCGTGGCCTCTGCCGTGGCAAAAGCTGCCCGCGAGACCGGCGTGGCCCGTCTGTAAAGGAGGCGCGGCATGAGGACGATCTCCGCACAGTCCATCACCGATACCGTCGCCCGCCTGTGCATCGAAGCCAACACCCGCCTGCCCCAGGACGTGGAAGCGGCTCTGGCCAGAGCGCGGGAGGAAGAGCCGTGGCCGCTGGCGAAAACCACCCTCGACCTGCTGTGGTCGAACCTCGGTGCGGCGCAGGAGAAGGCTCTGCCCATCTGTCAGGACACCGGCATGGCCTGCGTCTTCGTGGAGCTGGGGACGGATGTCCACATCGACGGCAGCTTTGAGACCGCCATCCACGAGGGCGTCCGCCGGGGCTACACCGACGGCTACCTGCGCAAGAGCATCGTAGCCGATCCCCTGCGCCGGGGCAATACCGGCGACAACACCCCTGCCGCCATCACAGTCCACCTCGTGGACGGCGACGGCTGCACCATCACCGTGGCCCCCAAGGGCTTTGGCAGCGAGAACATGAGCCGCATCCAGATGCTCAAACCGGCCGACGGCGTGGAAGGGTTCAAGAAATTCGTGCTGGAGACGGTCACGCTGGCAGGCTCCAACCCCTGCCCGCCCATCGTGCTGGGCATCGGCGTGGGCGGCAGCTTCGACAAGGTCGCCTATCTGGCCAAAAAAGCTCTGCTCCGCCCGCTGGACCTTCCCAACCCGGACCCCTACTATGCCGCCCTCGAACGCGAACTGCTGGCCGCTGTCAACGAGACCGGCATCGGCCCGCAGGGCTTCGGCGGCAGGACCACCTGCCTGGGCCTTGCCATCGAGCAGATGCCCACCCATGTGGCGGGTCTGCCCGTGGCCGTGAATGTTTCCTGCCATGTCACCCGCCGCGCCAGCGCGACGCTGTAAACGATCTCCTTTCCGTCAAAGGCGTGAGCCTATTAGGAGGCTTGATGAACATGCAATACGAACTGACCACCCCCTGCACCGCGCAGGACCTGGCCCCGCTCCAGGCGGGCGACACCGTTCTGCTGTCCGGTGTGGTCTATACGGCCCGCGACCAGGCGCACAAACGGATGCTGGAAGCACTGGACCGGGGCGAACCGCTCCCCTTCGACCTCGAAGGCAGCGCCATCTACTACGTCGGCCCCACACCGGAGCGCCCCGGTGCGGTCATCGGCTCGGCCGGGCCCACCACCAGCGGCCGGATGGACGCGATGAGCCCCCGCCTGCTGGACCTGGGCAACAAGGTCATGATCGGCAAGGGCAAGCGGGATGCCGCCGTCAAGGAAGCCGTCGTGCGCAATGGCGCGGTCTATCTGGCTGCGCTGGGCGGGGCCGGTGCCCTGATGGCCAAGAGCGTCAAAACGCTGGAAGTCATCGCCTGGCCGGACCTCGGCTGCGAAGCCGTCCGCCGCCTGACCGTGGAGCAGATGCCCCTGACCGTCATTCTGGATGCCCACGGCGGCGACCTCTATCTCTCCGGCCCGGAAGCCTACCGCGCGTCCAGATAAGCACGTTCCACAAGATTTCAGGCCCTGTTTCCGGTCAAAATAGCAAAATCATGCAGAAGAAGCTCAGTTTGTTTTAGCAAACTTCCGCCGAACGACTTGCATCCCCCGGCAGAATGTGGTATCCTATAACAAACCGAACCGATGTGCGTTTTTCTGCTCCGGGCCGGAAATCAAGAAAGGCAGGAGGCCGACAACCATGCAGATCCACCAATCCGCAGAAGATTACCTTGAAACGATCCTGATGCTGAATCAGAGGATGGGCCGCGTCCGTTCCATCGACGTGGTCAACGAACTGGGCTACACCAAAGCCAGCGTCAGCATCGCGATGAAAAAGCTGCGGGAGAACGGCTACATTGCGGTGGACGGTGAGGGCAACCTGACCCTGCTGGAACCGGGCCGCGAGATCGCCGAGCGCATTTACAGCCGCCACCGGCTGCTGACCCACTTCTTCGTGCAGCTGGGCGTGGAAGAGGACATCGCCGCAGAGGATGCCTGCAAGGCAGAGCATATCCTCAGCGAGCAGACGCTGGAAAAGATCCGCGAGTATGCCCTGCTCCACGACGCCGAGAGCACCCTGAAAAAAGAAGACTGACCCAAAACCACAAAAGGGACTGCCCGAACCGGCAGTCCCTTTTCTGTTTTCACATCTTCAGTAGGCATCCAGCCCCAGGCTGACATCCAGTGCCTGATTGACCCGTTTCTGGTCTTCCGGCGTGATCTGCCCTGCGCGCTCCCGCAGGCGGTGTTTGTCCAGCGTGCGGATCTGCTCCAGCAGCACGACGCTGTCCTTGGCGAGGCCGGTGTCCGCTGCCCGGATATTGATATGGGTGGGCAGACGGGCTTTGTCCAGCCGGGATGTAATGGCCGCCGCGATGACGGTGGGGCTGTGGCGGTTGCCGATCTCGTTCTGCACGATGAGCACCGGCCGGATGCCGCCCTGCTCGGACCCCACCACCGGCGAAAGGTCTGCGTAGAAAACTTCTCCTCTGTGTACTTCCATGGAATCAACCCTCCCTGTCTGCCTCTAGTATGGGCTGTGCCGGGCGGCGGTATGCACGCGGGGGCTTTCTTCCATTTTATGCAGCGGAGCGGATCAGGTTTCCGCCTGTTCCAGAACGCAGAACGCCAGCGCCATCCCGCCGTCGTGGCTGAGGGAAAGGCGGGCCGTCACGTGATGCTCCTCCACCCAGGCCGCCGTCCGCCCGGAGAAGCGATACACCGGTGCCCCGGAGGGCAGGCGCAGCACCTCGATCTCGCAGAGCGAAAACGGCTCCCGCAGGCCGGTGCCCGCCGCCTTGAGGAAGGCTTCCTTCGCTGCAAAATCTGCAGCGGCGCTGGCGGCTCTGTGGGTGCACCTGCGGGCAGAAGGGTCGGCCCGGCACTCGGCCAGCGCAAGCGCCTGCCGCTCCCCGGTACCAAACACCCGCGCCTCAAACGCCGCCCCGTGTGCCCCAAACAGGCTTTTTTCCATCCGTGCCACCTCACAAAGATCACATCCTACCCCGAACAGCATGAAATCCTCCCCTTTCCAGGGCAAACGCCCCGTTGTTTTGACTTAAAATTTCCGTTGATTTTGGTGAATATGTGCAAATAGAGTCTGGAATCTTGAAGTTTACACTCGCTTCGTGTACAATGAACTATAGTTCTAGTTCCACTTCCGCTTTGGGCGTGGATAGAAATACCGAAGGGGGTGTACTGCGTGGGCGACGCAACTGCTATTTTTTCGATCCACGACAAAAAGGACGACGAAATTCATGAGATCGTACAGCAAGTGTACGACGCATTGAAGGAAAAAGGCTACAATCCGGTCAATCAGCTGGTGGGCTACATCCTGTCCGAAGATCCCACTTATATCACGACCTACAAAGGAGCCCGCTCCCTCATCCGTAAAGTTGACCGGGACGATCTGCTGCAGGCTCTGCTCCGCAGCTACCTGAACGTCTGATCCGCTTTGTCCTTTCCGGCCCGCTGTCTCGCAGAAGACGGCGGGCTGTTTTCAGTTCAGCTGCCGCGTGAAGATCTGGTTCACCACCGTCTCATACTCCCACCCCTCGCGGGCCTTGCGGAGAGGCTTTTCCAGTGGGTCGGCCCCTTCGAACCGATGGATGAGATAGAACCAGTGTGCCTTCATCCGGCTGACGGCACAGCTGGCCGCGCCAAAGGCCTCGGTGTAGCCGTGGTAGAGGTCGTCGCAGTAGCCGCGCAGTTCCTCTCTGGAAGCCGGTGCGCCGCCCCGCGCGCGGCGGAACAGGGCCGGGTCTGCGATGAGCCCCCGCCCCACCATGATGCCCGACAGCTGCGGGAACTCTGCTTCCAGCGCGTGCAGTTCTTCCGGCGTCGTGACATCGCCGTTGTAGCAGACCGGCATCCGGCACTCCGGCAGCGCCGCAGCAAAGGCGGCACGGTCGGCCTGCCCCCGGTACAGCTGCTTCATCACGCGGGGATGGATGGTCAGCTCGCAGATGGGATAATGATTGTAGATATCCAGCAGAGCCGCAAACTCCTCCGGCTTCTGGACGCCGATGCGGGTCTTGACCGAGACCGGACCCTCCACCGCCGAAAAGACGGCGTCCAGAAAAGCGTCCAGCCGGGCGGGGTCCCGCAGCATCCCGGCTCCCTTGCCCTTGGCCGTCACCGTGCCGGAGGGGCAGCCGAAGTTCAAGTTGACCTCCGTGTAGCCCAGCTTCCGCACTTCGCCGATCATCCAGGCGGCCAGTTCGCCGTCTCTGGCCAGCAGCTGCGGGATCACGACCGTGCCTGCATTGGCCTCCGGGGCCAGCTCCGCCATCTTTTTCGGGATGAGGACGCGGTTTTCCGGCGGCGACAGGAACGGCGCATAGTAGCGCGTGGGGGCATCGGCTGCGCCAAACCATTTCTGGTGCACCTGCCGCCAGATGCGGTCGGTCAGCCCCTCCATCGGGGCAGCATAATAGTTCATAGAAGACCTCACAATGTTAGAATGGCTCTATTGTAGCACAAAAAATGCCGCCGCGCATCTGTTTTGCGCAGCGGCATCGATCGATCTTGCGGGTTATTCGGCGAACAGCGGCGTGGACAGGTAGCGGTCGCCGGTATCGGGCAGGAGGACAACGATCTTCTTGCCTGCGTTTTCGGGGCGCTTTGCCAGCTCCAGAGCAGCCCAGACGGCTGCACCGGAGGAGATGCCCACCAGAACGCCCTCCTTGTGGCCGATCAGACGGCCGGTCGCAAAGGCGTCTTCATTGGTGACGGGGATGATCTCATCGTAAATCTTGGTATCCAGCACAGCGGGAACGAAACCGGCACCGATGCCCTGGATCTTGTGTGCGCCTGCAACGCCCTGGCTCAGCACCGGAGAGGATGCAGGCTCCACGGCCACGACCTTGATGCCGGGGTTCTTGCTCTTGAGGTACTGGCCCACACCGGTGACGGTGCCGCCGGTGCCGACGCCTGCTACAAAGATGTCCACTTCGCCGTCGGTGTCCTCCCAGATCTCCGGGCCGGTGGTCTCAATGTGCGCCTTGGGGTTGGCCGGGTTGACGAACTGACCGGGGATGAAGGCGTTCGGGATCTCCTTTGCCAGCTCATCGGCCTTGGCAATGGCACCCTTCATGCCCTTGGCACCCTCGCTCAGGACCAGCTCTGCGCCGTAGGCCTTCATCAGCTGGCGGCGCTCCACGCTCATGGTCTCCGGCATGACGATGATGATGCGGTAGCCCTTGGCCGCCGCCACAGCGGCCAGACCGATGCCGGTGTTGCCGGAGGTCGGCTCAATGATGACCGAACCGGGCTTCAGCTTGCCGGTGGCTTCTGCATCGTCGATCATCTTCTTGGCGATGCGGTCTTTGACCGAACCCGCCGGGTTGAAGTATTCCAGCTTTGCCAGGATGGTGGCCTTCAGGTCCTCCTGCTTCTCGATGTGGGTCAGCTCCAGCAGCGGAGTGTGACCGATCAGCTGATCTGCGGACGTATAAATCTTGCTCATAAGAATGTTCCTCCCTCTGCGGGCACCCGGCCCGGAACGATTTCGTCTCTCCATATTCCCTGCAAACCAACATCGTTTGTGGGTTTGATGGTATTATAGCCCTCTTTGCCCCGGTTGTCAATGGAAAAGTGCAAAAAACAGATTGAAAAGTTATAAACCCTGTTGTATAATAGGTTAAAATCAAAATTTCTCCCTCCCCTGCGGTGACATCTCCCCTGTTCGGAGGTCGGGCGGGCCGGTCTGCGGCGTTGTCGCCTGCGGCTGCTGCCCATTTCCGCAGGACCAACGGTGAGACGGAGAGGTTGCTATACAATAAGGAGTGCACTATGATCGTTTCAACCAAAGGCCGCTATGCGCTGCGTGTGATGATCGACCTGGCCGAGCATCAGGCCGAACGCTATGTCCCGCTGAAGGAGGTCGCCGCGCGGCAGGATATCTCGGAAAAATATCTGGAGAACATCCTGAAAGTCCTGGTGCAGAACGGCTTTCTGGAAGGGCTGCGCGGCAAGGGCGGCGGCTACCGCCTGACCCGCAGCCCGGACCAGTACACGGTGGCAGAGATCCTGCTGCTGACGGAGGGCAGCCTTGCCCCGGTGAGCTGCCTGACGCCGGGAGCCCCGGCCTGCGAGCGGATGGCCAACTGCCGCACCTATATGATGTGGAAAGGTCTGAACGACCTCATCGCCGACTACTTCGGCAAGATCACCCTCGCCGACCTCGCCGCACCGGAGCAGGCGGGAAATGATTATGTGATCTGATCTGCATCCCCCGCATGAAAACGCAGGGGTGCAGAACAGCCCCACAGCGGCCGTCATACCAGCCGCGCCCACGCCGACCGCCATTCAATGGCAGCGTGGGGAGAAGGAGAATATTTTATGTGGTTTGTTTTTGCGCTGGGCTCTGCGGTATTTGCCGCACTGACTTCCATTCTTGCGAAGATCGGCATTGACGGCGTGAACTCCACGCTGGCCACGGCCATTCGCACCGCCGTTGTGCTCCTGATGAGCTGGGGCATGGTGTTCCTGACCGGGACGCAGACCGGCATCGGGGATATTTCTCACAAAAGCTGGCTGTTCCTGATCCTATCCGGCTTTGCCACCGGTGCAAGCTGGCTGTGCTATTACCACGCATTGCAGATCGGTGCAGCATCCAAGGTGGTCCCCATTGATAAACTGAGCGTGGTCATCACGCTGGCACTGGCATTTTTCATCCTGCATGAGCCGTTCACGGCCAAAAGCCTGATTGGCTGTGCGCTCATTGCCGCAGGAACTTTGTTCATGGTATTGTAAAAGAGTAGGAAAGCGGGAAAAGGCTGCGGCACGTTGTTGTGTGCCGCAGCCTTTTTTGTGATTTTTCCAGCCTACTGTGTTACGGTCATGTGCTAAACAACAATACTCCGGCAACTTTCCAACCAAGAGAAAGTTACCGAAGTATTCCGTTTTACTTATTTGTTTTTTACCAACAGTGCCTGATACGGCTCCAGCTCCACATCCGCCAGCCAGATGGAAGTGCCCTCCGGGG
>ERZ1026844.797-NODE-797-length-20957-cov-8.209310_pt1 | contig 20957 bp, 25 predicted proteins | sample MGYA00380152_ERZ1026844 | MGnify/ENA primary metagenome ERZ1026844 (study PRJEB33269, sample SAMEA4719788) | human gut metagenome | biome: human-associated habitat; feature: organic feature; material: feces | place: Cameroon | collected 2013-10 ... | reverse complement strand
CTCGACCTTGGCAAGGTCGCGCTCTACCAGATGAGCTACGCCCGCAAACGGCACCGCTATTGCGGCACCTTGGTGCCTCCGGTCGGAGTCGAACCAACGACACGCGGATTTTCAGTCCGCTGCTCTACCAACTGAGCTACAGAGGCATATGGCGACCAAGAAGGGGCTCGAACCCTCGACCTCCAGCGTGACAGGCTGGCGTTCTAACCAACTGAACTACTTGGCCATGCGTTGGTGGGAACAACTGGACTCGAACCAGTGACCCCCTGCTTGTAAGGCAGGTGCTCTAACCAGCTGAGCTATGCTCCCGTACCTGTCGTTCTCTCAAGCGACATTGGTTATTATACTAAACCCATCCAAATCTGTCAACAAGAATTTTTCAAAAATCGCATTTTTTCTTACAGAGACGCCAGAAGCCTCTCCAGGTCTTCCTTGGAGAAGTCATACACCGTATCGCAGAACTGGCAGCTCAGCTGGCAGCCGCCCTGCTCGCGGAGCATCTCCTCCAGCTCCTTCCGGCCCAGCGAGATCAGCGCGCGCTCCACCCGCTCCCGGCTGCAATAGCACTTATAGGACACGGGCTGGGTCTCCAGGATCTTCAGGTCGAAGTCGCTCATCACCGCCCGCAGCAGATGCTCCGGATCGGGATCCTGTTCCAGCAGCGCCGAGACCGGCCCCGCCGCCATGATGCCGCCCTCCACCTTGACGATGGTATCCTCCGTAGCGCCGGGCATCAGCTGGATGAGGTAGCCGCCGGCGGACTTCACGCTCTGGTCACGATCCACCAGCACGCCCAGACCGCAGGCCGTGGGGATCTGCTCCGACTCCACGAAATACCCGGCGATGTCCTCCGCCACCTCGCCGCCCAGCAGGTCGATGGTCCCCACATAGGGCTCCTTCATGTGCAGATCCTTGATGACGGTCAGCGTACCCTCATGGCCTACGGCGCCGCCCACGTCCAGCTTGCCGTCCGCCCGGAGGGGCAGCTCCACCTGCGGGTTCGTCACATAGCCCCGGACGTTGCCCTCGTTGTCGCTGACAGCCAGCACCGTCCCCAGCGGCCCGCCGCCCTTGATCTGCAGCGTCAGGCTGGCTCCCTGCCCTTTCAGGGCGTTGCCCATCATGGATGCGCCAGCCAGTGCGCGGCCCAGCGCCGCCGTGGCCACCGGCAGCGTCTTGTGGATCTGCCGTGCCCGCTCTGTCAGATTCCGGCTGTAAATGGCAGCCGCCTGCACCACGCCATCGCTGGAGATGGCTCTTACGATTCTGTCTTCCACGTTATGTCAACCTCTTTTGTTCAGTTTCGTACGCAGCAGATATACACCCGCTGCTCATTTTCACCGGGACGGCGCAGCTTGGCGTCGCCGTAGACCCGTATATCGCCGAAGCCCACCTCGGTGAGCCACGCCGTCAGCTCCTCCACGGTATAGGCGCGCTCCCGGTGCAGCTCCTCCCGCCGTTCCCACGCGCCGTCACTGCGGCGCTGGAAGATATCCATATAATAGGTACACAGGCCGCGGCTGTACTCGGTGCGCCACACGCAGTAGGTGTCCTCCGTCTCGTCCAGAAATACCTGCCCGTCCAGTGCCGCCAGCTTGGCCACGGTATTCACGTCGAACACCAGCACGCCGCCGGGGGCGATGAACAGGTGCAGCCGCCGGAAGGTGCGGCGCACATCGGCGGGGTCGGTGAGATAGTTCAGGCTGTCCAGGCAGCAGACCGCCGCGTCCACGGTGCCGTACAGATCCAGCTTGGGCATGGACTGGTGCAAAAAGATGGGCGGTACGCCCTGTACCGACCCGGTTTTGCTCATGGCCGCCGCCAGCATCTCCTCGGAGCCGTCCACGCCGATGAGCTCATAGCCCCGGCCCGTCAGCAGCCACGTCATGGTGCCGGTGCCGCAGGCCAGATCCAGCACCACCCGCACCGGGATGCGGCTGCGGCGGAACAGCTTTTCCAGAAAGTCCGCCCGCTTTTCGTAACCCACATCCTCCGTCAGTGCATCGTAGGAGGATGCCAGTGCCTCGTAGCAGCTCATTTGCCCTCTTTCTCCTTCATCTTCTCCAGCACGCTCTCATATCCGCCGTTGCCGTAGATCAGCGAGCGGTTGACGCGGCTGATGGTGGCGCTGGACGCGCCGGTCTTCTCCAGAATGTCGTTGTAGATCATGCCGTCGTTCAGCAATGTGGCCACCTCGTAGCGCTGCTCCATGCTCCGCAGCTCCGAAATGGTACACAGATCCTGAAAGAAGTTGTAGCACTCCTCCTCCGTCTCCAGTGTCAGGATGGCCTGATACAGACGGTCGCTCTTTTCCTTCTTGGCGATCTTGGACTTGGCCGCTCTTACCATATCGCGTTCTCCTCTTTTCCATGGTTGTTCCGGACCTCTGCCGGATACCGACATTACCTGATATTGTATCATTTTAGTCTGCGAAAGTAAACCACCGTTTCCAATTATTTTTTTAGGAAAAAGTAAGGGCGGAGCGCCCCAGTGGGCGCTCCGCCGGTATCGAGGCATCGCGAAGCTCAGTCAGCTGCCCCGCCGTGCAGCTTCTTTTGCAGCCAGTCCTTGCCGTCCACATAGCGGGAGACGATAAAGGACACCACATAGTCGCCGGCGGCGTTGACCATGGTGGCAGGCGGGTCTATCAGGTTGCCGATGGCCAGCGCCACGGGATAGGCGATGGCCAGCTGGTCGGGGAAGAAGATGGTGCAGACCACCAGCTCGCCGGTACCGCCGCCGCCGGGGATGCCGCTCATGGCCACGGAGGAGAACACTGCCACCACGATGGCAAGGATCGCCTTATCCGTGGAGAAATCCAGTCCGAACACGCCGAACAGGAACGCCACCTTGATGATAGCGGACATGGACGAGCCATCCATGTGCATGGTGGCGCCCATAGGCAGCACAATGTCCGTCACGTCCTTGCTGATGCCCGTCTCCTCCGCCACCTCCATGTTGGTGGGGATGGTGGCCACGGACGAGCAGGTGCCGAAGGACACCGCCGCCGGCCGGAACAGCTTGGAGAACATGATCTTGGCGCCGCCCTTGCCGCCGCCGAACCGGGCGTAGAGGGGGAAGAACACGAACATATAGGCAAAGCTCATAACATAGTAGATAATGAGGGTGCGGCTGTAATCCTTTACCAGCTCCGGGCCGTAGGTGGCCACCAGATCGGCAAAGAACCCGAAAAAGCCGATGGGCGCATAGTAGGTGATAAGCTTCACGGTCTTCATGATGCAGCCCGTGATGTCCTCCAGCAGCCGCGCCGTCTTTGTCTCCGGGCCGCCGTTCATCTGGACGCCGAAGCCGAACAGCACCGCCGCTACGATCAGCGGCAGGATGGCGCGGCGGCTCAGCAGCTCCGTGAAGTCCGGCTTGGTAAAGAAGTTCACGATCATATCGCCGAAGCCCAGCGTATCGCCGACCTCGCCCTCCACGATGGTGTAGTGTCCGTCCACCAGCGGGAAGATGCGGCAGACGATATACATCAGTACACCGGCGATGGCGGCGGTAGCCAGAAACGTGACAACGGTCACGCCCATGATCTTACCCGCCCGCTTCACGCTCTTCATGTTGGCGATGGCAGAGGCGATGGAGCAGAATACCATAGGCACCACCACGCAGAACATCATATTGATGAACAGCGTACCCAGGAATTTGATCTTGCCGCCAAAGGCCGGGGCGAACGCGCCCACCAGACAGCCGGCCACGATGCCGGTGAGCATACACAGGATAAACCAGTAGTTCTTCAGGAATTTCTTCATAGCTCTCCTCCTAAAATGTTCTGACAGGAACTAACTGGTCTCCATTATATTAGCATTTTTGTCAATGTAAATCGCATTTCTTGCCAATTTTATGGCAAATCGTGCTGTCGCCCCACATCCGCCGACGGCCCGTGGCCGAATTGCTTCTTATAGGCGCGGGAAAATGTGGAGTAGTCCTGATACCCCGCCTGCTCCCCCGCCGCAGAGGGGGACGCGCCCTGCGCCAGCAGGCGCTGGGCCAGCAGCAGCCGCTTCTCCGTCAGATAGCCGTGGATGGAATACCCCGTCTCCTGCCGGAACCGGCGCATCATGTGGTACTTGCTGATGTAGAACCGCTCCGCCAGCTGGTCGATGGACAGCTCCTCCGTCAGATGCAGGTTCAGGTATTGCAGCAGCGCTACCACCTTCCGGTCGCCTGCCGCCGCCTGTACCTGATGACCGCCGCGGCAGACCCGGTTCACCTCCACCATCAGCTCCAGAAACTGCGCCCGCTCCAACAGCGCCGCGCCGTAGCCACCCTCGCGGGCGGTGCGGGACAGCAGCTCGAACAGCGGACGCACCCGGCTGCCCCCCTCGTCGCGGTACACATAGCGGAAGTCCGTCTGCGCCTGCCGGAAACAGGCCTCCAGATCGCAGTCCTCCGTCCCCAGCGACGCCAGATACGCCGGGGAGATGTACAGGATCATCCGCTCATAGAAGGCGTCCTCTTCCACCTCCGGCCGGTGGATGCTGCCCCGTCCTACCAGCACGAAATCCCCCGGCGTCAGATCGTACCGCTCGCCCTCGATGGCGTAGCCCGCCTTGCCCGCCAGCAGAATGATGATCTTATGGAACGTATGATAGTGGTATTCAATGCGCTCCCGCTGTCCGTCCGCCAGATGAAACAGCCGGAACGGCTCCTTCAAATAGCCCCGCGCCTCGTACTGTAAGGGTTCCATACGCCGCACCTCCGCATTTTTTGCCGACATTATATATCATACTGTGCAGTTCATGCAACATTTTCTTAATTTATTACCGTTCTGAAAATTTTGTTGCCAATTTGTAATTTTTATGTAGCTTTTTTGAAAGACCTGTGGTATGATAAAGCGCGTGGGGTTCGATCCCCCCCTGAAATCTAAACACGATCGGCAGGTAATACCCATGTATTTGAAACAACTGGCAGCGTTCGGCATGTCCGCCGTCATGGTGCTGTCCGGCGGCGTTGTGGCCTCCGGCGCGGAGACGAAAACGACAGTCGACACCGTTACCCCCCAAGAATATACCACCGCTGTGGAGAAGCTGGCCGCCAACGGCGTAGTCTCCGGCAGCACCACCGCACTGCAGGCCGGCGACGGGCTGCGTCTGGCACAGGAATCCGGCCTTCTGGACGGCGAGGACTCCCTGTCTCTGACGGAGCTGGCCGCACAGGCGCTGATCCGCGAGACGGAGGCGCTGCAAAAACAGAACTTCCTCGACGAGTACGACGGCGTTCTGACCATCTGCGAAAACTACGTGACGCTGCGGGAGGAGCCGTCTCAGGATTCCGCCTCCCTGCGTACCATCTGGGCCGGTAAGGCCGCCCATCTGCTGGATGTGGAGGGCGACTGGTACAAGGTCTCCTACGGCACCTCCACCGGCTATGTTATGGCGGAGTACTGCGAGCCGGTACACTACGCCGACTACGAGGGTACCTACGCCACCAGCACGCTGGCGGAGGACATCATCGCCCACAGCTACACCTATCTCGGCACCCCCTACCGCTACGGCGGTACCAGCTACAGCGGCATCGACTGCTCCGGCTTCACCATGAAGGTGTTTGCCAAGTTCGGCATCTCCCTGCCCCACGGCGCCAGCGACCAGTACGCCCTGTCCACCCACGTCACCACGGCGGAGCGGGCGCCCGGCGATCTGGTGTTCTTCAACACCAGCGGCTCCGGCATCGGCCATGTGGGCATCTATCTGGGCGGCGGACAGTTCATCCACGCCAGCAGCAGCCGCGGCGTCATCATCAGCTCCCTGTACGAGAGCTACTACGCCCGTACATACCTGTTCGCCGGCCGTATCATCAACGGCTGACGCATCTGCGGTACATTAAAATCGTCTTCTTCATCCCCCCCTCTAAAGGCAGACCGGCTTCAAGCCGGCCTGTCTTTTTGTATTCATACCGCATATTTGTATATTTATTCAGTTATGCATCATAGCTTTTCGTCATTACGCCCCTTTTGCCGCTTCATTCCCGGCCTGTTTCGCGTCGATTTGTACAAAATCCGTTTTCGCGGCGGAAATTTATACATTTTGCACTTGACATTTATACACCCTTGGCGTATGATAGCCACCATCAGGAGGGAACACCTCCCACACACCGTCTATCCACCGGATATCCGGTATAGAACCATAAGAATACGAAAGGAAGTATCTATCATGAAGAAAATGATCGCAATGCTGTTGGCACTGGTCATGGCGCTGAGCCTGGCGGCCTGCGGCGAGAAGGCAAACGATGGCAACACCGACAACGACACTGCAAAAACCGAGCTGGTGCTTGGTACCAGCGCCGACTACGCCCCCTTTGAGTTCATGTACCCCGATGACAGCGGTGAGATGGTCTACGGCGGCATCGACGTCTCCGTGGCCAAGTACATCGCCGACGAGATGGGCCTGACCCTTCAGGTCGAGAACATGGGCTTTGATTACCTGCTGACCTCTCTGGATAAGGGCGACTTCGACATCGTGCTGGCAGCCATGGAGGCCACCCCCGACCGTCTGGAGAATGCCGACTTCTCCGACCCCTACTACACCGACGTACCCCCCGCCATTCTGGTGAAGGCGGACAAGGCCGACCAGTACAAGACGCTGGCCGATCTGAACGGCAAGTCCGTGGGCGCACAGACCGCCACCACCAAGCTGGACATGGTCAACGAGATGGAGGGTGTGACCCCCGTGGCCCTGCAATCCGTGCTGGATCTGGTGAACGAGCTGGTGTATGACAAGGTGGACGCCATTCTGGTGGACGGCGGCGTGGCCAAGGAGTATGCCGCCTCCAACCCCGATCTGGTCATCGCTGACGCCTCCGCCGAGCTGGGCGAAGCAACCCCCTACTGTGTTGCCGTGGCCAAGGGTGACCCCAAGGGCCTGCTGCCCGCCATCAACGCCGCCATCGCCAAGATGAACGAGGCAAATATGCTGGAGACCTTCATCGCGGACGCCGGCAAGCTGGCTGATGTGGCCGTGAATGTTACCGCTGATTGACCCCCTCACTCCCTTCCTATGCGCATAGTGCAAAGCCGTCCGCGACTTTGCACTTTCGCGCGTCTCCCGGCATGAAAAACCTGTACAGAAAGGACTGACCGCGTATGTGGTGGAGCAGCCTGTTCACGGATATGCGCCCCTCCGATTTCTTTAATTTCTCCTTCCTGCCCAAGTACGGCACAGCCTTCGTCCGCGGCATCGAGTACACGCTGCTGCTGGCGGTGGTGTCCGTGCTGCTGGCGGTGATCCCCGCCCTGCTGCTGGCGCTGATGCGCCTGAGCAAGGTCAAGCCCGTCCGGTGGCTGTCCGGGGCGTATATCGCCGTGTTCCGCTCCACCCCCATGCTGGTGCAGCTGTCCATCATCTACTACGGCCTGTTCTACGCCATCTCCCTGCCCCGGCTGACGCTGTTCGGCTTCGTGGACATCAGCCGGTTCATCCCCGGCGTGGTGGCGCTGGCGCTGAACAGCTCGGCCTATGTGGCGGAGATCTTCCGCGCCGGTATTCTGGCGGTGGATAAGGGCCAGATGGAGGCCGCCCGCTCGCTGGGTCTGAGCAACTGGCAGTCCATGCGTCTGGTGGTGCTGCCCCAGGCCATCAAGAACGTGCTGCCCGCGCTGGCCAACGAGCTGGTGACCATGGTGAAGGAATCCTCCATCTGCTCGGTGCTGGGCATGGCGGAGATGATGTTCGCCGCCAAGACCATCGCCGGCTCCACCGGCATCTCGCTGGCGCCCTACACACTGGCGGCGCTGGTCTATTTCTGCATCAACTACCCGGCCTCCAAGGGCATTGAGGCCATTGAAAGGAGGATGCGCCGTGGCGACAAGCAATGATATTCTGATCTCCGTGCAGCATCTGGTCAAGGAGTACGACCACGGCGCCGTCCACGCCCTGAACGACTGTGATCTGGACATCCGCCGCGGCGAGGTGGTGGCCATCATCGGCCCCTCCGGTTCCGGCAAGTCCACGCTGCTTCGCAGCCTGAATCTGCTGGAGCAGCCCACCTCCGGTGCTATCTTCTTCGACGGCGCAGACCTTGCCGGCAAGTCGGTGAACATCGACCTGCACCGGCAGAAGATGGGCATGGTGTTCCAGCACTTCAACCTGTTCCCCCACAAGACGGTGCTGCAAAACATCACCATGGCGCCGGTCACTCTGAAAAAGAAGACCCCCGCAGAGGCCAAGGCGCAGGCCATGGCTCTGTTGGAGCGCATCGGCCTTGCGGACAAGGCGGACACCTATCCCAATATGCTCTCCGGCGGCCAGAAGCAGCGGATCGCCATCGTCCGGGCGCTGGCCATGGATCCGGAGGTCATGCTGTTCGACGAGCCCACCTCCGCGCTGGACCCGGAGATGGTGGGCGAGGTGCTGGATCTCATGCGGGATCTGGCCAAGGACGGCATGACCATGGCCGTCGTCACCCACGAGATGGGCTTTGCCCGGGAGGTGGCCGACCGGGTGGTATTCATGGCTGACGGCAGGATCCTGGAGGAGGGAGCTCCCACCGATATTTTCGATCACCCCAAGGATCCCCGGCTTCAGGACTTCCTCAGCAAGGTGCTGTGATCCCCCCCACAGCACCACATAAAAGCAGCCCTCCGGCGTGAGCCGGAGGGCTGCTTTTATGTCAACTTATTCAGCTTTTGCCGTGGATCTCGCTGCCGCACTTGGGGCAGGTGATGACGATCTTCCCCTTGCCCCGCGGCACGCGGCACACCGTCCGGCAGTTGGGGCAGGTGAAATACTTGTGCTCCTTGTCCGTCCGCTGCTGCTTATTACCGGCAGCGCGGCGCTTGATCGGCCACCACACCTTCTCCAGAAAGCGGGCGTTCTCCGCCCGGCGCTTTTGCAGATTCCGGGAGAACACGCGGTAGACCGCGATGACCAGCAGCACCGTGGACAGGAAGCTGATGATCAGGTGAACGGTCTGCTGCCGGATAAACATATTGACCACATCCAGCAAAAGCACTGCCCAGATGGTGGTCAGTCCCAACTGATCCGCACCGTTGCGTCCGTACATGAAACGCGCCAGCGCGTTGCCGATTTTTTTCAGAAAGTTCATACGGAAGACCGTCCCCCTGCCGTGTTATCTCAAGGCGTCATTTTACAGGAAAAGCCCGCAAAGGTAAAGCCCCTTTATGGAAAATTCACAAATTGGACAAATTTGCACAGGGCGTCCGGCAGCCTTGCAAACCCACACCGCACCGTGTATAATGGGATAGATATCGTATCCGCTCCGGACGAGCCGGCAGAGCCGGCTTCGTCCGGGCGCACAGCAGGCAGTCCGCCGGCGGGCGAAACCGGCTGCGCTTTCCGCACAGATATGCGGCCGCCTGCACGTTTTATACTATGCCGTCCCGGCACCCGCCGTGCGGCCGAAAGGAAGTTGCTCCATGATCAAGATCGCCCCCTCCATCCTATCCGCAGACTTTGCTCATCTGGCCCGCGACATCGCCGCCATTTCCTCCGCTGATTACGTCCATGTGGATGTGATGGACGGTCTGTTCGTACCCAATATTTCCATCGGCATCCCCGTGGTGAAGTCCATCCGTCCCACCACCTCCCTGCCTCTGGACGTACATCTGATGATCGACCGTCCCGTCCGCTATGTGGAGCAGTTCTGCGACGCGGGCGCGGACATCGTCACCTGCCACGTGGAGGCGGACACGGAGGAGAACCTCCACGAAGCCCTCCGGCGGATCCACGCCAAGGGCAAGAAGGCGGGCGTGGTGGTGAAGCCCAAGACCCCTGCCGCCAGTGTGCTGCCCTTTATCAACGAGGTGGAGCTGATCCTGGTCATGACCGTGGAGCCGGGCTTCGGCGGTCAGAAATTCATGGCGGACATGATGCCCAAGGTGCAGACCATCCGGGGCTATATCGACGCCATGAACCCCGCCTGCGAGCTGGAGGTGGACGGCGGCGTGGATACCCAGACCTGCAAGCTGTGCATCGCCTCCGGCGCCAATGTGCTGGTGGCCGGCTCCGCCGTGTACAAGGCCGCCGACATCCCCGCCACCATCGCCGCACTGAGAGGGTAAACGCCATGGAATACTTCCCCGCTCCGCTGGAAAAGCTGGTGGAACAATTTGCCAAGCTGCCCGGCGTGGGCTATAAATCCGCCCAGCGTCTGGCATTTCATGTGCTGAGCCTGCCCGCCGAGGAGGCGCAGACCTTTGCCGACGCCATTACCGACGCCAAGCGCAGCGTTACGCTGTGTCCCGTGTGTCAGAACCTGACCGCCGGTGGGCTTTGTCCCATCTGCGCCGACGCCAAGCGGGACGACGCCACCATCTGCGTGGTGGCAGACCCCCGTGACGTCATCGCCATTGAGCGCAGCCGGGAGTACCGGGGGCGCTACCACGTCCTCCACGGTGTGCTGTCCCCCATGAACCATGTGGGACCGGACGACCTGCACATCAAGTCCCTGCTGGACCGGGTAGCGCAGGGCGGCGTGGAGGAGGTCATCATGGCCACCAATCCCGACACCGAGGGGGAGGCCACGGCGCTGTACATCGCCCGGCTGCTGAAGCCCTTCGGCGTAAAGGTCACGCGGCTGGCCTACGGCATCCCCGTGGGCGGCCATCTGGAATTTGCCGACGATGCCACGCTGATGCGGGCGCTGGAAGGGCGGCGGGAGCTGTGAAACGCCTTACCTGCCTGCTGCTGGCCTGTCTGACGGCGCTGGCACTCACCGCCTGCGGCGCAGAGAAGCCGCAGGAGATATCCCTGTTCGCCATGGACACCTACATGACCCTTGCCGCCTACGGCGACAGCGCCGATGAGGCGCTGACCGCCGCCTCCCGGGAGATCAACCGGCTGGAGGCTACCCTCTCCCGCACCATCGACACCAGCGACGTCAGCCGGCTCAACGCCGGAGAGGCCGTGGTGGTGCAGCCGGAGACGCGGGCGCTTCTGGAGCGGGCGCTGACCCTCTCCGACGAGACGGGCGGCACCTTCGACATGACCGTCGCGCCGCTGGTGGCGCTGTGGGGCATCACCTCCGACGCGCCCCGCGTCCCCTCGCAGGAGGAGATCGACGCGCTGCTGCCGCTGGTGGGCAGCGAGCACGTCCACATGGACAACGCCGTCACGCTGGACACAGGCTGTGCCGTGGATCTGGGCGGCATCGCCAAGGGCTACGCCTCCCAGCAGGTGGCGGATATCCTCCGCGCCCACGGCATCACCTCCGCCGTGGTATCGCTGGGCGGCAACGTCTACGTCTGCGGCAGCAAGCCCGACGGTACGCCGTGGAACGTGGGCATCCAGGACCCTGCCGGCAGCGGCTATGCCGCCATGGTGTCCCTCACCGACTGCTTCGCCGTCACCTCCGGCGGCTACCAGCGCTATTTTGAGGCAGAGGACGGCACGGTGTACCGGCACATCCTCGACCCCCGCACCGGACGTCCCGCCGACAGTGATCTGCTGTCCGTCACCATCATCTCCGATGACGGCACGGCGGCGGACGCCTACTCCACCGCTCTGTACGTCATGGGTGAGCAGGAGGCCGTGTCCTTCTGGCGCGCCCACGGCGGCTTCGAGCTGATCCTCATCACCGCCGACGGCCGTCTGCTGTACACCCCCGGCCTGTCGGACGCCATCACAGAACCGGAGGACTGCGCCTATGACTTCCAACTCCTCACAGCCCAGCCTGCGGCCTAAGCCGCTGGACGCGCTGGTGGCCGCCGTGGTCATCGCGCTGGCCGTGGTCACGGCACTGCTGTTCTACCTGCCCAAGACCGGGGGCGGCGACCAGCTGACGCTGGTCATCACCGTAGGGGGGCAGGAGCAGTCCCGCACACCGGTGACGCAGCTGCCGGACGGGCCTGTCCGCATCGAGGGCCGCGGCGGCTATACGCTGACCCTCTCCCCGTCGTACAGTGACCTGCCCTTCAGCCCGGAATGGAGCGTCCGCGTCTCCGACTCCGACTGTCCGGGGCAGGACTGCGTCCACACCGGGGCTATCTCCCGGGCGGGACAGTCCATCGTGTGCCTGCCGGCGCAGGTGGTCATCTCGCTGGTGGGCGCCGCGTCCGACGTGGACGCGGTGCTGGGTTAGGAGGTGCGTCATGAAGCTGAACGCACGCTCCATCGCCCTGTGCGCCGTGCTGACGGCATTGGCGCTGGGTCTGAGCACACTGGAAAACCTGTTTCCCGTGACGCTTATCGTGCCGCTGCCCGGCGTAAAGCTGGGTCTTGCCAACATCGTCACCGTATTCGCCCTCTACGAGCTGGGCGCTGTCCCCGCGCTGACCATTCTGGCGGCCCGGTGCCTGCTGGGCGGTCTGTTCGCCGGAAACCTGTCGGCGCTGCTGTTCAGTCTGCTGGGCGGCTTCACCGCCATGCTGGTGATGATCGCCCTCAAGCACTGCAAGGGACTGTCCATCTACGGCGTGTCCATCGGCGGCGCGGCGGCCCACAACCTCGGCCAGATGGCCGCCGCCTGCATCACACTGGGCAACACCATGGTGCTGGGCTATCTGCCGTTTCTGCTGGCTGTATCGCTGGTCACCGGCACGCTCACCGGCTTTGTGGCCGGTCTGCTGTTCCGCGCCATGCGTAATATCCACCTATCTCACTGAGGAGGTCACTCTATGGACAAGAAAGACAAGATCATTCTCCAGCAGCTGGACGTGATCCGCTCCATGACGGAGAACAACATGAAGCGCATGAACAGCGACTTCTGGGGCACGCCCTTTGAGAACGTCACCGGCGATGCGCCCAAGTCTCCCGCCGCGCCCGCCAAGGACGCGGAGAAGAAAGCGCCTCCCACCGCCACGGCCAAGCCCGGCGACGAAAAGCCCGCCGAGGAGGAGCTGCCGCCGCCGGAGAAGATCGAGGATCTGCTGGCGGAGCTGGACAGCTACATCGGACTGGGTGTGGTGAAGGAGGAGGTACACAACCTCATCAACATGGTGCAGGTCTATAAGCTGCGCCAGCAGCACGACCTGCCCACCACCGATATGTCCCTGCATATGGTGTTCACCGGCAATCCCGGCACCGGCAAGACCATGATGGCGCGGATGATGGCCCGCATCTACCGAAGCCTGGGCATTCTGTCCAAGGGCCAGCTGGTGGAGGTGGACCGCAGCGGTCTGGTGGCAGGCTATGTGGGGCAGACCGCCCTGAAGACCCAGAAGGTCATTGAGAAGGCCATGGGCGGCGTGCTGTTTGTGGACGAGGCCTATGCTCTCAACGGCCGCAGTGAAAACGACTTTGGGCAGGAGGCCATCGACACCCTGCTGAAGGCCATGGAGGATCACCGGGACGATCTGGTGGTCATCGTGGCGGGCTACACCGACCTGATGGATAAGTTCATCCACTCCAACCCCGGTCTGGAGTCCCGCTTCAACCGTTTCCTGCTGTTTGAGGACTATTCACTGGACGAGCTGGTGGCCATTTTCAAGATGCGCTGCGGCAAGGGGTACATCCTGTCGCCGGAGGCGGAGCCGCTGGTGCGGGACTACATCGCCGAGGAGAGCGCCGCCGGGGACAGCTTCGGCAACGCCCGCGGCGTCCGGAATATCTTCGAGCATATTCTGGTGGCACAGAATGACCGTCTCGCCAAGCTGGAGACGGTGACCCGCGACGACCTGATGACCCTCACCGCCGACGACGTCCTCCGCGCCCGTGGGAAACTCGACGAATAAAGGAAAAAGACACGCTTTCGCGTGTCTTTTTTTATCCGAAATCGTGTCTGCCGCCGCCGTCACCGCCCAACTCCTCCAAAACGCAGACGATGGCCTCTATCTTCCGAAAGCATTCCGCATCGGACAATGCATCGTCTGCAAGGATCGCCCGGATCTTCTCCAGCGCCTTATAGCTGTCGCCCGCCACGATCTCCTTTGCAGTCTGCGTGTCGATCGGTACCGACCCGATACGGGACGCGAGTATCTGCTGATATAGCTCCATTTTCTCACCTCCTTCGCCCATTTTACCATCAAACGATAGTGTAAGCAATACTATTTTTTGATAGTACATATAATGCTCTTGAGGTGAGCGCTTTGTACATTGCAAGACTCCGCGACCTGCGCGAAGACCACGACTTGGCACAAAAGCAAGTCGCTTCTCTGCTCGGTATCGACCAGCGGGTATACAGCAACTATGAGTTGGGCAAGCGGACACTTCCCTTGCCGCACCTTGTCACGCTGGCAGACCATTATCGGGTATCCACAGATTATCTCCTTGGCCGTACGGACGACCCGCGTCCCTATCCCGCGCCGAAACGAAAATGAAATTTTTTTCGACAGAGAAAGACCCGCGCCGATGGCGCGGGTCTTTCTCGCTTCTCTTTTCAGTCGCTCATGCCGTTGTGGATGACCTTGCCCATGTTCCACAGCAGCGCCACCCGCCGGGCGGACTCCAGCCGCTCCTCCGGCGTGCGGTACTCCGCGTCAGCCGTCTCCGCGCCGCAGTCCATGCAGCTGACGGAGACGCTCCAGCCCTGCTCATCCTGCATGACGCCGGCGCCCCGGCAGATGGGGCATTCGCCCAGCTCGATCTCAAAAATAGGGTCCATATCGTTTCTCCTTTGTGTTATCCTTTCAAACGCCACGCGAGGCGTGCCGTCTTCTACATAGATCGTCCCGCAGCGGACGAAGCCCTCCCGCTCCAAGCACCGCTGCATGGTCAGATTGTCGGCGTGGGTGTCCGCCCGCAGATGGGGACACCGCCGCGCCGCCCACGCCGCCGTCTCCGCAAATACGCCCCGGTGGGTACCGTCGCTGCCCAGCCGGTGGATGGTGCCGTAGGGGCTTTCGTCCCGCCACGCCCCCTCGATGTAGGCGTAGGTAGGGTCGTCCCCCAGCAGGAAGGCGAACACGGCGTACACGCCGCCTGTGTCCTCCATCACATACAGCTGTCCGGCGGCCACATCCGCCCGCAGCAGCTCCTCGGAGGGATAGCCGTTGACCCACTGGACGGCGTTGCCCCTGCTGCGCATGAACCGCCGGGCGCTGTCGTAGATGTCCAGTGCCCTCCTGATATCCGTATATTCCGCTTTTCGTATCATGTCAGTTTTTCAGGCTCTGGAGCGGCGCAGGAATGCGGCCGCCCCGGGCAATAAAGTCGGCGCTGGACGCCTCATGCACCGGCATTACCGGTGCGCTGCCCAGCAGACCGCCCATCTCCACCATATCGCCCACATCCGCGCCCTCCACAGGGATCACACGCACGGCGGTGGTCTTGCTGTTCACCATGCCCACCGCCGCCTCGTCGGCGATGATGGCCGAGATCGTCTCGGCGCTGGTGCTGCCGGGTACGGCGATCATGTCCAGTCCCACAGAGCACACGCAGGTCATGGCCTCCAGCTTGTCGATGGTCAGTGTACCGTCCAGCGCGGCGGCGATCATGCCCTCATCCTCCGACACGGGGATAAACGCGCCGGACAAGCCGCCCACATGGCCGGACGCCATGACGCCGCCCTTTTTCACCGCATCGTTCAGCAGCGCCAGCGCCGCCGTGGTACCGTGAGTACCGCAGACGGCGAGGCCCATCTCCTCCAGAATGCGGGCCACACTGTCGCCCACCGCCGGGGTGGGGGCCAGCGACAGGTCTACGATGCCAAAGGGCGTATCCAGCCGCTTCGACGCCTCCGCCGCCACCATCTGTCCCATGCGGGTGATCTGGAACGCCGTCCTTTTGATGGTCTCCGCCACCACGTCGAAGGGCTGCCCCTTGCAGGCTTGCAGGGCGTGGTACACCACGCCGGGGCCGGACACACCTACGTTGATGACGCTGTCCGCCTCGCCCACGCCGTGGAACGCACCGGCCATAAAGGGGTTATCCTCCACGGCGTTGCAGAACACCACCAGCTTGGCGCAGCCAAGGCCGTCCTGCGCACGGGTCAGATGCGCCGTCTCCTTGATGATGCGGCCCATGCGGGCCACGGCATCCATGTTGATGCCGGCCCTCGTGCTGCCCACATTGACGCTGGAGCAGACCAGCTCCGTCTGGGCCAGCGCCTGCGGAATAGAGCGCAGCAGCAGCTCGTCGCCCTTGGTGAAGCCCTTCTGCACCAAGGCGGAATAGCCGCCGATGAAGTTGACGCCGCAGGTATGGGCCGCCCGGTCCAGCGTCAGGGCAAACGGCACATAGTCCTCGGTATCGCAGCTGCCTGCCACCAGCGCCACAGGCGTCACGGAGATGCGCTTGTTGACGATGGGGATACCGAACTCGCTCTCAATGTCCTCGCCGGTACGCACCAGCTTCTCCGCACGGCGGCAGATCTTATCATATATTTTTTGACAGCAGCGGCCCGTATCCTCGCTGACGCAGTCCATCAGAGAGATGCCCATGGTGATGGTGCGGATATCCAGATGCTGCTTGTCGATCATGTCGATGGTATCGAAAATATTTTGCAGATTCAGCATGGCGTATCCCTCTTACAGCTTGTGCATGGCGTCGAAGATATCCTCCCGCTGGATACGGATGGACAGTCCGCGGCTCTCGCCGTAGGTCTTCAGGGCCTCACGCAACTGGTCAAACGGCCGACTGCACAGAGCCATATCCACCACCATCATCATGGTGAAATAGCCCTCCATAATAGTCTGGCTGATGTCCAGCACGTTGATCTGATGGTCGGCCAGCTTGTTGCACACGCCGGCGATGATCCCCACCTGATCCTTTCCCACAACGGTCACGATCGCTTTCATATCGGTCACTCCTTTTTGGATACAAAGTCACTCCATCTCGTCCAGCGTCAGCTGGAACGAGCCTAAGAAATGCTCACAGAAATACCGCAGCTCCGGCAGCTCGTAGCTGTCCAGCGCCTCCGCCGTCTGCCGCGCCGCCTGCCGGAACTCCTCGTTGCCGGCCTTCAGCTCCTCCAGACATTTGATGTGGGCGCTGAGCTTGTCCGCCGCCTTCACCAGCTCCTCCACCTCCGGGTCGGCGGGGCGCAGGAGGTCCTCATAGACGGCCCGCAACTCCGGCGGCAGCATCCCCAGCAGTTTCTGGTCCGCCACCTCCTCCACCTTGCGGTAGGCCTCCCGGATCTCCGGGTTGAAATACTTGATGGGCGTGGGCATATCGCCGGTGAGGATCTCCCCCGCGTCGTGGTACAGCGCCGCTGCCGCCACCTCGCCGGCGTCCACCTGACCGCCGAACAGCTCGTTGCGGATCACCGCCAGCGCGTGGGCCAGCACCGCCACCTGATGGCTGTGCTCCTGAATATTCTCCCGGACGCTGTTGCGCATCAGCGCCCAGCGCTCGATGTAGCGCATCCGGTCAATGTAGGCAAAAAAGTGATTCATTATGTAAACTCCCCTCGCAGTATATCGTTTTCTACGCCGGTGATCTTCACGTTTCGCACAACGTTATGTAAATTATCCCCCTCCATGGCCACCTCCATGTAGTTGGGGGCGTGGCCGGTGGAGAGACCGTCCTTGACCTGCTCAAACAGCACCGGGTACACCTGCCCCACGCAGCCGTTCAGGTAGGCGCGGTGCAGCTCCTCCGCCACCTGTGCGGCCCGGGCGGCCCGCGCCTCCTTGACGGCGGGCGGCACCTGCTCCATGGCCGCCGCCTTGGTGCCGGGGCGGATGGAATAGGGGAAGATGTGCATGGCGGCAAAGCCGCAGTCCCGGATGAACGCCAGCGTCTGGGTGAACTCCTCCTCCGTCTCCTCCGGGAAGCCGCAGATCAGGTCGGTGGTAACGGCGGGGCGGTGGAAGTAGGTGTTCAGCAGCGTCACCGACTGGCGGAACCGTGCCGTGTCATATTTCCTGTTCATCCGCTTCAGCGTATCGTCACAGCCGGACTGGAGGGACAGGTGGAAGTGGGGACACAGGTTGGGCAGCGCGGCGGCGCGGCGGCAGAAATCCTCCGTGATGGTGCGGGGCTCCAGACTGCCCAGACGCAGCCGCATATCCCCTGCGGCGGCGGACACCGCCTCCAACAGGTCGATGAGCGTCTCGCCGTTTTTCAGGTCGTGACCCCAGCTGGAGATCTCGATGCCGGTAAGCACCAGCTCCCGGTAGCCCTCCTGCCGCAGCTGCTCCGTCTGGGACACCGCCTCTGCCTTGGGCAGAGAGCGCACCGGCCCACGGGCGTAGGGGATGATGCAGTAGGTGCAGAAGTTGACGCAGCCATCCTCCACCTTCAGCATGGCGCGGGTGCGCTCGGCCATGCCGCCGGCGGGCAGCACCTCAAACGTCCGGCGCTTCAGCGCATCGTCCAGCAGCGTGACCTGCTTCTCCCGGCTCACCTGCTCCAGCAGCTCCAGAAACGCCATGCGGTCGCCGGTACCCGCCACAAGGTCTATGTCCAGCGATGCCGCCTCCTCCGGATGGGTCTGCACATAGCAGCCGCAGGCGGCCACCACCGCCTCCGGGTTCAGCTTCCGGCAGCGCCGCAGCATCTGCCGCGATTTTTTATCGCTGACAGCGGTGACAGAGCAGGTGTTGACGATATAGACGTCCGCCTTTTCATCAAACGGCACCAGCGTGTGGCCACGGCGCACCAGCTCCTGCTCCATGGCCTGCGTCTCGTATTGATTGACCTTACAGCCTAATGTGTAAATCGCTGCCAGCATGGGGATTCTCCTTGCACTTTCTGTCGAATGTCGGTATAATGAGTGGTAACGCTTTATTATACTGGATACTTACGCCGGTGGCAAGTCCTCCGGCCTATGAAATTGAGAGGTTTTTCCCATGATCTATCTGGATAACGCCGCCACCACGCCGGTACCCGCCGCCGTGGCGGACGCCATGTATGAGGTGCTGACCCGACACTTCGGCAACCCCTCCTCCCAGTACCCCGCTGGACAGGAGATGAAAAAAGCCGTGGAGGGCTGGCGCGCCGTTGTCGCCGGGGCGCTGCACTGCCCGCCGGAGCGCCTGTATTTCACCTCCTGCGGCACGGAATCGGACAACTGGGCCATACAGGCCGCCGTCTGGCAGGGACGGCACATCGGCAAGCACATCATCACCACCGCCGTGGAGCACAGCGCCGTGCTGGAGCCGTGCCGCTGGCTGACCCAGCAGGGGTACGAGGTCACCTACCTCAAGCCCGACCGCACCGGCCATGTCACCGTGGAACAGGTGGCATCCGCCCTGCGGGAGGACACGGTGCTGGTGTCCATGATGCTGGTGAACAACGAGACGGGCTGCATCTTCCCCGTGGCGGAGACCGCCCGGCTCCTGCGGGAGCGGAAGTCCCGCGCCCTGCTGCACTGCGACGCGGTGCAGGGCTTTTTGAAGGTACCCTGCGACCCGGAGGGCTGGGGTGTGGACATGATGAGCCTGTCCGCCCACAAGCTCGGCGGCCCCAAAGGTGTGGGCGCCCTGTACATCTCCGACCGGTTCCGCAATGTGCGGCCGCTGCTGCCCGGCGGCGGGCAGGAGCGGGGCCTGCGCTCCGGCACGGAGGCCACCGCCCAGATCGCCGGCTTCGCCAAGGCGGTGGCGCTGCGTCTGGAGGACTACGACGCCAAGCTGGCCCACATGGCGGCGCTGCGGGACTACTGCCGGGAAAAGCTGCTGACCATCCCCGGCATGGTGCCGGTGGGCGGCGGCACAGCCCCCCACATTCTGGCGCTGTCGCTGGCGGGCTATCCCAGCGCCAACATCGTCACCGATCTGGGGGCGCAGGGCATCTGCATCTCCGCCGGCTCTGCCTGTCATCAGGGCAAGGCCAGCCATGTGGTGTCGGCGCTGGGGCTGGACAAGCGCACCGCCGCCGGCGTGATCCGCATCTCCTTCTCCCCCGACAACACCACATCGGACGTGGACGCCCTGTACGACGCACTGAAGGCGCATCAGGCCGCCCGCTTTCCCATGCTGTGATAGACAATTACTATTTTTCTGAGGTGAATTATGTTTCAGGCTTTGAAGCGCGATAAAGGCTTCTACCGTTATCTGGCCGCTCTTACCGGCCCCATCGCCCTGCAGAACCTCATCACGTTCTCGCTGGGCCTTATCGATACCTTCATGGTCAGTAAGCTGGGCAACAACGAGATGGCGGCGGTGACCGCTGCCAACGTGCCGGTATTTCTGCTGATCTCCATCGTCTTCGGCGTCCAGTCCGGCGTGGGCATCCTCATCAGCCAGTACTGGGGCAAGAAGGACCTGACCAACATCAGCCGCGCCATCGGTGTGGCGGCCGGTCTGGGCGTGGCGCTGGCGCTGATCGTTGCGCTGGTGCTGTTCCTGTGGCCGATCGCGATCATGGATCTGCTCAGCAACAAGCACCACCTGTCCCTGCTGGGCGCGCCGTACCTGCGGCTCATCGGCTTTTCCTATGTGTTCAATATGCTCTCGTCCATCTATGTCAGCGCCCAGCGCAGCGTGGAGAACGCCGGCTTCGGCATGAAGCTGTTCGGTATGTCCACGGTGCTGAACACCGGCCTGAACTACCTGCTGATCTTCGGCAAGTGCGGCTTCCCCATGCTGGGGGTGGAGGGCGCGGCGCTGGCCACGCTGCTCAGCCGCGTGGCGGAGTTTGCCGTGTGCCTGTTCTGCGCCCTGCGCAGCAAGGTCATCCCGCTGGATCTGAAGGCGCTGCTGCGTCCGGGCTGGGAGATGTTGCGCCGGTTCGTCAAGTACGCCTCCCCCGTCATGGGCAACGAACTGTTCTGGGGTCTTGGCAACAGCCTGCTGACGGTGGTTCTCGGCCACATGACCATCTCCGTGGAATTTCTGGCGGCCAACGCCGTCATGGGCAACCTGAACCGCCTGTTCCTCGTGGTGTGCTTCGGTCTGGGCGCCGCCACCGCCGTCATGGTGGGCAAAGCCATCGGCGAGGGGCAGAGCCGGGAGGAGCTGATGGCGCTCTCCAAGACGTTGTCGTGGGTCACGGTGGTGGTCGGTACGGTGCTGGCGGTGATCGCGCTGGTGCTGGTGCCGCTGCTGTTCCAGCCGGTGATCTTCCCGCTGTTCGAGCTGTATGACCTCAGCGCCCACCTCGCCACCACGCTGGCGGTGACGGGCTTCGCCTGCATCCCGCTGCACGCCTACTCCATTTCCG
>ERZ1026844.794-NODE-794-length-21008-cov-6.998568_pt1 | contig 21008 bp, 17 predicted proteins | sample MGYA00380152_ERZ1026844 | MGnify/ENA primary metagenome ERZ1026844 (study PRJEB33269, sample SAMEA4719788) | human gut metagenome | biome: human-associated habitat; feature: organic feature; material: feces | place: Cameroon | collected 2013-10 ... | reverse complement strand
TGTTTATTTGTCAAGGTGCTTTGGTTTTCTTCATTGTCGCTCTTGTCAAGCAACTTTGATATCTTACCACTGTGTTGATTGTTTGTCAACAACTTTTTTATTTTTCTTTAAAAACTTTTTGCTGTGTTGTTATCACCTCACCGGTGTTCCTCACGGCGAAATCTAATATAGCATACTCCCCTATCCTTTGCAACCCCTTTTTCGATAAATTTTTTATTTTTTTTACACAAAACATGAGATTTTCTCAAAAGAGCCCGGAAATACGGCATTTCCGGGCTATGCAAATCTATACAACTTTCAAACAATTTATGTAAACCGCTTATTCCAACAGCATTTTTACTTGTTGCGCACCTTTTTTCATAAGCAGTTCCAGACTTTGTATCTGAGTATCCTCAGGTACCTCCAGCACCAGAACAACATCCTGGGATGTTCCTGCGTCTACTGTTCCCTTGTATACAGCCAAATCATTTAATAGCATTGTGGTAAGTACATTATGATAGCTTTCGCCATTTACTTTACATAAGAATCTACATCCTGTAGAGGCTATATCCACCTCTGTAGATTCTGTTGTCATATTTGTCATGGTAAAATGCATCACGAGAAGCTTATTTCCCTGTGTTGCATCCATGGCAAACACATAGTCATCTTCGCTTTCCTCTGGATAAGAATCCAATAATGCATATCCGTTATAAGTGATTGTGACCGATACTGTATCCAATACATTTCCCATTGTTACATTGGCTGCCGAGTCGCCGGACATATCCACCACTCCCGCGCCCTGGGCATTTGAAGATTCTACTGTTTGTTCTTCCTGAGCTTCCTGCTGCTTCATGGCATTGGCTTTTGCCTGCAGTTCTTCCTTATGGGCCCGTTTATCTGCAAGCGCAATCAATTCTTCTTCTGAATCCACCAATCTTGAATGATAATTGGAGGCATATTTTAAGAGAAGCCCCGCCGCATATTCTGCTACCTGTGTCTGTTGTTCTTCGGACAGTTCCGCCATCTCATTCTGACCACAGCCCATCAGAAATGTACCTGTTATCAGAAGGGAGAGAAATACCGTCATTATCTTTTTCATCAAAGTTCCTCACTATTTTTTTTAAATAAGTATAGCACATCTTTTACTGTGTCTGCAATTCAAACCAGAATTCCACACCATTATTATAGTTTTCCACGCCATAAGCCTGATTCATAGATTCCATGATTGCCTGCACAATGGAAAGTCCCACCCCGCTGCCACCGTATTCTCTGGTTCGGGCTTTATCTACCTTATAAAATTTCTCCCAGATATGTTCCACACAATCAGCTGGAATCGGTTCACCCGTATTAAATACAGACACCCGGACTTTTCCATCTTCCGGTGTAATCTTTACATCGATAATCTTATCCCCACTGCAGTGATTGACTGCATTGCTGAAATAATTGGTAAAGACTTCTTCGGTTTTGAATTCATCTGCCCACACATAAATGGGCTCGTTATGCTGCATTTGCACTGTAATGCCATTCTGCTTTGCCAGAAGGTCTGCCGACTGTAAATAAGTACGGATGAGGCTGACAATATCAAATCGTTCCATGGTCACCACATCGTTGCCAAATTCCAGTTCATTTAAGGTCATCAGCTTTTTCACCATGTTGTTCATTTTCCCTGCTTCGTCCATAATCACATCGCAGTAAAAGCCGGTGCTCTCCGGATCGTCTGTAATTCCTTCTTTTAACCCCTCCGCATAGCCCTGGATCAGCGCAATGGGTGTTTTTAATTCATGGGAAACATTGGCAAGAAATTCTTTACGCATCTCATCGATCTGATTTTTCTTCTCAATGTCCTTCTGCAATTCGTTGTTGGCGGTTTTTAATTCAGAAATGGTTTTCTCCAATGTTTCGGAAAGCTGGTTGATATTTTCCCCAAGCAGCGCCACCTCCGTATGACTCTTTCCTTCGTATTTTACATCAAACTGCAGATTACACATCTGCTGGGAAATGTGGGTCAGTTCCATAATGGGTTTCGTGATTTTTCTGGAAACAAAATACACCACTATCACACTGAGGGCCGCAGCAAATAATCCTGTATAGATCAGAAAACGGTCTGCAATCTGCACACTGTCCTTAATTCCTTCCACAGCACTCCGCATCAGAAAAACATTTCCGTTGTCCAGCACTCCCCACATTTCAATATAATCTGTATGGGTACGCTTATCTTCCTGCCGCTCAATGGAATACTGGTCATTTTTCTCCAGAATCGTTCCTTCCTGTTCCCGGCCGAACATATTATCCCAGAGCAGTCGTCCCAGAATTTCAGGATCATTATCCGATGCCTTTACCGGAACAGAATTTTCATCCAGCACCACCACATTTACATTATATTTTCCACAAATTCTCTGAAACTCAATATCAAATTCATCGGTGTCAAAGGTTCCGGCATCTGCGGCTTCATTGATCGTCTGGTATATTTCAATGAGCGCATCTTCCTTATTGGTAATGTAATAATGTTCCAACAATGTACTGTTAATAAGAAAGCACAATAAAATTGTTCCAATAATCAGTCCGACAAAAATAAAGGTTAATTGTTTTCGTATGGAGTATTTCATAATCTGACAACCTCTGCTGTTACCTCTTATTTTTTAACTGCTCCATCTGCTTTTGTAATTCCAGTAAGTGTTGCTGCGTTGCCTCCAGTTCTTCCTCCAGTTCAGAGAATTCCCTATCTTCTTCGTTTGTTTTCTCATCCAGATACTCTCCGATATCGTCTACGACAAAATTCCGTATCTGGGACTCCAACATGTTAGAATCCATTTTGCCTGTCACATTTCCGGATACTTTAGGAAGTGGCGTGGACTTCCGCATTACCCGTGTCGTTAACTCTTCGTCATCTTCTTCCTCATCTTCATCTTCATCGCCATCTTCTTCCTCATCCTCTTCCTCAGCCGTATCTCTTCGAATGGATCGAAACATTACCAAAGCGCTGATTGCCAAAATAAGAATGATAACAACAGGAATCACCAACGGTAAAATAGAGGGTAGATCCAGAGAAGAAAACCACTGCTTCATGGTATCCGTATCTCCATCAACCTCCGTTTCCGTACTTTCTGTCATTGTATTTTCCCCCATGTCATCAGAACCGGCAGACTTGGAATCTACCAGATAATCTCCGTACACATACCCTTCCTTTTTTTCAAAGGAAATGCGATACCAGCCATTGGAACAAATTCCTGTCACTTCTACCTGATCTCCGTTATTCACAGAGCCAAGACGATCATAGGTTTTTCCCGGACCGCTTCGCACCAAAAGAGTACTTGAGCAGGAAACCGTCATGGTCACTGAAGTATCCTCTATTGAAGTTTCATCGTATTCCGTATATAGAACAGGTGCCGCCTGCACCTGGCAAGCAGGGGTATGCACCGCACACAAAATTCCAATTGCACACACCCAGACAAATATTTGCTGTAATTTTTTCATATAGTAATAACCATACCTTTCCGTGTCTAATCCTTTGGGATATCGGCACAAATTACTCTCCTCATTATATCATTTCCGCCACACATGTGCAAAAAAAACTTCCGGAGTTTCCATTTATTGTATTCCTTTCATTTCCGTGTTAAGATAATGGCAATAAGCATAGGAGAAATCTATGGAAGAACATAACTTAATTGTAGAAGGATATGCATTTGCCAACGAGGAGGATGCACGCCTTGCCCGAGAAGAATTAAAAAAAGTTCACTTTTTTGACACAAAAATGGATTACAGTAATACTGAAAATGTACTAATGCTTTTTCAAAAGATATTGGAAGAGCGGGTTTTCCGCACGCAGATCGGCATGGATTATTTGCACAGACTGCAAAGCCTTCTTAGGGAGAGCGGTGTAGAAACGGAACGGATTCCGGCTATCCCCATCAATGCTGTATACCGTCCCCAAATGAATAAACAACAGCGGCCTCAGACGCCCCGGCGTGTGGAAATGCACGAAAAGCAACGGGAACATATGCTTCTGCGTTCTTCCCTGATCGTAAACGCTGCGATGGTAATTCTGGTGATTATTTTGTTTACCATTACCTTGAAAAGTGCTAATCCCAATATCTTAAATTACGAAAAGGCATTGGTAAATAAATATGCAGCCTGGGAACAGAATCTCTCAGAACGGGAAAATAAGGTGCGGGAGGCAGAACGCCAGTATCACATTCTGGAGGATGACTCCCCGTAAGAAAGAGGAATCGCTATGGAAAAAATCAAAATTTTGGTAGTAGATGATGAGAGCCGTATGCGAAAGCTGGTGCGGGACTTTCTCACCAAAAGCGGCTATGAAGTGTTAGAAGCCGGGGATGGCAGTGAGGCACTGGATATTTTTTTTGATGAACACAACAGTGACATTGCCCTGTTAATTCTGGATGTGATGATGCCGAAAATGGACGGATGGCAGGTATGCAAAGAGATCCGCCAATATTCCAAAGTGCCTATCATTATGCTGACAGCCCGTTCCGATGAGCGGGATGAATTACAAGGCTTTGAATTGGGCGTAGATGAATATATCTCCAAACCATTCAGTCCCAAAATACTGGTGGCAAGGGTGGAAGCGATCTTGCGCCGCACCAACCAGCTTGGTGACGATGGAAAACTGGAGGCTGGCGGCATCGTCATCGACAAAGCAGCCCATCAGGTCACTATTGACGGTCAAAACATTGATTTAAGCTACAAAGAATTTGAACTGCTCTCCTATTTTATGGAAAACCAGGGCATCGCCCTTTCCAGGGAAAAAATCCTGAACAATGTGTGGAACTATGACTATTTCGGTGACGCCCGCACCATTGATACCCATGTGAAGAAACTTCGCAGCAAAATGGGGGCTAAAGGTGACTTAATCAAAACCATCTGGGGCATGGGTTATAAATTTGAAGTGTAAGATTAGGAACGTGCGCCCCAGGGCGCACCTACAAAAGAGGTGTGCTTTTCCGGCACACCTCTTTTTTCTTCCTTATAATTCTTTCTGAATCTGTAATTCATAAAGTCTCTTGTAAATTCCATCCTGGGCAAGCAGCTCCTGGTGGGTTCCTCTCTCTCTGATTTTCCCTTTATGCATGACCATGATGCAGTCCGCATGCTGGATAGTAGAAAGTCTGTGGGCAACCATGATGGTGGTTCGTCTCTTCATGAGTTTTTCCAGTGCCTCCTGAATCAACAGTTCCGTCTCTGTGTCAATGTTGGCGGTCGCCTCGTCCATAACCAGAATCTTCGGGTCATGAGCCAGCGTCCGGGCAAAGGATAATAACTGCCGCTCTCCTGCGGAAAAAGTAACACCACGCTCCGTCACCGGTTCTTTATAACCATAGGGCAGTCTCTCAATAAAGTGGGAGGCATTCACATACTCTGCCGCTGCTTTCACCTGCTCCATGGTGATGTCCTTATCGTGGAGACGAATATTGCTTTCAATGGTTCCCTCAAAAATAAACACATCCTGCTGCATCTGCCCGATAGCACTGCGGAGCTGCTTTTTGCTCAGTTCCCGGATATCCACGCCATCAATATAAATATGTCCCTTCTGGATGTCGTAGTATCTGCCGATGAGATTTAATATGGAAGATTTCCCTGCACCGGTGGCTCCTACAAACGCCACTTTCTCTCCCGGTTCAATCACAAATGACACATCCCGGAGCACATAGTTTTCCCCATCGTAAGCAAACCACACATGGTCAAATTCAATCCTGCCCTTGACCTCCGGCAGTACCACCGGGTTCTCCTTTTCCTGAACCAGCGGCTCCTCTGCCAGAATGTTAAAAATTTTCTCTGCAGAGGCGATGGAACTTTGCAGAATGGAAAACTGCTCCGACAGCTCCCGGATAGGGTCAAAAAAGGTCTGGATATACTGGGCAAAAATGTAGAGGGTTCCAATGGAAATCACACCGCCCAACACCTCTTTACTGCCCACTGCCAGCACAATCATCAGGGACAAAATTCCCAGGATATAGGACAAAGGCCAGAAAATTGCCATAACCATTACTTCCCGGTAATTTGCCTGGTACAGGCGGTAGTCCTTCTCGTCAAACTCCTCGAACTTCCGCTTTTCCCTTCCGAAAATCTGAATAATCCGCATCCCGGAAAGATTTTCTGACAGGAAGGTGTTAATATCTGTCAGCCGGGCACGCACCATGCGGTAGGTTTCTCTGGAAACCCGGCGCATCACCATGGTCAGTGCCAGCACCAGGGGAAGCAGCAGGAAGGACAACAATGCAAGCTGCCAGTCCATGATCAGCATCACCACCGCCAATCCTATAATCTTTACCACATTCCGGAACATTTTGACCAGGATGCCGGAGTACATTTCATCCAGTGCCTCCACATCATTGGTGACACGGGTTACTAATTTGCCCACCGGGGTCAAATCATAATACCGGCAGCTTAAGCTTTGTAGATGACTGTACAGTTCCTTTCGGATGGTTAACATAATACTCTGCCCGGTCTTTTGCAAAATCCAGGTCTGTGCCACGTTAAACACAAAAGACAAAGCCAGAACCACCCCGTATTTTCCGGCGGTACGCAGGAGAAAGTCATAGTCTCCCTGTGCCTCAAAGTTATCAATCGCCTCACCGATAAGCATAGGACGGTACAGGTCAATGGCAGTCAGTCCCAGCACCAATACCAGACTGAAAAGCACCCAGCCCAGGTAAGGTTTCATATAAGTAAGAAGGTGAAGTAAGGCACTGCCCTTGGTACTTCTCTCAATTTTATCTTCTGTAAATGAATGGGTATTCATAGGTTACATTCCTTCCAATTCCTGTTCCAACTGCTGTTTCTCGTAAATATCCGCATAGAAACCGCCCAGCTTTAACAGTTCCTCATGGGTTCCGTACTCGGTGAGTTTCCCTTCCGTCAGCACCGCAATGTGGTCTGCCTTTTGCAGGGTGGAAATACGGTGGGCGATGATGATGGTGGTTTTGCCCTTCCGGAGCCGCACCAGATTTTCCAGAATTTTTTCCTCGGTGTCGGTGTCCACCGCTGACAGGGAATCATCCAGAATGAGAATGGGGGCATCCATCAGTAAAGCTCTGGCAATGGAGCTGCGCTGTTTCTGTCCGCCGGACAGGGTGACGCCCCGCTCTCCCACCATGGTGGCGTACTGCTCCGGGAATCCCATAATATTGTCATGGATGCAGGCATCCTTGGCTGCCTGGCGGATCTGGTCGCGGATTTCGGGATGCTCCTCCAGCCGTTCCTCCAGACCGAAGGCTATATTTTCTTCCAGGGTATCGGAAAACAGGAAATTCTCCTGGGGCACATAAGCAATGTCCCGGTGAAGTACCGGCAACGGGTAATCTTCAATGGGTCTGCCGTCCAACAAAAGCATCCCCCGCTCACAGTCATAAACCCGGAGGAGCAAATCTGCCAGGGAGGACTTTCCGCTGCCGGTTCTTCCCAGAATCGCCAGGGTTTCTCCCGCAGGAATCTGTAAGTCCAGATGCTGCAGTACCGGCAGTTCCCCATCGGGATAGGTAAAAGTCAGATTCTTCATGGCAATTTCGCCCTTTAATTCCACACCCCGCATCTCTGCTGTAGATTTATCCACAATATCCGGTTTTTCTCCAAAAATCAGGGCAATCCGTTTAAAGGCTGCCACTGCCTGGCTGAACAGGTTCACGCAGTCCCCGCAGGCAATCATGGGCCATACCAGCATACCGATGTAGGAGTTAAATGCCACAAACTGTCCGATACTTACCTGCCCGTTAAGCACCATCCGCCCTCCGAAAATTAAGGTCACCAGAATACTAAGTCCTGTGATGGTGTCAAATACGGGTCCAATCACCGCACGGAGTTTCACCATGGACAGATTTTTTTCCATGGAATTGCGGCTGGCTGCCTCGAAAGCTTCAAAGTCCTTTTCCTCCTGGACAAAAGCCTTGACCACACGGATTCCCGCCAGACTCTCCTGCACCCGGTCGGAAAGATCGGAAAATGCCTCCTGCCGCTTAGTCTGGCGCTTTTTAGATTCAATGCCAAAGAAATAGCAGGCTACCGCCACTAAGGTCAGGGGAATAAACGCCAGAATGGTGAGTTTCAAATCCACATAGACAATCATTTTTACCAAGACCATGATGGTCATAATCACCGCATCGAAGGTGGTAATGACTGCCATGCCCACTGCCTGACGGATTGCCTGGAGGTCATTGGTGAAATGTGCCATCAAATCTCCAGTCTTGTGGCTGTTATAATAACGGGCAGACAGGGTTTCCACATGGGCAAACATATCATTGCGCAAGTGGTACTCCACTCCCCTGGAGGCACCGATGATGAAATAGCGCCAGCCGAAACGCCCAGCCATCATAACCAGTCCCACCAGAAGGATTTTCAGTAAGATACTTCCCACGCCAGCCATATCCAGAGTACCTAAGGTCAGACCGTCAATGATTTCTCCGATATACTGGGGCAGATACAGGCCTACCAGGTCTACAATCAACAGCACCAGCACTCCTGCCACATAGTGCCATTTATAATGCATCAAATAAGGAACTAATGAAAATTTTTTATCCTGTGTCATCGTGATTTTCCTGCTTTTATACTTTCTGGTCAAAATTCATGCAAAGCCTATTCTATCACAAACAGTGGAAAAAAACAGCCTGCATTTTGTTTTGCAGACTGTTTTTACGGTTCACATAACTTGTATTTTTACTCCACACCTTTCAGTGCATCCACCATGCAGATGGTCTTAACTCTGCCGGAAAGCATGCGGTTGACGCTTAAGGACACCAGTCCCGTACCAATAATGGCATAGAAATAGGACAAAACATTGACCGTTACCGGCATATCCATATCATCGGACATGGTTCCCATCATCACCACAAGCAGCCAATAGCCCAGCCACAGTCCAATCACGATTCCAATCACCGTAATCCAGATATTCTGCTGCTGCAGAATTTTCCGAATCCGTTTGGTGGAAAAGCCCAGGACTTTCAAGGTTGCCACTTCTCTTGTTTTTTCCATAAAGGAAAGGACTCCCATATTATAGAGAACTACCAGACCCAACAGCACTGCCGCCACAATCAGCACCCCCACCATGATGTACATCATCTCCATGTTTTTCGCCAGGTCACTCTTGGCCTGTTCGATGCTGATGACACCAGCCACTACATCGCCGTCTTTTATATAGGAAGGAATCGTCATATTCGTATAGAAGGAAGTGGGATGAAAATCATAGTGGAAGTCCTCATAGACCGCCTTATCCATGGTGATTCCCTGTCCGGTGGCTGCCTGGTACAAAGCGGCTACCTGTCCGGTCTCCCAGTTCTTTTCCCCTACAATGTGCCACTCGAAGGTATCTCCCACGGTAACACCCAGCAGGTCTGCCATTTTGGAGGTCATAGCGATGCCATCCCTGGGAATTCTGATTTCCTCCTGTTTCGTATTTTCATAATGGAGGTAGTTGCCTTCCTCCGTCACAGTGATGGTTCCGGTTTTCACCGTATCTCCCACCCGGAACTCACAGCTGCCCTCCTGCAAAAGCTGACCTTTGTAGGTCTGTACCATCTGACGCTTTTCCAAATCCGAAGTGTTCAGGCTGAAATTGACTTTGTTCTGACCGGTGACCAGTCTGGTATACTGCCAGTCCACCAGCCCGATACAGCAGTCGTAGGCGCCAAAAGCCCCCAACAGGAGCATGGCACAGCCAGCCACCCCGAAAATTCCCATAAGGCTCCGTGACTTGTTGCGGAGCACATCCCGGATGTTCCACTGGGAGGAAAAGTTCATGGACAGCCAGAACCTGCTTTTTTCCAACAAAGAATGTTTCAGATTCTTCGGAGCCGCCGGACGCAGGGTCACCGCCGGCATATCCTTTAATTCCTTTCTACAGGATAAAAAGCTGACACTGGAGCAGACCAGAACAGACAACACATTTGCCGCCAGGCTTTTCCAGGAAAGCTGCTGGTACCAGGAAGGCAGGATAAAGTAAGCTGTCATGCTGCCCAGAAACAGCTGGGGAATGAGCAGCCGCCCCAACAGGGAGCCGATCGCGCCACCTAATAAACTAATCACAATTCCGTAGGACACATAATGCCATGTGATTTTCCCTTTGGAAAAGCCCAGTGCCTTCAACGTACCAATCTGAGTTCGCTGGTTGGCGGTCATCCGGGTCATGGTGGTGACAATGCCCATCACCGCAATCAGCATAAAGATAGCCGTAAACATAATACCGAAAGTCTCATGCTGCTCTTTTTCATTCATCACCGTGTCAATTCCCAGATTCTGGCGGCGTTCAATCACCGTCACATTCTCCAGATTCAGGGTATTTTTCAAGTATTCCTTAAACTGTAGAGAATTCTCCGGTGTTTCATAGGTTTTAATTGCCAGATAGTTGTAAACCAGTTGGTCCTGGAGGGGAAATTCTGAATGGGATAGGAAACCAAACCCATAATTTCCATAGGTTGGCATCATGCTGTCGCTGTCCAGGGAATAATACACATATTCCGGATGCATGATGATACCTTTCACTTCCTCCTGAAAGGAAACACCCTCGTAGGAAAGGTTGATGGTGTCTCCCACCTTATACCCTCTGGCGTTGGCAAAGTTCTGTTCCAGCCAGATACCTGGTGTCTTGACATGAAAGGCTTCCCCTTCCACCAGATAAGGATAGGAACAGGTCATGGTTTCCATAAAGTTAAACTCCATGTCCAGCTCCTCCCCGGTGGGCAGCTTGCATTTGCCGTCCAGTATCAGCTTGCGGTCTACCGTTTCCACTTCCGGCAGGGATTTCAGTGTGTCCGCATCCCTCTTGGTAAAATTGTTACCGATGACCCAGTAATCTGCGGTGTGGGTCTGGTCAAAGTAGCGTGTATAGGACACCCCAAGACCATTGCTCTCCGCATCAATTCCGGCAAATACCATCATGCCTAAAAACGCCATGAGAAAAATGGATAAAAACTGGGTGCGGTTCTGCCACAAATCCCGCCATAATTTTCGTCTCAGCATTACCAGCTCACCTCACTTGCTTTCTTGGGATGCTCGTTGATGGTTACGGATTCAATGCCCCCGTTTTTTACCCGGATGACCTTGTCTGCAATCTCTGCGAAAGAACTGTTGTGAGTAACCATCACTACTGTTTTTTTCTGCTCCCGGCTCATGCGCACCAGCAGTTCCAGCACATCCCGTCCCGTATTGGTGTCCAGCGCTCCGGTAGGCTCGTCGCAAAGTAACAGCTTGGGATTTTTGGCGATGGCACGGGCAATGGAGGTACGCTGCTGTTCACCGCCGGACATCTGCGCCGGAAACTGGTGCATGTGTTCCTCCAGTCCCACCGCCTTTAGCGCCTCTGCCGGGTCTAAGGTGTCCTTCACAATGTCCTTCATCAATGCCACATTTTCGTATGCCGTCAGGGTGGGAATCAGATTGTAAAACTGAAAAACCACCGCCACGTTTCTTGCACGGTAATCCGTCAACTGGCTGTCGTTGTACCCCCGGATATGTTCACCGCAGGAAATAATCTCACCCCCGGTGGCAGTGTCCATGCCCCCCAAGAGGTTTAACAGGGTACTTTTTCCCGCGCCGGAGGGACCTAAGATCACCACCATCTCCCCTTCGTCAATGGTAAAGCTGGCATCCTTCAGGGCGTAAAAAACCCGCTGCGGTGTTCCGTATTCCTTATTTACATGTTCAAATTGGATAAATGCTTTTTCATTCATTCCGCCACGCTTTCTACTTCGCCTGTACGCTGGTGCCGATTCCTGCATCGGTCATGGCATCTATGATAACCTGCTCCCCGTCTTCTAAGCCGGAGAGAATGGCGGTGTAACTGCTGTCCGATGCGCCTGTCTCCACATAACGTTTCTCCACTACACCGTTATTGATGAGGTACACATAATCCCCCGCATCATCGGCATAGAGTGCCAGATTAGAAACCATAAGGGAATCCACGGATTCCTGGGTGAGGATGCAGGCATCTACATCACTGCCCAGATAAAGCAGGGTGTCCTCGTACTGTGCCGGGTTCTCAATGTGGATTTCCACCTGGAGTTTCGCCTTGTTTTGGGAATCGGTCACTGCCTCCCTGCGGATTTTGGATACGGTTCCTTCGTAAGTTTTGCCGGATACGGTCACGATTGCACTCTGCCCCTCTTTCATCTGGGCACCTTCGTAGCCGGTCACTTCTACCACTGCCTTTAATTTCTCCGGATTTTTCAGGGTAAAAAGCCGGGTACCCTCCGCCACATAGGAGCCGTCCTCGATGGCAACCTCGCTGAGAATTCCCTCCTTTTCCGCTTTTCCACCCTTCTGGGCTTTTTCCAGTTCCTCCTGGCTCCAGTCTGCGGCAAGTTCTGCCAGTTCTGCCTGCTTTTCCAACTGGGTAAGCTGTCCGCTGGTCATTCCTGCAAACTCGGTGGACAACATTTTCTGGGATAACATGCTGCGCTGGGTGGTCAGCTCTGCCAGCATACTCGCTGCCTCTGCCAGATACCGGATTTCATCCGGCTTGGCGCCTGGGTCGGGAAGTTGGGCAACCTGTTTCTGGAGCTTCGCCTGTTTGGTCTGTAAATCATAGTAGGTCTGCATGTAGCCCTTGTAGGAGTCACTTCCCAGGTCACAGCCGTAGGCTGCGGCATAAGCCTGTGCCATCTCCACCTGGGTCTGGGCAAGCTGTACCTGAAGTTTCTGTCCCTCATCCTCCACAGTGTCTGCCACAATCTGCAAGTTGCTCTGCAGCTCATTCACATTTTTCTGGATGTTGGTGTAAAGTTCCTTGTAGGATGCCTCCTTCTCATTAGCATCCCGGTATGCCTGATTCACACGGGCACTCTGGGCTGCCGTGCCCTGGTAACCGGAGCGGGCTGCCTCTGCCTGAAGGGACGCCTGTTCCACCGCATGTTCAAAATCCGTGGTATCATAGGTATACAACTGGGTTCCCGCAGGAATCAAATCCCCGCTGTGATAAGTAAAGTTCTGAATCTGTCCTGAAACCTCTGCATAATAGGCAGTCTCCTCCTCGGTTTCAATATGTCCGTCCACTTCCACCTTCTGTTCCACACTGCCAGAAACCACAGTGTCCGTAGCCACCTTGCTGCCATTTCCGCAACCGCCCATTGCCAGTGCGATTGCCAGAATTAAGCCCACTCCGACGATTCTAATTGCAATTTTCTTTTTCACGATGCTTTCCTCAACTTTCTGTTTCCTTTCCATAATGGCAAGCCACAAACATGACATTTATTTCATATTCAATATAAAATAGTTCTTTCCTTCTGTCAATATATGAATATGAACTTTCATTCATATATTGACAAGTTTTTTTAGACAGGTTATACTATATAAGTATTATTGAGAAGTGTTATCAATAAGAGAGGTCATCATGACAGTAACGAAAATACGGGAACCCAGACAGCAGCGTTCCATTGAAAAAAAGAATAAAATCATTGAAGTTGGATTCGGTCTCATGTGTGACCAGGGATACCACCGCACCACCACCACGGATATTGCCAAAGCTGCCGGTGTTTCCACAGGAATCATCTACAGCTATTTTGAGGATAAACATGATATTTTCGTGGAGGGTCTGCGCCTCTTTGTGAAAAAAATGGTACAGCCCATCTACGATTTGTTTGCCCAATATTCCGGAGTTACCCTGTCGGAGCGTCTGGATGAGACGACACTGCGCCAATATTTAGCCCAGATTACGGACTCCATTGTAGAGAGACATCAGGTCTTCCAAAACGCACATCGGGAAATTGATGCTCTGTCCAACACCTCCGAGGATGTGTCCAAAATTATGATTGATTTTGAAATTCAAATTACCGAAGATTTGGAGACATTCCTGCGCCGGGTGGGGTTTGACAGTCCGGAGCTTCCGGAAAAGACCCACATTATCTATAATCTGGTGGAAAATCTTTCCCATGAACTTATCTTCCACCATCATCCGGGACTGGATGGGGAACGGATGCGTAAAATTGTGGAGGATACAGTCATCTGGTTGTTGCTGAAGGCACAGTGACCAGCTGCAGAAGAAATAAAATTTCAAATTTTTGCATAAAAATTCCCGGCAGTTTTTATTTTCTGCCGGGAATTTAAATTTAAGGTTATCTTTTTCCAAGTGAGTACACTCTCAAGCATGATGTCCTTGAATACTAGTATTTCACACTCAAATCAGCACCATGGTATCTACCGTTCATCCATTTGAACAGACCATATTCTCCAAGTAAATACTCTGCTTTCCGATTGAAGGCATCAGGCAGCGGAACACTCGTTGAAAGACCTAGCAAAGGCGTCAGAAGTACAACACAACTCAACCGCCAGTGCCGCAAATGCATCAGAAGACAATACCCAGCTGGATTACGAAGAAATCATCTCCCAAAATCTGGCATATATCTATTATTTGAAAAAACTCCAAAACTTAGATTTTTATACAAAGAAACGTTAACGGTAATAAATTTTGAAAAAAACTGCCTCAGTCACAAGACATGACTGAGGCAATTTGTAACCACACAATCCAATTTTAAAATTTTCCACACTGTATCTTATAATCCCCTGATGATGTTCAGATAATCCTGCCTTTGGTCTACCACAGCATAAATCGTAACTTCCTTCTTTTCTTCATTTATCTTATAAAACACAAGATTTTTCTTAAGTATCAATACTTTGTATCCCTGTCTTTTCAGTACCAGATAACGAGGCTCTACACCCTTTTGCGGATATAAACCTAAATCAAGAAGATTCTGTTCCAATTCTTCCAGCTTTTCAAGTGCAACCTCTTTTCCAAAATTCTCTGCCACATACAAAATAATCTTTCTAATCTGAGCATCTGCGGTTTCTGTCCGAACAACCTTATATTTCAAAGTACTATCCCTCCCGCAGTATCTGTCTTAAATCATCAAAAGTCTCACTGATTGGTGCAACTCTTCCGTTCCGTACATCATCCTCTGCTTCCGCTAAAATCTCCAGAAGCTCAATCCGTGATTTCATCCTTTTATATTCTTCATATGACAAAGATACCGTATCGCCCCGTCCATTCACAGTAATGATAACCGCTTCATTTTCTTCCCTGCACTGTTTTGAAATCTCACTATAATGATTCCTTAAATCTGCTGATGGTCTGATCGTCTCCTGTAACGCCTGCATAAAAACACCTCCGTTTATCCGTAGTCATATTATATCTTAATTTGCATATATTATCAATTACCAACTTCTACAGAAAAAAACGTAAAATCGTAAAGTGAATTTTTAAATTCCAGTTTTTTTACCCTCAAAACAGAAATCCGGAATTTACTCTTGCACATAGTTTTTGTTACAATCTCATATGGTTGAGTTGGAAATGGAGAGAATACGATACGGGAGCTGATCGCTGCGGCGGGTTTTATATACCTCTTGCTCCCCCGTTGGCACAGAAAATCTCTCCGCTTCGCTTCAAGATTTCCTATGCCAACTACACACGGTCGCAAAAGGTATAACACACTAGACTTTGCAAGCAAAATCGTGTGCCAACAGGGATGCTTCTCGCCCCTATTGGAAACCCAGAGCCAAGGGGTTGCATCCCTCTGGACACCCGCATATTTTCCTCGCAAATGGTACCCAAACTGTAAAAATGCAGTTTGACACCTTTCCTCAGAAAATATAAAACCGCTGTAATTTCTATCCTTGCGAGGATGAAAATTACAGCGGTTTCCAAATCATACGAGCCACATTCACTAAGCATCTCATCACAAATGTTCCTACAAGGATCTCGCTACAGAGTCATTTCTGAGGCGCTCAGCGAATAACAGGTTTCTACTGATCCACCTTCCATATGCACCACATATTCAGCGCAGCAGGAGATCAACTCCAGATCATGAGTAACAACTATGATCGTTTTGCCGCTTTTTCTAAGCATACAGAGAACAGCCGCTACTTGCTTCATGTGGATATAATCAAGACCACTGGTTGGCTCGTCCAGTATAAATATCTCTTTTTCTGCAGCGATTCCACTTGCAACTGCAACTCGCTGTTTTTGCCCTCCGGAAAGTGCCATTGGATGAAAATCTGCAAAAGCATCCATATCCAACAGCCTCAGAGCCTTCATTGCTTTTCGTTTTCGCTCATCATCAGAATATGTCTCCGGGACACTGAGCAAGACCTCTTCCATCACACTTTCTGTGAACAACTGGTGGTTCACATCCTGCATAATCATATAAGAGAAACCAAGCATTTTGGACACAGGGACTGTTCTTCCATTCATGCGGACACAGCCTTTTGCCTTTTTGTTAAGCCCGCAGAGTGTTCTTGAAAGCGTACTCTTTCCTGCACCGTTATGCCCGACAATAGCTATGATTCTGTTCTGTGGGAGCGCCAATTCCGGAATCTTTATACCATGGAGTTTATCTGCATAAGTAAATTCAACGCCATCCAAGGTGATCTCCGATTTTGTTTGTACGGCGTCGCTCTCATGCACAAAAGGATTCGGCAACACCACAGATCGAATCCCCAATTCTGATGTTTCCTCAGTAGAGAGTATAGAAAATTCTTCTGATGAAAACTGCCTTGTTATCTGCCCGTTCTCAAACAAAAGAACCCTGTCCGCAAGCTCTCTCAGAAAAAACAACCGATGCTCCGCAATAATGACCGTCTTTCCCTGTGCTTTCCACATAGCAAGGGTTTTCCTGAGTGCCTCGATACCATCTAAATCCAAATTGGAAGAAGGCTCATCCAATACAATAATAGGTGGATCGGCAACAGCCACTGTGCCGCAGGCAATCTTCTGTTTTTCGCCGCCGGATAATTGGAACATAATTCTTCCAAGAAGCGGCGAAAGTTCCATCCGATTTGCTGTATTCTTAATGTCCCTGCGGATTATGCCGGGCTCACGTCCCTGATTTTCTGCAGCAAAGGCCAGTTCGCTTGTTGTGTCCACATTGAAAAATTGGCTTCGGGGATTCTGGAACACACTTCCAACTATTCTGGCAGTTTCGTAAATCGGTTGCTTCGCAACATCCTTACCATCAACCAAAACATCTCCCTGTTTTTCACCTTCGAAGTAATGGGGGATTAGTCCGTTGATCAAGCGGCACACCGTAGTTTTTCCGCAGCCAGAAGTTCCGGTCAACACAAGAAACTCACCATCACATATCTTCAGATTCAGATTCTTTACCGCAGTCCGCAAAACTTTGTTTCCTTCCATGTCGCTGACACGATAGGCGTAAGTAACATTATTGATTTCTACCATAATCAGTACACCATGAACAGCACAAGCGCCGTTGTTAAAAGAATTAAGAGCAGATAATCATGCCATCTCAAGCCGACTTCGCAGATATGGCTGCGCTTCGCATCGCCGCCCAGTCCCTTGGTCAGTGATGCCTGTGATAGCTCGTCTGCAATACGTACAGTTGACATCATGAGCGGCACCAGCTCATATTCCATTCGCTTCATAAGTCCTCTTCGGATTCCGTTTATCTGACGCATCCTCATGGCCTCGCTGATAGCACTGTTTTCTTCGCTGATGGTCGGAAAGAACCGAAACATGACAGAGAGGGGGATTGTGACCGCTTGCGGAACATGCATCCGTTCCATTGCGGTAATGAACTCCGAAACGGTGGTATAGCGCATCATACAATACCCCATAACCATTGGTGCAAGGAATCTGGAAATCAATCCCGCAACAATAACAAGGAGCAGATTAGCAATGCCCTCAGTCAGATGTATAAGTGTACCTTCCATAAGTATAGCAAATCCATAAAGGCAAGCATACACCAATGCAAAACTAAAGTTTCGCATGAACAGAAGGAGCGCAAACGGAAGAAAGCAGCACCCCACCCTTAGCCAGTATTCAACACCGGACAGGCTGCCTCCAATCATTACCATGCTGATTATCAAGATAGCGTACAGAGAGGTGCGCGGGTCCAACAGGGCCCGTGCACCATTCGCCTTGAATGTAAAAACCGCTGTTTGCATTATGCCATCCCGGCTTTCTTAAAATGCTTTTTCAGAACCTTTGCGCCAAGCAGGCCGCCCAGAATACCACCGACAACGCAGAGAGCAACCAGCACAAAAAACATCCAGTCAGGGGTTATTGCATAAAGAGCATCAGCAAAGGCATCTCCATATCCGGCACGCATGGACTCGAAATAGGGTTCACGGTAACCAAAGAACATCGGCAGTGCAAATCCTGCCATCCATATGCTGAACACCCCGAAGCCAATCACCGACAGCTTCACACTCTTGTAATCACCGCTTTTCATGATAAGGTCTGCAGCGATACCTGCAGCGGGAGCAATCAGCAGTACCGGCCAGGGGCGTCCCATAAACACCGTGAAAATACCGAAAATGATGCTCATAATCGTCACCATGCCGAAAGTGTGAACCTTGGAGAGGAACAGCATGAACGGGATGCCGACCATAACAGCGCATACTACAGGGAGCAAAAGCGTCAGAATCGGTATGTAGCCAAGAAAGCTGGAAACAAAAAAGATGACAATGTAAAGCGCTGCAAATACACCTATGTTGATGAGATCCTTCACTGCAAGTTTGTTGTTCATAAAAAAATCTCCTTTAATTTTTATTTATTTCTGAAAGCCTGTAACAGAGGCTCTCTTGCGCACCATGTTATAATAAAGCCCTTCAGAAGCGAGCAGTGAATCATGATTGCCTCGTTCCGAGATTTTGCCATCGTTGATGACAAGAATCTGATCCGCTTTTGCAATCGTATGCAGACGATGTGCAATTACCAGCAATGTCTTTCCCTGCACCAATTCACTGATTGCGGCTTGAATCTGGCTTTCGTTATCAGCGTCCACACTGGCTGTTGCTTCATCCAAAATTACGATGGGGGCGTCCTTTAAGATGCAGCGGGCGATCGAAATGCGCTGCTGCTCACCACCGGACAGCGATGCACCGCCCTCACCGATCACAGTCTGAAACCCTTCCGGCAGGGCCATGATGAAATCGTAGCATCTTGCTTTTCTGGCAGCTTCATACACTTCTTCTTCCGTAGCATCCATGCGTCCCATGGCTATGTTGTTATAGACAGTATCCTGAAACAGATACACCCTCTGAAACACCATACTGATGTTATCCATGAGAGAGGCAATCGGAACTGTTCGGATGTCTTTACCACGCAGCAAAACACTGCCGCTCTTGATATCCCAGAAGCGGGGTAACAGGCTGGCAATCGTAGACTTGCCTCCACCAGAGGGACCTACCAGCGCCGTCATCGAGTTCTTTGGAACAGCAAACGAAATGTCATGGAGTACGTCTCTCTTTCTATCATAAGCGAAGGTTACATTTCTGAATTCTATCTCCGGAACATCTGCACTGTCAGGGAGCAACTCAACGCCATTGTTATCCATTTCCTGTTCTTCAAACACTGCTTCGATTCGATCCAGGCAGGCGCTCATAACGGTCAATCGGGCAACCTGAGCATAGAAAGTCTTCACCGGGTTGAATAACTCGAACGTGAAGAAAAGGAATCCAATCAATATCTCTGCGTCCATTGTTCCGCTTTGGTATAAGCCCCAGGCCAACGCAAGCATTGCGGTGCTTCCAAGTCCATAGGTTACGTTCAACGCACGTGCCCACGGAACATGACCTTCTTCAAACTCCAAATTTCGAGCACAGGACTCCGTAAAACTGTCTGTCAGCATCTTTGACTTTTCTCCGAGGATGTTATATGTCTTAATAATTCCAATACCCTCTGAGAATTCCAATACGGCTTCTGTCAGCTTTTGACTGGCAGCCTGTCGATCATCGGAATATTTAAGCTCTTTTTCTTTCATTGCCTCGCCGATTATATACATGATAAGCGTCACAACAAGGCTTAACAGTCCCATCCAAACATTGAAACCAAACATCATGATTACGAAGATGACGGCTGAGAACACATAGCTCATGATGTCACCCAATACCATCATCAGGTTTTCTTCAATGAACAGCATATCGGTGGAAAGCACGGAACTGATCTTACCGATGTTGCCCTCAGTGAAGTAACCCATAGGAAGTCTCCGTAGATGTGCGCCGAGCTGTTTCCGCTTTTCTGCGAAAAATTCAAAACCCGCAGCTGACTGCAGCCGGTCAGCAGCATTTTGAAGAACGCTCTGCACGATGATGCACAGCGTCAGCGCAATTCCGGCCCAAAGGCAAGTTTTACCTGTCACGGTTCCATCCATAAATCCTGCGATCATAAAATATGCCACAACAAACGGAGCTTTGGAGCAGAAAGATTTCAAAAAAGACAGTACAGCTGCACCACGGATTCGGCCTTGATAGCCTTCTGCTGCTCTTAAAACTCGAAACACCAAACCGATCATGTTCTCACCTCCCATACCGCACTTTCTTCCGCAGCCTTCCAGAGCCGACGGTATTCATCAGATGCCGCAAGCAGTTCATCATGGGTTCCTTCCGACACAAGGCTGCCCTGATTAAGGACACAGATTTTATCAGCGTTTTTGATCGTATGCAGACGATGCGCAACTACCAACACCGTTTTTCCCGCAATCACCTCAGAAATCGCTACGTTCATCTTTTCTTCATTTTCCGGGTCAATAAAGGCTGTTGCTTCATCCAAAACAATGATAGGCGCATTTTTCAGCAATGCCCTCGCCAGAGTAATACGCTGTCTTTCGCCACCGGAGAGCATTTTTCCGCCGTCACCGGCTGAGGTATCGATGCCATCAGGGAAGCGGGCAAGAAATTCATTGCATTGCGCTCTTTCTGCCGCATCAAGCACTTCCTCACGGGTTGCGGTTGGCCGTCCGATCAGGATGTTTTCATACAGGCTGGTGTTGAACAGGAATTGTTCCTGGGACACATAGGACACCAGATCATTCAAAGCCTCCACTTTCATGTCGCTGATATCCTGACCGCCCAAGGTGATTCGACCATCATTCAAATCATAAAAGTGAACCAGCAATTTCGCCAAGGTGGACTTTCCGCTGCCGCTTTCGCCTACCAGTGCAGTTATTTCTCCTTCATTCAAAGTGAGGTTAATGCCATGAAGCACTTCTGCATCTTTGTAGGAAAAACGAACATTTTCAAAACGAACTGCGAGGTCTTTGCCCTCGAAATCTCGCTCAGACTGTTTCAGCGGCGGG
>ERZ1026844.792-NODE-792-length-21104-cov-3.328994_pt1 | contig 21104 bp, 29 predicted proteins | sample MGYA00380152_ERZ1026844 | MGnify/ENA primary metagenome ERZ1026844 (study PRJEB33269, sample SAMEA4719788) | human gut metagenome | biome: human-associated habitat; feature: organic feature; material: feces | place: Cameroon | collected 2013-10 ... | reverse complement strand
GTCCTCAAGGGTCTTGGCTACCGTCTCATCGGCGGTCATGTTGCTCGTGCGCTGTTTACTCAGTGCAAGGCTACAAACGGCAACCTCCTGACACTGTCCACGCTCAATGTAGATACCATCAAGGAGTGCAACATTCCCGGCTTTTCTGACGCTATCTATGCTGCACTCGATGCGATGCTTTCCAACGCGGAGTTTAAGCAGGAAGTCAATACCTTGCATGATGCCGGTGTCAATCTTGACTATCATGCTCCGGCAGGTGCCAATGATGAGTCTGCGCCGCTCGCTGGCAAGACATTCGTTATTACCGGTACGTTGCCTTCCATGAGCCGCGATGAAGCTAAGACTTATATCGAAGCGCATGGCGGCAAAGTCTCCGGAAGTGTCTCCAAGAAGACGAGCTATCTCGTTGCAGGTGAAGCTGCCGGTTCCAAGCTCGATAAGGCAAACGCTCTGGGCGTGCCCGTTCTGAGTGAGGATGACCTTAAAGCAATGTGCCTGTGAGAGGAGGGCTCGGTATGTACGACTTTGACCGCATCGTTAAGGCTGCGGAGTCCTGTGAATTTCACAGCGCATTTGCCTCTGACATTAAGCTCTGTGAAAATGCACTTGGCATGGGTGGTCTTATGGGAATCAATGCCGAATGCTGGCTTGATATTCTGAACACTATGCCGGACGCTGAAATCGCAGAGTATGTCCGCGCCAAGTATAAGCCTGACCTCTTGAATCCGTTCAAGGGAACATCCTTGTATATTAAATCCTGACCTATTTGCCGTCCACCCTTCACGGGGTGGGCGGTTTTTTGTTTTATACGCAATATCGTGTGTTTTTGTGCGTTGCAAAATAAACTCACACGCCGTATAACAGCATTTCTTAGCAACTTGCACGCGTGCAACATTCCGTGCAAGTTGTAGTTGACGGCACTTGCGAACTGCGTATGATAGGTAATGTATCAAAGATACCATTTCACTTTTCATTTTTAACATTCCGCTTTTGCAAGGACAGTCCTCTTTTGAGGCTGTCCTTTTTTATTTTGCAAAAACGGACACGCCGCTGTGGAGATAACATCAAGAGCAGCACCCTTAAACTATCATGAATAACACGAACATGAACGAAAAAGTCATCGCCATTTGTCCTGATTGCGGTTGCAAGTATACAACCACAAAAGCAAACCTCGTTAAATTTGCACAGCGCGGCGAAACCGCCTGCCCTGCTTGCAGATTCAAAAAAGTCAAAGTCAATAAGGCTGCTGTTGCATCCAAAACAGAAACACATCACAGCAAAAAGCTTGTTCTTGGAGTCAACGATTTGGCTACCAAGTACCCTAAAGTTGCTGCTATGTGGAGTCCCAAAAACACGATTCGTCCCGACGAAGTCCGCTGCGACAGCTCCAAAAAGGTGATTGTTGTGTGCCCTGACTGTCATGCGGAGTACACAACCAGTATCATCTCTTTGGTCAAAAGCGTCAAAAACGGAACCTTCACTTGCCCTGTATGCCGTGGCATGAAAGTTGTTCCCGGAATCAATGACTTGGCAACCACATCTCCTGCTGTGGCAAAAATGTGGAGCGACAAAAACGCTTTCTCCCCGCGTGAAGTAAGCGCCAATAGCTGCAAGAAGGTCGTCGTTGTATGCCCTGATTGCGGTGAGGAATACATCACTCATGTGGATTCTCTTGTCCGTTGCATCAACAACGGCATCCACACTTGCCCCTGCTGTGCTCACCACAAATCCATCTCCAACAACCTTGGGTTCGAATATAACGGGCTCATGACGAAAACAATGAATGATGGCTCAAAAGCAACCATCGTTCGTATCATCAGCACAAATGCTGTTGATGTTCGGTTTGAAGACGGGTTCGTTCTGAAACATGCCCGCATGACCCAGTTCAACAACGGCACACTGAAAGGTCATCGCGCAAGCGCTATCAGCTACTAAGTCCAATCCTTACAAAGAAAAACTTTGAATAATGAGGTGTAAATCATGACTATCACGAATCCTATCCTGCTCTCCGTCATCAACTCTCTGAAGACGATGAATCCCGAAATGTATCCGCGTGTACTCGCTGCAGCCGAGGAAAGCGCCGACATGAAGGAGTTCAATGCTCGTCTGCAGATTCTGCTGGCAGAGTAAAGCAATCCCTTAATAACAGCTCAACCCTATTGAACATAAAGCAGTCACTTTTAGCCTCTAAAAGAGGGAAGTGACTGCTTTTTATTTTTATTGATAACAAAGGAGAAATTTATCATGAATACTAACATGAAAATTATGATGCACGCTAACTCTTGCAACTGCACTGCTTGCACTCCTGTTCCAACTCTTGGCATTGAGATGCCGTATGAAGCGGTCAAGGATAATTGCCTTGCTGTTGCTTGCCCGAAAGCTGCTGCAATGCTGAGCGAAAAAGATAAGAAACTTGCCTTTGAAGTTACTACTGGAAGCAATAAAAAACTCACTTTTGTGTGTCCTGATTGCGGGCAGGAATTTGAAAGCAGAATCTTTAATGTTGTTCGTTCTGTAGACAAGGGATTCACGGGTTGCTCTGTTTGCGCAGGAAGAAAGATTATTCCCGGCATCAACGACCTTGCGTCGAAATACCCGGAAATTGCAGCTATGTGGAGTAACAAAAACAAAAAGTCTGCCTCGGAAGTTGCTGTCAAATGCAACAAAAAGGCGATATTCGTATGCCCGGACTGCGGGGAAGAATTTGAAGCCAAAATCGAACATGTTGTCTGTTCTGTAAGTAACGGAAACACAGGTTGCCCTGTTTGCAGAGGACTAAGAGTTGCCACTGGCATCAATGACCTTGCGTCACAGTGCCCAGAAGCAGCCGCTATGTGGAGTAGCAAAAACAAGCTTTCTGCTTCAGAAGTTACAGCTAAAAGCGGAAAAAAAGCTTTCTTTGTGTGCCCGGATTGTGGACAAGAGTTCAAAGCCATAATTGGAGATGTTGTTTGTGCTGTAAAAGACGACAACACTGGATGCCTAGTTTGCACAGGTCGGAAGGTTGTCCCCGGCATCAATGACCTTGCGTCGCAATGTCCGAAAGCAGCCGCCATGTGGAGTAGTAAAAACAAACTTTCTGCTTCAGAAGTCACTGTTCAGAGCAACAAAAAAGCCTTCTTCAAATGCCGTGATTGCGGACAAGAATTTGAAGCCATGATTAACAATGTTGTCCGTTCTGTAGACAAGGGTTGCACTGGATGCTACGACTGCAAAATGCGAAGAATCAATGCCATTTCCAAGCCAGAGTGGTTCTACACACGTCCTATGTTGGCATTTGCCGGTGAAAACGGAATTGCCAACCCTTTCTTTGATGTTCGAAACATCTTAGGCGAAAATAGTCTCTTAGGGCTAGACTTTGTGGACCATATCCAGAAACTCGTCTATGAGTATAATGGAAAATATCCGCACGCTGAGGCTTCCGAAAAGGACCGTTTCAAATTTGAAGCTGTACGTAAAGCAGGCTACAAAGGCATTCGCGTTCTGGAGCCGGGCCTTGAAGTCCTTGACCCTAAATACGACATCGTTATGCCTGAAGGCTTTTACCACAGCGGCAAATACGATGCCGAAATCATGGAAGAAGTTGGTCGTAAAGTCATCCATTTGCTGGAAGAAATTTATGGTCGCAAGGCTTCTCCTGAGATTTGGGCACTGAACAACTTCAAGGAATTCGAGGTTTGGTATGATGCCAACAAGAAGGAGCTTGAAGCTAATGCCAAAAAGCGTGGACCGAAGGGTAAAAATGCAGCAAAGAAAGCTGCCTGATAGATTACAAGACCTCTGACACCTCAGTTGTCTTTTTACATAGATAGCGTTTCCTGCCGTTCACCCATGACAGGGTGGGCGGCTTTTTCTTTTGCAAAAAAGTGTTGACGGGGATTGCGAACCGCATACAATAAGAGACGAACGATAGATATTACTTCACTTCCATTAGTCTTCACATTCCTCTCTTTGATTAGGGCGGACACTCTGTATGAGTGTCTGCCCTTTTTCTTTTTGAGACTTTCCGCAGATATTTCTGCGTTTATATAAATCCGTTTTAACACTGTTACTCTTTTGAGGAGGGATAACTTAGCATTAGTTTTATTTTGCCATTGGCACGTACTCGCTGCGTTAATGCGTTCCGTAAAAATACCATTTACAGTAAAGGAGAAATACCAATCATGAATACTTCCATGAAAATTTATCTCGTTATACACAAGTTCTGCAATGAGGACTACGACGGCAATCCTATGCTCGGCGAAGAAATCATCACATCTTTTTCTACAAAGGAGACCGCAGAGCGGTTCGTCCTGAAGTGGAGCAACCCTCACAGCCTCCCAAAGCCTTATGACGGGATTTACCTTGGTGAGCTCTACATCAAAGAGCTGACCTTGGACAGCGTCAATATCGACGAAGACCCACATATCGGCAAAGACTTGGAAGACTACTATTGCCGCAACTATGATGATGAAGAAGAGGCTGAGACCGCTCCGTCTAACGACGAGCATATCGATGATGAGGTTGCTGAAGAAATGCCTCCTCATGTTGTTCCCGGCATTATCAAGTGCTATGGGAATAGCAGTGGTAATATCGGGCTTTCTCCTTGCTTCGTTGACTTGTACGAAATGCACGTCTTTAACCTCAAATACTCTTACGCGCACAATTGGACTGATGAGAGCGAACGGCTTTCTGTTGTCCTTGGTACAGACCCTGCGGGTGAAGAACTGCCTGTCATTGATATCGACAGCAAAGAAGATGCCGATTACACTGACATTGACTTCTTCGACCAGCTTTACTGGATTTCCAGCTATAGCGACATCAACAGTTCGAGCGCTGCTCTTCGCAAGGTGAAAAACCATGTTGTTGCCAAGTATCTTTCTACTCTGGACGACAGCGAAGTCAACGTCTCGAAAATCTTTGGCATTCCAGAAAACCCGTTCGACAGAAGCAGTTACATTTTGGATGGTCTTAAAAAGATGTCGGACAAAGAGTTTGGTATGTATTACCATCTCTTTGAAGATTCTCTGCCCCAATCCAAAAGACCCGAATAATCTTTTCTGTGAATCAGAACGTACACGCTGCGTTAATGCGAAACTTAGTACCCACAATAAGGTGCTTATTAAATACATGTCTCAGCCGTGTGTCGCCACGATAGTGCATTAAACATAGATGTTCCCGCCGCGTTCCGCCACGTAAGAGCAATTTATATATAGATACTACTTCAAGAGGGAGGTGCGCTTTGTGCGTATCCATTACATATTTTAGGGCTTGATTGCCCTTTAAGCACCCAAACTCGATGGTCTTATCCAAGATTGCTTCTAGCTGCAGTATGAAGCAGCTTTGAATAGACTGTTGGGTTTGTTAAGCCGCTCGCCTTTTGGCGGGTGGCTTTCTTTTTTTGCAAAAAAGTTGTTGACGGCGCTTGCGAACTGCATACAATAGAGAACGAACAATAGATACCAATTATCCTTGCCATTCACATTCCATCCAAAAGGGCGGACACTCTCAGAGTGCCTGTCCTTTTTCTTTTTGGACAAAGGTAAAATTGCGACATAAGGTTCGCACGTTAAACACCACGATACGGTGATTTGAATAGATACCAACTGCTGTAATCAGCACGTACACGCTGCGTTAATGCGAAACTTAGTGCCCACAACAAGGCACTTATTAGATACACATCTCAGCCGCGTACCGCCGCGATAGTGCATTAGAATATATCACCAAACAAAAATACAAAAATTCGAAGGGAGACTTTCTTATGATTAGAAGATTTTTTGAAGCCATAGTTTAGCGAGTAGACACTTTTATCGGCAACCATGAAGATAAAGCCAAAGAAATTGCAACCGATATCGGTGGAGCTATCCGCGATATTCTTTAGGTGTTGCTGAGTAAAGAAGGTGTTCTGCTCGCGTTCTTGACCGAACAAGTCAAACTTAGCAAGTATGCGATATTCACCATATGTGCTGTCACAGCGGTCATGACCGTTGCTTTTCTGCTAAAGCACTTTGCCGGAAGGTATACGCATATCAAATCATTAGCAGAAAGTTTTCTGTCTGCAGTTGACATCAAAGGTGTGCTAAAAGATACAGTCACCGAATATGTTAAAACCAAGTGCAAGACAGAGAAAAAAGAAGAATAACAACATACGCTCCGTTTTATGGGGCACGCTATGGAGATGATTTCAAGAGTAGCGCGTCTGCCCCACGAAACGGGGCTTTATTATGAAGAAAAATACCACCACAAAAATTCATGTCGGCATTACCGACAACTATTTCAATGCCCTCTCCAAACAGAACCTACCGATGAGCAGTGCTGCCTGTGAGATTGTGGACAACACAATCTCCAACAGCAAAGGTCCCATCAATTCGCTGGTTGCTGTTGAAGAGGGTTCTGTAAAGGGTATGCTTGCCCTGATTTTTGCTGATTGGGGCAAAGGCATGACCATCGAGCGTCTCGAAGAAAGCGTTCAGCTTGGTTCCCGCCACACTGATGAGGGTCCTCTGTGCATCCACGGCGTTGGTTTGAACAACTTCCTGCTGGTCGCCACTCGCAACAAGTACCCGTGGTTTATCGCCACGCGTAAACCGGGCGAGAAGACCTACCATCGCATCGACGGTCCTTTCTCCACCACGATGGAGATTACCGAGCAGAAGGAAATTCCTCTGGAGAACATCGTGATGCGTGATGCCTACAAGAGCCTCGGTGCCCCGTCCACCATCATCTATGTTGAGATGGACAAGAGCACGGCGAGCACTATGCTCACCACCTCTGGCACTTGCTCTCCCAGCTTGGTTCGCAACACCAATATCATTCGTCGCTCTCTTGCAGAGCACTTTGGCGTCAAGTACCGCAATTACTTGGCACCCGATGATTCCGGTATTGCACCCGCCCGCATTCTGATTCCCGATTATCAGATGGCGAACGGCAAGGTTTGCGATGTCTTTGTGAAGCCAATCTTCCCGCGTTACAAGACGAAGGAGGATACCCGCTACATCAATGTCGATTACGATGGTCACACTATCCCGTTGACCGTTGATGTCGGTTTGATGGACATCGTTGCCACCCAGAAGGGCGCTGTCACGGGCGGTTACAGCCTGAAGCACTACTATCAGGGCAACATGGCAACGCAGGGCGTTGACATCCAGCTCGGCAACCGCGTCATTGCAACTGCTCAGTTGGATACCATCTGGGACCGTGCCCGTCATCCGTCCTTCAACCATTTTGTTGGTACTGTTGCCATCGATATCTCTGACCTGCCGCGCGGATTCTTGAACACGTTGCCCAACAAGTCCAACATCGACTTGAGCGATAATGGGTGGCGTGCTATCTTCGACGCTATCAAGTCTGAGGTATCTCTAGTTGAAGACTCTTCTTGCCCTCTTGAGGTCTATGCAAAGAAGTTTGCGGAAAACCTTGAGAACAGCACCGGCAACAAGGTTGAGCTGCAGTTCCCCGTGTATGCCAATCGTACGCGTATCGATGTTCTGGAGTATCTGGACAATGACCATTGTGTCATCCACGACTTCATGTCGGCTACCGCAAACCTGAAGGCTGTCGCAGAGCTTCGCACGCACTGGGATGGCATGGTTGCTCAGGGCTGCCAGCCTGTTTCTGCTACCATGTACTGCCCCAAAATCGGTCCGATGCTCAAGCACACCTGCGATGAGCTGAATACCCTTATTCAGTCCATGAACGATAAGGATTTTAAGGATGCCTGGGCTGCCGCGAAGGGAGATGTGGCAAAGATGCCTCATTACAGCTTTGCTGTTGAGGTTGACAAGAATATCCCCGACAAAAAAGCCTAACCAATAAAGTCACTAGCCGCCTGCTTTTCGGAGCAAGCGGCTTTTTGTGTAATTGATTATTTTTACGAAATGTGGTATAATACAAGCGCCGAGAGGAGGGCTTGTGCAATGAAAGAGCAAAGATATTCCGACCACGAAATTATCTATATGCAGGTCCGCCTGTACCACCTCGCCTGTGAAAAGTGGGATGCAACACCAAAAGAAATTCTTGCAATTTTTAAGAAAAACAATTTGTTCTTGAAAATTAAAGAATGCTATGATTCGTTTCATCTCTACGGCGACGAGGGTGTCCTTGAGGACCTCTTCCAAATGATAGAAGGGGAAAAGCCAAAATGGAAAACAAAGTAATTCTCTATCATACGAGTTATTGTGTAGTAAATGAACCGAATCTTGAATTGTGCAGTGACAATCGAGATTTCGGTAAAGGCTTTTACCTCACATCTTCTTACATTCAAGCACGACGATTTGTTAAAACATCTTTAAGAAAAGCAAAGATGGAGAAATTCATTGACGAGAAGAAAACCACCGGATATATCAACAAATTTGAGTTTGATGTCACACTGTTGAAACAGCTAAAAACACATGAATTCGCAGAAGCAAATCGAGAATGGCTACATTGTGTCGTCGCACATAGACGTCGCGATGTATTTCAAGAACTAATTCCCATGTATATGCCATATGATATAATGATTGGCAAAATTGCTGATGACCGTACAGGTCCAACAATTTTCACCTATATCAATGGGCAATATGGCGAAATTGGTTCTGAAGAAGCAGACAGTCTGTGCTTGCACTTTTTAATTCCAAACAAGTTTGAAGACCAGTGGGTATTTCGCAGCGAAAGCGCCATATCTCATCTGAAGTTTTTGGGGAGTGACGAAGTATGTCTACTTTAAAACAATATCAACAGAGCCTTAGCGTAGACAATGTTCTTGCCATGACCATTGAAGACTTGTCTAAAAAGTATAACATCGAATATTCCGATATGTGCGCACAATTTCTTGAAAGTGATGTGGCGCAAAAGCTATCCGAACCAGATGATACTCTTTGGGCATTTGGTCCTGCTTCCATCATCGAATGGTATGAAATCGAACAGCGAAGCAAAAAAGACTCTCCCGACACACCGCAATAAACCCATTCACGCCGTCTGCCATTTGGTAGACGGCTTTTTCTTTTTGCCTCAAAATATTTTGTTGCAGAAACTTGCGAATTGAGTAAAATTAAATTTATCGAAAGGATGTGAGCCACCTTGAAGCGCATCGAAACATTACTCGAAAAAATTTCCAGCACAGGACTTATTCTTTATATAGCCGGTATCATCAGCCTTATTGCTTGCGCTATTGCTACTGTTGTGAAAGCTATGACATGGATAGATATGCTCCATTATGCAGGGTGCATCTTTGGATGTGGCTTCGCATTGATGGCAGTTGGCGCTATTGGGCTTGCTCTTATTGGCAAGGCAGAACGCAAACGCTTAACAAAGAAAAACTGAGAGGAGAGCGCAAAAGTGCAAACACATAGAAAAGCTGTTTCATTTGCAGCTTTATTGATGGCAGCCTCTGTGCTTCTCACGGGCTGTGCATCTCAAGAAATTCAAGCTCGCAAAGCAGCCATTGCCGCAGCATCTGCGACACAGCCGGAAGGAACACCTGCTCCTACGCTGAAACCGACTGCTGCACCTATTGACCGTTGGTCGCTGCTTGATAATCTTCCAGATTTTGCTGTTGGAACACTTCCTGCACCTATTATTACATGGGTGGATGGCTTGCCGCTTGGCGAAAACCCGCTGACATATGAGGACGGTCAGCACATTGACGGCTTGTTCTCTAATGCAAGTGGGGGAAGCATCCAGCTTTCCGATGTTTCTGTAGAAGACCTCAAAGACACTCCTGTCAATGTTCGCATGAACATGACACTATCTGTTCTGGACGATACTGCTACTCCTACAAGTAATTCTTCGGATGCTTCTTCTGATACGAGCGTTACAGATTTCTGCCTGCATACAAAAGGCTCAGACGGAGGACAGGCGTTCTACTACCAGATTGGATATAACGGCGACTACCCGATGGATATTCTCAATGGTGCTTTAGCGATTGAAAATAATCTGACATTTGGGGAAGCCTTTGACAATGGTTTGTATTACTCCTCCGCAACGCCGGACGAATTTGCGGGATATCCGGAAGAGGGAACACCAAAAGACCAAATCAATTTCCTATACTCTACATTTGGCACACCATCTGGTTTGTACTGGGCCGACAATGTAAATGGAGTACAGTATGGGTCATTTGAAGAATTCCGCGATGCAGAATATGACAAAGACAACGGAGCCAAACACTTCTATCTTATCTGGAATTTCGAAAAATGTACAATTGCTGCTGCCTGCTCTGACGATTTTAGTAATCCGGATGTTCTCGGCACCACCATCAATGAAATCTATGAATTCCCGATTCTTACCGGCACTGACTATGTCAAAGAAAGCACCAATAACTTCTTCTGGGGCTATCTTGGCTATGGCGATGCTCCTATCCGCTTGATTGGTCTATACGCAGAAGTTCCTGCTTCAAAAGTTTCTGTAATTGAAACGGAACCTGCATCAGAATCAGCAGCGAATGCAGAAACACAATCCAATAATGACGATTCGGTAGCTGAAGCCACACCTGACAGTGAAAATGCGGTTTCCGCAGCTGATTCCTCTTCTGAGGTTACGAAGGACAATGCGGTCTCTTCCAAATCAGAAACAACATCCAGCACAACCTAAAATAAATCCTTGCGTATCTGTGCGAACTGCATATTATGGTAAGTGTACTACAGATACCAAGCAAAACACTATTTAGTTTTCACAGTTCTGAACTTTTGGCAGACTTCCCTAGTAATAGGCAAGTCTGCTTTTTGTTTGAAATTGAACTCTAAAACGCACTTTGTTGCATCTGAAAAGTACAAATTTTATGTTTTTAGGAGTGTAATAGCATGGGCAAAACAACTGACAACGCATACCTCGAAACTCTCGGCGCTGTAGACTGGGATACTTTCTATCAGGAAAAGATGGCACTTCAGAACATCACCGATTACCTGCATCGAAACAAAGAGCAGGAAAACGGCATGTTTGGTCGCGCTGCCAACTGGATGGAAGGTATCCTCACTATGATGGACAATCTCGGCGATGCGGCAGAAGACGAAGGCGATTTCGTGTACCCGGAGCGTGACGAAAATGACCGATGCCTCGATAATCGCTTCAACGATGTTCTTGACCGCTCACCGGATGCTGCAATGTAAGCCGCGAAAGGGAACCGCATTATGCGTATCCAAAGAGACTGCACATTAAAAAGCACCAGCAACAACGACAAACGACTTCAGTATGTACTGGGGCACAAAGGAAAACTTCGCATTAGCAACGGACAGCCAATGGTGTTTGTTGTTGGTGATGCTGAAACTCAATGTAAGTTAACAACCGCACCGATTCAGCGTATCGGCATCGTCGGAGGCAACATTCTTGTAAAAACCGTCATCGGTACAGAGTATGTCTTCGATATGCACTGACACGCACATCTATCCACCGCAGTTGTTGTTTCTGTAAAAAGAACTTCAACTGCATTTTTTGTTTCATTACCGAAGGAGGGTAAACTCATGAATCTTATTCAGTATGCGTCTAAAAAAGAGCGTGTTCATGTTGAGCAAATCATCCGTGAGCAGCCTGTTCTGAAAGACGCTGACAATGTGACAATCAAAACAATCTCCGTACGCAAGAGCCTCGGCCTGACGATGGATGTCTTTGCACCTGCCGCAGTTTCCGATGAGCCGCTGCCGGTTCTCGTCGACATTCATGGCGGCGGGCTGATTGCGGGGCGGAAAGAGCAGAACCGCAACTTTTGCATCCGAATGGCGCAGAACGGCTATCTGGTGTTTGCTCCAGACTATCGCCTCGTTCCCGAAACGAACATTTTTGGACAGATTTCGGATGTTCTGGAAGCTCTCACTGTCATCGAAGACCGTGCCTCGGAATTCGGTGGCAATGTGCGGAACCTGTTCGTCGTGGCTGACAGTGCTGGTGCTTTCTTGGCATCTATGGCAGTCGCTGCGATGCACAATCCTGCAGAGATGCAGCCAGTCATCAGCCGCCATGACAGACATATTCCTCATAAAGTACAGACGCTCCGCGTGGGTGCTATGGCGTTCCAGAGCGGGATGTTCTATATCTACAAAGGAAAGGTTGGTCTGTTGGCTGACAGCTACATGGAGAAAGACTGGCGCAAAAAAGACTACGCCGCCGTTATCCAGCCGGAATTCTACTCCAAGCTGCTGCCCCAGTGCTTCCTCTGCTCTGGCAAGGATGACTTCTTAAAGAAGCAGACAATGCAGTTTAACGAACTGCTTGAAAAGGACAGCCGTACCCACAGGTATGTGTTCAGCAACGACAAGGGAGCCGACCATGCCTATGCTGCACTCCATCCGGAAACGGCATGGGGCGAAATGGCAAACACTGAAATGTTAGTCTTCTTCTACCGCTGCAAACGCTGAAAGGAGTAAAACTCTATGACACGCGAAGAGTATATCAAAAATCTGAAGAATCAAGGCAAAGTCACTGTCAAAGACCTTGCTGAGCTTCTTACATTCACGCTCGATAAAAGCAACGAGCTGATGTTTGAGGATGACCATGTTGAAGTTTACATTCCCATCAACTTCGATGTCGACAAGGTTTTTGGCTTTGATGTATGCAAAACCGACAATGGTGATTGGGTCAACCTGTATCTTAGCTGGTATCCGAGCAAAGATACCTACGATACCAAAGTCAAAATGTACCTGTACTACTGTAACAACTCCACCGATGACGATGATTTCGAGTTGGAAGTTGCTTTGACGTGGGGTCAGCACAATGCGATTCTGCAGCGACTCACAGAACAGTATGAGAAAGCCTATGACTCCACCATCGAGAATGACTGGGAAGAATACCTTGTCGACAGTGAGGTGGACGATTATCCAAACGAAGACGAGGAGGAATAACTCGTGAATATCAACCACTATGCGCTTCGAAAGGAGCGGGAGATACAGAAATTCATCAATAAACTGCCGCCACTCAATGCGGCGGCCGCAGGGGTGGGGAATGATAAGCGAATCACCCACCACATCCTTACGGGCTATCACAACAACCATCTTCCTATCTCAGTTTTTGTGCCAAAGCATAAAGAAGATGGGGAAAAGTTTCCTGTTATCATCGACATTTACGGTGGCGGATTTGTTGCAGGACGAAGCGAGCAAAACAAGTGCTTTGGTGCATGGTGCGCCGAGCATGGGTATCTGACCTTTATCCCGGAATACACTCCTGTTCCCGAGACGAACATTTTCGGGCAAATCGGAGATATTCTCAAGGCATTTGAGGCCATCGACTGCCTCGCCGACAATTATGATGGCGACAAATCCAAGATGTACCTTGTGGGCGATGGTGTAGGTGCGGCACTTGCGTGCTTGACCTACGCTCTCATTTGGCATCCGGTTTCCATGCGTCATTTAGATGACGAATTGCCGTTCAACATTCCTCAAAATGCAAAATTTTCCTTTCGGGCAATGTGCCTGCAAAATGGAATCTTTACGCTCACTGACGGAAAAACAGCAGCTATTACACCGTATCTCATGGAAAAAGATTGGAAAAAAACGAGCTATGCACCTTATGTATCTCCCAAAGCATATGCCAAAATGCTCCCGCCGTGCTTCCTTGTGACCGGTATTTCCGATTCGCAAAAGAAAGATACGAAACGGTTCAGCAACTTATTGGCGCACAAACGAATCAAATGTAAGACATATATCACACATACGCCTTTCACCAAAGAGAGCTTCGCTGCCAGATACCCCGGCAAGCCCTATTCTGAGGCTGCCAATCTGGAAATGCTGAAGTTTTTCGAACAAATCTAAGCCAAGAAAGGAGGCATCGTAATGGCTATCTACCAAACCAGAAATTGCATTTGTGCGGTCCAGTGGGACCCCGAAGACAAACAGAGCCTTGAAAACATCAAAGCACTTGTAAAAGATAACCCCCGTCTCGGCTGGAAAGTCAACGATAATATTCTCTCCAATAATGTCATCATCTGTAACTGCTTTGGTCAGCAAGAACTGTGCCTCCATCCCTACCACTATCTCGTTGAAGGTAAAAGAGACAGCCTTTTCAGTGTACCGCCTGAGACCTTCGAACTTATCTATGAGCTTGATAGTGGTACTGCCTATCAGCGGCACTAAAGGAGAATGCAATGGCAAAGAAATACCTTGGCATCGTTCTGACAACGCGCCGATACGATATGTACCGCTTCGTGGTGTATCAGTATGAAGATACCGCCATGGTGAACACCTGTCCTCTGTGCCAGTTACTCCGTGCGATTCACGCATACAGCAAGGAATACATGGAAGAGCAACGCGAGATTCGTGGTTATGTGCCGCGTCGCCGTTGGTTCAACCTTGACAATTCCTTGCCGGGTTACGCTCTGCATGAGTACGGGCTTACCCAGTGCGCAGAAATGTCGTTTGAACCTTGCCGCATTCCGCCGACCGCAGCATTTCGCCTAATGGAAGGCGTGAACGCTGCCAACTGGAAGAAGCATATCTGGTTTATTGACGGCGATGTAACAATGTTAGGCTAAAAGCGGTTGCACATTCGTGCGAAGCGATTACAATTAGAACTGTACGATAGATACCATTCACAACGGTTTCCGTCTTACAATTCACAATTCTGTATCCGACAAGCAGACTTCCTTTCACAGGAGGTCTGCTTTTTTATTGTTAGGGAGGAGGGCATTATGCCTGTAACTTACTTTAAGGTTAAACCGGAATCAGCTATGTACAAAAACTTCTTTATCGAAAACACAGAACGGAAAAAGCTCAAAAAGCACATTTCCGAATTCATGAAAAACCATTTTGGCAATGGCAAGCACGAAGTCTGGACAACGCTTTATCCGTCTCTTGTCATGACACTATCATCCGAAAAAGCAAAAGAACTCAGCCACCAGCTTTGTAAAGGAGCGCTTGGCGATAGCCAGTATGTCTTTAAAGGCAACAACGGCGACCGGTTTTACCGTTTCAAGAAAAACTCTAAAACCTACAAGCTCTGGAAGGACGAGGTTATGGCTCATATCAATGAGGACAACCTGCGTGCAAATGCTTTTTGGAGATTCGATTTCCCGAACTCCTTTTATGCGGATGCCAACTTGCAAGTGGCAGCCAGCGGAGACCTTTATGGGACCTATTCTGGCAACGAGGGCGATGAGCTGCATTTCCCGAAAGATGTCACAGTGATTTCCGAAGCAGAATATCAGAAAGCATTTCAGTAAAAACACAAAAATCCAACCCAAGAAGGAGAGAAAACCATGAACGACAATTACACTATCAATATCAATGCCATGTGGAAACTCAACAACACCATCGGAAAAAGGCTCGAATGCGTTGATGCCGAACGCGCAAAAAAGCTGAGGCAGAAAAAGCAGCGCCGTGACAAGCGCAAAAACAGCTTTCGTGCAGCCAAGCACCGTTATGAGCTCTGCAAAGCTACGGGTACATGTGACAAGAAGAATGCCCCGTCTCGGCTGCGTAAAGGCTTCTCCGGTGGTTCTTACCACTACGATGCCCTCAGCCATTACAGCAACTGCAAGAACAAGGCACCAGCCAAGACGTTTTCCATCTCTACTTACCGCCGCGAATGCGAGGCAAAGGACAAGATGGCGGAATACGCCTATTATCCCATTCAGGATGAGTGTTTCTACGGCTACGAATATCCCGACGAAGGGATGACGTTTTACGAAGACCTCAAGGAGTTTCTGCGGGTTCACTGCCTTGCTTCTGAGGAAGAACTTTCCGACTGTGGAATTGTTGAAATGATGACCATTGCCTACGCGCTCGGTAGCGAGAAACAGCTTGGCATCAATGCGTATGATGTCACTCGAACCGTTTACCACTATGACGATTGGGGTGACCCGCACGCCGTGAGGGAATGCCTCCCGCTCTGCCATACCGCACACACGCTGCTCGGTCGCGGCAATTCGCTCATTCCCGACTGGAACGACTGCTGGGACGACATTGGATGCTATTACTGATACCATATTTGCCGCTGCCCTTTTGTGGGTGGCGACTTTTTCTTTTGTGAAAAGCCATCCTTGCGCGTCTGTGCGAATCAGATAAAATAAAATATACAATGTAAGAAAAGGAGAATGTACTTGCCCCTAAAATTTTTATTGCAAATTATTGCGAACTGAATAAAATCATGGTTGTACGATAGATACCATTAAACCCGGAAGGTTTCTTTCGCACAATTCATAGTTCTGTGAGCAATGTGCAGATTCGTCTTCGGATGAGTCTGCTTTTTGTTTACACCAATTTCTAAAAAGGAGTGTATTAAAATGACTAACGCAAATGAAATGGCACAGAAAGGCTTCGACACAGGTTTCACCGATGCCAATGACAACGAACTTCATGTGGGTGACTATGTCCGTATCTGCGGCCATATTGGAAAAATCGTTTTTTCCTGTGGCGCATTCGGCATCTTCATTGCAGATGAAGTTCCTTGGGATGCCCTTGAAGAACTGGTTCGGAAGGACAGCGGTAACCGCCCCTCTTTCTTGTACAATGACACCTTCATCAGCTTTTGGGAGATTGTCTGGAACTTGAGTGAGGACACGGACGAGCCGTGCTTGCCCTATGTTGAGAGCATCACCGTGACCGGCGGCATTTTCACCGACGAGAACGGCAATAAGGATGTCTTCATGGGCTGCATCAACGGTTGCTCCGCCACATTGACTCAGTGCGAATACACCTGCGGACACTACCACACGTGTGATACCGTAGCAGTGGCAAACGACTTGCTTCGCGACGAAGAGCTTGGGAAGGAGGGAAATGATAAGAAGTATCTTTTCCCTGAAAGCAATGTCATCGACATGTCGAAACTCTACAAAGATGGTGAAGATGTGATGTTCTATTGGTGCAATGCCTGCGGAGAAGTAAATCTCCCCGGTGATATTGGCATTGTGCTACACGAAAAGGATGAACTGCCTCTTCACATCCAAAGCATCTATGCCAATCTGGAGTGCGAATGCAATGAGACAAATGAGTATGCCGCCAGCATCTGTAATAGGAGCGGCATCCTTCTCATGGCACTCTATCCGTACCAATTTGTTGCAGATGTGCTAAAAATTGACGAACAAAGCCAGAAGGCACAAGATGCAACCGAGCAGTTTGCCTTGAATCTCAAGGCTTTCTCTAATGACTTGCTTGCGGAGTTCAAGAAGATTGACCCGAATTGCGAGGTCGTTCTGGGAATTCATACCGACCCGGAAGGTCCGGAGCTCGGCGTGTTTATCCCATTCTTTGAAGATGAAAAGCCTGTTGAAAATAACCTTTCTGCAGTCCGCAAGAGATTCAATGAGATTGCGTACTCTGATGCAGTGCGCAACCTTATCCGTAAGGGGGTTAATAACAATGGCTAAAAAGGTTAGACATCTTCCTAACTGTGCTGTCGAAGAAGTAATGGATAAAGTGGCAAACGACTTGCTGTGTGCCGACAAACTTGGGAAGGGAGAATAAACACATGACCATCAAACATCCCATTACCGGTGAACGCACCGGTTACTTTGACGAGAATGCCACCGCTCTGAAGGTTGGCGATACCGTGGAGCTCTTTGGGCAGAACGGAACCGTCACCTTCGACGGTATCATTTTCCAGAACGGCGTGCCTTGGGAAGCTATCAAGGACAAGGTATGGCAGCTTTATAAAAGCAGCCCTTGCCTTGTGAACAAGACGAACTTCTTGAGCTTCATCGAGACTATCATGAATTTCTGTGATGACATTGAGGGAACGAAGCTCCCGTTTGTCAAGAAAATCAATAACAAGGAGGTTACTCACGATGACAAAAAAGCTTGCTGAATCTTACAAGAAAGCCTACGGATTCTGGGAAGTTACTACGGAAGGCGACTGCGAAGGCAAGTCTGTCAGTAGGCTCGGTATCTATGAGGGTTACATTGATGAGATTGCTCTGGCATTGGCAGACCGGTGCTATTATTCCTTGTGTTTTCGTCCCATTGACCCGCGTGCTCTCGATTTGACGCCAAAGCGCAAATCCGTAGAAATTTCTTTCGATATCGGGTCGAACACTTGGGACATGGACAATGAGGGTATCGTTGCAGCTTTCAAAGAGGTGCTTAAAGACCGTCCCGTCTATGTTCATAAAGGGCGCTTATTTAGCAGTGTAAATATCTCTACCGAAGAAGAGAGCGAAGAGGAAAAACGGCAAAAAATCCTGAAAAAGCTTTCTCCTGAGGAACGTCGGATTTTGGGTATTGAGGAGTAAAAACTATGAAGGAAATTGCATTTACCGTAAACCCCGACTCGGAGCTGTATGCTAACCATTTCATCCAGAAGGCTGAGAAAAAGCGGTTTGCAGAACTCGCTTCTGCTTTCCTTAACGCTCATTTTCCCGGCGAAGGAAACAATAGCATCATGCTTGGCAAGCGTTTGGAAGTCAAACTTTCTCCTGAAACAGAAGAAAAGTTCCGCAGCCAGCTTCTTAAAAACAAGGACAGCAGTGGCTTTTCCATGTTCAAAGCAAAATCCACCGAAAATCAGTGCTGGCACGAGGAGGTTATTTCCAAAGTTGACCTCAAAAAATACGAAGCCTCTCGTTTTTGGTGGATGGATTTTCCGGGCGTTGGGCATCTGCGCACAAGTCTCTGGGATGATGGAAACGGTAATGTTTATGGGTACTATTGCTCCGAATTCTACTCTGACAAGGGCACGATTCCTGACTACGCCACAGAAATCAAGCTGAGCGAGTATTACGCCGCTGTGGAAGCGTACGAGGCCGAGGTGAAGGCAAAGTGAATCTCACCATCTCCCGCTCAGTAATCAGCCTCAGCAAAGGCATTTCTGTCGTCAATCAATATACGGATTTCGTTCCGTTCAGTCTCAACGACCAACTTTCGTTTGAGCTTGCAAATCAGAAATATATCTCTGCTACTGCAGTTTGCCGCAAAAAAGGTGCTATGTTGTTCTGTACGAACCACCCTTTTTGCGACCCTGATGAAGTTCATTTTCCCATGAACCATGAGAAGACAAATGTTGGTGGATACAATGCAAGTGATATGCGGGAATATCTAAACCGCGTCGTTATCAACCTCTTCCCCGAAGAAATTCGTAAAGAGATGATGCCATTCGACAACAACGACTGGCTGCGTCTTCCTACATACAATGAGCTTTTTGGTCCTGCAAGAGCTGGATTGCCGAGTGAACGTTGGATTTGCTGCGCATCTCCCAACGGCAGAATCATGCGGAGAATAGGCAATACCTTCTATGACATCATGCCTGCGTCCTATTGGTTGGGAACAACTTGTGAGGATTACCCGAACACTTTCTACTATGTCAACGAGAAGGGTGAGGCAGGTCCTTGTCTTGCTAATCTCAATTTTTTCTCGATTCGGCTTGTATTCATGCTGAAAAATCGAGACTAATACCATTTTGCCGTCTGCCTTCGGGTAGGCGGCTTTTTCTTTTTTGCTCTTGCAGGAATGTGCGAGACGAATACAATAGATACTGTACGATAGAAACCATTCTACTTGCTGTAATTATACAGTCGTACACAATTCATATTTCTGTTCCCAACGGCGGCAGACTCTTTTCGGAGAGCTTGTCGCTTTTTCTGTTGGGGCCCAATTTAGGAGGTAAACACCATGTCCAAAAAGAACAAAATCAATCGCAGCGCTCAGCCTTATAGCGGTATCGATGTCGATGTCATTCAGTATCATTCTGATGGCAGCTTTGCAAAACGCACGCTTCGCAGCATCTTCGGCATGACACCAGTTCAGTACGAGCTTTGGCTTCGCTACGGTAACAGCGTTGACTTCACGAACAATCGATAACAAGAGGAGAAATTTCTATGAAAGTAAGATGCAATAACTGCATGGCCGTTTTTGACGAGCCTGAAATCATTTACAACGAAAAAAGCAACACCGAAGCCTGCCCGCATTGTGGCAAAATCGGCTGCCTCATGGATTTGACCGATGAAGAGGCGCAGTCTGATGAGAACCGACTCAACGAGCTTGCTGCCCACTTTGACAGCATCGAATCTCGCCGCAAACTGATTGAGGAATTTGGCAAGTCCCATACATCCTATATGGGCATCAACAACCACGGCGAACAGGTGATGCTTTCTATTTCCGAAGACGGCATCATCGAGCGTGTCTGGCAGGACAACCATCGTGTCCGGGTAGAGGAATACGATAAGGAAGGCTACCATGTGGGTGAATCCTACGACGGTCGCTGGACGGAAGACCCTATGCCTATTCCGGACGGTTCTCCTCTTGACAAAAAAGTGGAGCTTTCGGACGCACAGCTTCAGCGCAATGATGACATCTATGCTGCTGTAACGAAGATGTGCCGGGTCTTGACCGAGAACAATGAGCAAGAGTTCAACATGAGCATTGTCGGTCCTATTGCCGATTACGCTGCTATGCTCTTGACTCGTGAAGGCAACAAAGTACGATTCCCGTCTGTCGTTCAGGACACCGCCGGTCACATCTACATTGAGAACTATTATGATGACGGGGAGGTGCAGGCAATATGAGCAGCCTTTTCAGTAGCCATATAGCACCTCTGAGTAGCCGCAAGCGTCATTGTTGGACCATCTACTTTTGGATGAACGGTATACCCGTATTATACGGGCAACATTTTGCTCTGGAGGAAATGTAATCAATGGCAAAGCAAAAACTCAACGAGGATTTGCAGCTTTCTGACGAAGAATGCAGACAGCTGTATGACAAGTATGTCGACGGCAGGCACTATGAGCCAAAGCCTTTCATTCTGACCGGTCTATCTCAAATGTCCGACATTCTTGCTAACACAATGAACAAATCCGAATAACCATATATAGCTGCTTTCCGCAAAAAGAAGGCAGCTATTTTGCTATTTTTTGTTGCAGAAACTTGCGAATTGCAGACAATAGATAATAGATAATAAAAATTTAGGAGTGATTCTATGAACCGCTTAGAAGCCGATGTCTTTCACCGCTTTCTGGCTCAGCCGGAAGTTATAACGGCAGAGGGCATCATCAAAACTACGGATTATAACGGCAACATCATTGATTGCTATTGCCGTCTGTTGAAAGTTCTAATTGCAACAGGCGCACACAGCGTTTATGCCATCTACATGATGCGTTCTCTTGGTGAAGAAGCCGATGCTGAGCCAGATTTTGACGCACGGTCCGACTATAAGTTTGTTGCCTACTGCGTTGATGGAGAAAAGCTCTATTCCGATAGCGATAAGCTGAAAGTTGCTTTCGGCATGGATGCTGACCCAAT
>ERZ1026844.782-NODE-782-length-21265-cov-17.868930_pt1 | contig 21265 bp, 21 predicted proteins | sample MGYA00380152_ERZ1026844 | MGnify/ENA primary metagenome ERZ1026844 (study PRJEB33269, sample SAMEA4719788) | human gut metagenome | biome: human-associated habitat; feature: organic feature; material: feces | place: Cameroon | collected 2013-10 ... | reverse complement strand
GTATTCTACAAATTGTGCTTTCCCTCGTTTTAAGCAGTAATCTGAAAAAGGAAACGCTGGTTGAAAGAATAAGGTATCAGGGATAGCAAGTATTGCTGGGATATCCTCAGTATCATACTCAAAGTATGCTTTGACGGAAGTCCTCCACTGCGCAGAGTGCGGCAGCCGGTACAAACGTGTCACATGGAATATCCGCGGAAAAAAGAAAATCGTCTGGCGTTGCGTCAGCCGTTTGGACTATGGCAAAAAGTATTGTAAGAACTCCATCACCGCAGAAGAAGCTGCCCTGCATGGGGCCGTTGTTCGAGCGCTGAAGCGCTTTCGCGCAGAGGACGAGTCCACATACCTGACGCTCATGAAAGCCACCATTGGCGAAGCCATCGGCATAAATGGCGGTTCAGAGGAAATCGACCTGCTCACGCGCCGCATCGACACGCTGAACAAACGGATGCTGGATCTGGTCAACGAAACCGTCGCGGCCGGAAAGGATGTGGAGAGCAGCGAGGATGAGTTCAAAGGTATCTCCGATCAGATCGAGCAGCTTAACCGTCGTATCGCAGCGATTCAGGAGAGCATCCACAAGGACGGCTCCCGCCAAGCGCGGCTGGAGGAAATTCAGAACATCATCGCCGAGCGCAATGCGAATGAAACGCAGTACGATGACAGCATCGTGCGCCAGATGATCGAGTGCATCAAGGTACATAATGATGGAAAGCTGACGATCATTTTCGGCGGCGGGTATGAGATCGAGGAAGCACTATAGGAAGCCAGATCGCAAGACACAGAAAAAACTGGAGGTATGCGCACACTTTTGCAAGAGTTTTCTCTGAGAGGTTGGTATCACATTTTGATACCACAAACCGCTCGGAGAAAACAGACAAATATTTTTTCGCAAGACGGAATTTGTCAAGGGGGCTTTCTGCAAAAGTTACAAATTGTTCAATAATTATGTATTTTCACATCAATTTTTTCTCATCTTTTTCAGTACCAAAGCAGATGTTTCCGGAATCCTGGTCATCGTAAACCTTGAACACCGTTCCATACTCTTTCATAAAGCTGAAATCAAAAGTACTTTTCAGCTTGAAAGGAATCCCGTCGATGTACTGCAGATAATACCCTTTGAAATACCATGTCGGCACAGGATTACGCATATTATCGTACCAAGACAGAACCTCCTTGGCTTGGTTCAGCATGGTGTTCACTTCGTCCTGTCCGAACGGAATCGCCCAATATACAGATGAGAGAGTATTGCTTGAAATGTAAAGAGCAAGCAATCTCCAAAACTCCATAGGTACGTTATCATCAAAGTATCCGTTTACCATACCGGAAGCAAAGAGAGGAGCTTTCTGAGCGCACCAAACAATGCGGTTAAATTCTTCCCACGGATCACCGTAATCGTTACGGTTAAAGTCGATAACGTGGAGCTGACCGCCTCTGTCGATCATCATATTGCCGATGTGGTAATCGCCGTGCTGATATACCTGCGGTCTGTTTTTCAGCAAATGACGGTTCTCGTTTATGTAGTCGATAAATGCCTGTCCGTTCTCATACTTGATGGGGCACTCAACGTACTTTTTGATCTTATAATCCATTTTACGGTTAAAACGGATTTCCCAATCCTCCTGCGTTGCAGGAGCAGGAATGGAGTGGATCTTGCGAAGAATACGTCCTGCTTCCAAGCCATATACATATTGCTCGGTATCAGAATAGCCCGACATGACCTGTTCTGCATCTTCGCCGTCAATCCAACTTTGGATGGAATAAACGCCATCCTCACAAGTGCCAAATTCAATGGGCTGGCACATAGGCACTCCAAAAGAAGCGACCTGTTTCATCATATTAAACTCAGACTGCTTTGTGTCGTGCTGTGCAATATCGGAAACACGCAAAAGATACCGTGTGCCGTTTTCGTCGGTAACACAGTATTTTTTATCACTCGACCAGCCTTTGTTTATTGGTTCTTTCGTTACAAAATTCATATCTTTTCTCCGTAGCTCTATCTGCCAAACACCTTGACATCACCGAGCAGTTTAAGGTTTCCATTATCCACGAGAATTGCGCCAGCTCGCACAGCGGTTGCGTACACGGTTTTACCACGTTCAGCAAGTACCCGTTGTATCGACTCATCCTGTTCCGAAGTCCCCTCATAGTGAACTTCCAAATAAAAATCATTCAGATAAGGAAGCCCCTCATAATACTTAAATTCGGGGTAATCATCATCGGGAGACAAATGGTATTTTTCATACAATGCTCTTGGGGCGGTTCCTTTTTCATCGTCAGCACGGAAAGTAGATACCGAGATTTCTTTTGTTCTGTCTAAATTGGTAAGAACTTCATCCATGAGAATGGAAGCAACACCACGGCGACGGTATTCGGGCGAAACAGCGAGATAGCAGATCATGTTGTGTCCTCGTGAGAACAGCATAACACCGGCAATCTCGTTTTCGTCCTTTATACAGATAGCCTGTCTCTTGTCCATGAACTTGAGAACGGTGGCTCGATGCTCGTTTAGCTTCTCTTGCGTTTCCGGACCCGGGAAATTCCAGCGCACCTGTGTAACAAGGCTCATCCAATTTTCAATATCTTCCGGTACTCCATAAAAGAGCTGCACAGTATTTCGCCTCCGTTCGTAATCAATTGGTTATCAAAGCAATCGCCTTACTCATAGATACAAAAATCCATAATAATTATAGCACAAAAATATGAAAAATTCTACCGGATTCACGAATAAAACAGAAAAATCGGGAGTGCATCGTTCAAAATGCACTCCCGCTGAAATTTTATCGCTCCCAACTGTCTCGATTTTTCTTCTTGTTCTGCTTTTGCTGTGACTGCTGTTGCTGTTTCCGGCGAATGAACTCCCGAACAGAACGTGTATCTGATTCTTCATGGAGCAGATTTGCCGCATCACGCTTGCTGTCGTGCATCAGCATCGGATCGTATTTCTCGCCGTATTGGGAGAGCATCGAGCAGTACGCGGAGGTCAACGATGAGAATCGGCTGGTGATTCTGAGTCATTACCCGATTCTGTTTTATAAGAACCAGCATTATGGCGCGGTCATGCTGTACGGGCATGTACATAATACGCGCGAATGGGAACTCGTTGAGAAGTGGAAGAAAGAGCAGTGGGCGATGGGCATTCCAAGCAGATTGATCAATGTCGGCTGCATGATGGATTACATGAGATACACACCGCGCACACTGACGGAGCTGCTGGACGCCAACCCGATGCCGGAGATCGCCAGAGATCGCAAGGACGGAAGCGCAGTTGAAAGCGCGGAGCAGCAGAACAAGCAGGAAGGGGTGTGGGATCTGAATGAAGGTTACACCGCTGAAAAAACAGAGTAAGAAAAACCAGCGCAAATTTCATGCAGCCAAGCGCGGCACATGGAACGGCGTTTCGCCGGTCACCCGCATTGTGCAAAGCAAGCGGCTTTATGATTGAAACCGTGCAAAGCAGGAGGATCGTCGGGATGAAGATTAGTGAGGCGATAGTGCGGAGTACGAAAAACCGCAAACTATGCAATATCTTTTTGGGTTGCGCAGTGACCATCAAGCAGCACGCCGCGCCAACTCGGAAAAGGATTGCCGAAAATAGCTGAAACCCTTGAAAACACTGGAGAAATCATTGTTATCTTAAAGGGTGCAGCTTGCCATACTGAAAAGCCTTGAATCCGTGAGGATTCAAGGCTTTTTGCTATATATAAGTTTTACATTCACAGCTGCTTCCCCATGATCTTCAGGTTTGAGGCGGGGTATATGCCGGAGGTGGTGTAGAAGTGCATGTGGGGTTCGTCGTTTACGCTGGCGAGTTCGATGAGCTTTGCGCCGTGGTCGCGGGCATGCTGCTCGATCTCGCGGAGAAACTGCCTGCCGAATCCCTTGTTCTGATACCCGGCGAGGATGACGATCTCCTCCAGCCAATAGCTCGTAAGGTCGTCGTAGGGCTTGAGATACCCGATCGCGAAGCCGGTCGTGTTCTCCGTGCCGTCCTGCTGGATCAGGCAGAGGGAATCTTCGACCGTGACGATCTGGCGGATCCGTCTGCAGGCTTTTTCGTGTGTCCAGCAGCCGTCTTCGTGCTGGTTATAATAGTCCGTGTACAGCCGCGCGATCCTGTCCACATCGGCCGCGGTCATTTTTTCGTAGATCATCGTTTTTCTCTCTGTTCCGGCCGATCAGAAATATCCGGCTTCCAGCAGGAGCGTGAGGCAGGTGTTGATCTCTTCGTCGGTGAAGAGGGGGCCGTAGCGGGCCTGGATGATGGTGGCTTCCGGCGAAAGCTCCAGATGCCCGGCCTGCTCCAGCGAGGCGAAGGCGTCGGAGGGGGCACGGCGGCGGACAAAGTCCCGCACGGCGGCGACGCTGCCGCGGGACTGCAGATCCCGGACGAAGCGTGTCACGGGGCTGTGATACCGCGCGGCGGCCTGCTGCGCGTTCTGCAGCAGCTCCTGCTGCAGGGCAAGCTCGAGTTTGGTCTGTTTTGCTTCCATCGGCGGATCCTCAGCGCATGTTGAACTGGATCTGGTCGCGGCGGCCGAGCTCGGACAGGCGGGCCTCGATGGCCCCGGCGGTCCGGCCGTGGCGGCGGGCGATCTGCTCGACCGGCAGACCCGCGTCGTATTCCTCCAGCAGCTGCTGCTCCTCGTCCGGCCTCCAACTGCGGCCGGCGTTGACGGCCTGCGCGCCGGTCTGGCGGGTCTGCAGCTCCTGCAGGACGCAGTGCAGCGCCCGGATAATTTCGGGGTGGTTATAGACGCTCTCGTCCGGCAGACGCGCGCCTGTGATCGGGTCGCGGCCGTCGGCGAGCCCGCGGAGCAGCTCCGCAGCACGCTTGATCTCCATACGCTCACCTTTTCTGTCAAGTTTCGGACTTTTGCTTCTATTATAGTGTACGGAAGTCCGGACTGCAAGCCGTTTCGGCGTCTTTATGCCGGAAATGTTCCGTCCCGGATGTACGAGACCGCGTATTCCACGAACCGGCGGACGGCCGGCGGGGCCTGCAGCCGGGAGGGCAGGGCGATGCCGAGCTCGATCGACTCCTCCGGGGCCAGGGGCAGGATGACGGCGCGGGTCTGGATGCCGCCGGTGGACAGCCGGTTCAGCATGCTCACGCCGAGCCCGCTTTCGACCATGGCGATGGCAGCGTGGTCTTCCTCTGTCGTGTAGCCGATGGAGGGAGTCAGGCGGTATTTGCTGAAGACGTGCATGACGTCGGAGTCGTTGCCGCGAGCGGAGATGACGAGCTCCTCATTGCGGTAGGCGCCGATGGGGAATGCGCCGGCGCTGGCCAGTCGGTGCTCCGGCGGGACGATGGCGACCATCGGGTCCGTGCGCAGTGGGATCCACTCCCGCCCGCCGCCGAGCACACGGCTGTAGAAGCACAGATCCACCCGGTTCTGGTTCATCAGCTCGTCGAGCAGCTGGTGGTGGCCCTCCATGAGCTCGATCTGCACGCCGGGGAAATCCCGGTGGAACCGGCCGATGACCGGCGGCAGCCAGTGCGCGGAGATGCTGTAATACGAGCCGATGCGCACCTTGCCGGTCAGGACGCCCTGGATCTTGGAGCAGACCTGCCGCAGCCGGTCGTCGCACTGCACCAGATCGCGCAGCGGCGCGACGAGCTGTTCACCGTCCGTCGTCAGGTGGACGCCGCGCCGCGTGCGGACGAACAGAGGGAAGCCGAACTCCTGCTCCAGCGCGTTGATCAGGTGGACCACGCCGGAGGGCGTATAGTTCCACGCGGCGGCAGCGGCCGTAAAGCTGCCGCTGTCGGCGACGGAGAGGAAAATTTTATAGCGGTTGAGATCCATGACGCCTCCTGTTATGACGGACTGTCACATGAAAATGAAGAAACTGTCGTTTTACTTTAGACTGACAGCATTATAAACTGTAGATAAAGACCTGTCAAGGACGCCAGATTCTGCAGTGCACCAGAATGCGTCAGTTGACAAGAGCACACACGCTTGCAGGCCGGACTGGACCGCCGTCTGCTGCGTTATCGTCCTTGACTTGCGTCAGCAAGCCTGCGTCCTCTGCCTTGCAGACAACGCTCCAGACCGGCCGGCAAGTCCTTCGGAGTTTTTCACGGAGGATAAACGGCAGCTGGCAAGGCAGACGAGGAAGATGGGCTGACGCCCATCGACGAGGATAACGACGCCAGCCGTCGTTTTGCCCCGTGAAAAACCGTGTGTGCTCTTGTCAGCTGACGCAAAGACGTTGATGACGACAAAAACGAAAAAGAAAGCGAGAGACCTGAAGTATGAATGTATGGCATCTGGTTTTGTGCGTAGTCATTCTTGCGCTGGCCTATATCTTCTTCCAGTACGCCCGCATCCGGAAGCTGCCGGAGGGGACGGACGAGATGCAGGAGATGGCCGGCATCATCCGTGACGGCGCAAGCACCTTCCTCAAGACGGAATTCCGCGTCATTGCGATCGTCGTGATCGTGGTCGCGGCAGTATTCAGCCTGTTCGTGGAAAAGACGAGCGGCATCACCTTTATCATGGGCGCGTGCATGTCCAGCGTCGTGTGCATCCTCGGCATGCGCAGCGCGACGTATGCAAACGTCCGCACCTCCAACCGCGCGCGCGAAACGCTCTCCATCGGCGAGACCGTCAAGGTCGCGCTCGGCGGCGGCAGCGTCTCGGGCCTGGCGGTGCAGGCGTTCGGCATGCTGGGCATGGTCCTGGTCCTGATCATCTGGAACGGCGTGGATCCGACCGCGGTCGGCACGGGCTTCCTTGCCAACCTTGAGTGCAATCCCACCATCATGCGTATCACCACATATTCCCTCGGCTGCTCCATCGTCGCCATGTTCAACCGCGTGGCCGGCGGCAACTATACCAAGGCGGCCGATATCTCCTCCGACATCCTGGCCAAGCTCCGCCACGACATGCCCGAGGATGACAGCCGCGTGCCGAACGTCATCGCCGACTTCATCGGCGACAACGTCAACGACATTGCCGGCAACTGCTCCGACCTGCTCGAAAGCTTCGTCGCCACCATGGCCGCGGCCCTGATGATCGCGGTCACGATCTACAAAAGCGCGCTCTCCGGCGGTACGGAGGCTGTGACCGAGGCGACCTTCGCCGCGACCACCGTCTTCCCCATCGTGCTGGCGGGCTGCGGCCTGTTTGGCTGCCTGCTTGGTCTTGGCTATGCCACCATCAAGAAGATGGGCGACAATCCCTCGCACGAGCTGAACCTCTCCACCTGGATCTCTGCGGGTCTGACGGTCGTGGGCGGCTTCGTCGCGGCGAAGCTGATCTTCGCGGACGTGCCCCTGTACGCGAGCTTCCGCTGCGGCTGGCTGTCGCCGTGGATCTCGAGCGTGCTCGGCATCGCCAGCGGCGTCGCCATCGGCTCCATCACCGAATACTACACCTCCACCGACTATAAGCCCACCCGCCGTCTGGCGGAGATCGCCACCGAGGGCGACGCGTTCGTCATCACCAAGGGCGACGCCATCGGCTCGCGCTCGTGCCTGCTGCCGGTTTTGCTGATCGGCGTGTCCCTGTTCATCTCCGGCAAGGTCTGCGGCACCTACGGCATTGCCCTCTCCAGCCTCGGCATGCTGGCCTTCGTCGGCGCGACGGTCTCCATCGACGCCTTCGGCCCCATCGCCGACAATGCCGGCGGTCTGGCGGAATCCTGCCATCTGGATGAATCCGTCCGCGCCATCACCGACAAGCTCGACGCCGTCGGCAACACCACCGCCGCCATCGGCAAGGGCTTCGCCATCGGCTCCGCCGCGTTCGCCACGGTCTCGCTGATCGTCGCCTACGTCGGCAACTACACGGCCATCAACGCAGAGCCGGTCCTCAACATGGCCTCCTACATCGTTGTCGCCGGCGGCATCATCGGCGGCGCGCTCATCGAATACTTCTCCGCGCTCCTGACCGACAACACCATCGAATCCGCCCGCCTCATGGCCGACGAGGGCGACCGGCAGCTGTCCCGCCCCGGCGTGCTTGAGGGCACGGTCCGCCCGGACTACAACCGCTGCATCGAAATGGCCGCCCGGCAGGCGCTCAAGAAGATGCTGCTGCCGTCCGTGCTGGCGCTGCTGATCCCGATCGTGGGCGGCTTCGTGTTCGGCGTGGAATTCGTCGGCGGTCTGCTCATCGGCGCGACCATTGTGGCCATCCCGCGCGCGATCTTCATGGGCAACTCCGGCGGCGCGTTCGACAACGCCAAGAAGTACATCGAGTCCGGCTCTCTCGAGGGCCACGGCAAGGGCTCCGACGCGCATAAGGCCTCCGTCGTCGGCGATACCGTCGGCGATACGAGAAAGGACGTCGTCGGCGTCGCGCTGGATATCTTCATCAAGACCATGTCCACCGTCGCCAACACCCTCGCCACCGTGTTTCAGCACATCACGCTCATCCGCTGAGCAAACGCAGATACCGGACCGGGCCCCGCAGCCCTGCGGGGCCCGGTTTTTCCTGCAAAAAGAAAATAATGGCGCGGGGTGCGAAACGTGTTGAATTTGCGGCGGAATCTGCTATAATTTTCGCAAGAGACTGCGCGCATCCGCGCAGAAGCAAGCGGAGGAGAAACATGAAGAAGCATCGCGCCCTTTGGGTGATCATCATTGTAATTGTGGTGCTCGCGGCAGCTGCCGCGGGCGTGTGGTTCTGGCTGCAGTCGCGGCTGGACGAGACGCAGCAGGCGCATCAGACCGTCTATGCCGAATATCAGGCCATGACGGCGGCTGCGGACCAGGTCACACTGACCGTGACCGAGGACGGCTCGGCCATCGGGAGCTATGACATACAGGCGCTCGGTCTGCGCGACGATCTGCTGCAGAAGGTGAATGCGCAGTTCTCTGAGATCGACCGCATGCCGGACGCGCAGTTTGCCGCTCTGCCGCTGAAGGACCGGCTGGACTGGGCGAAGCTGGGGCTCAAGCCGGCGGCGACCGTTTCTCCTGATCTTGGTCAGCTGGATCTTTCTGCCGTGCTGGCCGATCTGCAGAGCGTGAAGCGCACGGCGGCGCAGGATGCATATATTGACCTTGTGGACGGTGTCTATACTGTGCACGAAGAGGTCGCGGGCGACGAGCTGAATGCCGCCGCCGTGCAGGAGGGGCTGCAGACTGCAGCGGCCGGTCTGGCCGTGACGCCGTCCGGCGCGCAGAACGCGACGTTCGAGCTGACCTCGGTCGACTGCTACGAAACCCCCGCCATCACGACCGCGACGCTCCGCGATACGCCCGACAGCCTCTTCCGCACCGCGCTGGCGGAGCTGGAGGTCAAGGTCGATTTCAACAAGGATTCCGAATTCCTGCCGCACGGCGAGGAGACGCTTACGAGCCACGATCTGGCCTCCATCCTCGATCTGGAGGCGGACGGCACGATCACCATCGATGAAAAGGTCCTCGCGGAGACGATCTCGAAGTGGGCAACGAAATATAATCAGTATGACGCGCCGTTCATCTTCGATTCCTGGGTCAAGGGCGTGATCCAGATCGACTTTGTTACCTGCAATTATCTCATCGACGCGCAGAGCGTCATGGAGCAGATCCGCGCGCAGCTGCTGACGATGGAATCCGGCGAGATCGACGCGGACGCCGTCTGCTACGACACGGACGGCAAGCCCTTCTCGCTGGGCGACAGCTATGTCGAGGTCGATTTTGACAACCAGCAGATGACGTACATCAAGGACGGCCGTCTGGTCGTCAACACCAACATTGTGACCGGCGCGCTCAACGGCCACCAGACGCCGACCGGCCTGTACGAGGCCCACGGCAAGGAGCACGACGTCTGGCTCAAGGGCGACGACTATCTGGTCTTCGTCAAGTACTGGGTCAGCGTGGTCGGTGATCTCATCGGCCTGCACGACGCGTCGTGGCGGTCGAACTTCGGCGCGAGCTTCTATGTCTACGGCGGATCCCACGGCTGCGTCAACACGCCGGAGGAGGCCATGGCCTGGATCTGGAACCTGATCGAGGACGGCACGCCCGTCATCATGCACGGCGTCAATGAATGGTATGAGCCCGCCAACGGCAACCCGCGTGAGACCAAGGATCCCGTCCGCGGCACGACGAGCGAGACGAAGGTCGAGCCCGGCACGCGCGTGCTGTCGGAAGACAGCAGCCGCATCGAGCTGCAGCCGGACGATGTCGTCCCCTTCGAAATGCCGAAGGACGCCAATGCCGACGACGCGGAGAACACCGCTGCCAACCCCAAGCCGGTGTCCTGAACGAGAAACGAAAAAACCTCCGCAGAGCATGGGGCGCGCTCGCACAAGGACATGAAGAAAAACCGCTCAGAGTCAAGTAAACCGATAAAAGGAGGATGCCGCTGCGCGGCATCCTCCTTTTGTTAAAATATAGAAATTCTGCGTGCAAAGAACGCGAGGTATCGAACAGACCTGCGTGCATAACGTGAAGAATACAGCAAAGCCAAACACCGCCGCGCGAGCAGGCGCGGCGATGAGGCAGGGATTCCCCGGAGGGAGCCTCTGTTTTTTTGCGTCCGGAGAGTGGAAAAACGGGGCAGAAAAAATATTTTTGCGGTTTGGAACAAAAAAGCCGCGGCTTATGACATCCCGGCGCAAAACGGCACCGGAAAGTACCCGGGGGGGGGTAAAGTAAGATATCCAAATTCTGAATGATAAAGGCCGCGCCTCCCGGTCGATGAAGATCCCTTTGGAATTCCGGCCGCCGAGGATCATGTTCTCAAACACGGTCATTGCCTCGACCAGCATGAAGTGCTGGTGCACCATGCCGATGCCGAGCTTGACCGCCTGGCTGGGCGACTCGATCCGCACCTGCCTGCCGTTGAGAAAGATCGACCCCTCCGTCGGCTGGTAAAGACCGATCAGAATGTTCATCAGCGTCGATTTGCCCGCACCGTTTTCGCCGAGCAGGGTATGGACCTCGCCCTTGGCTACGGACAGATTGACATCGTGGTTCGCATAGAAGTCACCGAATCGTTTGCTGATGTGCTCCATGCGCAGCAGTTCTTCCAACTAAATCACGCTCCTCTGTATTCACTTTCCGGCTCTTTTTGATAACGCCTCCTCTCTTCGAGCCGTCTGGCACGCCGGCTGACCATCTGTCCGGGCCGGTGAGTATCTTGATTTTCAATATATACGAATTCACTCGAGATTTCAAACCTTTTCTGCCCGCCCCGCATTTTTCTATAAACTTCACAAAACCATTGGAAAAACCTGACGGATCGAGGCAATCCTGCCACCGAACAGTCCGCGTGAGGTGGAGGCATGCAAGCAGAGCACGCGGGACGAAGCGACAGAGAAATGAAAATGCACAAAAAACAGTAAGCAGATTCGACAAATACTACAAAGTTGAGAAAGAGCGGAAAAAAGATATAGACAGAAAAAGAAATAGGGTGTATTATCTTACACAGAAAAACGTTTACGCAAACGATTTACAAAGACCGAAGCAAGATGCTGTTTTGGTTGTCGGAACGTTGAGACGCAGAAAAAGCTTCGAAAAATGGCGGACTTTTGGACAGCGGCGCAGGAAGAAGAAAAAATATATTGCCAGCTGTGCAGTGGCTGACCGCTTGTGCTACGGTACGCTTGAGAAAACGTTGGAACGGTCGTCTTTACTTCCGGACGACGGGGCATCATTTGCAGAAAAGAACAGGGGGAGCGGGCATGCTGAAATATTGTCTGAAACGGCTGCTGATCGTGATACCAACCTTTCTGGGGATCACGATTATGGTATATGTGCTGGCATCGCTGGCACCGGGCAGCCCGGTCGAGATGCTGTTTGCTAACGCGGGCGGTGCACTTTCGGCTGAGGCGTTTGCACAGATGGAAGCGCAGCTCGGGCTGGACCAGCCGGTGATTATACAGTATTTCCACTGGTTGGGCGGTATTTTGCAGGGAAATCTCGGCACGTCCTACCGGACGATGCAGCCGGTCGCCTCCATGCTGGCTGAACGCATTGGACCGACACTGCTGCTGTCAGTCACAGCACTTGTGATGGCGCTGCTGGCCGCAGTTCCGCTTGGTATTGCGGCGGCCTGTAAGCCGTATTCTGTCTGGGACTATGTTTCCTCTGGGCTGTCTTTCCTTGGCGCGGCAATGCCGAATTTCTTTGCAGCCATGATCCTCATTTATGTGTTCTGCATCAAACTGAATATCCTGCCTACGGGTGGTATGTGGGACTCAGGCGGAGTGCATACGGTCGGGGTGTTGGCGTGCCATCTGCTGTTGCCGGCGATTACACTGATGATCCAGTATCTCGGTGCATTCACCCGACAGACGCGAAGCAGTATGCTGGAGGTCCTCAATGAGGACTTTGTCCGCACAGCCAGGGCCAAGGGATTGATGGAGGATAAGGTGGTGCTCCGTCACGCGCTTCGCAATGCACTGATCCCGCTGGTCACGCAGATCGGTTTGTCGCTGCCGGTCCTGATCGGCGGTGCAGTTGTAACGGAGCAGATCTTTGGCTGGCCAGGTATGGGCAGCCTGATGGTGACCTCGATTAATTTCCGGGACTATCCGGTGATCATGGGCATCACGGTGCTGATTGCGCTGTTCGTTCTGGTTGGCAACATTGTGATTGATCTGATCTACGGGCTACTGGATCCTCGCATCGTCCGGACGTAGGAGGAGAAGATGAAGACGAAAAAGAGCTCTTATGTATTGGATGTCATGAAGCGGTTCATCAATCACAAGATGGCTGTCTGCGGCCTGACGGTGCTGCTGATTGAAGTGATCCTGATCATCATATTGCCGGGAATCATGCATCTGGATCCTTACAGCTCCGGTGCGTACTTCGGTGCAGCACCGGGCAACGGATATCTTCTCGGCACGGACGATACGGGCCGTGACCTGTTCGCAAGACTGGTCTACGGCGGACAGACTTCACTCTATGTCGGCTTTCTTGCGGTGCTGATCAGCGCTGCAATCGGGATTCCGCTTGGGATGATTGCCGGATATTACAGAGGCGCGGCAGAGATTGTGATCATGCGTGCTGCAGATATTTTTATGGCGTTCCCGTCTATGATCCTGATTATGGTGCTTGTGTCTGTCATCGGGCCCTCGGTACAGTCGGTTACGGTGATCATTGGCCTCATGGGCTGGCCGCAATTTGCAAGACTGCTCTACGGCAGTGTTCTGTCTGTCCGTGAGCGGGATTATGTGGAGGCGGCAAAAGCCGTCGGCACGAAAAATCGGAAGATCATGCTGCGGTATATTCTTCCAAATGCTTCTGCGCCTGTTCTGGTCGCATTTACTTTCAATATGGCGAATGCGATTCTGCAGGAATCCGCGCTCAGCTTTCTTGGCATGGGTGTGCAGGCGCCGCAGGCTTCTTGGGGAAATCTTTTGTATGCAGCGCAGTCCGTGGCGATCATCGCAACACGACCGTGGATGTGGGTCCCGGCTGGCGTATGTCTTCTGGTCACGGTGCTGAGCATCAACATGTTCGGTGACGGGCTCCGGGATGCGCTGGATCCAAGAATGAAGATTTAAAAATCAATACAAGGAGGAAAACACATGAAAAAGAAACTCAGAACTCTTGCCGCATTGGCATTGGCTGCGGTGCTGCTGCTGACAGGCTGCGCCGCCGGTACGGCACAGACCGACACGACACAGGAAACCGCGTCCGAAACCACAGCTGCCGCTGAAACCACTCAGACTGCTGATGGCGGCAAGATCCTGACGATGGCGATTGTCTCGCCGTGGTCGAGCCTTAGCCCGTTTATGGCAAACGTCAACTATGACGACTGCATCCTGAGCCTGATCTTTGACAAGCTTGTCTATATCAAAGAGGGCGGCGAGTTCACCTCTCGTCTGGCTGACAGTTGGGAAATCTCGGAAGACAACAGCTATATCGTCTTTCATCTCAACGAGAACGCCAAGTGGCATGATGGTGAGCCTGTGACCGCGGATGATGTGGTCTTCACGCTGAATATGTCGGCGGATCCGGATCTGACTACGACCAGACGTCTTTTCCTGCAGAATATTGCAGGCACGGACGACAATGGCATTGAGCTGTCCGAGGGCAGCCTTGAGGTCGAAGCACTTGATGAACACACCGTCAAGATGAACTTCAAGAGAAAGATGGATGAGGTTACGTTCTTCTCCGAAATCCGTGCAGTCTATATTGTGCCGGAGCACCTGCTGAAGGATGTCAGCGCAGCCGATATGGCGACTTGTGACTTCTGGAATGCCCCAGTCGGCAGTGGTCCGTGCGTTTTTGAGTCTCAGATTGCTGGTGAGCGCGTGACCATGAGGGCCAACAAGGACTATTTCCAGGGAGCTCCCGATTTCGATGAAATGGTCCTGCGTGTGGTTCAGAACTCGAACCTTCTGGCAGGCCTGATGAACGGTGAGATCGACGTACTTGCGGGCGGCAGCATCGGCAGTCTTCCGCTGAGCGACTTCGAAATGGCTAAGCAGCAGGAAAACCTGAATGTACAGTCTGTCCCCGTCAGTGACGCACAGTGGATGATCGTCAACAATGAGTCTCTGTCCGACGTCCGTGTCCGTCAGGCAATTTCTCACGCGATTGATAAGCAGAAGATTGTCGATGCACTTCTTCAGGGCCAGGGTACGGTTATGAACACCCTGTATGCGCAGGCGCACAAGTATTATAATCCCGATATGACTGTCATGGAGTATGATCCTGACTTGTCCAGAGAGCTTCTGGCCGAGGCTGGATGGGATTCCAGCACGGAGCTTAAGATGATGGTACCGACCGGCAATACAGTCCGTGAACAGTCGGCTGTTCTGATTCAGCAGAATCTGGCTGACGTCGGCATTACGGTCAACATTCAGTCCGCAGACCTCAGCACCGTTATGAGCACGATGAAAGACGGCGGTGCGGATCTTGGCCTGATGGGCGGCGCGAGCACAGGCGCAGAGCCGAACTTTAACGTTGCCTTCTATACCGTGGATGGCCCGTATGATCTGAGCCGTCTGCAGGATACGGAATTCCAGGATCTGTTTGCGGGAATTGAAGAAGCGCTGGATGAGCAGGAGCGTGTGGAGTTGACGAAGCAGCTGCAGCAGGCAGTTGCCGATAAGGTTCCGTATCTGTATCTCTACAGCCCGAATTCACTGTTCGCATGCCAGAAGACCATTGAAAACCTGCATCCGGCAGATTTTGCAATAGCAAACTGGGATGTTTGGAACTGGAAAGTCAACAAGTAAGATATTAGCAAACGACGGAGGAAGAGAATGGAACAGACGGTCTTGGACGTTTCGCATTTAACGACATCCTTTCATTCCAAGAGCGGCAGTGTGACGGCTGTCGATGACGTGAGCTTTCAGCTTATGCCCGGACAGACGCTTGGTATCGTGGGCGAGAGTGGCTGTGGAAAGAGTGTAACGTCTCTGTCGATCATGCAGCTGCTTCCGAAGAAATTTGGCCGGATCGAGGCTGGCTCCTCGATCAAGCTGGCAGGCGATGAGTTGATTGGCAAGTCGCGGCGGCAGATGTGCCAGATTCGCGGAAAAGAGATCGCGATGATCTTTCAGGACTCTCTGACCTCTCTGAATCCGGTCATGACTATCGGTCGGCAGATGTCGGAAACCTTCCTTATTCACGAGCAGATTAGCCGCGAGGAAGCACTGAAGCGGTCTTTGGAAATGCTGAGGAAGGTTGGCATCCCGGCCCCGGAGGAACGAATCAAGGAATATCCGCACCAGCTCTCCGGCGGTATGCGGCAGAGAGTGCTTATTGCCATGGCACTCTCCTGCCGCCCGGAAGTTCTGATTGCGGACGAGCCCACCACGGCGCTTGATGTGACGATCCAGGCGCAGATCCTCGAGCTCATGAAGGAACTCAAGCGTACGACGAACACTTCCATTATCCTCATTACGCATGATATGGGTGTTGTGGCGGAAATGGCGGACTATATCATGGTCATGTACGCCGGAAAGGTTATGGAGCAAAGCGATGCACCATCGTTGTTCCGGGAGCCGCTCCATCCCTACACGCAGGGGCTCTTGGCATCTATCCCGCGTTTGGATACAGATGTGGAAGAGCTCTACAGCATTCCGGGCTCGGTGCCGAGCCTGAGCGAGATGCCAACAGGCTGCCGTTTCTGCGACCGGTGTGAAAAGGCGACGGAACGCTGTCGGCGTGAGGCACCGGAACTGTACACGGTTGGACAAGGGAAGGTTCGGTGCTTCCTCTATGAAGGAGGGGAGAGGTAGTTGGACAGAAACATAATCATCGAAACTGTCGGGCTGAAAACATATTTTTCGGGCAAAAAATCGCTGCTGCAGCGCAGCCCGAAAACGGTAAAGGCGGTTGACGATATTTCTCTGAAGATCTACGAGGGCGAAACGCTTGGCGTGGTTGGTGAAAGCGGCTGCGGCAAGTCGACACTTGGCCGTACCATCCTGCGTCTGGTCAAGCGGACGGACGGTAAAATCCTGTTTGAGGGACAGGATATCTCAAACCTCTCTGGCGAGCAGATGCGACAGATGCGAAGAAAACTGCAGATGGTTTTCCAGGATCCGTATGCGTCGCTGAACCCACGTATGACGGTGCTGGAGCTTATCCGATCTCCACTTGATGCGTTCGGGATCGGCACAATGGACGAGCGTCTGGAAAAAGTCAGGAAGGTCATCCGCACGGTCGGGATCTCGGAAGAGCAGCTTTACCGTTATCCGCACGAATTTTCCGGTGGGCAGCGACAGAGAATCGTGATTGCAAGAGCATTGATCCTGAATCCTCGTTTTATCGTCTGCGATGAACCAGTGTCGGCGCTGGATGTATCGATTCGCAGTCAGGTGTTGAATCTGATTAAAGCCATCCAGAAAGAATACAACCTGACCTATTTGTTCATTTCGCATGATTTGAGTGTTGTTCGATACATTAGCGACCGTATTGCAGTTATGTATCTGGGGCAGATTGTGGAGTTGGCAGCGAAGAAAGATCTGTATGAACGTCCGCTGCATCCTTATACACAGGTGCTGCTCTCGGCGATCCCGATTCCGGACACGGAGGTCCGGCGGGAGAAGATTATTTTGACAGGAGATGTGCCGAGTCCGCTCTCGCCGCCGTCCGGCTGCCGGTTTCATACGCGCTGCCCGGTGGCAATGGAGTGCTGCAGGACACAGGCACCTGAGCTGCAGGAAATCGAGCCGGGCCATCTAGTCCGATGCCATCTGCATGAGCAAAAAAGGGAGATTATATGACACAACAGGAAGAAAAACTCCTTGAAAGAGTAGACGGTTGGATTGAGGAGAGTCGTGAGGCATTTATTCAGGATCTGATCGCACTTGTCAATATTGAAAGTGTCTGCGAGCCTGGCAAAGACGGCTGCGTCTTTGGTGAAGGCTGCAGAAAGGCTGCCGATAAGGCAATGGAGATTGCTGCGCGTATGGGACTGCAGACAGAGAACGACGAGTATTACTGTTGCAGCGCCATCCTTCCTGGACCACGGGAGCGCGAGCTTGGCATCGTTGGACATCTGGACGTGGTTCCGGCAGGCGATTTCGGCCGCTTTGAGCCGTACAATGCGGTCTATCGTGGCGGTGTTGTGATCGGTCGCGGCGCGTCCGACAACAAGGGCGGTGTAGTGACAGCACTTTATACAGCAAAGTGTTTCCATGATCTTGGAATTCCGCTGCAGCACACATTGCGTGTGCTGATGGGCTGCAGCGAGGAGATTGGCATTCAGGGCGGCGATATTGCGCATTTTTTGGAAAAACATCCTGCGCCGGAGTTTTCGCTGATCTGCGACAGCTGCTTCCCGTTCCACCACGGGGAGAAGGGCATTATGACGGCGAATCTTATGATCGGGACTGGCGGACAGATCGAGTCTGTCTGCGGCGGCATTGTCTCAAACAGCATTCCAGACAGCTGTGAAGCTGTGCTTCGGCTGGATAGCGCGGCAGCTTCTGCACTGGAGAAAGCCGGATGCACTGTCTGTGTGCTGGACAATGGAAGAATCCGGGTTTCAGCCCGCGGCATTGCCGCGCATGCGGCTTTCCCTGAGGGAGGGAAGAGCGCAGTTGTGGAGTTGGCAAAGATGATCTTGACCAGCGGCGTGCTGACTGGGAAGGATGCGGCTGCCATGCAGTTCCTTGCCGATGCTTTCCCGGATGCTTACGGTACAGGACTTGGTATCGATGGACGCGATGAGATCTTTGACCGCACGACCTGCGTCGGCGGCATGATACGGACAGAAGATGGCCGACTGATTCAGAATATTAATATCCGTTATGGTACGAGCCTGACCTATGAGCAGATGAAGCAGCGGATATCAGAGCGCTGTGCGCAGTACGGTGTGCAGGCCGGAGATTTTACCAACGATCCCGGCACTTATATTCCGCTGGATGATCCAGTCTTACAGTTGCTGCTCGGCACATGCCGTGAGATGATGGAAAAGCCGGATATGCAGCCGTTTGTTATGGGCGGTGGCTCGCATATGAGAAAGCTTCCGCACTCGCTGGGCTACGGCTGCTCGCCGCAGAATGACCCGGTACCGTATGGTGGTGCGCACGGTGCGGAAGAGTGCGTCAAGATCGACTCGCTGCTCAAATGTATCCGTATCTATGTCATCGCACTGCTTCGTCTGGAGCATTATTTTGAATCGACGGAGGCATAACAAATTCATGACACATACAGAGCGGCTGAAGGCCGTTACACAGGGGAAAACGGTCGACCGGCCTGCGTTCGCAGCATGGGGCCCGCATCTGTGCCTCTCGGACCGAAATCTTGCGGATTTCGTGAAGGCGACGATCGATTATCAGACCTGCTTTGACTTCGATTTTATTAAAGTCATGCCGAACGGCATGTATTTCCCGGAGGCATTCGGTCAAAAACTTGAGCCTGCAAGACATTGGTTTGACGAAACTTGGCGGACAACAACGAAATATCTCATCAACCATCCTGTGGAATGGACAAAGCTCAAGGCCCCAAGTCTGAAAGAAGGTCCTCTGGCCCGCGAGATCGAGGCAGTCAAGCGGATTTGCGATCATTTCCAAGGGGATGTGCCGGTGCTGCCGACACTTTTCAGCCCATTTGAGTTGATGGGCGAGATGACTGGCGGTTATTCCCGGCAGGAGATCATCTGTGCGCACTTCAAATACTCTGAGCAATATGCACGAATTGGCCTCGATATTGTAAGCGAGGTGAACATGCAGCTAGCGGATGCGTTTGTAGAGGCCGGTGCAGATGGTTTCTTCCTTGCCTATCAGGGAGGACTTGCAGGGAAACTTGGTAAAGAATTGTTCGAAGGTATTGCCAAGCCAAAGGATATCGAGACGATCCGGCATATTCAGGATAAGACGTGGTTCAATATGGCCCACGTGTGCAACGGAAATTCGGAGTATTTCAAGTGGTTTCTGGACTATCCGGTAGATGCATTTAACTGGGCGGACCAGCATGCCGGCGAGATGAGCCTTGCAGAAGCGAGAACACACACCGACAAAGTGCTGGTCGGCGGTCTGGAGCATGCAGCAACAAAGCCAGAAAGTATCGAAGATAAGATTTTGCTGCACGATGATCTGTGGGGGAGTGACCGGAATGTTATCAAAGCTCATCTGAAAGCTAAGGTGAAAAAGACGCTGGCAGATGCGGGTCCGAAGGTCGTTGTCTCTGGAGGCTGCAGTTGGGGTCTTGGTGCGCTTCCGCGATTCAACCTCTGGCATGAGGTTATGGACGAACTCGGCCTGGAACAGGCGGCTGCAGTATGAGACATTTGCAGCGGATTCACACAGACAGACGGAAAAACTGAAAAAGCAGACCCGCAGAAATTTTCGGCGGGTCTGCTTTCGTGCGCTTATCAGACGCGGTAAAAGGCATAAAACAAGATGAAATCTGAAGCTTTTTACAGAAAAGAGTACGAAAAAAGGGAGGAACGATTGACGAGGCCGGAAGCAGATGATAGAAAAGACATAAGACGCAGAGTCTTCGGCAGGAAAAACCTTGCTGTCGGCTGAAAGATATATTCAGCGAATTGCCGAAAAAGGAGGTGACAATTTGGAAGTAATGACGGGTTGACAAAATGTTTCGATAGAGATATTATTGAGGTAAACAATTACGTAAACGTTTATCTCGCATAAAATGTGAAATGGAGGAACGCACATGGCGGTAACGATCAAAGATGTCGCGGCAGCGGCAGGCGTATCGACGGCAACCGTGTCCCATGTGTTCAACGCAACGCGTTATGTTGTGCCGGAGACGGCACAGCGTGTGCGTGAGGTAGCCAAGCAGCTTGGCTACGTACCCAGTATCAGTGCGAGTAGTCTGCGCAGCAAGCGCTCCAAGCGGATCGGGCTTCTGGTCCCATCCATTGCGTCATTCTTCTCGGTCGATATTCTGGACGCGGTCGAACAAGTCTTGATGAAAAATGGTTATCAGCTCATTTTGGGCTGTACCCATGAAAATCTGGAACGGGAAAAGGATCAGATCGATATTTTTAACTATCAGCAGGTCGACGGACTCATCATGTTCCCTGCACCGGGAGACCACAGCTATCTGGATCATATGCCCAGGAGCTATCCGATTGTCTTTCTTGATCGGAAGGCTGACAACTGTATTAGGGATGTCGTTGCGGGTGACAACGAGCAGAGCGTCTATGACGTGGTATGTGAGATGATCCGTGCAGGACATCGCAGCATCGGTATTATTAACGGTGCAGAGCACGTCTCTGCGCTGACTGAGCGCGCAGAGGGCTATAAGCGTGCACTGCACGACAACGGAATCCTCTATGAACCGGATTTCGTGCAGAATGTCGTTGCAACAGAGCGTGGAGGCTATCTGGCAGCGGAAAAACTGGTCAGTGACGGCCGCATCAGCGCGATCCTAGCACTCTCGCCAGCAATGACAATTGGCTGCTTCCATTACTTAACAGCACATAAAATTGCCATACCAAAGCGGATTGCTCTGGTGTGCTTTGGCGACAATGAATGGGCGGAGATCACGAACCCACCACTGACAACGATGCGGCATCCCATGTTTGAAATGGGAAAACTCGCCGCGCAGCAGCTGCTCAAGCGGCTGCATGAAGCGGAACGCTCGGAAGCGGATAAACCTAAAGCACCGTATGAGGATATTCGGCTACCGATTGAAATCGTCCGTCGGGCAACGTTCTGAAAGTTGCAGATTGATGTACGCCTGGCCGGGGGAACCGCCTGCTTTCTGTTTGTTTACCACGCGCTTCAGAATTCTGAAGCGCATGAATGCGAAAAGGAGTTATTATGATCACACATACCCAACGAGTTAAAGCAGCCCTGGAAGGCAAAATTCTGGATCGTCCGGCGTTCGCAGCATGGGGCCCGCATATGAATCTGGTCGACCGCAATGCCAAGGATTTCG
>ERZ1026844.780-NODE-780-length-21331-cov-4.610453_pt1 | contig 21331 bp, 19 predicted proteins | sample MGYA00380152_ERZ1026844 | MGnify/ENA primary metagenome ERZ1026844 (study PRJEB33269, sample SAMEA4719788) | human gut metagenome | biome: human-associated habitat; feature: organic feature; material: feces | place: Cameroon | collected 2013-10 ... | reverse complement strand
CGCTGAGCTTATCAAAGGCGGGCGGGTGATGGTCAACCACCGCCATGAGCGCCGACCTGCTGATGGCTGCCGCGCCGGGGCAGGGCGTGCTGCACGGCGGCTACGCGGATGCCGAGCGCAAGCTCTGGGGCTTTCTGCCGGACTGGCTGGACGAAGACCTCTGGCTGGCCGGGGAGGACTGCCCCCTGGCGGCCTTGGAGGTGAAGACCCCCAAGGGGGCCAAGCTGACCCACCGGGACTATTTGGGTTCCCTCATGGGCCTGGGCATCACGCGGGAGAAGATCGGGGATATTCTGATCGGAGAGACGGGGGCGCAGGTCATCGTCCTGCGGGAGACCCTGCCCATCTTACTGGCCCAATGGGAAAAGGCCGGGCGTTACCCTGTGACCCTCACGCCGCTGCCCCTGGACCAGCTCACCCCCACGCCGGGGGAGACGAAGGAAGTCCGGGCCACCGTAGCCTCCGTCCGTCTGGATGCCGTTGTTTCCGCTGGCTTCTCCATCCCCCGCAGCCGCGCCGCTGAGCTTATCAAAGGCGGGCGGGTGATGGTCAACCACCGGCCCTGTGAGAAGGCGGATAAAGTTGTCGAGGCCGGAGACGTGCTGACCTGCCGGGGGCTGGGCAAGTGTGTCCTGACCGAGATCGGGGGCACGTCCAAGCGCGGACGGACGATCCTGACCCTCCAGCGCTATCTGTAACTTCCAGATCCATCGCATAGTTCCCATAGAAAGAAAGGACCGCACCATGACAGAAGAACGCATCGCCCGGCTCAACGAGCTGGCCCGCAAGAGCAAGACCATCGGCCTGACCGAGGAAGAAAAGCAGGAGCAGGCCACCCTGCGCCTGGAGTACCTGGCCTCCATCCGCCAAAGCCTGGAGGCCCAGCTGGACAACGTCTACTTCCTGGAGAAGGACGGCACCAAGACCAAGCTGCAAAAGAAGGACGAGGAGAAAAAGCCCCTGTCCTGATTCGATGTTACCCACACGACAAGACCGCCTGACCGGCGTTTTGTAAGGCGGCCCTGCCGCCCCCTATCACAAGGAGGATTTTTAGTATGCCCAGTATGTATGTCAACGTTCCCAAGCTGGAACAAGGAACCAAGGATGCCCTGGCTGCCAAGCTGTATGACGCTGCCGCCCCCATCCTGAAGGCCCCCCACATCTACACCTTCGTCAACGAGTATGAGACGCTGTACGAAAACGGCCAGCCCGCCCCCCAGAAGATGGTGGTCGCCAACATCGAAGCCGGCCCCACCAAGGAGGAGAAGGTCAACGCCCTGGCCGAGTCCATGCAGGCCGCCGTCCAGGAGGTCCTGGGCGAGGACAAGAAGCTGACCCTGGTCTTCCACGACAACGGCCTGGACCGCATCGCCATCGGCGGCGTGACCATCGCCACGAAGATGCAGAAGAAGTAAATGCGTTTCTATTGCAAAAGGAGCTGCCTCATAACGAGACAGCTCCCTTTGTATTGTACTTAAGAATCAAGTTGTTGATTCTCCGTCTTCTTGCAATAGCACAGTATCCAGAAAATTCCGAATCTCTTTTGGATTTTGTAACGTGCATATTGTATCAAAGAAGCCTGTAGACCCAGATGCTGGATATGAAGTGTTGAGTATATTTGAAGCGCCAACTTCTTCATCTTCACACGGAGCAAGCAAAACCCCTCGAACTTGTCCATTGGGGAAGGCCAGCATTATTGTCATGCACTTCCAGTTAGCATCATATCCACCAGAAAGCTCACGCCGAGTCGTGTGCGTTTCTTTACAGGTTGAAAGAAACGCCAAGATCTGTTTTTCCTGCTCTGGCGATGGGATCGTGAAATCTTCATCCTCCCCGCCACCAATTTCAATAAACATAATTCGTGTGTTTTCTGGAGAAGCTACCACAGGATGAGCTTGAAAAAACCAAGCGATCATGAGTATCATCGCCGTAGACGCTAATAAGCAGCATACTCCTATCGTATCTTTTCTCATGATGGCACACTCCGAAATCTATAGGTCAAGTTAAATATTAAATAAAAATCCCACTTCTTATGAGATCATTATACATGATATTTATAGTACCTGCAATACAAATCTCGCTGTAAAATAAATTTCCACCGTCGGCGGTGCGACCATCGCCACGAATTCACCGTGGCTGGCTCCCCTCGTTTTCTTGTAAACGGGGGGAGTTCGTGCTATGATGTGAGTGGTGATATAACTTTGATTGGAAAGGAGCCAGCTATGCGTCCCTGCCTATTTCCTGTCGGAGAATCTGACTTTGTACAAATGCGCCAGAATGGTGCATACTACGTTGATAAAACCTTATGTCTCCAAAACCTGAACAGAGGAGCATCGTTTTTTGTAACGGCACCGCCGCACTTTGGAAAGACTGTGATGATGCGGATGTTGGAATCTTTTTTTGACATTCGGACCGACAGCCGAGCGCTGTTTGCGGACCTGGCGATTGCCCAAGATGCGGAGCTGTGCCGCCGCAAGCAGAACCAGTATCCCACGCTCTTTCTGTCCTTTGCGTCAGTCGATGGTCAGAACTTTGAGGATGCCTGTTCTGCGCTGGCGTCCGTCTTCTCCGCCCTTCTTCAGGAGCACGGCTACCTGTTGGAAAATGACCAGCTATCGGAAATGCAGCAGAAGGAACTTCGCCACATAGCAGAAAGAGATATCTCATGGCATTATGCCAGCCAATTTCTAGCCATTCTCATAGATGCCATGCAAACTCACTACGGAAAGCATGTCGTCGTTTTGTTGGATGCCTATGACACACCATTGGAGAAAGCCAGAGAACACGGGTATTTGCCCCAAATGACCGATTGGGTCCGAGGCCTTTTGCATACGCTGGAAGAAAATTGGTCGGCAGAGCTTGTTGTGATCGCTGGCCGCATGCGCTATCCGCAGGCAGGACCTTTCGGACGGTTGGACCGCTTTTTATTTGAAACGATGGCGACCCTTCCGCTGGGCTTTACTCAGGCAGAAGTCGATCAGCTCTTAGCCAATGTCGGTGCCGCTTCCTGTGCTGAAACATGGAAGAACTGGTACGGCGGCTATTCCTTTGGAAGGAAAGAGCTTTTCTGCCCCAGAGACGTTATGGCTTATCTCCATGCTCTGCAAGCTGACCCGAACGCGACACCGGTCAACTTCTGGGAAAACAGCCGGGAGCATGCCCTTTTGCACACGTTTGCTCAAGCCGGCGGCAGTAATTTTACCGGAACGATGGAGCATTTGAGCAGTGGCCACGCGTGTCTCCAGTCCATTCAGGAGCGTCAATCCTATGACTATCAATTTTCCAATGAGAGCGAGCTTTGGAGCGTATTATATCTGAACGGTTGTCTCGCGAAGTCGGTCGTTTGGGGAATGTCGGAAATCCGGCTGCCCAACGAACAGATGCGGGAACTTTTCCGGGCAGTCCTGGAAGAATTTCCTGACCTCTGAGGGAGTAAGACAACAAGCCAGAAGAAAGACCTAGCTGTCTCTCCCCTGGCTTGTGTTGCCGGGTCCGCTTTACCGGGCGCTGGTAGACTTCTGGGCGCTGTCGGTGGCGTTCTTGGCGGCTTGCTTCATGCCGTCGAGGGCGTCCTCTGCGGTGTCGCCGATGCTGCGGGCGGCGTCTTGGGCGGCCTTGCCCAGGTCCTTGGCGGTGTCTTTGGCGTTTTCGCCGGCCTTCTTTAGGTCGTCACCGGCCTTGTCCCGATTGGATTTCGCCTGGCCGCGCTTGCCGTCATAGGAGCGGGCGTGGTAGCCGTCGACCCGACCCTGGCTGTCGGCATGATAGCTGCCGTCGGTGCTGCCCGACAGCGGGCCGCGGGCGTCCGCCTGGCGCTGGATGGCCCAGTCCTGAGAAGCGGCGTTGGTGCCGCCGTCCCAGCGGTGGGCCGCGGTCCCGGCCTTGTCGCTGGTGCCGCAGGCCGTCAGGGACAAGGTCAGGACCAGGAGCAGCCCGGCGGTGAGATACTTGCGAGCCATGATGATCCCTCCGTTGTTTCGTTGCTTGCCGCGCCTAAAAAACGCGGGGGCTTGCAAAGAAGCCGTGCGTATAGTATGCACCGGCGGGGGAAAACTTTCTCAGACAGAAAAAGTCAAATTTCCAAGGAAGTTTTTGCATCATTTTTCTCTGAGTGTGTGTAAGTCACGGTATCTCAGGCCAAAATGCAGTATCCTAAAGCCACAACAAAGAACACCAGCCCAAAGGGCAGACGGCCCAGGGCAAACCCATATAAACCATAACGAACATCAGAAAGGAGCACAACAATGGAACTGAAGGGCAGCAAGACCGAAGCCAACCTGTGGGAGGCATTTGCCGGCGAAAGCCAGGCCAGAAACAAGTACACCTATTACGCCAGCCAGGCCCGGAAGGACGGCTTCCAGCAGATCGCCGCGTTCTTCGAGGAGACCGCCGGCAACGAGAAGGAGCACGCCAAGCTCTGGTTCAAGGAGCTGGGTGGCATCGGCACCACCGCCGAGAACCTGATGGCTGCCGCCGAAGGCGAGCACGACGAGTGGACCAGCATGTACAAGCGCATGGCAGAAGAGGCCCGCGAGGAGGGCTTCCACCGCATCGCTGACCTCTTCGCCGCCGTGGGTGAGATCGAGAAGTCTCACTACGAGCGCTACCTGAAGCTGCTGGAGAACCTGGAGAACGACGAGGTCTTCAAGAAGTCCTCCGTCAAGGTCTGGTACTGCCGCAACTGCGGGCACCTGGAGTATGGCGACAAGGCCCCCGATGTATGTCCCGTCTGCAACCACCCCCAGTCCTTCTTCGAGGTCAAGGCGGAGAACTACTAAGCAATATTATTATCCTGAGCAATCCAAAAGCCGACTCCTTCGGGGGTCGGCTTTTTTGCGCTTCACAAGCTGCAGAGAGGGAAAACGAGTTGATTTTGTCAGATCGGCAGTTGTTTTTGCAGGCTCCCTGGTTTGGGAGATTGGCGTCTGTTAAAATATGCACGCCAAATATAGAAAATAGGAGGTACTTTTCTCATGAACACGATCCCCAAACGATGTGCCGCGCTGCTTCTGTCAACGGCCCTGCTGGTCCCCCTCTTAGCCCCCTCGTCCCGGGCAGCCACCAGCGTCAACGTCAGTGTCAACGGCACGCCTGTCGCCTTTTCCAGCGCCACCGGCACCCCCTTCCTGGACCAGAACGGCCGAACCCAGGTCCCCCTGCGGGTGACGATGGAGGCCCTGGGCGCCACCGTCGGCTGGGATAACAGCACCCGGACCGCCACCGTCTCCAAGGGCAGCGTCTCCATCCGCATCCCCATCGGCACCAGCTTCATCCTGGTCAACGGCGTCAAAAAGAGCAACGACACTACAGCCCAGATCGTAAACGGCCGGACCTATCTGCCCATCCGCATTGTCGCCGAGTCTCTTTCTGCCACGGTGAATTGGGATAACAGCACCAAATCCGTCCAGATCACCGCCAAGGGGACTCCGAAGGTTTGGCTCTTGACAAAGATGTCCAGCTCCGACGATTCCACAACCTATTCCTATGACAGTGCAAACCGGCTTACTTCTAAAACTTATCGTACCTCAGGAGGTTATTCTTGGTCCTATTCCTATGCGTACAATTCTCAAAATCAGGCTATTTCTGAAACAGGAAAACTAACCTCAGAAAACTACGGATATACTACGACCTATCAGTATAATAACTGGGGCCTGCTCTCGTATCAAAAGACGATCCGCTCTGAATTTGGGTATCAATATCAATCCGAAGAGGCTTGGTTTGAGTACAACGACAAAGGCGATATCACAAAAGAGCTTCACCACTATACAGACACAGATTTTAGCTCGTGGCGAACCACAAACCATACCTATACCTATGACAAAAATGGACGCATCACAAAAGAGGTTGTCCTAAATCCTGCTGTAGAAACTCAGGATACATTTCCAGACAAGGATACCTTTACTTATACCTACAACTCTGTAGGAGAGCTAACAAAACGCTATCTCATCACAGAGTACAAGGGAGTAGAGGAAGATGGTTCCAACTACTATGAGCATGTTACCACCAATTTCACATACGACAAAAACGGCAATCTGACAAAAGAATCTGTCGTTTTTGGCACAGATATCATCTCCCGCGCCGACTATTACTACACCTATACACAGCGATAACTTCAAAGAAAAAGAGGGGTATTTTGAATGAGGACAAGTGTACACTCGCCCGGGAAACCTGTGCCAAACCTGATCGTGATGCTGACGTACCACGACGTGACCGTCTCCAACGCTGCTGAGGTCTTTGAACTGTGTAAAGATACCCGCGCGCAGTATTGGGGGATAAAAGAAGAAGGCTTGCCGTTGGAAGAGATGCAGGCTTTGTTTCGTCGGATGAAAGACTGCGGCAAGATCACCTGCCTGGAAGTGGTCGCCTACACAGAGGCGGAAGGGCTGCGGGGCGCCGAGATCGCGGCGGCCTGCGGCTGTGATCTCCTGATGGGAACCGTCTTTTCTGCCCCCATCCACGCCTTCTGCCAGGCCCACAGCCTACGTTATCTGCCCTTTGTGGGGCAGGTCACTGGCCGTCCCTCTGTTCTGCACGGCACCGCAGAGGATATGATCGCGCAAGCCAGAGTCTACTGTTCCAAAGGGGTCAGCGGCATTGACCTGCTGGGCTATCGCTACACTGGCAACGCCCTGACGCTGAATCAAGCGTTGACTGCCGCCGTTCCGGCCCCGGTCTGCATCGCGGGCAGCGTGAACAGCTACGAGCGCTTGGCGGAAGTCCGCGCGGTCGGGCCAGCCTATTTTACCGTCGGCAGCGCCTTTTTTGACCATGCCTTCGGGCAGGAAATCGCCGACCAAATCGACGCCGTGTGTGCCTACATGGAGAACGGGAGCACCTGCCATGTTTTGTGATATCAATCCCACCTGTTATAAAATCGCGCTGCAAAAAGAAATCTGCAAGCGTCATATCAAAAACTTTCTTGGGCACGAAGTCTATGCGGCCCTCTATGATACTGAGCCACTGCCCCAACTCGTCTCTGTGTGCAGCTCCCACCTCATCAAGCGGGGGAAGGGCATTGAACCAAAGCTGCAGGAAAACAAGGCCATCAACATCAACCTGGCCAACCAGACCATGAACGGCATTCTGCTCCGCCCCGGCGAAACCTTTTCTTTCTGGAAGCTGGTGGGGAAAACCACCAAACGCAAGGGATATCAGGAGGGCCGCGTTCTCGTGCGCAGCCGTATCCTGCCCGGTCTGGGCGGGGGCCTCTGCAACCTGGCCAACACCATCCACCGGGTCGTGCTGCTAAGCCCCTTAACGGTGACGGAATTTCACCAGCACTCGGATGCCCTGGCCCCGGACGAGGGGGAGCGCGTCCCTTTCAGCTCTGGAACGTCCGTGTTTTACAATAACGGAGATTACCGCTTCCGCAATGACACTGACCAGACCTTCCAGCTGCTCTTGTGGTGTGACGCCGACAATTTATACGCCGAGCTGCGCTGCGAACAGCCTTTGCCCCATTGCTACCGCATCGTGGAGGAAGGGCACCACTTTCAAAAAGAAGGTGAAAAATACTATCGCGTTTCCAAAATCTACAAAGAAACGGCAGACAAGGCGTCGGGACAGATCATCGATAAAGCCCTTGTGCTAGATAATCATTCCGAAGTCATGTATGACCCCAACCTGATCCCAGGCGTAGAAACTCTATAATATCAGGAGGAACACTCATGAACAGACAACTCCCGCGCATACTCTGCCTTCTCATGGCAGGCGCACTGCTCGCCGGCTGCGCCAACTCGACCCCGGCCAAGCCCATCGAAACGGAACCCGAAGAATCTGTTGTAGAAGAGCAGCCTGCGGATACCGCAGATACTGCGGGCGATAAACAGGCTGCGCTCGATGCCTATCAGCAGTTTCTCCAGGAGGAAGGGTTTTCCCCGTATCTCTCGGAGGAAAGTTATTTCTTTGAGGACGGTGAAAACAGCTATTGTTTTCTCGATCTCGATGCCGACGGGATTCCCGAGTTAATCTTATCGGGAAATGGCTCGAACAACGGGCCCAGCGCCGGCTTTGGGGAACTGCTTGTGTTCGGGTATGACACCGACGCCGCAGCTGTCGTTTCCATCCCGTTTTCTACACAATATGGAGAAAGTGCATCCACAAGCTGCTTCGGAGGGTACTCGTATTCTTCCACTTACAAAGCACTTCAATTTAGCGAAACTCGCCCCGCCGACAGCGGCGGCCGCGTTGATTTCTACACCCTGCAAAACGGCACACTGACTTGCATCCTGACCATTGGATATGAAGCGGACTTCCAAAACGGAAAACCCTCTTACTTTAAAATAGACGGCAGCGGCAACTCCGTCACGATCGACGAAGCGGAATATAACGCCTGCCTGGAGGAATGCACCTCTGACTTTGACACGCATCCTTTGACCGTTTCTTTTTCCAAGCCTGCTTCTTCCGAGCAACCGTCACAGAGCGATCCCGCCGCTGCTTCGGCCGGTAAATCGATCAACGAAGACAGCTTGCAGGATATCACAAGCGGGTACTGGTACAACCAGACACAGGATATTGACGTTTTTAAATTCAACTCGGATGGAAGCTGCGGCTCTATCTTTGACTGTGGCTGGACGGGCACCTACACACTCTCAGGAAATCATCTGACGATACGATCTGATGAGGGATGGTCATATTCTCTGGAGTATCTTCCCCTGAGTGAGCTTGTAGAAAGAGCCTCTGACAAAGATGACGCAAGAGATTGGGCGAATTATATTTCGGAAAAGTGGAACTATTCCGGGAACATTTTTTATGAACTGGATTACATCGATGATGGTTTTGATAGCGCTCCATTTTATTTCATTCCGTCTACGGAAAACCCATTCACCTGATCTCTCTGCGTTTACCCGCTGTCCTACAAAGTTTCCAGCAGACAACGATTGATACAATTTCATCCGGAACCCCCAAAAAGCCGACCCAAAATCAGGGTCGGCTTTTTGGATTCATGCTTCTAAAAATTGAAGAATGTTTTTTTGACGGATCCCGCCGCGGTTGATGTGCAGAAGGGTATCTGTGGATAAGACCAGCTTTTCATAGTTATCAGAGATCTTCTCCAGCGGCCCGAACTCTCGATCCATATTCTCCGGGGTCAGAACGTAACAGACCTGAATATAGATGCGCTCATCGGCCCGGTCTGCAATGAAATCAACTTCTGCGGCGTCTTGTTTTCCGATGTGGACCGAATAGCCCCTGCGCAGCAGCTCTAAAAACACGACGTTTTCCAGGATACCGGCAATATCATTGTCTCGGTATCCCATAACGGCGTGGCGCAGACCTAAGTCGGAAAAATAATATTTTTCCTGCGTTTCCAGCAGCCGTTTTCCCTTGATATCAAAGCGTGTGACTTTGTGGATCAAGAACGCACTTTCCAGAACGTCAAGATAGTTGTAGACGGTTTCTGTGCTGAGCTTTCTCCCCTGACTTTTCAAAAAGGCGGAGATGGTTTTGGCCGAAAATGTGTTCCCAATATTATCCATGAGGTAGAGGATGATCCGCTCCAGCAGGGCAGTGTCTCGGATTTGATTCCGCATCATCACGTCCTTCAACAGGACGGAACGGTAAATGTCCTGTAAATACTGCATGATTCGATCTTCGTCCCATTTCATCTGATGGATTCCCGGCAGACCACCAAACCGTAAGAAATTTGCAAACTGCTCCTGTTGCGGCAACTGCGACTCTTCTTCATTGGTGGCGGCAAACAGCAGGTACTCCTTAAAATCCAGAGGATAGACCCGGATCTCTACATAACGCCCTGCCAATAACGTGGCCAGTTCCCCGGAAAGCAGCTTTGCATTGGAGCCGGTCACATAAATGTCACAGTCAAAATCCACACGAAATGAGTTGACGGCCTGCTCCCAAGACGTCACTTCTTGGATCTCATCCAGCAGGAGATAGACCCGTCCATCTGTCTGTTCCACCCGTGCGGTAATTTCTTCGTAGAGTGCTTTGTAGTTCTTCAAGCTTTCATAACGCAGGGACTCAAAGTTCATAAAAATAATGTTTTGCCTGTTGACACCGCGCGAAAGAAGTTCTTCCTGGGTCAGCTCTAAGAGCGTACTTTTCCCGCTGCGGCGCATCCCTGTCAGGACCTTGACCACGGGTTTATCCATAAAATCCCGAATCTGCTGCATGTACCGTTCCCGCATGATCATAAAGATACACCTCCTAAAGTTTCTTCTATAATAGAATAAAATTAAAAATGAATCAAGAGTTTCTTGTATAGAAGAAACTTTTTGCGGTTCGGCTGGAACAAAAAGAATAGCAGTTGCGCGGGGGGCGCAGGCGTGTTACACTAGGCTTACGAAACGGGCAGAGATCTGGCGAAACGGGACGCAACGGAACCGACAGAGATCTGCCGGAAAGGACGGAACGAACCTTGCAAGCTGTAAACGAGCAAACGGTGACGATGGACCGGCTCAAGCCCGGCCAGAGCGCCGTGATCCAAGCAGTGGGCGGCAGCGGGTCACTGCGCCACCATTTGCTGGATATGGGGCTGACGCCGCAGACCGAAGTCACCCTGCAAAAGACCGCTCCCATGGGCGACCCGGTGCAAATCAAGCTCCGGGGCTATGAGCTGACCCTCCGCCTGGACGAGGCGCGAAAGATAGAGATCGGGGCCGTGTATCAAAAGACCGGCGTGGAGACCAGACCGCTCCGCTACCAGGCCATCGACCACCCCGCCGTGGGCGAACAAAGCACCGTGGAGACAGACCACCCGAAGAAAACGGAGGGCATCCCCGCCGGGCAGCCCCTGCGCTTTGCCCTGGCGGGCAACCAGAACTGCGGGAAAACGACCCTATTTAACCAGCTCACCGGGGCCAACCAGCACGTGGGTAATTTCCCCGGTGTCACCGTGGACCGAAAGGACGGCACGATCCGAAGCCACCCGGAGGCCACCGTGACCGACTTGCCGGGCATCTACTCCCTCTCCCCTTATTCCAGCGAGGAGATCGTCACCCGGCGCTTTTTGCTGGAGACGAAGCCGGACGGCATCATCAACATCGTCGATGCCACGAACATCGAGCGCAATCTCTATTTGACCATGCAGCTCATGGAATTGGGCATCCCCATGGTCCTGGCCCTGAACATGATGGATGAGGTGCGGGCCAACGGGGGCACGGTCCGGGTCAACGAGCTGGAGCAGGCCCTGGGCATCCCGGTGGTGCCCATCTCGGCGGTGAAGAACGAGGGCATCAACGAGCTGATCGACCACGCCATCCACGTCGCCCGCTACCGGGAGGCCCCGGTGCGCATTGACTTTTGCCCGGACAACCCCAACCAGAACGACCCCCTGGGGGCCGTCCACCGGTGCATCCACGCCACGGCCCACATGGTGGAGAACAACGCCAAAGCCGCCGGCCTGCCGGTGCGCTTTGCCGCCACCAAGCTCATTGAAAATGACCCCATCATCGAGCAGGCCCTCCACCTGCCGGAGGACAAGCGGGAGGCCTTTGAACAGATCGTCTCCGTCATGGAGAAGGAGTCCGGCCTGGACCGAGAGGCGGCCCTGGCCAACATGCGCTTCTCCTTCCTGGAAGATCTCTGCCGCACCTCCGTTGTGCGGCCGAGGGAGAGCAAGGAACACAAGCGCAGCATGGCCATCGACCGGTTTTTGACCGGCAAATACACGGCCGTGCCCTGCTTCCTCGGCATTATGGCGGTGATCTTCTGGATGACCTTCAGCGGCATCGGGGCGTGGCTGTCCGATGGGATGGCTTTTCTCGTGAACCAGGCCATCGCCCTGCTGGACCACGGGCTGCAGGCCTTGCACGTCAATGCGGTCGTCCACTCCCTGGTCATCGACGGCGCAGCGCAGGGCATCGGCAGTGTGCTGAGCTTCCTGCCCGCCATTGTGACGCTGTTCTTCTTCCTGTCGATCCTGGAGGACACAGGCTATATGGCGCGCGTGGCCTTTGTGATGGACCGGCCTCTGCGGAAACTGGGCCTCTCCGGCCGGAGCTTTGTGCCCATGCTGGTGGGCTTCGGCTGTTCCGTCCCGGCCATTATGGCGACCCGGACCCTCTCCAGCGAGCGGGACCGGCGGATGACCATTTTGCTGACCCCCTTTATGAGCTGCTCGGCCAAGCTGCCCATTTACACCATGCTGGTGGGGGCCTTCTTCCCGCGGCCGTACCGGGCGCTGGCCATGGTCGGCCTGTATGTCTTTGGGATCTTGTGCGGCATTTTGTATGCCGGGATCCTGAAGCTGACCAAGTTCCGGGGGGAGCCGGTGCCCTTTGTCATGGAGCTGCCCAACTACCGCCTGCCCAGCGCCAAGAGCGTGGGGCACCTGATTTGGGAAAAGGCCAAGGGCTTTTTGCAAAAAGCCTTTACCGTCATCTTCCTGGCCTCCATCATCATCTGGTTCCTGCAGACGTTTGACGCCCGCCTGAACGTCGTTGCTACCCCCGGCGAGAGCTTGCTGGCCGCGCTGGGCGGGATCTTCGCTCCTCTCTTCGGCCCCTTGGGATTCAACGACTGGCGGGCCTCCACCGCCCTCATCACGGGCTTTACCGCCAAGGAGAGCGTCGTGTCCACCCTGACCCTGCTGGTCGGGGGAGATGCGGCCAACATCACCACCCTCTTCACCCCCTTCACTGCCGTGGTCTTCCTGGTCTTTACCCTGCTCTACACCCCCTGCGTGGCGGCCATCGCCACGGTCCGGCGGGAGCTGGGCAGCGGCAAGGCCGCAGCGGCCACCGTCCTCATCCAGTGCGTGATCGCGTGGGTCATGGCGTTTCTGGTCCGCTGCGTGGGCCTGGCCCTGGGGTTTGCCTGATGCCGGCAGGGTTTGCCTCCTGGGATATTCTATGGTAAGATAGCAGCAGCAAACAAAAAACAGGAGGAGATGACTGTGTACGACATTTGGCTCTGCGATGACGAGGCGGTGCACCTGCGCGGCTTGGAGGAGAAGATCGCACGCATCCTGCCCGACGTGCAGCTGCGGTCCTTTGAGGACCCGGAGGCGGTCCGGGCGGCGGCGCGGGCGTGTTTGCCGGATATTCTCATCATGGACATCGAGTTTGGTCCGGCCAGCGGCATCGCCCTGGCCGATGACCTGTGCGACGGGGTGAGCAAGCCCATCCAAGTCCTCTACCTCACCGCCTACGGTGAGCGATACTGCCAGCGCATCTTCACCGGCCAGGTCAAGCCCGTGGGATACCTGACCAAACCCGTGGAAGATACGTACCTCTCGTACCATCTCCGGCGGTGCGTCCAGCAGATCGACGCCCGTGCCAAGGACCAGGACGTGCTGACCTACCAGAAAAACCGCGCCCTGTGCAGCGTCCCCTATCGGGAGGTCCTGGCTCTGGAGAGCAAGGGCCACACCATCCAGATCTGCGCCCGCGACGGCCGGACGGACCGGGCCTTTCATGGCCGCCTGGACGAGTGGGAGGAAAAGCTGCCGGAGGAATTTGTCCGGGTCCACAAGAGCTACATCGTCAACATGCGCTACATCGACCGCATCGACCGGAAAAACGTCCTCCTCCAGGGGGGCCGGGCCGTGCCCATCAGCCGCAGCAAGCAGGAGGAGACCCGCACCCGCTACCTGCTCTACCGGGGGGCGCGGCTATGATCCTGCAAGTCTTTCTGTTGCTGGCCAGCGCCTTGCAGATCCTGACCTACGCGGCCTTTATGAACTTTATGCTGGAGCCTCGCTTTGCCCCCAGGCTCAACTTCTGGCTGACGGCGGGCGGGTACCTGCTGGCGGCGGTGGTCAGCCGCCTTTTGGAGGCCCACACCCTGGCCAAGCTCCTCTCGGCCAATGGGCTGGCGCTGCTGCTGGTCTTTGTCTTCTTCCGCAGCAGCGTGTGGCACAAGCTCTTTGCCCTGCTCTACACCTGGGTGACGGTCTTCGCCCTGGACATGGGGGCGATGATCCTCTGCGTGCAGTGGCTGCATCTGAGCGAGTATGAGATCCTGACCAACCCCGCCGTCCGCCTGGGCGTGACCTACTTCAACTATGTGGCCACCCTGGCCCTGTGGCTGATCCCCATCATGAGAAAGCTCCACCGGACCACGCCCCTCCAGCGGCAGACGGTGAAGCGCTTCGTCTTCTATCCCCTGGGGCATCTGCTGCTCATCGTCGGCTTTTACTGGCTGGTGGAGCAGTATCCCTCGCCCCGGCTGGCGGCCTACTTCGCCCTGGCCTGCCTCTACTGCATCGTGGTCAACATCTTCCTCCTGAAAACCATGACGGACACCGCCAAAAAGGCCGAGCTGGAGCGAAAGCTCCAGGTCATGGAGTATGAGAAAGACCGCCAGATGATGGAATACGATGTCCTCCAGGAGAAAGAGCGGGCCGTGGCCCGCCTGGCTCACGACTACAAGAACCAGCTGGCCGTGGGCCTGACCCTCTTGGAACAAAAAGACTACGACCGCCTGGCCGACCAGCTCCGGGACCTCTCCGACAGCCTGACCACCACGGAAACCGTCCACTTCTGCGCCAACCCCGTGGTCAACGCCGTCCTGGCCAACAAGGCCGCCCTCTGCCGCCGGGAAAACATCACCCTGGAAGCGTCCCTGGACGTCCCCGAAGCCACGGGCCTCTCCGACGGGGAGCTGTGCAGCGTTTTCGCCAACCTCCTGGACAACGCCATCAAAGCCGTCCGCCCCTTGCCGCCGGACCGGCGGCGCATCTGCATCAAGGCCGGGCCGGACGGCGGAAGTTTGCTTATCAAAACCGAAAACCCCTACGACCCCGCCCGCTACCGCAAGGGCCAGGGCCTGGGCCAGGGCATCGTCCGGGACATCGCCAAAGCCCACGACGGCGACTTCCTCGCCCTGCCCCAGGGAGAGAAGTTCGTTTGCCTGCTCTCGCTGCAACTGGTACAGGAGCAAACGTAACATCCCCATAAAAACAAATCCCCATAAAAACCCCTCCGGGCCACCCATGTCTTGCGACGCGGGTGGCCCGGAGAGTTTTTATGGGAAGGAGTTTAGCTTTGGAACTGGCTTCGGGTCATCATCGCCCGGGCCTGGGCCAGGAGAGAATCGCTCACCGCGTGGACCAGGATCACTTCCCGCAGCTCTGGCAGGAGGGGCTTTAGCTGGCCCTCGATGAGGGTCTCGTTGGTGAGGGTCGCGCCGGGGCAGCCGGCGCAGCGGCCCAGCATTTTCAGCCGGAGGATGCCATCGGCATAGCTCACCAGCTCGACGTCACCGCCGTGTTCCCGCAGGGCGGGGCGGACCAGGGTCTCCAAGAGTTCTTCCAGATGCTGCGTCATGTTCGTGTCCTCCTCGGTGTTGATTCTGTCCGCTTCTTTTCGTGGCTACGGGGAAACTCAGTCCTCTTTGACCTTGGCGATGCGCTTGGCCAGGACCTTCTTGCCGGCGATGTCACCCTGGCGGGCGATCATCACGCGCTGTGCCTGGGGAGAGCCGGCCCCGTGCAGGGACTCGGTCCGGTAGCCGACGGCCCCGGCGCCCAGAGACAGGTTCTCGATCAGGCGGAGAATACGCATGCGGTTCTCGGCGGTGGTGCCGGTGCCGTTCTTCATATACTTCTCGACCCAGGGACCGGTGAACTCGCCGTGCAGGTCCGCCTCGGACAGGCAGGTACCCACGGCACCGCCGGCCAGGTCCTCGGCGATGCGGGCCATCTCATAGGGGAAGCGGGTGACGTTCTGCTTGCAGACGTTGGCCAGCAGGAGATTGATCAGGTAGTTGCCGGAAGCGGTCTGGGTGCCCTCGGCGGAGCAGGCGATGCCGCAGGAGTACATGGTCTCGTTGAGATGGATCATCTCGATGAGCTTGTCCTTGATGTGGCTGGCCTTGGCCACGCCGTTGTAGTCGGCGGCCACGGCGGCAGCGCCGATCAGCACGTCGCCCACGCCGACCTTACATCCGCCGTAGGACTGACGGTGATAGCCGGCAAAGCGCTCGACCATGACGGTGGCGAACTCGCTCTCGCCGTTCATGTAGATGTTCTCGTTGGGGATGAACACGTCGTCAAACACGACCAGCAGCTCCACGCCGCCGTACTGGGCGTTGCCCACGTCGATGTCGGAGCCTTCCAGCTTGCGGGTGTCGCAGCTCTGGCGGCCGATGATCATGAACAGGCCGGGGGTGTCCATCGGAACGGCAAAGGAAACCGCATAGTCCTTATCATCGGGACCCATGGACTGGGTGGGCATTACGATGACCTCGTGGGAGTTGCAGATACCGGTCTGGTGGGCCTTGGCGCCGCGAACGACGATACCGTCGGGACGACGCTCCACAATGCGCAGGAACATATCGGGATCGGCCTGGGCATGGGGGGCCAGGGAACGGTCACCCTTGGGGTCGGTCATGGCGCCGTCAACGGTCAGGTCGGCCTCGGCGGCATACTTCATAAACTTCACAAAGTTCTCGTGATAGTTGGTGCCGTGGGCCTTGTCGCACTCATAGGTGGTGGAGAACAGGGCGTTGAAGGCATCCATACCCACGCAGCGCTGGAAGCAGGCGGCGGTCTTCTGGCCGCACAGACGCTGCATCTTGACCTTCTTGATGAGGTCCTCGGTGCTCTGGTGGATGTGGGTGAAGCGGTTGACGCGGGTGCCGGTGTAGGGGGAAACCACGGTCATCAGGTCCTCATACTCGGGCATCTGGGCCAGGTCGTAGGTCATACGCACGGAGTTGAGAGAAGGACGCAGAATGGGGCTCTCGGTGGGGTTGTTGTATCTCTCACCGAACATATAGATCTCCATTTTGATCTTCTTAATGCTTTCGATATACTGTTCGCCTGTCATCAGTGCCATTTTCGTTACTTCCTTTCTTTCTTTGGATTCGTCGTTAGTCGGCTCTGTTTACGTGCAATTAGTACAGCTCGGTATAGATCTTGATCAAACGGTCACGATCCAGTTCCACAAAGTTATTGGCCATCAGGCGGCCCTGGTTGGCGATCACGCTGTCGGTGAACTCCTCGATCTGCTCACGGGTCATGCCGTATTCATGCAGGGCCTTCTTCTGGATGAGGTGATTGAGCAGCTTCTCCAGCTCCTCATAAACATCCTCTACCTTGCAGCCCAGGATATCGGCGATGAACTTATTGAGCTTTTCGATCTCGCCGTCGCGGCGGATCTCCATGTAATTCTTCATTACGCCGGTGAACATGGCGTAGTTGCTTTCGCCGTGCGCCACATGGAAGGTAGCGCCCAGAGGATAGCTCATGGCGTGAACGGCAGCGCAGCCGGCGTTACCGAAGGCAACACCTGCATACAGGGAAGCCATCAGGAAGTCTTCCAGGAGGGGCATACGGGCCTCGGGGCCTTCGGCTTCGATCTTCTTGTAGCCGTGCAGGATCATCTCGATGGCCTTGTAGCCGAACAGGCGGGTCATCTCGTTGCCCTTGGGGGAAAGGCTGGATTCCACCGCATGGATCAGGGCGTCGATGGAGCTGGTGGCGAAGAAGCGGAAGGGCAGGCCGTTGAGCAGCTCGGGAACCAGTACGGCGCTGTCGGCATACATCTCATCCACAGCCAGGCCCTTCTTGGTGCCGCGGCTGTTCAGTGCCAGAATGGCGATGTTGGTGACTTCGCTGCCGGTGCCGCAGGTGGTGGGAACCAGAACCAGCTCTTTATCCTTTACGATCTCGGCCTTGCCATCATAGAGATCGAGGATGGGGGAAACGGTTTTCAGTGCAAACAGCTTGGAAATATCAATGACGGTACCGCCGCCGATGGCGATAACACGCTTATGGTCGCCTTTAATGTCCCGGTACATGGCCTCTGCCATGTCATCGGAGGGCTCGCCTGCGCCGTATTTTTCCTGGTACAGCACATCACAGTCGAGGTTCAGCTTGCCGAAGAAGGGCTGATAGATGTATTCATTGGTGATTACCAGGTCACCCGCGCCGATGTTGAATTCCTTCGCGAATTCCTCGGCGGTCTTGTATTTATAGATGGTCGGTTTGATGGAAAGCAGTTTCATGGCGGTTTACCTCCCTTTTTCTTTTCTCATTTTCGGTGGGTGCGCTTTCGCGGGAAAAGATGGAACTGACCTTGGGATCGTCAGCTCCATCTTTCCCTGTTCCCGCCGGGAGATGAGCGCGCACCGCGGTGTTGACTCATCTCCCGTGGGTGGGGCCTTCCCTAATCAACAGGGTCAAACTGATTGTTTAATTAGCAGCAGCCTTTTTTGTCTTCAGCCGTGAAAACCAGCTCCTCGGGAGTGGGTCCACCGGGGGTCTTCTTGCGGTTCTTCAGGTTGATAACTGCCTCGGAGCCGTCAACGACAACCCAGACGATGATACCGACGAGCAGGGCCCAGCCGGGGGTGAAGTAGGTCAGAGCACCGGCGATAACGCAGGCAACGCCGCGGTCATTGGCGGTGGTGCACATACGGATACCGATGTTGCCGCAGGCGAAGGCCTGAACGCCCATGGTGATGCCGAAGAAGATGGCAAACGCGGGCTTAATGAGAGTAACCAGCGGCAGGATGAGAACGGAGATTACGGTAGCTGCACGGAAGGTACATACACCATCCCAGTAGGTGTGCATGGTCTTGTAGCCTCTCTTGTAGCGCTCGGTGATGGTCAGCAGACCGGAAGCCCACAGCGGGCCGCACATGGGAACCCAGGGAGCAAACAGGGACATGATGGCGTTACGCAGGAAGCTAACCAGGTTGGAACGGCTGGCGTCGAAGATAACGGTCTCATCAGGACGATAAGAGGTAGCCTCGGCAACAACCTCCTTCGCCAGTACGAAGTCGGAGAAGGCGATGATGTAGGTAGCCAGCGCGGAGGGGATCGCCGCCAGGAAGAAGCTCCAAGCGGGGAAGCCCAGACCGAAGATGGTGAAGTGCTCCATAACAAAGCCGAAGCTCAAGGGGGTCATGCCCCACTGAATCTGGGGCAGGGGGATCTCGTGCAGCAGCACGGGAGCCAGAATGATGGCGAACAGCTGGGCGGGAACTACGCCCTGGTTACGCACTACATTCCAGAAGCGGCTCTTGGAAGCCTTGCGGGCAAAGCTGGGGTTGAACAGGAAGAAGTAGGACATCAGTACGGCGATGGCAACGGTCCAGGGGGCCTTGGGCATACGGGCGGAGAAAACGTTTACCGCAGCCGTTACGCCGGCGCCCAGAACGATACCGGCCTTGATACCCATGGGTACGGCGTCAACCAGCTTACGGCCGATACCCGTGGCGCCCATGATCAGGAAGCTCAAGGCAACCAGCATCTGCAGGGCGATCATGGCATAGATACGATCAACTTGTCCGGTAGCGTAGTTCGGCAGATCCCACTGCTGCAGGAATTTCAGCGTCAGGGGCAGGGCCGGGGTAATCCAGCCGGGAACTACGGGGTCGCCCAACAGGGAGGGCAGATAGTAGCAGATGGCGTTCAGTACGCCGAAGGTCAGGGCCATCAGGAACACACCGTTCTCGGTGAAGCCGAGGGCAGCAATGTTGGCGGGATCGTCCAGACCAAAGGTGGTCATGGTGGTGGTAACGCCGGCGCCCAGGCAGGCAACGCCCAGGAACATGGCGGCAGCCATTTCGGTCCAGGACCACTCGTGGTGGATCAGGGGGAGACGGATCTTGAAGGGGCCTACCTTGATACCGGGCTGCTCTTCACCGTAAGCACGCTTTTTCAGCGGGAACTTACCGGTCATAAAACCTTCCGGTACCGCAACTTTTTTCTCGGTTTCGGTCATGTGAAGCATCCTCCTCATTACAGAATTTCTTATGACTTTAGCCTCTGCCGGGCTCCCCGTTCCCTGTCCCAATCAGGCGGTTCCCCGGCGGTTTGCAGTAAAGCGGCACGCCGAGCGCATTTTTCGGCACAGCGGCGCACATCCGCTTACAATTCGATTATATCGGGGCGTTTTCGGCTTGTAAACCTTCCGGGCGCAAGTTTGGCGGGGGCGTTATATTGTCCCGAATGAGTTTGTTCACTTTGTTTTTGCGTCTTTCGGGGTTTTCGTCATTTTTTCTGCTTTTTTCGGCAGAATCGGCGTGAATTTTAGAACGCCCGTTGCGTTTATGCAACAGGCGCTCATTTTTTCAAAAAATCCACCTTCGATTTTCCGCTTGAAATAAGGGTTTTCCCGTAAATCGTTAAATTTTTTTGAACAAAAACCGTTTGTTGCGTTTTTGCGCATTGTTGCATTTTTGCAACTATTCCCTCGATTGCTCGATCTTTTTGCGCTTGCGCACAAAGGTGGAGGCATCCATCCCGAGGCTGCGGGCGGCATCCCGCACATTCCCGTAGCGGCTGTATGCCCGCCGGATGTAGGAGATCTCCAGCTGCTCCACCAGCTTGTGCAGGTTCACCTGCTCAAAATATGCCTCGGTCTCCTTCTGGCTCACGGTGATATCGGTGGTGATGGGCAGCTCCTCCGGCTGGATGACGTTATTTTTGGAGATGATCATCATCCGTTCGATGACATTGTGCAGCTCTCGTATATTCCCCGGCCAGTTGTAGCTTTGCATGCAAATGATGGTCTCCGGGGCGAAGCGCTTTTTCTGGTGGTATTTTTTATTCATCTCCGCCACATATGCCGTCACGATATAAGGGATATCCTCCCGGCGTTCCCGCAGCGGCGGCACGTTCACCGGCAGGACGCTCAAGGCATAATATAAATCCTCGCGGAAGCGTTTTTCCCGCACCAAAGCCAGCAGGTCGGCGCTGGTGGAGGCGATGACGCGGATATCACAGGGCTTATCGGCGCTGTACCCCAGCGGCTTTAGCTGCCGCCGCCGGATGACCGAGAGCAGCCGGGTCTGGCTTTCGTGGTTGAGCTGCTCCACCTCATCCAAAAAGACGACGCCGTTATTGGCACGCTCCAGCAGCCCCATCTTGCCCTGCGGGTATTCCGGGGAGACCCCCGGCCCCAGCCCGAACAGGTCGGCGACCATGGTATCCTCGGTGAGGGAGGCGCATGGGACGGTGACAAAGCTTTCCTTGCGGCGCTTGCTTTTGCTGTGGATATACCCCGCAAGGGCGCCCTTCCCCACCCCGACCTCGCCCTGCAGCAGCACCGGGACCTCCATCTGGGCGGCACGGTTCATCAGGTTGATGACGTTGTGCATATTTTTGTCGTGGAAAATCAGGCTGGCGTAATTGCGGTCCTGGTGGTTGCGGGCGGCCTCCAGCTCGGCGGCGACCTGACGGTTGCGCTCCTCGCTCTGCTCCAGCTGCTCCTTCAGGGCGTAAAGCTCGGTGACGTCACGGACATTGGTGACCACCATGACGATATTGCTTTGGGCATCAAAAACGGGGGTGCTGGTGATGATGGCCCGTTTGCCGGTTTTGAACTGCTGCTCCATCGTCACCGACTCCCGGCGCTCCAGTGCCAGCAGCGTCCCGGAGGCCGAAACGACCCGGTTTTCCACCAGCTCCGTCATACTG
>ERZ1026844.779-NODE-779-length-21339-cov-5.102565_pt1 | contig 21339 bp, 22 predicted proteins | sample MGYA00380152_ERZ1026844 | MGnify/ENA primary metagenome ERZ1026844 (study PRJEB33269, sample SAMEA4719788) | human gut metagenome | biome: human-associated habitat; feature: organic feature; material: feces | place: Cameroon | collected 2013-10 ... | reverse complement strand
GCAAATTACGGCGATTCTGCCGACGATAGGCAAAACGGAGCTGAAACTTTCCGAACAGGATGCTGCCTTTGACGGCGGATTCCTGCTGATCGGACGCGGCTATGAAAAGGACTGCTCTTTCCGCGCTGTGCTTTCGCAGTTGCGCGATGAAGAGGAGACGGCGGTCGCGAACCTTTTATTCAACTGACAGGGAGGAAGGCGAATGCCACAGCCAAGCATCCCCTATGCATGTGCGCGCGTCAGCGCACTCTCGAAGGGGCTTTTGGATCAACAAACGATCAAACGAATGGCGGATGGTTCTCTCGATGAGGCCATGCGTACGCTGCTTGACGTTCGTTACGGCAATTTGCCGGATGCGACGAGTGCGGACTGCGAGCGTATGATCGACAATACGCGCACGCAGACCGCGGCGGAGATCCGCGAGCTGTCGCCAAAGCCTGCGATTACGGATCTGTTTTTGCTTGCAACGGATATTCAGAACCTGAAAATGCTGCTGAAGGCGCGTTTGCTCGGCATGGCGGATGCGCAGACGGAGACGGGCGGGCTCTATTCCCGCGAAGTCTTGCTCCATGCGGTGGCAGAACAGGACTACCGGGATTTCCCCGATCCGATCCGAGAGTCTTTAGAGAGACTTGAGCAAAAACTCAAGGTCGAGGTAGAGCCGCAGCAGGTCAGTATCATGCTCGACCGCGGCTACTTGCAGCATGCCCTTGCGGTGGCCGCTCGGGAAAAGGATGAATTTGCGGCCACGTACTTCCGTGCGCTCTGCGATTTTGACAATCTCATCACGTTCCTGCGCATGCGTGCAACGGGCGCTCCGCGCGAAGATCTGAAAGATGTGTTGCTTCCGGTCGGCGGCATCCGTCGCGAAGACCTCATGAACGCATACGAGCTTTCGGAAGAGGCGCTGAACCATGTGATCCATGACAGCACGGCACGCGACGCGATTGCCACAGGACTTGCAGAGATGCAGCAGACGGGTAACATCAGTGCATTGGAACGCCAGCGCAACGATTATCTTCTGTCGCTCGTCAAAGCGCATAAGCATGAAGTGCTTACGATCTATCCGCTCCTGGGCTACCTGTTTGCAAGAGAACGCGAGGCAAAAGCGATCCGTTTGATTCTGACGGTCAAGCGGAACGGACTGGATGACGCTGTCATCCAAGAGAGGCTGTGTGAATTGTATGGCTAAAATGGGTGTCATTGGCGATAAAGACTCCGTTATGCTGTTTAAAGCAGTCGGGCTGGATGCCTTTTTCGAGACTGAGGGCGAGAAAGCCAATCGCCGCCTGCATCGGCTTGCGCGCGAGGGCTATGCCGTCGTGTTTGTCACGGAACCGCTCTATGCCGCCTGTTCGGAGACCATACAGGAGTTTGCGGCGGAGGCGTACCCTGCGATCATCCCGATCCCGGATAACCAGGGCGTACAGGGCATCGGAATGCAAACGCTCAAGCAGAACGTCGAGAAGGCGGTTGGCGTAGACATTCTATTCAATAATTGAGGGGAAAGGTAAACTACTTATGCAAGGAACGATCATTAAGGTTTCGGGCCCGCTTATCGTTGCCGGCGGCATGGCGGACGTGCAGATGTACGATGTTGTTCGCGTGTCGGAGAAGCATTTGATTGGCGAGGTGATCGAGCTGCGCGGAGATCGCGCATCCATACAGGTCTATGAAGAGACCGGAGGCATCGGCCCCGGCGAACCGGTCGTATCTACCGGCGCGCCCTTGTCGGTCGAGCTCGCTCCGGGACTCATCGAGTCCATTTATGACGGCATCCAGCGTCCGCTGGACGTTATTCGTGAAAAGGCCGGCGACCGCATCACACGCGGTATCATCGTTGATTCGCTCGACCACGAAAAGCTCTGGGACTTTGTCCCTGTCGCCAAAGTCGGAGACGAGCTTGTCGCGGGTGATATCCTCGGTACCGTACAGGAAACGGAGACTGTGCTCCATAAGATCATGGTGCCGCCGAACGTATCCGGCAAACTGACCTGGATCCACGCGGGACAGGCCAACATCGTCCAGCCGATCGCAAAGCTTGAAAAGGACGGCAAGGAGATCGAATTGCCCATGCTCCAAAAGTGGCCTGTGCGCCGCGGCCGTCCATATGCAGAAAAAATCGCTCCGACCGAGCCGATGATCACGGGCCAGCGTGTTATTGATACGCTGTTCCCGGTCGCAAAGGGCGGCGTAGCAGCGGTTCCCGGCCCGTTTGGCAGCGGCAAGACGGTCGTTCAGCATCAGCTTGCAAAGTGGGCGGATGCAGACATCATCGTCTACGTCGGCTGTGGTGAACGCGGCAATGAGATGACGGATGTCCTCATGGAGTTCCCAGAACTGAAGGATCCCCGCACGGGTCTGTCGCTCATGAAGCGTACCGTCCTGATCGCGAACACATCGGACATGCCGGTCGCTGCGCGCGAAGCGTCCATTTATACCGGTATCACGATCGCAGAATACTTCCGTGATATGGGCTACAAGGTCGCCATCATGGCGGATTCCACATCCCGCTGGGCGGAGGCGCTGCGCGAAATGTCCGGCCGTCTCGAAGAAATGCCTGGTGAGGAAGGCTATCCGGCATACCTGTCCAGCCGTCTCGCGGAATTCTATGAGCGCGCCGGCTATGTCAAGACGCTTGGCAGCGAAGGCAGAACGGGCGCCGTTTCCGCGATCGGCGCGGTTTCCCCTCCGGGCGGCGACATTTCCGAACCCGTCTCGCAGGCTACGCTGCGCATTGTCAAAGTGTATTGGGGCCTTTCTTCCAAGCTTGCCTATGCGCGTCACTTCCCTGCGATCGATTGGCTCCAGTCCTACTCCTTGTACCTTGACCGGCTTGAAGACTGGTACAATGAGAATGTATCGCCTGATTGGTCCGCTCTCGTTTCGAGAACGACGGCGCTGCTTCAGGAGGAGAGCGAGCTCGATGAGATCGTTCGTCTTGTCGGTATCGACGCCCTGTCCTATAAGGATCGCCTGACGCTCGAATGCGCACGTTCGATCCGTGAGGACTATCTGCATCAGAATGCATTCCACGAGGTCGATACATATACCTCGCCGAAGAAACAGTACCTGATGTTGAAATCCATCCTGCTGAACTATGATAAGAGCTTGGAAGCGCTGGAGCAGGATGCATCCTTCAACAAGCTGATCACTCTGCCTGTGCGCGAAAAGATCGGCCGTCTGAAGTATGTGCCGGAGAACGAGACACAGGCAGCCTATGATGAGATCATCGCGGATCTGAACAAGCAGATCGGCGATTTGACCGAGGGAGGACAGCAGGATGCGTAAGGAATATCGTACCATCAAAGAAGTCGTTGGACCGCTGATGCTCGTAGAAGATGTGTCCGGCGTCAAATATGACGAACTGGTCGAGATCGAGCAGGCGGACGGAAGCATTCGCCGCGGCCGCGTTCTGGAAGTCAATGGCGACAAGGCGCTGCTTCAGCTGTTCGAAGGCTCGCAGGGCCTGCGCATCAGCGACTCCAAAGCCCGTTTTCTCGGAAAGTCCATCGAGTTGGACGTTGCGCCCGATATGCTGGGCCGCGTGTTCGACGGCATGGGCAAGCCGATGGATGACGGCCCTGCGCTGATTCCCGAGAAGCATCTGGACATCAATGGCACGCCGATGAACCCCACTGCGCGCGACTATCCGTCCGAGTTTATACAAACGGGTATTTCCGCGATCGACGGCCTGAATACACTTGTCCGCGGACAGAAGCTGCCGGTGTTCTCCGCTTCCGGTCTGCCGCACGCAAACCTCGCCGCGCAGATCGCGCGTCAGGCAAAGGTGCTCGGCTCCGACGAGAAATTTGCGGTCGTGTTTGCCGCTGTCGGCATTACGTTTGAAGAAGCAGACTTCTTCATCAGCGATTTCCGCAAGACCGGCGCCATCGAGCGTACAGTCACGTTTATCAACCTTGCGAACGATCCGGCGATCGAGCGTATCGCAACACCCCGTATGGCGATTACCGCGGCAGAGTATCTTGCGTATGACCTCGGGATGCACGTGCTCATTATCATCACGGATATCACGAACTATGCGGAAGCGCTCCGCGAGGTGTCCGCAGCGCGTAAGGAAGTCCCTGGACGCCGCGGCTATCCCGGCTATATGTACACCGACCTTGCAACGATGTATGAACGCGCGGGACGTATCCGTGACAACAAGGGCTCCATTACGATGATCCCGATCCTGTCCATGCCGGAAGAGGACATCACGCACCCGATCCCCGACTTGACCGGATATATCACGGAAGGGCAGATCATCCTTTCGCGCGAACTCCACCGCAAAGGCTTGACTCCGCCGATCAACGTGCTTCCCTCGCTGTCACGTCTGAAGGATAAGGGTATCGGCGCTGGAAAGACCCGTGAGGATCACGCGGACACGATGAACCAGCTGTTCGCAGCCTATTCCCGCGGCAAGGATGCAAAGGAGTTGGCGGTCATTCTCGGTGATGCCGCGCTTTCCGATACAGACAAGCTTTATGCGAAATTTGCGGATGCGTTCGAAGCCGAGTATGTTTCGCAGGGGTATTATACGAATCGGAGCATCGAGGAGACGCTGGATCTTGGTTGGAAACTGCTTTCCATCCTGCCCAAGACAGAGCTCAAGCGTATCAAGGAGAAATTCATCGAGAAGTATTATCCCGAGGAGGCGTAAAGAGTGGCGGCGATTCAAGCAAAACCGACCCGCATGGAGCTGTCCAACCTCAAGAAGCGGAAACAGGTTGCTGTCCGCGGGCACAAGATGATGAAGGATAAGCGCGACGAGCTTGTGCGCAGATTCATCGTTTACGCCCGCCGCAACAAGGAACAGCGCGAAGAGGTGGAGCGCAAGTTAACACTCGCCATGCAGAGCTTCGTTCTTGCCCGTGCGTCCATGAGCAATGCGGAGATCGAGGAGGCGCTGCTGTATCCGGCGCGCGCGGCCTCGGTCGAAACTAGCGAAGAATCGGTGCTGTCGATTTCCGTCCCGAAACTGTCGCTCGAGACACAGGAGGGATTTACATATCCCTATGGTTACGCGACAACGAGCGCCGAATTGGACGGCGCGGTGCAGCAGCTTGCGGAAGTGCTTCCGCTGATGCTGGAGCTGGCCGAAACGGAAAAGACTTGTGGCCGCCTTGCGGATGAGATCGAAAAGACACGTCGTCGCGTGAATGCATTGGAGTATGTAATGATTCCGCAGTTTACGGAAACCATCCATAGTATCCAAATGAAGCTCGACGAGAACGACCGGCAGAGCACCACGCGCCTCATGAAAACGAAGGAAATGCTGGCAAAGCAGAAATGACATCAATACTTGCATAGGTAGGATTGGCCGCCGGTGGTATCCGGCGGCCGGTTTTTATAGTCGAAAGGGTGTTCCATGTCGAGTCGTCGAGTCCGTTGCTTCGCGAACCGCCGGGAAACCGCTTTAAACCGGGCAGAGAAATCTTTTTCGGTGCATGGGCTTGCTTAACCGAATAGAATAGGATACAATAATACCGACGCACACAGTTTGCCGCGCTAAGCGGGGAGGTAGCGGTGCCCTATGCCTGCAATCCGCTATAGCAGGGTCGAATTCTCGTCCTGAGGCCAAAGACTGCGGAACCGGACTTCATGAAGGAATGTTGATCTCCGGGTCCTGTGCAATCGCTCGCCGTGAACCATGTCAGGTCCTGACGGAAGCAGCATTTAGCGGAGAGAGCGGTGTGCCGCAGGTTCACCTGGAAGGAGTCACCTGATGAGGAGACGACCACGGGTTCTGCGATCGAGGGAGGAGTGCGCGGCAATTCATTTGAGTGCCATCGGTGCGTTTGTGCCGGTGGCATTCCTTATGCCCTTGTGAAAGGAAAGGCGATTGAAGGATGAAAAACTATTCCGTTTTTGATATTATTGGGCCGCGCATGACGGGACCGTCCAGCTCGCATACTGCCGGCGCGGCCCGTCTCGCGCTCGTGGCGCGGCATATCGCGCATTCCGACGTTACGGACGTCCATTTTGTGCTGTATGGTTCGTTTGCTGAAACAGGGAAGGGACACGGCACGGATAAAGCCTTGATCGCGGGCGCACTCGGGATGGAACCGGATGACCCGAACATCAAAAACGCTTATCAGATCGCACGGGAGCAAGGCGTTCTTGTCTCCGTCGAGTTTTCCGATGCGCCGACGGAACACCCCAATACCGCCCGGATCGATATTACCGGTATGTCAGGCGCACATACGGTCGTGGTCGGCGTATCTGTTGGCGGCGGGAACATTTTGATCACCGAGATCAACGGTCTCGGGGTAGAGCTCACGGGCGAATATCCGACGATCGTTGTACAGCACAGAGACGAGCCCGGCGTGATCGCGGAGATCTCGCATGTGCTGGCGCAGCTGCGGATCAATATCGCATTCATGCGTGTATTCCGCCATGGCCGTGGGGAGGATGCGTATATGACGATTGAAACAGATGAAAAGATCACGGATGAGACGCTTCAGATGATACAGCGGCTTTGCCCCAATATCTTGAAACTGTTTGCCGTATAAGGAGATAGCGTATGATCACACAAGCGTTTTCAAGCGGAGAAGAACTTCGCAGGTATTGCAGAGAGCAGGGGATCACCATTGCGGAGGCAATGCAGCGGCGTGAAGAGCATCTGTCTGAGATGAGCCGTGAGGAGATTCGTGCCGAAATGTATAAAAACCTCGTTGTTATGCGCGAATCCGTCTATAAAGGATTGTCGGAAAAAGTGGAATCCGTGAGCGGGCTTTCGGGCGGCGAAGCCGCCATGCTGTTCAAATACGGAAAGTACAGTCCTTTTTCCGGAACGAACGCCTGCCGTGCGGCGGCGGCTGCAATGGCGGTCGTTGAGGTCAATGCGTCCATGGGGTGCATCGTAGCTGCGCCGACCGCGGGAGCGTCAGGAATTCTTCCGGGAGTGCTAATCGAGAGCGCAAGAGAGCGCGGCTGGTCGGACGAACAGCTGGTGGACGCGCTGTTCACAGCCGGGGCGATCGGTCTGCTCTTTGCGGAGAACGCAACGATTTCCGGCGCGGACGGCGGCTGTCAGGCGGAAACGGGCGTAGCTGCGGCGATGGCAGCGGCGGCGCTTGTCGAAGTCAGCGGAGGCGCGGCCGTGCAGGCGCTTGACGCAGCGGCAATGGCGATCAAAAATGTCCTTGGCCTTGTATGCGATCCGGTCGCGGGTCTCGTGGAATGCCCCTGTATCAAACGAAATGCTCTGGGCGCTGTCAATGCGATGATCTGTGCGGATATGGCGCTTGCGGGCGTTACGAGCCTCATTCCGTTTGACGAGGTCGTAACAACAATGTTGACCGTTGGGCACGACCTGCGCTCGGAATATCGTGAAACGGCGAAGGGCGGCCTTGCGGTGACGCCGACCGGGAAAAAAGTTGCTGAGCGCGTCCGCAGAATGCAGCGGCAGGGGGATAGTATATGAAGGGGAGATGGAATGTGCCGCATATCCTGCTGCTGGTCGTTTCCGGCATCCTGATCGGCGGCGGAGCGATCCTGCCGGGCATAAGCGGCGGGGTTTTGTGCGTGGTATTTGGGATCTATCAGCCGATGATGGAGCTGCTTGCGCATCCGAAAAGCGCGCTGCCGAAATATTGGAGAACGCTGTTGCCGGTCGGCATTGGATGGATCATTGGCTTTTTCGGCTTTGCGCGCGTCATCGAGTGGGTGTTCGGCGCAAACGAGACCATCGGTACTTGGTTGTTTATCGGCTTGATTCTAGGCACCATGCCGCAGCTGTATCGCGAGGCTGGCGCAAAGGGCCGCAGTACCGGCAGCTTTGTTGCGGGAGGAATCGCGTTTGCGGCTTTGTTTGGGATATTGCTATTTGTGCGGCTTGGGACATTTCCGCAGGTGGTACCGTCGTTTGGCTGGTATCTCTTTGCCGGTGTGCTCTGGGGACTTAGTCTGATCGTCCCCGGCATGACGTCCTCCTCAGTCCTCATGTCGCTCGGATTGCTTGTTCCGCTTTCGGCGGCGATCGCCGCGTTCGATCTGCCGATCATCGGGGTATGGCTGCTTGGCCTTGCGGGAACCGTGCTCATTCTTGCCCGTCTGGTCAATGGATTGTTTGAAAAGCACTTTTCCATGATGTATCATATCGTGCTGGGCGTCACGCTTGCATCAACGCTGATCATCGTTCCCGTGCAGTATGCAGATGCGGCAGAAGTGCTGCTGTCCCTGCTTTGCTGCGCGATCGGCATCGTCATCGCATGGCTGCTGTCCCGGCTTGAAACGAAGAAGGATGAAGCGCAAGCGGAACTGCAGCGCAGCCACGGTGAGAACAACTGAAAAATACCGGATGCGTCCGTCGCGTGACGGACGGTCAAAACAGAATAAGTAAAAGAACGCCGGAGCGGGGGGAGCCGTTCCGGCGTTCTTTGCATTTTGTTCAAACGATCGGGAGATGTTCTGCTACCGCCGCATCAACCAGGGCGCCGATCTCATCGATGCTTTTGAGTCTGCCGCCTTCCATACAGGGGATGACCGAAACAGAGTCCAACCTGGCGGCATAGGCAAGGTACTTTTCCCGCGCGCGAAGTTGAATGGCGGGAATGGATTCATAGATATCGCGTCCGTTGCCGACATAATCGCGAAACCCCTTGCGATCTACGTTGTTTGCCGCCGCCTCCAGATCCATGTCAAACAAAAGGATGAGATCCGGACGAGGTATCCCGAAGTGCTCGTGCTCAAGAGAGAGGATGAAATCGAGGAGATCCGGCTTGCCGAGATCGCAGTCGCGGATACTCTGATAGACCGCATTGGAGAGTACATAACGGTTGATCAACAGCACATCGCAGTCAGACATGTCAAATCTCCGGAACGCCTCGAATCGATCGAGAGCGAACCACAGCGCCATGCTCTTGCCGTCTACCGTATCGGCACGCACGCCGTCGCGCCCTGTCAGAAACGCACCGACTTCGCTTCCGAAAAAACTGTCGTATATCGGAAAGGACAACGCTTTGACGCGCAGCCCGCGTGCATTGAGCGACGCAGCGAGACGGTCCATTTGTGTGCCTTTGCCGGTTCCGTCAATGCCTTCAAATGTGATCACATACGCCATATGCGTCAGCCCTTCAAAATCCGTTCCATCGCGCGTACAGTGTTTTCACGCGTTGCAAAGGCCGTCATACGGAAGTAGCCTTCGCCTGCTTTTCCGAAGCCGGCGCCCGGTGTGCCGACAATGTGGTGTTTGCGCAGGAGTTCATCAAAGAACGCCCAGCTGTCGCCGCCCGGAACCTTGAGCCAGATATAGGGCGCGTTGACGCCGCCATAGCAGGTAAAGCCTGCTTTTGTGAGATTCTCGCGAATGATACGCGCATTTTCCATATAGTCTGCAACAACGGACATGATCTCCGGATATCCCTCGTCGGAATATGCCGCCTCTGCCGCACGCTGCGTGACATAAGGGACTCCGTTGAATTTTGTGGAGACGCGCCGGCCCCACATGCTGTTTAGGGAGACCTCGTTGCCGAGACTGTCCGGATATACAAGATCCTTTGGAACGACCGTGTAGGCGCAGCGGGTCCCGGTAAATCCGGCGGTTTTGCTCATGGAGCGAAACTCGATCGCGCACTGACGCGCACCTTCGATCTCATAAATGCTGTGCGGCGCATCCGGCTCGCTGATGTAGGCCTCATATGCGGAGTCATACAAAATGAGCACGCGGTTCGCGATTGCATAGTCAACGATCGTTTTCAGCTGTTCACGTGTGAGCGTCATGCCGGTGGGATTGTTGGGGAAGCACAGATACATGACGTCGACCTTTTGCTTCGGAAGCTCCGGTAAAAAGCCGTTGTCTGCGCTTGCGGGCATATAAACGATCTTTTCATAGCCGCCGTTTACGAACCGGCCGCCTCGGCCGGACATAACATTGGTATCGACGTATACCGGATAGACAGGATCCATCACGGCGACGACGCAGTCCGCAGAGAAGAGCTCCTGAATGTTGCCGACGTCGCATTTGGCGCCATCCGATACAAACACTTCATCTATAGTGACGTCGATCCCGCGGCTCGCATAATCCCGGCGGACGATTGCTTCACGGAGAAAATCATAGCCGAAGTCGGGACCGTAACCGCGGAACGTTTCCGCGTGTCCCATTTCCTCAACTGCTTTGTGCATGGCGGCAATAACGGCGGGAACGAGCGGACGTGTCACGTCGCCGATGCCCATGCGGATAATATCTGCTTCCGGGTGCTCCTTCTGAAACTTTGCAACACGCGTTCCGACCTCGCGAAACAGGTAGTTCCCCTGCAATTCACTGTAATACCCGTTGGCAACAAACATGATGTTCCTCCAAAATCATTCTTATATAGGATTTCACAAAAATAGAATAACACACCGCCGTGTTTCGTGCAAGTAGGGGCGAGATTCGATAGGATGATATGCGCGATTTGCGAAGAAGTTTTGTATATCTCCGCGAATAACGAAGAGGTTTCGCAGATCAAGACGGAATCGGTATGATGATACATGGGTTTCATAACGGTCAAGCAGAATCTTTCGACAGGGCGTTTTCCGTATGCTGATGCAGGGAGGCAGTATGCGGACAGAGGAAAAGAAACAGAGCAAAGGAATAGGGCAATATATACGGCGGCGTGCGTTTCGACTGGATCTGATCAGCTTTGCAGCTGCGGCAGGACTTTCGCGCGTCTGCTTTCGCGATGGCGTTTCACCGTTCGGCGCGGCTTACTTGGCGGCAGTCACGATCTCCGGAGGCAATGCACATCTTGTATTTGTGGGCGTATTACTCGGGACGCTGCTGCTCCAGCGACCGATGCATTTTGCGGCGGCCGCAGGCAGCGCGCTGTTTTATATAGCGCATCTCCTGTGGAAAAGATTCAGCCACGGCGGCGCAAAAATCGATCAACTCATCCTGCTGTTTCTTTCGCTTGCGGCCATGCTGCCGGTGTTTTATGCAGAGAGCGTGCAGGCGCTGCTCAAAGGACTGGTCGGCCTTGGGATCTCGGTGTTTTCGGCCTTTGCCATGCAAAGCGCAATGGTCACGATTCGCACGATCGGCAACCGGCATGTGCTGTCGGATGCGGAACAGGTCAGTATCAGCCTGTTTTTCGGGATCCTCTTGCTGGCAATGTCCGAGGTAAATTACGTCGGCTTTTCGCTCCCCGTCGTGCTTCTGCTGGTATTTTCCATGATCGCGGCGCTTGCGCGCGGGATCGGCGGCGTTGCGGTCGCGGTCGCGATCGGCGCGGTTTTGACCGTCGGAGGCGATTTTACGCTGATGTTTGTCGGTTCGCTGGCCGCGTGTACGCTCGCCGGCGCAGCACTGCGCAAGGCGAATACGTTCGGTGTGTTCTCCGGTTTTCTCGTGGCGTGTTTGGTCGTCGGATCGTATGTCTTTACCGCATCGCATACGATCAATTTATTGAATCTAGCAGTTGCTGGGGTCATCTTTCTTGTTATTCCACGGAGCGTCATGCTGTCCATCTGCGGATACTTGGATGCCGGAAAAAACCGTGAGAGATACTCCCGAAAGTCCATGCGCAGACTGCGGGAGCGGACGGCGGACGAGATGCAGCAGACTGCGAAGGTGTGCAGAGAGGTCGCGCAGCTGTTTGCGGAGAAAGCGCCGGAAACAGAACCGCCAGACGCGCGCATGCAGTGGATCACGCAGGCGGCGGCCAGCGTATGCGCAGACTGTACCATGCAGAAAGTATGCTGGCAGGATTATGCAAGCGCATCCGCAAGTATTGTAGAAATGCTGGAGGCGCATGAGCGCGGCGAGCGCATCAGGATACGAAAACCGTTCGATCCGTCCTGCAAACATATGCAGCAGATCGCGGCAGCGGCTTGGCAGGCGCAGAATCAGTATCTTGTACAGTATGCCATGCAGCAGCAGTCGAGAAAACAATATGCCTTTGTAAATCGGCAGCTCAGCGGGGTTTGCTCGGTTCTCGAGATGCTTGGCAAGCGTGTGCGCGAGGATCGCTGGCTCGATGAGGATATGGAGCAGCGCATCCTGAACGGGCTGGACAGACGCGGAATACGCGTCTATGGCGTGGACGCGTCGTTTCCGCACGGTCGCTTGCAGTTGCACATCCGCGTGTCGGACACCTATGGGAAACAGCCGCTGCCCGTCTGCGAAGCCATTCGGCTAACGCTGCACCGACAGGTGCGGCTGCTCGATACACAGTTTGACGGACGGCAATGTCTGCTGATTCTTGAAGAGGCGCAGCTGTTGACAGCCGAGATGGGGACGGCAAATGCAGCGATCAGCGAGAACGGTGTTTCCGGAGACTGTGCGGGAGAAAAGCGTTTGGAAGGCGGACGCGTACTGTATGCGTTGTCGGACGGCATGGGCGCGGGAGAGAAAGCGCGTGCAGAGAGCGAAGCGGCGCTGCGGCTGCTGTTTGACCTGTATGGCACGGGGTTCCACAGAGACGTCGCACTTGAAAGCGTGAACCGGCTGCTGCTCGAAAGCCAGCGAGAGATGTATGCAACACTGGACGCCGTGTTTTTGGACCTGCGGACTGGGCAGGCGGAGTTTATTAAGTACGGCGCGCCGCCGACATTTGTCTATCGCGGAAGTAAACTGCACACGGTCTGCGCGGAGGCGCTGCCCGCGGGGATCGTAGATGAAGCAACTCCGGCGATACAGACGGCGAAACTGCGCAGAGATGATACCGTGTTCCTGTTCTCGGACGGCGCGCTTGACGCGCTTGGTGCGGAGACGCAAGGAGCGATCACAGAAGCGCTCTTACAGACAAGAGACTGCAAGAGACTATCGGAAATGTTATTGCGGCGTGCAAAATCCTGCGGACAGGAGGACGATATGACCGTTGTGGTCATACGAATCGCGTAATGATCGTTTCGATCGAGGGCTTTTTGCTCGACAATCTGCTCATGAACTATTTGATGCTGCGGTTATGCAGCGCTTTGTCGGGCTACCCGCTCCGACGCGCGGCAGGGCTTGGTGCCTCTGCGCTCGGTGCTGGCTATGCGCTGCTTTCCGTAACGCGGCTGCCCGCGCTTGCCTTTCCCGTACCGAAGCTGCTGCTCGGCTGTTTGCTTGTGCTCCCGCTCGTGCATGATAGGCGTGATTATGTGCGTGCGCTGCTGCTTTTGTATGTATCGGCCTGTCTGATGGGCGGGCTCGTCCTATGCGTATGTATCCTGCTGGGCGGGTCGCTTCGGAGCGGCGTGCTGGTCGGCACGATCCCGCTCAGGATCGCCTTGCTTGGCGCGGTCCTCTCTGCGGGATTGCCCAGACTGTTCAGAATGTTAAAGAACATGTTTGACGGTCGGGAGACGCATGTGCAGATCAGTATTGTGCTCTCCGACCGTACGCTTGCGCTGACCGCACTCGTTGACAGTGGAAATATGTTGACTGAGCCGATCAGCGGAAAACCAATTGTGATTGTGCAGCATGGATTGCTCAAACGGCCTTTGGAAAACTGCCGTCCGGTCGCGTATCGCACCATAGACGGCGCGGGGTACCTGCAGACGATCGAGCCGAAACGGATCAGGGTGTTTTACCGACGATGGCATACGGTCGATGCGTTCGTGGCGGAGTCGCCAACGCCGATTGCAGGAGCCGAAGCGATCCTGGCGGCAAGTCTCATACCGGCTGAAAGGAGAGGACAGAATGCTGAAACGTCTGGAGGAATGGCTGAGACGCCAATATCTGCTGCTGCTTCGGAAGCGCAGCAGGGGACTGTACTACATACATTCGGGAGAAACGCTGCCGCCGCCGTTTGCGGCGGAGGAAGAACAGGAGTGGATCAAACGCTTGATGACGGGGGAACAGGAAGCCAAGAACGCGCTGATTGAACACAATTTACGTCTTGTGGTCTATATCGCGCGGAAATTTGAAAACACAGGCGTTGGCATCGAGGATCTGATTTCGATCGGAACGATCGGGTTGATCAAAGCAGTGAATACCTTTGACGCGTCAAAAAAGATCAAATTGGCAACGTATGCCTCGCGCTGCATTGAGAATGAAATCCTCATGCATCTGCGCCGGACGAGCAGACTGAAGCTCGAAGTCTCCTTTGATGAGCCGCTGAATGTTGATTGGGACGGAAACGAGCTGCTGTTGTCCGACATCCTCGGGACGGAAAACGATATAGTAAGCCGCGATATGGAGGACGAGGTCGATCGTGAATTGCTGAAGATCGCCCTTGCACGCCTGACACCGCGGGAGAAGCAGATCGTGGAGCTGCGCTTTGGGTTGAACAATCAGCCGGAATGCACCCAAAAACAGGTCGCGGATATGCTTGGCATCTCACAAAGCTATATTTCTCGCCTGGAAAAAAGGATCATTCGCCGCCTGCATAAAGAAATGGCAAGAATGCAGTGAGCATCGGTTAGACATACTTCTGCAGCTGCCGAAGCGCGCCCTTTTCCAGACGCGAGACCTGCGCCTGTGAGATCCCGATCTCGCGGCTGACCTCCATCTGCGTTTTGCCGAGGAAGAAACGGAGTTTTAGGATGCGCATTTCCCGCTCGGTCAAATGGTGCATACCCTCGCTCAGAGCGATGTGATCGAGCCAGTTTGCATCCGAGGTCTTGTTGTCGCTGATCTGGTCGATTACAAAGATTGCGTCGCCGTCATCCCGGAATACTGGCTCAAAGAGCGAGACTGGCTCCTGTATCGCGTCCAGCGCAAACGTGACGTCCTCCTCCGGCAGCCCCAGCTCTTTGGCAATGTCTGCAAGCGTCGGTTCCTTTGCATTGGCGTCCGAAAGCCGCGTCCGCGCCTGAAGCGCTTTATAGGCCGTATCTCGAAGGGAACGGCTGACGCGGATGGCATTATTGTCGCGCAAATGTCTGCGAATCTCGCCGATAATCATCGGCACGGCATAGGTCGAGAATCGAACATCATGCCGAAGATCAAAATTGTCGATGGCCTTGATCAAGCCGATGCATCCAACTTGAAACAGATCGTCCATCTGTTCGCCGCGGTTTTGGAACCGCTGCACGACGGAAAGGACGAGTCGCAGATTGCTGTGAATGAATTGCTCCCGAGCATCGTGATCACCGGCCTTCACCCGCAGCATGAGCGCGCGCATCTCTTTGGCCGGCAGCATTGGCAGCTTTGAGGTATCAACGCCACAGATCTCCACTTTGTTCATTCGCAACAGACCTCCCGCATTGCTCCGACCCGAATCGGGCAGAGCGAATACGATTATCTTTGCCAACGAACAGCTTTTTATCCTCCGGCGTTAAGGACGCGGAGAATCAGCGGGGAAACAGGAGGGGGGCGATCCTGCAGCGCGCAATTGAGGCTTCCGCGAAGGGACATGTGCGAATGCGCGAAGCCGCTTTGCATGCTGCCGGCTGCTACTTGAGACAGCCGATCTCGTGCTGCAAATTTGCGAGGAACCTTCCTGCATGCGCGCCGTCCATTTGCGTATGGTGAAATTGAAAGGAAATGGTCAAATCGTAGCGCAGCAGCTTTTTTTGTAACGGCCCCAGAGAAGAAAGGGATTGTTGAAGATCCCGCTGTTCATGCCGACCGCGCCATCGATGTTCGTATCCAGGATCGCTGAAGTGCCAATCACCATGCAGGCGTCCGATAAATCATGATCTTCGCAGCGGGAAGCCGTCTGCGCGGTATCCTGAAGATACCGGTCATTGAATACGCGGAGGTCGTCTGTGAACAGAATATCACAGGAGCTGACTTCGCCCGTGCAGTTTTTCACGATCGTGTTAACGGCCAGGGCATCGTACTGCATCAGTTTTCCGCCTACAGGAAGAAGATAAAACTCCTTGACCGTCGATGCGGCTTTTCCGATGCAGTAATCCAGAAGCATGTTGAATTTCAAATCTTGTCTTCGGCTGATCCGAACGAGATTCGTCACATTGAACGTCTTTAGAAATGTTACCATAGGGTTGGGTGCATTCATCCAGAGAGCAAACGCTTTTCCGCGCGTTGTATCTGATGGGTTGATTTCGCAAACCATGAATTGGGGACCTCCTACGAAAGCAGATTTTGCGCCTCAGCGCTGCCGGGGCGTCTGTACAGTTCTACGGGATCATTTTCTGCATTTAAATACTGTTTCTCCCCGGCATGGCAAAGCATCCTCTTAGAATACGTGTTTTGCGGATCCAAGATTGCGATGAGATCGCAGTTGCTTGAAATGATACCGCAAGGCCGATCAACGCGCGCAGGAGCGCGGTTCCGTATCCTCGGTTCCAGTATTGCGGAAGCAGCATGTACTCCACTTCGATCGCTTGATAGTCGTCGTTCTGTTCGAGCACGCCCATTCCGAGAAACGTCGGAGAGCCTTGAGTGAGTGGAAAGACTTTGTAGTATCTGAGCACGCTGCCCTTGGCGTTTTCCCATTTGACCGCTTCAAAGAATTGCTCCGCCTCCGCCTTCGTGAGGGGGCGGCCGAGATTCATACGCATCGCAGGTTCATTGGTAACGAGCGTGTGAAAGAGCGGATAATCCGCGGTTGTAAACTTTTCGAGTGTGATCATGATTGCCTCCCAATGATATGATCGAAACCTTGAATAGACTTGCGGGAAAAATCCACAAAACGGCCATTGAGCACGGCTGGTGGGAAACGGAACGCGAACTCTAGCCAGCTATTTTATACGTACTAACCGTTCGCAACGACCTATTTTGAATAATCTGCGGTGGGTTTCAATATGATTCCCGCCAATCATCAGACAAAATTGACCGCCTGATTCACCTCAAAAAACATCTTGGAGATATGACTATGAGTAAACTTATTTTCTGTCAATTCAACATCGACACAGCCAGCGTAGAACTGGTTTTTGACGATGGAAGCCGGATTTCCATTGACTGCACAGCCGTTGAAAGCGAAGTTGCCGACAACCGCTTCCAGCGGTCAGAGCTGAACTATCTGATCTACAAGGACCCGCTTGCCTATGCCGATCTGATTCTGAACAGCAAGCTGAACGTCCTGTTTGAATAAACCGATATGAGCATAAACGACAGCGTCCCGGTTCATAATGATTGGGACGCTGCTTATTATATCATTGTATTCTGCGAACTCATTCCTCGAACAGATACAGAAGATATCCGTAGCCCTCGGCCTCCATCTTCGCATAGGGGACGAAGCGGAGAGACGCGCTGTTGATGCAGTAGCGCACGCCGTTGGGGGATTCCGGATCGCCGGTGAACACATGACCAAGGTGAGAATCTCCGGCACGGCTTCTGACCTCTGTGCGGCGCATGCCGTGGCTCAGGTCCTCCAGTTCCACCACGGCAGGCTCTTCAATGGGCTTTGTGAAAGCCGGCCAGCCGCAGCCGCTCTCGAACTTGTCCGTGGAGGAAAAGAGCGGTTCGCCGGTCACAACGTCCACATAGATGCCCTTTTCGAACTGGTTCCAGAACTCGCCCGTAAAGGCGCGCTCCGTGCCGCTCTCCTGCGTGACGCGGTACTGCTCCGCCGTCAGCTTGTCCCGGATGGACTCCGCCGCGGGCTTCTGATAGTCGCCCGGGTCGATGCGCAGCCGGGAGAAGAGCTCCATCTCCGCGCGCGGGATGTGGCAGTAGCCGTTCGGATTCTTTTCGAGGTAGTTCTGGTGATATTCCTCGGCGGGATAGTAATTCTTGAGCGGGCCGATCTCCACGAAGAATTTCTCGCTGCGGCCGCGCTCGATCTCCGCGATGCGCTTCACCGTTTCTCTCGCGCTTTCGTTGGTGTAGTAGACGCCGGTCTGGTACTGGCTGCCCCGGTCGTTGCCCTGCCGGTTTTGTACCGTGGGGTCGATGACATAGAAGTAGGCCAGCAGCAGCGCGTCGAGGCTCACCTGCCCGGGGTCGTATTCCACCCGCACGGTCTCCCGAAAGCCGGTCTCTCCCTTGCAGACGGTCTTGTAATCGGCATCCGCCTCGCAGGTGCCGTTGGCGTAGCCGCTCTCGGCGTCGATGACGCCGGGGATGGACTGCATCAGCTGTTCCATGCCCCAGAAGCAGCCGCCCGCCAGATAGATGACGTTTTCCGTTGTATCCATATACATGCTCTCCTCACCGGACGTATCTGAGGACTGTCCGGCTGTTTCCATATCCTGTGCTTCCTTTCCCTGCGGCATAGGCTTTTGATTGGCTGTGCAGCCGCTCAGCAGCAGCGCCGCAGCAAGCAGAAGCGGCAATCCTCTCCGAATCATGGTGTTTCCTCCTTTCGAGAGAAATCGGTTTGCTCCGCGCCTTCAGCGGTCCTGCATCCCTCCGCCGTACGGCCGCAGGAGCATCCCGAGCAGCAGCCCGAAGGCGACACCGAAGCCGATGGTGAGCCACGGGTTGGACGTAATGGCGCAGGCGCCCGTAGCGCAGCCCACATAGCGGTAGTACAGCCACCCTCCGACGCCGCCGGCAAGCGTCAGTGCGGCGGGAAGCAGAACGCCTGCCGGCTTACACGACGTCTTGTTCATTGCGACCTCCTGTTCGAGATCCCGCTCTCAGCCCATATCGGCGGCAATGGCCTTGTCGATGAGCGATTTCAGCGTTTCCATCTGGGACTTGCCGGTGATGGCGCCCACGATGGGATCGCCCACGATGTTGCCCTTGCGGTCAACCACATAGGTGGTGGGATAGGCGAAGATGTTCGTGGTAAACCTTCCCGCCTCGCCGTCGGAGTTGAAATACACATTTCGATAGCTCGCGCCCTTCTTCATCAGCACATCCTTGGCTTCAGAGATCGCGGTCTCGTCGCCGTCCAGCGTGAAGGCGTTGATACCGATGAGCGTGCCGCCCTTCTCCGCAAGCTCCTTGTTCAGCGCATCCAGCTCGGCAAGCTCGCCCACGCAGGGGCCGCAGGTGGTGAACCAGAAATTTACCACGGTAACGGCATTGCCGGAGAACAGCTCGTCGCTCTTTACCTCGTTCCCGTCCAGATCCTTGCCTTCAAAGGCGGGGAATTTCTCCATGCTGCCGTCGTCGGAGGGCATGCTCATGTCGCTGTCCGCGGGCATGCTCATATCGCTGTCCAGGGATTGCTGCGCGGCCTCGGGGTATTTTTCCTCCAGCATGGTCAGCTTGCTTTCGATGTCGCGGATCTTCTCCGCTTCGCTCCGGATGAGCTTCAGTTCGTCCGCCGTAAACTGATCCTTGGCGGAGTCGATGGTATCCAGCAGGAAGTCGCCGTAGTTTTTGCCGTCCTCCTGCAGGGTCATGCCCTTATCCGCCGCCATGAAGACCTTTTCCCAAAGCTCGATGTTCTTCGACAGGATCTCATTTTCCTGCGCCGTCAGCTCTTTGTGCATGGCGGTCGCTTCCTCTGCGTTCTTCGGCTCGTCCATCATCGCGGACATGCCGCCGCCCATGTTGTCCATTTTCTCTCCGCCCTTTGCGTTGCAGGCGGTCAGCGACAGCGCCAGCAGAACGGTCAACAGCAGTACCAGCGATCGGCTGGCAAAATTCGTCTTTTTCATCAGTGATTCATATCCTTTCCATTCATATCATTCTTGCCGCACATGCAGCCATCCCTACGCACATCATCCTTCATGCAGCCGCCGTCCATGCACATGCACTGATCGGTACACATCCCGTCCTCCATACACATGCAGGCGTCCATGCACATACCGTCGGTCATGCATTTGCTGTCCTCGCCGCACATGCACGCGTCTTCATCCATCATGCCGTCGTCCGTGCACATGCTGTCGGTCATACAAGCGCCGCCCCTGCCGCACATACGCTGGTCTTCCATCATGCCGGACTGCATGGAGTCCTCCTGATCCGCCATCCCGTCCTTCCCCATGGAAGAGCAGGCGGCCAGACCGCATACCAGCGCAAGCGCCAATGCCAGCGTCAAGAGTTTCCTTGCGTTCATGTTTGTTCCTCCTTGTTATGATTGTTGCTTTTCTGCGGCGTTTCCGCAGCTCCCGCCTCATCCCTGCCGTCTCCAAAGCCGTAGCGGAAGCGGACGGCGTTGGTGGGACAGGCGCGAACGCACATTCCGCAGCGGATACACTCGGTATGGTTGGGCGTTTTTGTCACGTCCACATCCATCTTGCAGGCCCTCGCGCATTTCCCGCAGGAGACGCACTTGTTCTTGTCCACCTTCATCTGGAACAGGGAAACCTTGTTCAGCAGCGCGTAGAACGCGCCCAGCGGACACAGCCACTTGCAGAACGGGCGGTAGAACAGCACGCTCAGCACGATCACCGCAAGCAGGATGCTGAACTTCCATGCAAACAGCGAGCCGAGCGCCGTCCGGATGCCGGGATTGGCGAGGGACAGCGGGATCGCGCCTTCCAGCACGCCCTGCGGGCAGAGGTACTTGCAGAAGTAGGGGTCGCCTATGCCCACATCGTTTACAAGGAACGCCGGCAGCAGAAACACCATCACCAGCAATATGGCGTATTTGAGCCAGGTCAGGGGCTTGAGCCGTTGGGTGGAGAGCTTCTTCGTGGGGATCTTGTGCAGCAGCTCCTGAAACCAGCCGAAGGGGCACAGAAATCCGCAGATGAAGCGTCCGAGCAGGACTCCCAGCAAAATGAGGAAACCTGTGATATAATAGGAGAAGCTGAACTTCGATGAGCCCACCACTGCCTGAAACGCCCCGATAGGACAGGCGCCGGACGCCGCCGGGCAGGAATAGCAGTTCAGTCCCGGCACGCAGACGGTCTTTCCCGCACCCTGATACAGTCCGCCCTTGAGGAAGTTCGGCAGGTGGAGGTTGGTCAACAGCGTCGCCCCTGCCTGGATCCAGCCCCGGAAACGTGACATGCGCTGCGATGCGCCCGAAAACTTCTTATCCAATGCCCACACACTCCAAACATAATTTGATGGCCTTGCTCAGCACCGTCAACGCCTCGCCTCGCCAGACGCCGAAGCACAGCCTGACGACTCCCACTATCAGCAGCACGGCCTGCGCTGTTGACTTTTTCACATGGCTCAATTCCATCACCCCTTCATTTTTCTGCCATCATCATAGCACGGGAGAGTTAAAGTCCTTGTTAAGAACGAAAATTTAACGTAAACCTTATCTGTTTTTGCTATAATTAAGAACAACGTGAAAATGAAGAAATAAAAAAGGAGGGCTCTTATGCACCTTTTAGTAATTGAAGATGAACGCGCCCTGTGCGAGACCATCGTTCGCAGCCTGCGGCGGCTGGCCTACAGCGTGGACTACTGCTATGACGGCGAAAAGGCGCTGGCGCTTCTGGGCGTGGAGCGCTACGATCTGGTACTTCTTGATCTGAATCTGCCGAAAAAGGACGGCATGACGGTGCTGCGCACCCTGCGGCAGACCGACCGGGAGACGCGGGTGCTGATCCTCTCCGCCCGCAGCGAAGTGGAGGACAAGGTGCAGGGGCTGGATGCCGGGGCGAACGACTATCTGGCGAAGCCCTTCCACTTGGCGGAGCTGGAGGCCCGCATCCGCAGCCTGACATTGCGGC